>Ga0129307_1000405_pt1 | contig 68579 bp, 64 predicted proteins | sample P1105metagenome_FD_94437 | JGI IMG/M metagenome (GOLD analysis project Ga0129307, IMG submission 94437) | Capybara group fecal microbial communities from Wisconsin, USA - P1105 metagenome | ecosystem: Host-associated > Mammals > Digestive system > Large intestine > Fecal | place: USA: Wisconsin...
CGCGGGTAGCAAATAAAAGGTGCACGGCTGGCAGGCCAATAAAAAGCACATTTATGTGCAGCCAGTAGAGAAGGGCTATGCCCGAAAAATCAAAACCACCCGCTAAGCGGGTGGATGATTATTATGCTCTGAAAGCGGCTTGACATTCGATAGTGAGATCCGCAGTCTCAGAGCTGTTTCATATTGAAAGAACCATCTGATTTATTCAGCATCAGCTTCTTCCTTGACTTCTTCCTTTTTCTTCTCACCGATTGAGAGGACGAGGTTAAGGATGATACCGAATATGGATGCGCCTGCGATGCATGGGATGTTGATACCGAAGAACGGGATCATACCATTCGGGAATCCGTAGTTTCCGCCGATTCCGATGACCATGATGGAAGCGATGACCGCGATGTTCTTGGCGCTGAACATGTCCGCATTCTTGTCAATGAGGATTGCGATTCCCTGTGCAGCGATAGCTCCGAAGAGGTAGACTTCAAGTCCGCCGAGAACGGAGGTAGGAATAGCATAGATCGCATTTACAAGAGGTGTGAAGCAGGAGATGATCATTGCAAGGATGGAAGCACACATGAGCACAGGTACTGAGAAGACCTTCGTGATCGCCATGGTGGAGATGTTCTCACCATAGTTCGTTCCGGCAGGTCCGCCTACTCCTGCGGCGATGATGTCGCCGATACCGTCACCGATGAGGTTGAGGCCTAAAAGATCAGCTATGTTGTACTTCTTATCGGAATTCTTCTCCTTAGCCAGATTGTTGACATATATGTCGAGCTGATAGATATGTGCCGATGACTCAGGGATCGTAGCAATTGCTATCGGCATGATAGCCGCAACGGCTTCCCAGGATGGCGTCGGCAATACGAACTCGGGCAGAGCGAAGATGCTTGTAGCTGCTCCTTCAGGAAGTACTCTGAACAGGCTGACGCCGGTCGTGAGCTTGATGATCAGTGCAACAATGCATCCTACTATAGGTCCGAAGAGCAGCGGAAGCTGTCCGAGGAATCCCTTGAGATATACTGAAAGGAATATCGTAGTAAGAAGTGTTACAAGTGAGCATATCCATGCGAGGTTCTGAGCGTTTGCAGCCTCTGTTGCAGGTGTTCCCATGGAATCGATAGCCACAGAGCTTGCGTCTCCGATGGCGTTCGTTGCAAGGGTAAGTCCTATGATCATGGCGATAGGTCCTGTGATCGTCGGGGGAAGGATCTTCTCGATGACGTCACGGCCGGCCCAGTTCACGAGGAAGCCTGCGATGATGGATACGAATCCGCTCATAATAACTCCGAATGTTGCATAGGAGATCTGAGCATTGAGATCAGCTCCTTCAGCAGCCTTGGCAGCCATTATTCCCAGTATTGCTGAGATATATGAGAAGCTGGAACCGTAGTAGAGCGGGATCTTCCTTCCTGTTATGAGGAGGAAGCAGATGGTTGCAAGTCCGCTTGCAAAGATCGTTGTGGAAATATGAAAATTAGTGATGAGAGCAACTGTAACTGTTGCCGGGAACATGACTATTATCTGCTGGATTGCAAATAACAGGAGCTTGATGAACGGTGGCCGTTCGTCAGGCAGATATCCCAATTTTTTTTCATTCTTTGCCATTGTGAAACTCCTTTTGTTGTTTTTAAAACTATCTCTAATAAAATACCCCAAGGGTATTTTTTTGTAAAGTAAATTATTAATAATGTTGTCATAATTTGGACATAATTGGACAAGGAAAAATAAAAGGGAAATAAGAAGGAAAAAGGGCCCCGAAAGGCCCCTGTAGTCTTATTTGATTTCGTTTATCGCTATCCTAATGAGCTCGTTGAGCGGAAGGGAAGTATCCGTTCCTGCCACAAAATGGTTGCACTTGCTCATGGGGATGAGAATCTTTCTGGCCCTTGAAGAGGAAACGGCTTCAGCCATTCTGGGTGTGATCTCCCCGTTAAGGGAATTAGAAAGGCAGATGCCTATGGGCCCTAGGATATAGTCCATATCAGGCGCATTGAAGATCACGGGGTTCTCGCCCGTAGCGGCCTCCTGTGCTCCGCCTTTCAGCATGGCAGCGGTCGCAAGCGCGTTCGTACCTATAACAAGGAGGGAACAGGGGAGATCCTTCTTTAAGAGTTCTTCCACCAGTATCTTTCCGATCCTACCTCCCTGACCGTCAATTATCATTATCTTCATCATGATTCTCCTGTGTAATAAAATACGGCAGGTATTGTTCCCGCCGTACTCTATAACAAAATTAAAATATTGCAAAAATCAGACAGAGCGCTGTACAAGTCCGGAACGCAGGCAACGAGTGCATACATACTTTCTAGCTACTGTTCCGTTCTCTATAACCTTTACTCTCTGTACGTTAGGAGCCCATTTTCTTTTTGTTCTTCTGTTGGAGTGGGAAACATTATTTCCGGAAACAACTCCCTTGTGGCATACTTCACAAAATTTAGCCATTTCTCACACCTCCTCCTTGCATGATTTCTTTACAACATTTGATATATTACCAAAAGGAATAATCAAAATCAAGATGGCACGGAAGAAAATTTTTCTACAGATCCAGACTTCCGAAAAACCTTCCGTGCATATATGTTACCACATCATATGATGTGATTAACAGACTCGTGGAAACTACGACGCGGGTGGTTCTGTTTCAAGGACGAGGCAGGGGGGTATCATATAGGTGACCTTGAAAAAACAGGGCCATACATATATAATTATGAAAACCAAGAATACGATTCAGTATATAAGGAGTTAATTCTATGAACGCTGTATTGAATAGTGAACTCGGCAATATGGTTTATACCGAGGACTTCATCGCTTCTCTCGCAGGACTCGCAGCTACGGAGTGCTACGGAGTGGTGGGAATGGCATCCCAGCAGAAGATGTCTGACGGTTTCTCCGAACTGCTCGGCAGAGACAATCTGAAGAAGGGTGTCAAGATCGTGGTTAATGACGATCATTCCCTCAGGATAGATCTCTTCATCATCGTGCAGTATGGTATCTCTGTGATAGCTTCTGCAAGCAGCATACAGAACACCGTCAAGTACAAGGTCGAGAGCACGACAGGTCTTGTTATCAACGAGATCAACGTAAACGTCAGCGGAATCCGCGTACAGAAGTGACGCTAACTGATCCCGGGAGGATAAAGATTTGGCTTTAACAACTATAAATGCCGAGATGTTCCGCAAGATGGTCATCGCGGCCGCTAATTCACTTGAACACAATAAAGAAATAATAAACGACCTTAACGTGTTCCCGGTCCCAGACGGAGATACCGGAACGAACATGTCTCTTACCGTTGTATCCGCAGTTACTGAGGTCAACAATTCGACCGCTACTACTGTCGGTCCTCTTGCCAAGGCAATGGGTAACGGTGCATTGAGAGGCGCAAGAGGAAACTCCGGCGTCATCACTTCACAGCTCTTCAGAGGCTTCACCAAGGCCATCCCCGTTACTAAAGAGGAGATAGACGTCAAGGATTTTGCCGATGCCGTAAACAAGGGCGTGGAGTCTGCATACAGGGCAGTCATGAAGCCGAAGGAAGGAACCATCCTTACCGTAGCAAAGGCAATGGCTGACGAGGCTCTCGTTCAGGCAGAGAAGAACGCAGATATCAATACTTTCCTCGATGCCATACTTGCAAAAGGACAGGAGGCTCTTTCAAGGACACCTGAACAGCTCCCGGTACTTAAGGAAGCAGGAGTCGTGGATGCGGGAGGCGCAGGCCTCATAACGATCTACCAGGGCTTCAGGATGGCCATCAACGGTGAGACCGTATTTGATGAGCTTAATCTTGAGATAGCCGGCAATGAGGCTGCAGCAGGAACTGAGACCCTCGTTCCTGACAAGCATTACAGCTATCTCATCAAATATGCCCTGACCGATTTCAATAATGAGATCAACGTGGCTGACAGACTGAGGAGAAAGGTCATAAGACACGGAGATGAGAAGACCCTTGTCATAGTCGACGATTCCGAGATGATCAGGCTTTCGATGTATACCAATGAGCCTGACAGGGTCCTTGCTGAAGGACTGGCTCTCGGACAGCTTTCAAGGATCTCCATCGATAATATGGACAAGCCTCTTAAGAATATCGCCATCATAGCGGTATGTGCAGGAAAGGGGCTTGGAGACATTCTTAAGGACTATAACGTGGATGAGCTCGTTAGCGGAGGACAGTCCATGAACCCTAGCACAGAGGATATCCTTAAGGCCATAGAGAATGCTCCATCCAATAACATAATCATTCTTCCGAACAACAAGAACATCATACTTGCTGCAGAGCAGGCAGGAGATCTTACCAACAAGACCGTGAGCGTGGTTCCGTCCAGGTCTTTCCCGCAGGGACTTGCCGCACTTCTTAACTATAATGAAGAAGAATCTGCTGAAGTCAATGTTGAGAACATGAAGAATTCCTTGAAGGACGTGAAATCGGGACTTATTACGACCGCCGTCAGAGACAGCAAGATTGTCGGATCCGATTTCGAGGTCAGGGAAGGTGAATACATAGGACTCAGCGAGGATGAAATAGTTTCCCACGGAGATGATATAACCGCTGCTCTTGATTCACTTCTTGATACGATAGTGGGTGAAGACGATTCAGTGATCTCCCTCTATTACGGAGACGGAGTGACTGAGGAAGAGGCAAATGCCTTTGCAGAGGAACTCGAAGAAAAATACGATGATTTCGACATAGAGGTACTTAAGGGCGGACAGCCTGTATACCAGTTCATAATCTCTGTCGAATGACATTAAGTCATTTTAAGAGCCGTGAGTTTTTGCTCATGGCTCTTTTTTTGTATAATATCAGTATGGAATCTGACTAAATATTATCAGAAATGGAGATACTATCATGTACGAGCTCAGGAGATTTGAAAAAGACGATATTAAAGAGATAGCAGCTCTTTTTCATGATACTGTACACTCAGTATGCATCAGCGACTACTCGCCTGAACAGTTAGATGCCTGGGCAAGCGGGACGATAGATGAGGAGGCCTGGACAAGGTCTCTCCTTCAAAACACTTCTCTTGTATGCATTGAAGACGGAAAGATCCTGGGATTCGGAGACATGCAGGATGACGGGCTCCTCCAGAGACTTTATGTGCACAAGGACCATATCAGAAACGGCATAGGGACTGCCATAGTTAAGGAACTGGAGAAAAGGGTCGTAAGAAATCACTATCTCGTATATTCCTCAAAGACGGCCGTTCCTTTCTATGAGAGCATGGGCTACAGGATGATAAGAAGAAATGAAGTCGTTCGTAACGGAGTCACCATAGACAATTATCTCATGGAGAAGACGGTGAACAACGGCATCCTGGTCGTATATTATTCTCTTGAAGGCAATTCCGCATTCACGGCCATCAGTCTCTCTTCAGAGCTCGACTGTGATCATGAAGTGCTAAGAGTGGAGAAGCAACCCCCGAAAAAGGGCTTCAAGAAGTTCTTCAGTGGTGGAAGGAGTGCGATCTTTGACATAAATCCGGGATTAAAGCCCATTATGAGCGATCTGTATTCATATGACACGATTATAATGGTGTTCCCGATATGGGCGGGGACTTATCCGCCTGCTATCTCATACTTCCTGAAGGACGAAAGGGTAAGGGACAAATTCTTCGGAGCAGTTGCATGCTCGGGCGGAGGGGATGCTTCAAAGTGTTTTTCGAAGCTCGCCGAGATGTTCCCGGGAAAGCTTCGGTATACTCTTTCTCTAAAGGCTCCTCTGGCTGATCAGCAGGGGACACTTGAAAAGGTCAGAGAATTTGCTGAAATCATAAAAAAGGACAGAGAGGCATAAATGAGATTTTCCGATCCTGTTGAAAAACTTAAGGGCGTAGGCCCGAAGATGGCTGCGGTCCTCTCAAGGCTCGATATCAATACTGTAGAAGACCTTCTGGATCATAAACCGGCATACTATAAGGATCTTAGCCAGATAACCCCGATCTATGCAGCAGACGAGGGATCCTTTCTCATATGCAAAGGGACCGTGACATCTTCACCGAGATGGATAAAGAGGACGGGAGGTTTCTCTCTCTTCAGCTTTACCGTTGCAGACGGCACTGGAACTCTCACGATCAACATCTTCAATATACCTTATCTCTTCAAGAACTATAAGATAGGGGATACCTATTATTTCCTCGGGAGGGCAAAAGCGTTCCACAGAAAGCTCCAGATGGATAACCCCGAGGTTATAAAAGAAGAGAATCTGAGGGGGATAGCACCGTATTATCCTCTTACGAGCGGACTAACACAGAACAAGCTTAAGACCATCATAAAAAACGCTCTCGAAACAGCTGAATATGAAGACATGTATTCAGACGGTTTCCTGAGTGAATACGGGCTTCTTCATTCGAAGGACGATTACCGCTTCATGCATCTTCCGGAGAGCATGGATGAGCTGTCAAGATCCAAGAGGAGCCTTTCCCTGAAGGAGATCCTCGTATTCCTGAAGACTCTTGAACTGACCGCAGTCAAGAGGGAAGAGACTAAGAGAGTTGATATAGATGACTCGGTGTTGGCTGAATTCCTGTCACTCCTGCCCTTTAAATGCACCGGAGCCCAGATACGTGCCATGAAGGACATACTATCGGATATAAGGAAGGACAGGGTCGCAAACAGGCTGATACAGGGAGATGTCGGATCCGGAAAGACCGCAGTCGCCCTTTTTGGCGTATATGCCATGAAAAAGGCCGGACTCCAGAGCCTTATACTCGCGCCTACGAGTCTTCTTGCTGAGCAGCATTACAATACTGCCAGGAACATTTTTGGAGATGAAGTGAGACTGTTGAAAGGGGCAGCAAGCAAAAAAGAGCACGAAGAACTCAATTCCTTACTGTCAGAAGGAAAAGTGTCTGTGCTCATTTCAACGCATGCCGTACTTTACGAGCATTTCGACTTCAGAGCACTGAAACTCATGATAATAGATGAACAGCACAGGTTCGGAGTGGAGCAGAGGAGCTTCCTCATGAACAGCTATCCCGGGATCCATAAGATCTCAATGTCGGCTACTCCTATCCCGAGATCACTTGCGATGATACTGCACGGGAACGCTGACATATCCCTTCTTGACGAGATGCCTGAGGGAAGGATGCCTGTAAAGACATTCATCCTGAGACCGAACAAGAGGGAAGATATGTATGACTGGGCTGCCGGAAGGATAAGGGAGAAGGATGAGAAGGCATACATCGTCTGCTCCTTGCTTGAGGAGTCCGAAGAGCTTCCGGCAAATTCGGTGATGAACGTATACGAGGAGCTGAGGAAGAGATATCCTGATATACCTATTGAATTCATCCACGGAAAGATGAAGAACCAGGAGAAGCAGGACATCATGCAGAGGTTCAAGACCGGGGAGACAAGGATGCTCGTCTCGACTACGGTGGTGGAAGTTGGAGTGGATGTGCAGGACGCCACCATGATGATAATAGAGAACGCTGACAGATTCGGACTTGCCCAGCTCCATCAGCTGAGGGGAAGAGTCGGCAGGGGCAGCAGAGAGAGCTTCTGCTATCTCATAAGTGACGGAGCCGGCATGGAAAGGCTCAAGGTCCTTAAAGATTCGAACGACGGCTTCTATATAGCAAAGAAGGACCTTGAATTCAGGGGAACAGGAAACTTCTTCGGCACCGAACAGCACGGAGACATGACCTTTGCTTTTGCAGATCTGTTAAGGGACATGGATCTCTTCGAGGAAGGAAAGCAGATGCTCTCTGTGATGGAAAGGGATTTCAGAGAAGATTACGAGGCCCTTCTTAGAAAGGTTGAAGACAAGATAAAGGACGAGAACAACAAGTACATAGTGATCTGACTGTATTTCACATGTATCGGTACGAAGGTGGGTTTTTATGAGATTGTTCATTGCGATCATGCTTCCTGAAGAAGCGGGAAAAAAGATATTGAAGTTTGCGGACGAGCTGAAACGAAAAGGGGTCATCGGGCGTTTCGTTCCTCTTGAGGACCTGCACCTGACACTGGCATTCATAGGTGAATACAATGATATAAATCATGTTGCTGAGGCTGTAAATACCATCGATTTCGAACCATTCAGCATCAGGCTGAACGACTGGACCGTCGATAGGAAAGGTATTCTAAAGGTCATTCCTGAAGAAAACGAAGCTCTTGCAGGGCTTGCGGAATCAATCAGGACTGCTTTGATCAGTAACGGCATCTACTGTGATTCACGTTCCTTCGCTCCGCATGTTACCGTTTCAAGAAGATCAACGGGGTTCCCGGATATGAAGTACACAGATATAGACATGGATATAGACTTTGATGTTGAGATGTTCTCACTCATGCAGTCGGTTCAGGGACAATACAATTCATCATATACCCGGATATGTTCCTTCGTTTACGATAAATAAAGAATGAGTTTTGTCAAATAATAGCCCTGCAGTCTTCCTGCAGGGCTTGTTCATATCGGTTAGGCTTATATATCATCTTTCATCGAAAGGTGAACTGCTGCTGTCTTGAATGTCTTAGGGAGCACAAGAATGTTTTTATCTGGTCCTGTGATCTTCTTCTTTGCATCCTCTACAGCTTCCATTACGCTTGAACGCGTCTTGAGCCCCATGCTCCTTGCGATCCCCGGTTCCTTTGCTCCTATGAGATAAATGGCGCTGGTATCCATCTCAGCGATATGTCCGCAGCTGATCATGGAAAAACCGTGGAATGGATGGAAGGCGTGCTTAAACCTGTAGGCATCCACGTACTCCTTATTGTTTACGAATCTCTCGTAGTATTTGTGAACATCAGGAAGTATCTGATTGGACTCGTGGAGGAAAAGCTCATAGAGCTCCCTTGCATATGGCCATCTGTCAAGGTTGAACCATCCGTCGCAGAGGCAGGGCACTATGAAAACACACCTGTCGGACATTATCCTTCTGTGCCTTATGACCTGAGCAGAAAGCGCCTACACAGTATCTGTTCTCATATGCATGACTGAATAGCTCTTCAGGAGTGCGAAATGACATTATAAGTACCTCTTTTCTTTAATTTATCTATATGTTTCCTGACAGACGGTCCTTCGTGATGGCAAGGAACTCTCTCAGCATGTTGTTCGGTACGAAAGCGGCAGGGGAATGTGCGGCAATTCCGAAGACCTTCATATAGCCTGCCTTGAAGGCAATCTTCATGGCCCTGTATACATGATAGTTGTTCGTGACGATGCCCACGGTCTCGTTCTTTTCATCTATGTATTCGAGGCAGTTTCTTAAGTTCTCGTATGTGCTTTGGGATTTATCCTCGACTATTATCCTTGATTCCTCAAGGCCCTTCTCAAGAAGGTATTCCTTCATGGAATGGGATTCCTCGACCGGTTCTGAAGGACCCTTTCCTCCTGAAACTATACAGACGGTATCTGGATGGAGCTTCAGGTATTCAAGGGCTTTGTCCAGCCTGTAGCGAAGCGATACTGAAGGACCGTCATCGTTTACCTTTGCTCCGAGCACTATGACATAATCAAGGTCTTCTTCAGTACCGAAGGAACCCATCTGACTTATGATCCCTGCTTCACACACGACGAAGTATATGAAGAAGAGCAGGACGACCATCATTATGGATATCCTGAATTCCTTTTTGATCTTGAGGAACAGATCCTTGTCCACGGCATAGTACAGAAAGAGGAAGCCCATAGCTATGACTATCCATACTATGAAGAACGGGCTTTCGGAGTGTATGAGCCTTACAGCTATGCCATAAAGGGCATTTACGACGGCAAGTATCAGCAATACCGCCTTTAATATCTTTTTCTTCTTCGTTTCTTCCATATCATGTTCCTTTTCATTTATATATTAATCATATCAGATTGACGGAGAGTATTCATTTGAATTGAACATCGGGAAATTAAAAAAGGCATATCCATATGTCTCTCAGGACAGTAGGATATGCCCAATTGATAAGGACGTATTCAGATGACTCCCTTTATCACGAGCCAGACGATTACGGCAGTGATAAGGAGTCCGATGGCAAAGAGGAGGACTCCGACGTTCACCTTCATCTTTGCCTTATCCTCACCTGACTCCTCACGGGTTTCGAGCAGTCCCATATTCCTGAGACTCGTTACGAGGGGCTTGTAGATGAGAAGAGTAAGGGCAGTGTTAACGGCTCCCTTGATGAGATTGAAGGGAAGGAAGACGGGGATAAGCATTGCTGCCACGTCCGCCCTTGATGTCTTCATGTAAAGCGGGGTGATGAGATAGTTCCAGAGCAGCATCACTCCCACCATAGTTAGGGTACCTGCTATGAGACCTATCACGGCTCCCTTCATGTCGTGCTTCTTCTTGTAGATGTATGCAGCCGTGCAGGCAAAAGCGCACGTGCTTATGAGATTCATTATCGCACCGATGTAGCCGGTGCTGCTCACCGTGATCATCTCTATAAGAGAGACGACGAAGGATATTATGAAGGAAGTGACTGGTCCGAATATGAAACCTCCTATAACTATCACCGTATCCTTCGGCTCGTAGTTCAGAAAAAGAACTACCGGGATCTTGATAAGGAGCATTGCCACATAAGCAAGAGCTGTGAGCATGGCTATCATGGTTATCTTCTTGATCCTGTTATTCATTCGAATTCCTCCAGAAAAATAAAAATACCCAAAACACCATGGTCAAGGGTAATGATGGAAGCGTAGTTCTTCTTTCATCCAGACTGTAACTGTTGGTTTTGGAATCTCACCAAATCTGCACTGCAGTGCTCGCGGACTTTACCGCCAGTAGGGGATCGCACCCTGCCCTGAAGACCTGTTATTTTTTAGTTCTCGTGTATGATACTTCCAAGCTCATCTTTTGTCAAAGATAAATCATCATATGTTTCGTAATAAAAAGAAACTCTTCATACGTTTTGAAAAGAACTGTCCAAAAGTTTCTCTCAGCATCAGACAATATGCCGATATCCATAACCGATAAAAAAGGATGGTTTGTATAGACCATCCTTTCTAAGCCGTTCAGTTCTATTTATTAAGATCAGTGAGTATGATGCCGGTGTATCTCGGGGAATACCTCTCAAGCTCATAGCATTCGCCGGACAGCAGTGGATATCTGTCAAGGAAACTGCGGATCTTTTCCATGTCATCTTCTTTCAGATCGAATGAAAGTGTCGTGAGATTCGATTCAATGTGCCTTGAGTTCCTCGTTCCCACCATCACAGCTCCTACGCTTTTCTGTTTAAGTATGTACTGTGTGGCAACGTTGGCAATCCTGACTTCGTACTTCTCTGCGATCTCATGGAGCAGCTTCAGGAGCTCCTGGAGTCCGTCCCATGTGAGGGTATCCTCGATCACCTGCATGTATTTCACCTGGCTCCTGGTCTCTGGAGCGTCGTAAGTCTTTCCCATATATCTCTCATCAAGGAAGCCTCCCGCGAGAGTTCCGTAGCAGAATGTCCTGATGTCATTCTCCTCACTGAACCTTAAAAGCGTCTTTTCGGGTCTTCTGTCGAAGAAGGAATACTGGGCCTGATTTGAGACGGGATGTATGCCGTTATCGATGAATTCCTTAAGCCTTTCGGTATCCATGTTGCACATTCCGAGATTTCTTATCTTTCCCTTGTCCTGGAGCCTCTTGAGCTCGAAGGCGGTGTCCATCATGCCGGGAACAGAGAAATCCCACCAGTGGAACTGCACGAGATCTAGGGCCTCTCTTCCCATCCTCATGAGGGACCTGTCCACGATCCTCTCGACATATTCCCTGTCGATCGTAGGGAGCACGCTCTTGTCGGGAACGAATTTCGTGTGGATCTGGATATCCTCATCCCTGTAGTTTCCGCTTTCCTTTAGTTCCTTTACGAACATTCCGAGTATCTCCTCGGCGCCCGTATATATGTCGGCACAGTCGAAGGTGGTAAGTCCCTTGTCTTTAAGCTCATGGAAGGCGTACATGACATCCTTAAGGTCGATCTTTCCTATGAGGCAATGTTCTGCGGAGAGCTGCCAGCATCCGTTTATGATCCTGCTGAAGGAATAACCGTTGCTGAAACTGTTCCTCTTTTCCATATTCATTCCTCCTCCAGGGGCACTACGGTGCATTCTCCGTGGGAAAAGGTCCTTTTCCCCGTCCTTGATATCTTAAACATGGCTCCGCAGTTGGGATCAGGGCATGCTATCATGCTGTCGGTATACATCCAGTCGTTCCTGTCAGTGACCCTCTGCTTTGCCGGGAGGAGGGGAAGGAGTGCCGAAAGGGAGTACATGGAGAAGCGGTCAGTGCCATGAAAGACAAGGTCCTCGCCCTGGACGAGGAAAAAGTCTCCCTCTCTGTGACCGCATACGAACGGCTTTCCGGTTGAGACAACCTCCACCTTAAGGTCATAGAGTTCAAACGTGTCGTCTTTTTTCATCTGAGATCCTCCGAAGGATATTTGTATGTATGATAGCATAACGGGATATGTCTACACGATAAAAGGATGAGATGGTTCGTAATTTCATTCATATGCTGAATGTCGCGGGAGTACATCTCATACGTCCTATATTGTATAATCTAGCTATGAGAAAAGGATATATGCACATAACTCATCCGTTTGGGCCTCTGTTCAGGGAGGATTCAACGATCCTGATACTCGGAAGCTTTCCCTCAGTCAAGTCAAGGGAGGAGATGTTCTTTTACGGAAACGTCAGGAACAGGTTCTGGTCAGTCATCTCAGCTGTCTTCGGAGAGGGGGCTCCGGTCACCACTGAACAGAAGAAGGAATTCCTTTACAGGAACCGGATCGCTCTGTATGACGTGATAGAAAAGTGCGACATTTTGGGCTCGAGCGACAGCAGCATAAGAAACGTGATGCCCTCCGATATATCTTCGATACTTGAAAAGACTGAAGTAGAGAAAGTGTTCACGAACGGAAAGACTGCATATTCACTATATCAGAAACTCATATATCCTCTGACCGGAATGAACTCTGTATACCTCCCGTCTACCAGTCCCGCCAACGCGGCCTGGAGCATGGACGAGCTGATAATAGAGTGGAGAAAGGCTATAACGGAAAACACATAAATGAAAAAGACAGAAGGAAGGGAAAAAAGAAAAACATACGGACCTCTGATACAGAACGTTCTCACGGTCCTGGGACCGGTTGTATGCATTCCCGCATATGTTCTGTACAGAAGTACTGGAGGAAAGATATATCACCTTATATTCATCTTCTTCCTTGTGCTGTTCATACACGGTCTGTTCAGGATACTGGTTCCGTCGTTCCTGTTTCTGATCTTCCGCTACAGGTTCGACCCTGAGAGCTTCTGGTTCTCGGAGAAGAGCTTTGAAAAAGGACTGTACGAAAAACTGAACGTGAAAGAATGGAAGAGTTTCGTTGAGAAACTGTCTTTCCATCCCCATAAATTCGACATGGAGAAGCACGAGGATGCGTTTATACTCGGATACATGTGCCATGCAGAGCTCTGCCATGAGATAACCATCATACTCGACCTGATGACCTGCTTAATGGCGGAAAACATCATAGAGTTCATCTTTCTTCTCATACTGGCCCTTGTTCTGGTATCGCTTGAGATGAGCTTCATAACAGTACAGAGATACAACAGGCCGAGGCTTCTCAGGATAAAAAAGAGAAAAGAGGAAAGGGGAGAGATCCTTTCATGAGCTATATAGAATTCAGAGATGTTTCAAAGATATACAGGATGGGTGAGGTGGACATAAGGGCCCTTGACGGAGTCACCTTCGAAATAGAGAAGGGCGAGTTCGTCGTGATACTCGGAAACAGCGGTGCCGGAAAGACCACGATCCTTAACATTCTTGGAGGAATGGATACAGCTTCAGGAGGGACCATAAGAGTGGACGGGCAGCTGATAAGCGGCGCCACCCAGAGGGAACTCACCGAATACAGGAGATACTCCATAGGTTTCGTATTCCAGTTCTATAACCTTGTCCAGAACCTTACTGCAAGGGAGAACGTGGAGCTCGCTGCCCAGATCAGCAGGGACCCCATGAAGGCTGAGAATGCCCTCTATCTCGTGGGTCTTGAGGACAGGATGAACAATTTCCCCTCACAGCTCTCGGGAGGAGAGCAGCAGAGGGTCGCCATAGCAAGGGCAGTTTCCAAGAGGCCCAAGCTCCTTTTATGCGACGAGCCTACGGGAGCTCTCGACTATATAACCGGAAAACAGGTGCTCAAGGTGCTGCAGGACATGTGCAGGAAGGAAGGCATTACCGTCGTCATGATCACCCATAACAGTTCTCTGGCAGACATGGGTGACAAGATCATAAGGGTCAGAAGCGGCAGGATAACGGGCATCGATATAAACGAAGAACCTAAGGACATTGAGGACATAGAATATTGAGGACATTCCATAAGGATACACTGAGACTGATAAAACAGACTTTCAACAGATTCCTGGCACTATTCATGATAGTGCTCATTGGCGTGTCCTTCATGATGGGACTTCTAAGCTCAAGCGAGATCATGCAGAGGAGCGTGGATGCCTACTGCGATGAGACGAGTATGATGGACTTCGAGATATTATCCCCCTATGGTTTTAACGATGATGACCTCGAGGCCATAAGGAGGGAGGAGTTCGTTTCGAAAGCCGTAGCAGGCAGGTCCTTCGACTGCGGCATGCTCCTTGGAGGCTCATTTCAGGGGACTGTAAGGGTAGAGGAGTTCGAAAGGGCACTAAACAGATTCGAGCTCATAAGCGGACGCTATCCGGAAAAAGAGAACGAGTGTCTCATTTTGTACAGGGAGGATGATCCGCTGTATGCGGAAGGCACTGAGATAGTATTAAGCCTCGAAGGTGAAGATATCCTTAAGAGCATCAGGACCGATACTTATTTGGTAACGGGAGTAGTAAAGACTCCTGACTATATGTCCAAGATGCTCGGCACGAGCATGTACAGGAACAGGGAACTCGATACGGTGATCTACGTTCCCGCAAGAGACTTTATCTCGGAATACTACACCAACATAAAGCTCACCGTGAACGGATCAGCTGAACTGCAGTCTTTCTCGGATGAGTATTCCAAACTTATAAACGAAGGAAAATACGACCTAGAGAGCCTTGCGACAGTACAGCAGGACAAACAGAAGGATGAGATCATAAAGGGCTACAGGGAAGAGATAGAAAAGGGAGAGAAAGAGCTTGCGGAAAAGAAGGCTGAGGGCGAGGAAAAGCTTGCCGAGGCTAAGCAGAAGCTGGACGACGCGAATATCCAGATCCTGGCTACCGAATCCGAACTAAGTTCCCTGAGGAGCGTGCTCAGAGCCGCAGAGAGCCGGCAGAAGTCCCTTGAGAAACAGTACAGGAACGATTCCTACTCGAAGATCTCGAAGATAGAGAAGGAGACGGGAAGAAAGTTCTCGGCCATCTATGCGGAGCTAGTGAGGGATTACGGCACGTATAACGCCCTTAAGAGGATGAAGGAATCCGATGACGGCAGCATACAGGAGAATATAGACCGGCTGACTAAGGAGAACAAGGACAGGAAGGCCGAGATCTCGAAACTTGAAAAGAGGAACAGGGAACTCGATGAAAAACTCCTCGATACTGAGCTCACAGATGAACAAAGGGAGGAGATCTCATCAGAAATAGTCGACAATTCAGTGAGGATCACTGAACTGAACGGAGAAATTGCCGTAAACGATCAGCTCATCGAGGAGCTCGAGAACATAAAACGGCAGATGTCCGGTGGGAACATCGACCAGCAGATAAAGGATCTGGACCGAAAGTACGGCGGCTCCATAGAGAAGAAGTTCACTGAGTATTCAAAGCTTGAGCAGGAAAAACTCATATATGATGCACTCACTACTGAGATGAAAGTGGTGAATTCCGCCATCTCGAATGCGAAAAGCCAGATCAGGGCAGCTGAGAGAAAGATAGAATCCGGAAAGAAGGAGTATGACAAGGGTCTCAAGGAATATCAGGAGGCCGTAATAGAGTTCAATATAGAGATAGAGAAGGCAGAGAGCGACATAAGGAAGGCATATCAGGACCTTGAGGAGCTTCCTGAAGCAGGCTGGATAATCCTCGACAGGGATAGCCATTATTCCCTCAGTATGTTTAAGAACAACAGCACGCAGATGGGGAACATCGGTTATGTCATGCCGATCCTTTTCTACATGGTCGCGGCACTCGTCTGTTCCACTACAATGACTAGGCTCATAGATGAGCAGAGATCCCAGATAGGGCTCTACAGGGCCCTCGGATTCTCAAAGGGCAATATAGTCCTTAAATATGTGACGTATTCTTACCTTGCAACGCTTTTTGCCAGCATGATAGGGATAGTGGCGGGTAATTACCTGTTTCCCGCAGTGATCTACAATACCTGGAGACTTCTTTACTACCTTCCGGAGCTTCAGATCGTCTTCCCTGTAAGGAACGTTATTATATGCTTCATTTCGTTCTCGTTCCTCATGGCTCTCGTGAGCACTATAATCACTCTAAGGACACTAAGAGAGGTCCCAAGCCAGCTCATGAGACCGAAGGCTCCAAAGAGCGCAAGGAAGACTCTTTTGGAGAAGATACCGGTCATCTGGAACAGATTCTCGTTTACCGGCAAGATCACCGTTAGGAACATGTTCAGATACAAGATGAGGTTCCTCATGACAGTTATCGGAGTCGCAGGCTGCACGGCACTTCTGGTTCTTGGATGGGGAATAAAGGATTCCATTAAGGACGTGGTCGATACCCAGTTCGGAAAGACATTCAACCATAATTTTACAGTTACTCTTGAAGACGATTTCGAGCTTCAGAACATAGTGGACACTCTGAGGAGCGATCTTGAGAACGAGTATGTGGCACCGTATATGACATACTCCTCAAAGATCCGTTCAAGCGGAAATGAGGAAAAGGCCATAAACGTCATAGTGATAGATGCAAGGGAAGGGAACGATGTGTTCCATCTGAATGAGACAGACGGGACCACTCCTTTAAAGCTCAGGAACAGCGGAGTCATGATCTCGCAGAAATTTGCCGACAGTCTTGATCTCAAGACAGGGGACATCATCACCATGGAATCGAATTCCGGGCTAAAGGCCGACGTGAAGATAGAAGGCATATGCGAGATGCATTTCATGCACTATCTCTTCATTTCCGAGGATGCGTACACTGCTCTCTTCGATGAGAACGTTCACATGAAGAGCATAGCCGTCAAGAACACTTCCGGGAATGACATTTCAGCTGAGATCGAAGGATACAGGAGCTTCATGAGCCTTCTGGATTATGAGAGCATGAAGGCACAGTTCAATACGATGATAGAGGCCCTGGACCTTATAATCCTTATTATCATAATCACTGCGGGAAGCCTGGCATTCGTAGTGCTCATAAACCTGACACAGGTCAACATATCGGAAAGGATAAGGGAGCTTGCGACCCTGAAGGTCCTCGGTTTCAGGCTTTATGAGGTGAATGCGTATATCTTCAAGGAACTATTCCTTCTTTCCCTTATAGGTGCCATTCTCGGCATGCCTCTAGGGGTCCTGTTCCACAGGTTCGTCATGAGGATGCTGAACATGGAGATGATACAGTTCGGCCTGACCATCCTGCCCATGAGCTATCTCTACGCATTTCTGCTCACAATGGCGTTTACGGTCATAGTTCTGATACTGACCATAAGGCCGATAAAGAAGATAAAGATGGTAGAATCTCTGAAATCAGTCGAGTGAATAAGGATTTAAAGAGCTGATGTCATAAACAGCATAGCACCTCCGTATGATAGTTGAACGGAGGTGTTTTATATATAGATAAAATGGATTTTTACAGTCAGGGAAAGACGGGACTGATACAGAATATATGTAGGAATAATGAAAAATAGTGAAATAATAGTGAAAATTTAATGTAAGATCAGCTGTGCTTTGTTATAATGAGATCGAGGTGACAGGAAGATGATCAATGTGGCTTTGACAAACGGGATATTAAAATACATAACTGAGATCGATAAGAACAGATACAAGATTTCTTCCGTGAAACTGCCGAAATCTGTAGCAAGCAGATTGCGTAGGAACTCAAAGAAGAGGAGTTCATATGCATCAAACAAGATAGAGGGGAATCCACTCTCTGAGAAGCAGGTCGATGAGGTTATAGAGAGGGATGAAATAAAGCACTTTTTCAGACCGGAACAGGAGGTTCGTAATTATTTTCTGGCTCTGAATTATCTGGAGGAGAAGCTCAAGAAGAAAGTACCCTTTTCAAAGGAGCTGATATTAGATGTTCAGAAATATGTTGAAATGGGGGCATCTGAGGAAAAGATCGGGTTAAGAGGCCCTATGCCTCCGGGTGTGTTGTTTGCTGTTTATGACTCTCATACCGGGAATCCTGATTACATCCCGCCGGAGTATCATGACATACCTGAATTGCTGGATGAACTGGTAGAATATGTGAATACTACTGATGATCATCCATTGATAGTTGCAGCAGTTGTACATTATCAGATGGTTACGATACATCCGTTTGAGGATGGAAATGGCAGAACTGCTCGTCTGCTGTCGGGATACATTTTGGATCTAAGCGGATATGGGTTCAATGGTATCGGTTCACTAGAGGAATACTTTGCATATGACATCGATGAGTACTACGAATCTATACAGATGGGACTCCCTGCGCTTTATTACTCTGGAAGGAATGACCCCCCGCATCCTGAAGTTTGGATAAATTATTTTCTGCGCATGGTACTGCTCTATTCCAACAGGATCTGTGAACTGTCTGAAAGTTCCAGCGAGGATGAAATAAACGGAAGTTTATCATACTTAAAGGGGAGGGAAAAGGAGCTGCTCCTGCTTTTGATAAAGAAGTATAAAAGAGAATTTACTCCGATCGAAGTCAGCCGTGAAATCGGTGTGACCAACAAAACGGTAATAAACAGATTATCAGCATTGGTAAAAAACGGCTTTGTGGATCCGAAGATTGTAAATCAGCGTATAAGATCCTATGGGTTAAGTGATTTTACGATGGATAACGAAAAAACGATAAGGAAAATGATATCATAACGTGAATCAGGCAGGATCGATATAAAGCCTTCGATCACGTATGTACATTAGACTGAATCTGGAAACCGCCGGAGGATTATAAAATTGAATTTATTAAGACCGGTCAACATGAGGAAGTGTGCAATGGAAAAAACATCTGAAAGATCTATCTGGAAAAATGCGCAGTTCTCATTCTCCTTAATCCAGGCCGGGTTCTAGATGAGCTTCTGTATCAGCGTAAGTTTTGCGGCAGTCTATCTGTACTGCGGGGATTATTATGAATCATTCAATAACTGCAGATATATTCATTACACCGGTGTTGCAGAGGCAATCAGAAATCAGGAGATGTGTCACCTGTAGCAAATAATGATGAGACGGTATGCTGCTTGTACCACCAAAAAAAGGATTTCATTTCAGTACCGTATGAGCCAAAAATGTTGATAATCAGAAAAGAGAATTGCGAGTAATTAGTAGAAATGAAAATTGAATTAGTTGAGCTTTCAGAAGATAACATGAAACAGTGCTTTGATCTGAAAGTTGCAAGCGAACAGCTGCAATATATCGCTTCAAATGAAGATTCATGGAAAGGAGCAAAAGAAAATGAGAAGGTTGCCCGCCTCTTTGCTATATGCAGTGATGGTAAAATCGTTGGATTTACCATGTTCACATTTGATGAGGATTATGAAGATCCAGATGACAGATATTGGTTATGGAGATTTATGATTGACAAAAAATCACAGGGAAAGGGATACGGTACGGAAGCGCTCAAGGTAATCATCCAGTATTTTAAGGATCATGGCGCAAACAATATTCGATTATCAACGAAAGAGACCAATACACATGCATTATCTATGTATCATAACGCTGGTTTTCATGATACAGGTGAGATGAACGATGAAGAAATCGTGCTGCAAATGGATTTATAATATGAGCCTCGGCGAATGAAAGAGGAAAAGATAATGGAAAATGAAATCGTTCTTTTCGAAACAGAAGATAAAAGTATTACATTACCAGTACAGGTAAATGCAGATACCGTATGGCTGAATCGAAACCAGCTTGCCGAGCTTTTTGGCAGAGATATTAAAACAATAGGCAAGCATATTGGAAACGCACTGAAAGAAGAACTTAAGGAATCTGAGGTAGTCGCAAAATTTGCGACTACCACTCGACATGGTGCAATAGAGGGTAAAACACAGACCCATCTCACTGAGTACTACAATCTTGATATGATCATCTCGGTCGGCTACCGTGTCAAGTCAAAGCGCGGTGTGGAATTCCGACGTTGGGCAAACAACGTATTGAAGCAATATGTTCTGCAGGGATATGCGGTTAATAAAAAACGGCTCAACGATCTGAGCAGTGTAGTAAAGCTGCTGAAAAGAACTGAAAAGTCTTTGGACGCAAAACAAGTACTTACTGTTGTGGAAAGATATAGTACGGCACTGGACTTTTTGGATTCTTATGATCATCAGACGCTCCAGCGTCCAAAGGGCAATTTTGCCACATACCGTCTGACTTACGAAGAGTGCAGACAGGTAATTGACAGTATGAGATTTGGAGAAGCATCGGACCTTTTCGGCCTTGAAAAAGACGATTCTTTTAAAGGAAGCATCGGGAATATATACCAGTCTTTTGCAGGAGAAGAAATCTATCCGAGTCTTGAGGAAAAAGCAGCGAATCTTCTCTACTTCGTTACCAAGAATCATAGCTTTGCTGATGGAAATAAAAGAATCGCCGCTACGATGTTTCTGTATTTCCTCGATAAGAACGGTATCCTGTTTACTGATGGAGAAAAGCTAATCGACGATCATACGCTTGTGGCATTAACAATCATGATTGCTGAATCCCGCCCTGAAGAAAAAGAGATAATGATCGATGTAATCATGAACTGTATTGCCTGAAATCATTTCTTGAATAGTAGTACAAGCAGAATCTCGTTGAAACCGTGGTACTTCTGTCAATTTATTAAACTCCGATTGACAGCCCCCTTAAATAATTTGACAAAAAGGGGCATGAACTGTATACCATATAAATGACTATATTAGGAGAGTATTAATATGGATCTTAGAAACTATCTTAAGAACTCTGTCAGTCCTTATCATACGGTAAAGACATGCAGGGAAAGGCTTCTCGAAGAGGGCTTCAAAGAACTCAATATCGGAAAGAAAAACATCGATATTTCAGACGGCGATTTTGTTATAGAACCGTATCCGTCCGTGCTTTTTGCCGTAAGATATCGGCCCGAAGGGAAGGAGAAGGCACATATAGGAACTGCCCATACCGATTTTCCCAATTTCAAACTGAAACCTAACTGTGAATTCATTTCCGAAGGTTACGCGATGATAAACACCGAACCATACGGAGGTCTCCTTAAGAGGACATGGTTCGACAGACCGCTCGGAATCGCCGGAAAGGTGATAATAAAAGGAGATAATGAGTTTGAACCGAAAGAGGTACTCTATAAAAGTGAAGAACCTTATCTCATAATTCCGGGACTTGCGCCACATATGGACAGGGAGATCGAGAACAAGCCAATCGACGTGCAGCAGGAGATGTGCCCCGTGTATTCCATGGAAGAAGGTGCAAGCATACTTGAAAGGATAGCCTTGTATCTCGGTATAAAGAAAGAAGACATACTCGAATACGATCTGTACCTCTTCAACAATGACGAGCCCCAGTATATCGGATTAAAGGGCGAGTTCATATCTTCTCCTAGGATAGACAACGTCTCGTCCTGTGCAGCACTAACGGAGGGACTCATAGAGAGCTCTGTAAGCGACGCAAAGATTAATCTGATATGTCTGTTCGATAATGAGGAAATAGGCAGCAGATCGAAGCAGGGAGCCGATTCCGAGCTGATGCTCATGGTGCTGAGATATCTGCATGATATCTTTGGCATAGAAAAGGATCTCGATGCATTCCTGCTCGACAGCTTCATGGTTTCAGTGGACGGAGCGCATGCCCTCCATCCGTCATACAGGAACAAGGCGGATACCACTTCCGTTGTATATCTCGGAAAAGGTTTCGTACTTAAGAACAGCGCGACACAGAGATATGTCACCGATGCGAAGGCTTCTGCCATCGTAAAGGCCATATGCGAAAAGAACGATATACCCGTTCAGCAGCAGGCCAACAGATCCGGAGCTCCAGGGGGCCAGACTCTCGGACCGATAGCATCATCCTATGTACCTGCCATGGCGTGTGATATCGGAGTACCGATGCTCTCGATGCATTCTGCGAGGGAGCTTGCCCACAGGGATGACTATGATTCCCTTAAGGCATTCCTATCATCAATACTGTAAGATATATTATTTAACATATGACGTTCTGAAAGGAGACAGATCATGCTATCCAAGAAGTTATTTGCCATAACAATACTGCTGATATCGGTCGGAGCATTCATATTCGGGATACATCTCACTTTCTTCTCGAACAAGGGACTGAAGAAGACGGATGCTCTGATAACCAGGATCGACGAGATATATCTCGGACACGATGAGGACGGAGACGATTATGATTATGAAGTCTATGTCCAGTACGAAGTGGACGGCAAAAAGTATATTGACGCACGTCTTGATACTTTTGAAGGAAGCTACAAGGAAGGAAAGACCATAAAGATATACTATGATCCTGCAGATCCCTCCGTTCCCCATGGGGAGACGAAGGGCATGGGCATCTACCTTATGATAGCAGGACCCGTCATATTCCTTATCGGGCTGTTCATTTTGCTCAAGAGCAGCAGATAAAATAAAACACCATGATATTCTACAGAGAGATCGATCTTCCTGACGGAAGAAGATGCATCTTAAGGAACGGCACTCCCTCGGATGCCGAGCAGGTAATGGCCAATTTCATAAAGACCCATGCTGAGTCCGATTTTCTGACCTCTTATCCCGATGAGATCTCATTTACCGTTGAGTATGAGAGGGACTATCTGAAGAGAAAGACGGAAAGCGTTGGTGAGATCGAGATATTGGCCGAGGTCGGCGGCAGGATAGTCGGGACCGCCGGTGTGGACGGGTACAGGGCCTACAGGAAGCTCCGTCACAGGTGCAGGTTCGGGATAAGCATAGAAAAGGATTTCTGGGGACTCGGTATAGGTAGGGCTCTTACCGAATCATGCATAGAGTGCGCCAGGAAGGCAGGTTACACACAGATGGAGCTTGAGGTAGTTTCTGATAACAAGAGAGCTGTCTCACTCTATAAGAGCGTCGGATTTCAGGAGATGGGAAGGAATCCGCTGGGATTCAATTCCGACATAAACGGCATGCAGGAGATAATCATGATGAGGCTTCTTATCTCTTGAACCAAAGATAATAGATCAACTTGGAAAAAGGATGACTTTATATAGAGCCATCCTTTTTTTGAATTGATTTGGTATAGAAAAAGGATTGCTATATTTTTAAAATAGCAATCCTCATATGGCAGGGGAGACGCGACTCGAACACGCAACCGGCGGTTTTGGAGACCGCTGCTCTACCAATTGAGCCACTCCCCTTTGTTAAAAACAGCTTCTTTAGTATAATAAAACACAGAAAGGTTGTCAATAATTCCATATTGACGGGCAATAATCATGGCTGCTAAAGATCAGAAACGTGTCACAATTTATACTGACGGTGCCTGCTCGGGAAATCCGGGACCTGGAGGATGGGGAGCTATACTCATCTACAAGGGGATAGAAAAGGAACTGTCGGGTTTTTCACAGGAATCCACCAACAACATAATGGAACTGACTGCGATAATAGAGGCACTGAAGGCTTTGAAGGAAAAGTGCATCGTGGACCTTTATACTGACAGCACTTACTGTGCCAATGCATATCTCAACGGATGGATATATAACTGGAGCAGGAACGGCTGGAAGAAGGCAGACAAGAAGGAGATAGCTAACAGGGAACTGTGGCAGGAACTGTTTGAACTTACAGGCTATCATACCGTGAACTGGAATCATGTTAAGGGGCACGCTGATAACGAGCTCAATAACAGATGCGATAAGCTCGCAACCGATGAGATTAAGAAGAACACCAAGGTCGACAAGACCATACCTGCTGAAGAACAGGAGGTAATCAGTAAATAAATGAAGAGAGACAGAGATTATCTAAGACTGCTTGGAAATGAATTCCCTAACGCTGACGCATGTGCTGCTGAGATCATAAATCTCAGAGCAATACTCGGTCTTCCGAAGGGAAATGAGTATTTCTTCTCCGATATACACGGAGAATACAAGAGCTTTATACATCTCCTTAGAAGTGCTTCAGGAGTTGTGAGGGAGAGGATAAGGGAGATATTCGGGAACATGCTCCTGAAGTCGGAACAGGATGCTCTTGCGGAGCTCATATACTATCCGACTGAAAGATTGTCCGAGATGAAGAAAGAGGGAGAGATCCCTGACGAATGGTACAGGACCATGATCCACAGGCTCGTTATAGTGGCAAGGGTCGCAAGTTCCAAGTTCACGAGGTCCAAGGTCAGAAAACAGATGCCTCCTACGTATGCCTATGCCATAGACGAGCTTCTTAGCATAGATGAGAACATACCCAACAGGGCTATCTATTATCAGGAGATCATCAATTCCATAATATCCACTGAGGCTGCTGACGAGTTCATAATAGCGCTGAGTAACATGATAGACAGCCTGTTCATCGATCATCTCCATATCATAGGAGACCTGTTCGACAGAGGTCCGAGGGCAGACTATGTCATAGACGAGCTCATGAAATTCAGGAGCGTGGACATACAGTGGGGAAACCATGATGTGAGCTGGATGGGAGCTGCTTCAGGGAACCAGTCATGTATCGCAACGGTTCTCAGGATCGCTACCGGATACAACTCATTTGACGTCCTTGAAGACGGATACGGCATAAACCTCAGAGGACTCTCGATGTTTGCCGCAGAGACATATAAGGACGATCCGTGCGACTGTTTCAGGCCGCATCTCCTGGATAAGAACAAATACGACTCCGTTAGCCCGGACCTTGCAGCCAAGATGTGCAAGGCCATAACCGTTATAGAACTGAAACTTGAGGGACAGCTCATCGAGAAGCATCCTGAGTATAAGCTCGACAAGAGAAGGCTCCTCCACAAGATAGACTTTGAGAACGGGACCGTGGAGATAAACGGAAAGACATGGAAGATGAAGGATACCAACTTCCCGACCATCGATCCGAAGGATCCGTATAAGCTCAGCAGGGAAGAGGAACAGCTTATAAAGAGCTTAACCTATTCGTTCCTGCATTCTACAAGGCTTCAGAGACAGATCAGATACCTGTATTCACACGGTTCGATGTATTTCATCACAAACAACAATCTTCTGTTCCACGGATGTATTCCAATGACGGATAAGGGAGAATTCCTTGCCTGGGAATCACCGGAAGGTTCATTCAGCGGAAAAGCCCTCATGGACTATTTTGAGAAGAAGATAATAGACGCCTACTTCCTGGATCCTGAGCTGGATGCAGAGAAAAAACAGGAGGCAGTCGACCTCATGTGGTATCTGTGGTGCGGACCCGTATCGCCTCTGTTCGGTAAGGACAAGATGGCGACTTTCGAGAACATATTCATCGGAGAACCATCACTGTCAAAGGAGACATATAACGCATACTACAAGTTCTCGCAGGACGAGGATTACTGCAATAAGATCCTGAAGGAGTTCGGGATAGAGGCAGAGATATCTCATATCATAAACGGACATGTGCCTGTTAAGGTAGCTAAAGGAGAAAAACCGGTCAAAGCCAACGGCAAGTTATACGTAATTGACGGTGGATTGTCAAAGGCATATCATGCAAGGACGGGTATTGCCGGATATACTCTCATCATAGGCTCCAGGAGCATAGAGCTTGCAGAGCACAAGATATCCGATAAAGAAGTTCCTCCGGAACTCTATAAGACGGAAGTTATGCCTAAGAGACTCCTTGTGAGGGATACTGACATAGGAGATAGGCTGAAGGATCAGATAGACGATCTTACTCAGTTGATGGAATGTTACAGACAGGGCATATTTAGGGAGAATCAGGGCTGATACGGAGATCAAGGATGGAAATCCTTTTGGGACAGTAGTTCCAATAATCACAGCTCTTACGAAATTAGATGAAGGCATTGTAATAATGAGTCTATATTATTATTTGGAAATCATATTATAGATTTCTATAAAATATACTGCATTATTCCGATAATACGCATAATATTATTCCGATACATTTGGCATTATTCCGATAAAGCGATATAATTAAAGCGGAAGAAGGAGTAATGCCAAATGTTTATAAGTGTAAAAGATGCTGCATTAAAATGGGGAATATCAGACAGAAGGATCAGAGTTCTCTGCTCAGAAGGAAGGATCAAAGGAGCATACCAGGAAGGGCGGGGATGGAAGATCCCTATAGATGCCGAGAAACCCGCTGACGGACGGTTCAGAGCAAAAGAAAGTATTTTTTCCCAGATAGACCGGAAAAAAGCGAAACTGGACACAAGAAGGCCTTTGACTGAGAGTGAATTGGAACGGTTATACGAAGAGTTCGCTGTAGAATACACATATAACTCAAATGCGATAGAAGGAAATACTCTGACGCTAAAAGAGACAGATCTGGTTCTTAGAGGACTCACGATCGACAGAAAACCGTTAAAAGATCATATAGAAGCTATTGGGCATAAGGAAGCATTCGATTACATAAGAGAACTTGTTAAAGAAAATGCTCCGCTTACGGAAAGCGTAATCAAACAGATCCATTTTCTCGTGCTTGCAGATAAGAAACAGGACAGAGGAATTTACAGAAGGATCCCGGTAAGGATAATAGGTGCGCATAATGAACCGGTTCAGCCATATCTTATCGGGCCAAAAATGGAAAAACTTCTTCTTGATTATGCTGCTGACGATCGTCATATAGTGACGAAACTGGCACAGTTCCATATCGATTTTGAGAGTATCCATCCATTTATCGATGGCAACGGCAGAACGGGGCGACTTCTTGTTAATTTGGAACTGATGAAAGCCGGATATCCGCCTATCGACATAAAGTACACCGACAGAGCTGATTATTATAAGGCATTCGATGTTTATAGTGTTAAACACGATCTGTCGGCCATGGAGAAACTTTTCGCCGGATATATCAACACAAGTCTCGACGCATATTTGAAGATCTTGCAGGAATGAGTCACAATTCATAATATGACAGATTTTGAAGACCGTTATTCGTCTATCCGGGTCATACGGGGGATAAGGATATCTCAAGTATCAGAAAACACGGATAAGAACGAGCGCAGCCTGAAACTTCAGATAGATAATCATGGTTCTTTTGAGATGGAAATATGATCTATATTCGGTTTTAAGACAAAATGCTCAGCAAGAATTGAAAGGTCAGGCCTAAGAAGGTGATCTTTCGGATTTATACGATATGATAACATGATAAAAATTATCATGAGGAATGAGAGGATAATCATCATTAACTGAGACGGACTCAGTGGGAGACATAAAGTAAACACTTCGTAAAACACAAGTTTTACGAAGTGTTGTTGATATATGGGCCTAAAAGAGGTATAATTGGGTCGGAACGGGTCTTCCGGCCTGTTTTGATCATTATCGATAAAGAATGTGTTTTATCATGTTTTTTATCACATAATGATCTCTACACATATACCGGACAGATCACATGACCGCAGAAATAAAATCAGGAGTATCAACGTATGCCTTCTTCTTCCAAAAGAAACTATCATGACGAACAGTCTCTTAAGCTGAATACCAAGATCCGTGAAATATGTAAGGAATTACCTCCATGGTTCACTGATTTTATTCGTGCTACTTCCGATACTCTCGAACCCAGGACCCGTTTCAATTACTGTATCGACACAAGGATCTTTCTCAACTACCTCATCTCCGAAAACAGCAAGTTCTACGGATATCGTCTCAATAACGTTGAAGCTGAAAAGCTCGGTGAACTCACCAGACGTGATCTCGATCTTTATCTCGATTATCTGTCCTATTATGTCAGAATCGGTGAGACCAAAGGTGAATCCGAGGATGATTTAGGTACCGAAACGGAATACGAGAACGGTGAGCACGGCAAGGCCAGAAAGATCGCTAGTCTAAGGAGTTTGTTCAAATATCTCTATAAAAGCGAGATTATAAAGGCAAATCCTACGGACCTGATACCTACTCCGAAGATACACGAAAAATCCATTACTCGTCTTACCCCTGAAGAAGTTTCTTCTCTCATAAAAGCCGTCAATAACGGCGAAGGTCTCTCCGACCGTCAGAGAAGCTATCAGAAAAAGACTCTCAAACGCGATATCGCAATGATCACACTATTTCTTACTACAGGAATCCGTGTCAGCGAACTTGTCGGTATAGATATCGAAGACGTGGATTTTGAAACGAATTCATTCAGAGTCATACGTAAAGGCGGCAACGAGAGCATCCTTTACTTTAACAGGGATACGGCTGCAGTTCTTAATGATTATATCCAAGAACGCCAGAATACGGGAACATATGACAGATCCTCTCCCCTTTTCATCTCCATGCAGAACAAGAGGATCACTGTAAGGGCCGTAGAGAACCTTATAAAGAAATATGCAATGATAGCCGTACCCCTTAAAAAGATCACTCCTCATAAGCTCAGGAGTACGTTTGGCACAATGCTGTATCAGAATACCGGCGATATCTATCTTGTGGCTGATGTCCTTGGTCATAAAGACGTCAATACCACTAGAAAACACTATGCTGCTCAGAGCGAGGATAACCGTAAATATGCAGCTAATGCTGTTAAGATAACTGAGAACATATCAGAAGACGAAGAATGACCGGTCATTCCCGGATGCCGAACAGTCTCATAAGCTCTCTGAAACGGTCCTGATAGTAAAGACACGTATCCCTCAGATAGCCTCGTTCGATATTCCATCTATCGATACCGCGATTGTACAGATCTTTCTTATCATCAGTAATGATAAAAGGAATAATGTCGTTCTTAAGGCACTCCTTGAACATTATCAGTCTTCCGATCCTTCCATTGCCGTCCTGAAAGGGATGAATCTTCTCAAATCTGCAGTGAAAGTCCAGAATATCATCAAGTCCGACTTCTTCCAGACTGTTATAATCCTTCAACAGCTTTTTCATCATATCTGGAACATCTTCAGGCTCTGCAGTAGGATGGATGCCGCTGACATTATTGGTTAACAGTTTATAATCTCCGACTTTGAACCATCCAAGCCTACTGTCACTGGTATTTGTTTTGAGCAGTAGATGAAGATGTTTGATGAACCTTTCAGTCAACGGGCGCTTTACATTATCAAGCACCAGATCCACACACCTGAAGTGGTTCACCGTCTCCATAAGGTCATCAATATTGACTTTATCTGCTATGAGGGTATTAGTATCGAATATCATGACCGTCTGGTCATGTGTGAGACGGCTTCCCTCTATATGGTTTGAATTATATGTAAGATCTATCTGTATTCTATGGTAGATGCCGCCTTTGATCCCGTTTTCTTTTTCAATAATCAGGCGTGGAAACAGACCCTCAGGGATCTTTACATTCCTGGGTTTTCTCTGAGGTTTGTCCGCATCAGCGGGTATATTCCATGTTTTTCCCGTGATGAAGCTTCCAGGTATCCTGTCATTCTCACAGTAGTATCTGACTACTCTTTCAGTGATACCCCATTTATCTGCAGCTTCTTTTACTGATATATATGGCAATTCTGATGTTCTCCATTGATGATCTGATTCAATTATAGCCGTTATCGGCTAAATAAACAATAAATAGATGTATGCTATTTGATGATAAATAGCCGATACAGGACATAAAAACAAAAATACAGTCTATGGTTTGTCTATAATCTTACTTTTTGAGGAATGTGTCGACGAAATTAGAGACCCTGACGGAATCATCAAGGCTCATTATCTTGCTCTCCTTGAAACCGCACTTCAGAAGAACATAGAAGTGTTCAGCTTCTCCGTAGAAATCGTCGAAAACGTAAGGACATGAGAATTCGGCTTCTCTGTCATTCTCTGTGATGGTATAACTGTCAGGTCTGTGGAGGTTCCTGACGGTAAGGGTCCCCTTTGTTCCGGTAAAGGTTATCTCTGAAGGTATCTTCCTGTCATATGCTATTTCCATGGAGCATAAAATGTCATTACCATTGGTATCCTTCATAGTGAAAGTGGTATTCACGTATATGTCTGCTCCATTAAAGAATTCCTTGTCTATAGTCTTTATTACAGGCAGATCATTGGAAAATTCAGCATACCAGCTTCCGCAGTATATGCCGATATCACGGAGGATACCTCCGCATCTCGGATCATATCTGTGAGGGTCGTCAGTCGGTACGATGACACCGTGCTTGCAGTCTATCTTCTTTATCTCCCCTATCCTTCCGTTAAGAAGAAGAGACCTTGCCTCTATATAGCATGGAGTGAATCTGGATTTCATTGCTTCCATGAAAAGGACGCCGTTCTTTCTTGCACACTCGATCATTTCGTGAAGCTCATCGGGATCCACTGCCGCAGGTTTTTCACATATGACAGGCTTATGGTTCTCAAGTGCCTTAATGGTGTATTCCTTGTGGAACGCATTAGGAAGAGAGATGTAGATGAAATCCACATCGGGATCGTTTATGAGCTCATCATGGGAAAGATAAATCTTTTCTCCGCCATGCTCTTTCTGGAATTCCTTCAGGCGTTCCATGTTTCTTCCGCTGATGGCGGCGAGCTCGATGTCCGGAAGATTCTTCATGCTGTCGGCAAATCTCTTCGCTATCCTTCCTGCGCCTATGATTCCGTATCTGATCATCTGTTTCTCCTCCTTTTAGGGTAATTAAGTTCCCTCAATACAATTTTACCATCATATGATTTCTCGTAAACATATATGATATACATAGGTTAAAGTTAGATAGAATGCAGGATTGTACGTATATTCTCCGGACTTCTTTTCTGTAATATAATTGGAATTAGTTATTTGTATCATTGCAAATGAAAGGCGGAAACAGTATATGACAAATAAGGAAATCTATAAGAAGACTATAGGCTTCACCTGGCGCCGTATCCTTTGGGATTGGCTCACGTTCCTCGTCCTCCTCATATTTCTCGGTCTCGGTTTTTTCGTTGCGACCAAGATCAACAGTGAAGGCGGACTTATCGGACTTGTCATAGGCGGTGTTATCGGTCTTGTCATAGTGATCATAGCACTGAGGTATATCTCATATACATATAAGGCAGGCCAGATAGCCATGATGACAAAAGGCGTCACAGAGGGGACATTGCCGGATGATGTTATCGGCGAAGGCAAGAAGATCGTTAAGGAGCGCTTTACTACGGTCGCGGCATTCTTTGCCATTACGGGAGTCATAAAGGGCATATTTAACCAGATTGGAAGCGCGATCACCAATGTAGGCAAAAGGGTCGGAGGAGATACCGGTGAAGGCATAGGCAGCGCAATCTCTTCATTCATAAACGTTGTGGTTGCCTATCTCTGCGACTGCTGCCTCGGATGGGTATTCTTTCGTAAGGATGAAAAGGCTACCAAAGCTGCATGCGAAGGAGCCGTACTGTTCTTCAAGCACGGCAAGACTCTTCTTAAGAATATAGGAAGGGTATTCGGTATAGGTCTCGTGTCCCTGCTTCTGATAGGAGGCGTTGCGGCACTTATCCTCGTTCTCATATTCAGGCAGTTCCCGGCATTCTTCGAGAACATGAGCGCAGAGCTCGTAAAGAGCCTTTCCGAGAACGGCGAAGAAGTCAGCGTGATCATCTCGAATCCTGAGTATCTGCTGATAGCATGCGCAGTCGTGATCGCGTTCATAATATGGAGCTCGGTACATTCTGCATTCATCAGACCTCTCGTGCTCGTAGGAGTTCTCAGGAACTATATGGAATCAGGCATGAACGAAGTGATCACCGAAAGCGATTTCGACGTACTCGATACCAAGTCAAAGAAATTCAAGAAACTGCATGAGGAATTCGCCTGAACAGACATTGCTTCTCCCCTGCTCCTGACTTAAGGGCAGTGAAAAGGATACGGACATGAAACAAAAAACTGGACAGTGTCATCTGTCCAGTTTTTATATGCCTTAAAAGAATCAGTCCTGCGGAAGCTTTATCGAATACTTGACGCAGACATTGTTCATGTTAAGCGCCGATGAATAGCTTACATCATCTGCTATTCCGAAAATGATCCTGAGTCCGATGTTCTTGGTCGGATCCTGAGGCCTTATTATATTGTAGCGCTCAACAAGGTCAAATCTTCTGCAGTCGTCTCTGAGTCTCAGATACAGTATGTCATCGATAATGACAGACCTGAATTCAAGGTTATGTTCCTTTCCGTCATTGAAACCGTGCTCAATACTGTTCGCAGCGAGCTCTTCAGTGCAGAGGGCTATATGGTTGGCTGTCTTCACGTCTATACCGTTCTCTCTGCAGAATGTGAATACCTTTTCAGACATACTGACCGCCTCTTCGATGGAAGAGATGCCGGATCTGATCTCTGGATATACCTTCCTCTCGGTATATTCCCTGCTCCTCCTGTGTATGAAACCTATGAAGAGTATGAGCAGCAGCAGAAGTCCTGTCATAACGATCTCACATACTCCGTAGGATGCGAAGATCCCCATTGTTCCGAACTGCCAAGCGAGAAGTATGGCAGATGAGATCGAAAGGAAGATATGGTTCACAAAGATGACTATGCTGGAGGCAGCGTTCCTGCCAATGCCCTGGAAATACGCAGCGGCACAGAGGTTAAGGGACAGGAACGGCGTTCCTATGAGATATAGCCTTAGAGCTGAAGCACTTAAAGACTGTACCTCGGGATCATCCGTAAAGAGGACCATGAGAGGACTAGAAAGAAGGATCATGAACACCGCAACGGCAGTGACTCCGATGAGGCTCCATCTTAAGATATATCTGTTCACTTTTCTCAACCCTTCCCTGTCCTGTTCTCCCGAATAGATACCTGTAAGTATCAGGGTGGCGTTGGAGATGCCCTGACAGAGAGCTGCGGGCAGATAGTGGATCGCGTTCTGTATCGACAGGGCTGCGAGTCCCTGAACGGAACCGTACCTCAGCATGAGACGGTTGACCGAAAGAGGCCATAATATGCCGCAAAGTCCCTTTACTATCATAGGTATTCCACTCTTGAGCACCCTTATCAGTAGTTTCATGTCAGATCTGCAGAGCTGTAATCTGAACATCGATTTTCCCCTGAAGTAGAACAGGCAGATTATGAGGGTTCCGAGCGTGTAGCAGATCCCGTTCGAAATGCTGAGCTCAAGCATTCCGCTGCCTGTCAGGACGATTATGACATCGCTGAGCACGTTCGTAACGAACATCACAACCGAAGAAATCTGCATGTATTTGTCGGCTCCTTCAAGCACTGAGAAAGTACAGAGAACGTCATACATTATCATAGGGAGAGCTGATATAAGGAGCGGCTGGATATAGTCGGTGGCCGCTTTGAACACATACTGGTCGAAATCTGCCCCGCCGAGCAGTCTGTTAATGGATTCCGGAATGAATATGCCTATGAGCGCTGATATGGCTGATATCGCAACGATAAGTGTTATGACGGTCTTCACTGTCTTGTCTGCGCGGTCCTTTGCACCTATCGAAAGGTCCTTGGATACCACGACCGAAAGGCCGGTACCGATGATGGAACTCAGAAGAACAAAGAACGAGAACACAGGGTCTGCGAGGTTGTATGCGGAAAGCTCCGCAGAGCCCATGAAACGGCCTATGACAGCACAGTCTATTATGCCCGTGATCGAGATCACGAAATAGTTAAGGAATCCTGCAATAACTATTCGTCTGAAAATCTTTCTGTCCATAAATAGACTAAATCCTTTTCTAATTCAGTGTACAAACCTGTCTATGAGATGCAAGAGTATCTCGATGTTCTTAACCATAGACTGTATCGAAACGAACTCAAAGCGTCCGTGTGCGTTCTCATATCCTGCAGAGAGATTGGGACACGGAAGCCCTCTGAAAGACAAAGCCGATCCGTCTGTTCCACCTCTGAAAGGTTCGGATACAGGAGTTACCCCCGCATCCTCTATGGCATTCTTAAGTCTCTCGGTAAGGTAAGGATATTTCGATACTACTTCCTTCATATTGCTGTACTGAGGGATTATCTCATATTCAATGAAGTCACCGTACCTGGTCCTAAGGTCATGGACTATAGTCCCTATGAGCTCTTCCCTGGCATTGAACCGTCCCCTGTCGAAGTCCCTTATTATGAGCCTTATCTCGGCTTCCTCGCAGGAGGCATTGCAGGAGATCAGGTGAAAGAACCCGTCTGTCCCCTCAGTATACTGAGGCTTTTCCTTCTCCGGAAGGCTCTTCATGAGATCGGAGGCTATATCGACAGCATTTATCATTATCCCTTTTGCCGTACCCGTATGCACGCTTCTTCCCTTTATCCTTATTACGGCTTCGGAGGCGTTGAAAGTCTCATCGAAATAGTATCCTAGATGGTCGCCGTCAAGAGTATAGGCCGTATCGGATCCGAAGAGATCTATGTCGAGATCTCTTGCCAGTCCGCCGACCTCCTCATCCGGAGTAAAGGCAATGGATATCTGACCGTGTGGAATGTCGGGGTTATTTACAAGATACTCTGCAAGGGTCATTATCGAAGCGATAGAGGCCTTGTCGTCTCCGCCGAGAAGTGTGGTCCCGTCCGTGAGTATCAGATCCTGCCCGAGGTATCTGTTGAGGACAGGATAATCGGAAGCTTTCATCACGATATCCTTTTCTTCATTCAGGACTATGTCTCCCCCGCCGTATCCCTTGAGGACCCAGGGCTTCACGTCCTTTCCGGAAGCATCGGGAGCGGTATCCATATGGGCTATGAGCCCGAGGCTTTCGCTGTTTCTTTCGGTATTTGAGGGGATCCACGCATATACGACATAGTTTTTATCGTCCAAATGTCTTGCTGGGACACCGATCTTTCCAAGCTCATCATACAGTATCTTAGCGAGTTCATACTGCTTCTCTGAAGTAGGATAGCTTCCTTTCACGGGATCGCTTGTGGTCTCGACCTTTGCGTACCTTATCATCCTTTCGGTCACAGCATCATAGAAGACTGTAAGGTCCAGATGTGTGAGTTCTTTCATAGGCCTTTCTTCTCCCTTATGTCCTTTAGAGCCAGCATCACAGCGAGCTCTATGCTCTCATCGGTGAGTCCTCCCTGGAAATATGCTGTATATGGTTCTCTTATCGGCGCATCGGCTGAGAGCTCTATGGTGCTTCCCTGTATGAAGCTTCCAGACGCCATTATTATCGGATCCTCATATCCGGCCTGCATGTCCGGATAAGGTACTGCTCCTGAATCTATGGGACTCGATCTCTGTACGGAGCGTATGAAAGCTATTAGCTCGTCTTTGTCCGGAAAGATGATGCTCTGGGCTATGTCGCTCCTCACATGATCGTTGTCAGGGCTCACGGGATATCCCATGTCGGAGAAGATCTGCGTGATGAGCACGGTCCCCTTGAGTGCGGTGGCGACTATCGTCGGAGAGAGATATATCCCCTGGAAGAAGTTCCTGTATCCGTAAGCATAGGAGCCTATCTCCGTTCCCATGGAAGGAGTGGTGAACCTCGTCTCTATGATATCTATCGCTCTCTTCGTTCCGCATATGTATCCTCCCGTAGGAGCTATTCCGGCACCGGGGTTCTTGATCATCGAGCCCATTATGACATCGGCTCCGACTTCTGTAGGTTCCATAGTCTCCGTGAACTCTCCGTAGCAGTTGTCGACAGTGATGAAGACATCCTTCCTTACGCTCCTCACTGCCTCGCAGGCTTCCTTTATGTCTTTTATCGTAAGGGCTGGTCTTGCGATGTATCCCTTGGAACGCTGTATGTGTACCACCTTGACGGAAGGATCGTTTACGAGCTTTTCCTTTATCTTCTCTATGTCGAATGTGAAGTCATCCTTAAGGTCGACTTCGTCATAATTGATGAGGAATTCGGAAATGGAACCCGGTCTTTCTATCCCGTCCAGTCCGAGAGAAGTAATGAGTGTATCATATGGAGGCCCTGATATGGAAAGAAGCGTGTCGTGGGGTCTCAGAAGCCCCATCAGTCCCATGATGATAGTATGTGTGCCTGATGTGAGAAGCGGGCTCACGATGGCTCTCTCGCATCTGAAGATGGTGCAGAACAGCTCCTGCAGCTTATCCCTGCCCTGATCAGCGTTTCCGTAGCCCGTAGTCGCTATGAAGTGTCTTTCCTGTACGTTGGTGCTCTGGAATGCCTTAAGCACCTTAAGAGAGTTGAACTTCCTGATCTCGTCTATATGGTCGAGCATAGGGCCTATCTTTTCCTTGGTCTTGTACACGAGGTCTATTATCTCGTCAGGTATCTGATATTCTTCCTTTATCAGTCTTCTGTATTCGTCAAACATCTAAAAAAGCTTTTATCCTTTCTTCAGTGTTTTTAATAAATTCTTTCTCCGATGGGAATGAATCCCTGTTGAGTGTGATTATCTCCTCATCTCTTCTGAACCAGGTGAGCTGACGCTTCGCAAGGTTCCTTGAGGCCCTCTTTATGTCATCTATGCATTTGGAGAGAGGCTCTGTGCCGTTAAGATAAGGAATGAGCTCCTTATATCCTATAGCCTGGAATGCCGTGGAGGAGGTACCGTACTTGTCGATTATGGTCTTTACTTCATCAAGAAGTCCGCTCTCCACCATCAGGTCCACCCTTCTGTCAATGTCACTGTAGAGGTGTTCCCTGTCCTTTGTGATCATGAGCTTTAAGGATCTGTATCTCGGATCCTTTTTTCTGAAGTCATAGTTTTCCTTTTTCGTGGTAAGGAGTATCTCCATCCTCCTGACGACCCTTTTGCGGTCATTTAGGTGGATGCGTTTTATGGAATCGGGATCCATGCTCATAAGGCATCTATAAAGGGCCTCAGGATCTCTGTCGTATTCTTCATCAAGAGAGGCTCTTAGCTCTTCATCCACCGAATCGTCCTCGAGATCCAGCTCGTACATGAGTGAGTTTAAGTACAGTCCGCTCCCGCCTACTACGAAGGGCACGGTGCCCTTATCAAGAAGAGAATCTATGACTTTATATGCGTCCTTCCTGTATCTGGCGACTGAATAGCTCTCGGAGGGCTCAACGTAATTGAAGAGATGGTGTGGTATTCTCCCCTTTTCCTCTTTCGTTGGAGCGGCAGTGCCTATCTCCATGTCAGCGTATATCTGCATGGAGTCGGCGCAGACTATCTCTCCTCCGAACTCTTCCGCCATCCTTATGGATATGTCGGTCTTTCCCGACGCCGTGGGTCCGAGGAAGAACACTATCCTGTTATCCATGTCATTCCTCTCTTCCGAAGGTCTTTTCCAGTTCGCTCCTAGTAAGAGCTATGGAGAGGGGCCTTCCGTGCGGACAGTGAGGTATCGTGCCCGTTTTCCTTATGGTCAGGATGAGCTCCTTTATGTCGGCTTCTGATATATCCATGCCACCCTTTATAGCCCTCTTGCAGGCACCCTTTGCTATCTTGTCCTTCCTTATCTCGAAGGAGCCGCCTTCATCCATCTGCTTTATCATGTCCTGGAAGGTCTGGCGGATATTCTCCTGGCCAAGAACCTGAGGATATTCTATTAGATCGAAATAGCCCTCGCCTTCGTCAGAGAAATCAAAGCCCATGTCCTTTATGACATCCATGTTCTCAAGGATCAGATATCTCTCTTCCGCTGAAACCTCGAACCTTATAGGAGAGAGGAGCCTCTGAGAGACCTTCTTTTCAAGAACGCTCTTCATTAGCTCGTCGTATATCTTTCTCTCGTGAGCTGCATGCTGGTCTATGAGATATACGGTATCGGGAGGACATTCCACGACTATATAGGTCTTGAATATAGTGCCTGCGACTCTGAAGGAGATGTCATCGGAGAAAAGGCTCTGTACCGGCTTTGATCCTGTATCTGTGTTCGTGGGGATATTGAAGGCCTCATTTAAAGGAGGCTGGTCAGTAGTGTCCTCCTCTTCCCTTCCCCTGTCCGAGATCTCTTTGGACAAGTTTATTATAGTCTCTATGTTCTCGTATTTTTTCGGATCCGGTCTGTACTTATCCCGGGCAGCAGGCTTAGTATTCAGGTTGTGCGTCTGTTCTGAAGCGCTCTTGTCTTCAGTCTTCTCATCGTATCTCCTTATGAATGCGGAGTTTTCGGTCGGAGCCTTTTCCTCTTTTTTTCTGTATGAAGAAGAGAAACTGATCTCCTTTGCGTACTCGTTTTTATTGAGCGCATTGCCGACCGCATTAGTGATCACGTACTCTATCTCATTCTTGTCCCTGAAGTCGACGGCCATCTTAGTAGGATGAACGTTCACGTCGACGTCTTCAGGAGGCATCATGATGTTCAGGACATAGAATGGGAAGTTGTGTTTCATCAGCCGCTCTCCGTATGCCTTCTTTATGTTCAGGAACACGAAATCGTTCTTTACGTATCTGCTGTTTATGAAGAGGGTGCCGTGCCTCATGGTCCTGTAAGTGAGGGACGGAAGTCCTATCACTCCCCTTACGAATATGCTGTTGAAGGAATAGTCGATGTCTATTAGCTGATCCTTTAACTCGGTGCCGTATATGCTGTATACGGCATCCCTTAATACTCCGTTTCCGGGACTCTGGAGCTGCACCTTACCGTCTGAAGTGAATCTGAATGAGATGTCCGGATGGGAGAGCACAAGCTTTGAGAGGATGTCATTAATATATGCAGTCTCAAGGGATGGCTTCCTCATGAACTTCTTTCTTGCAGGCGTGTTGAAGAACAGGTTCTCCACGGTCACCGTGGTGCCGTCTGAAAGACCTGCGTCCTTTATGCTCTCGGTCTTTCCGCCTTTGTTTACAAGTATGGTACCGAGCTCATCGTCAGGTGTCTTGGTCCTTATCTCGACCATAGAAACAGCAGCAATGCTGGAGAGAGCCTCACCCCTGAATCCCATGGAGTTTATGTGCTCGAGGTCCTGAAGAGTATATATCTTGCTCGTTGCGTGCTTAAGAACGCTGAGCGGAAGGTCCTCTCTCGACATCCCCTCCCCGTTGTCGGATACGGTGATGCTTCTTAGTCCTCCTTCCGTCACGCTTACGGATATGTTCTTTGCTCCGGCGTCAATGGAGTTCTCCACCAGTTCCTTCACGACGGAAGCAGGTCTCTCGACCACTTCCCCGGCCGCTATCCTGGAGGAGACGTTCTCATTCAAAAGCTGTATCTTTGCCATTTCATCCCAACCTGTGTTTCATGTCGTTAAGGATCGAGAGGGCCTCGAAGGGGGTGATGGAATTGACGTCAGTGTGTCTCAGCTCCTCGAGCACGTTCTTCTCCTCTTCCTTCAGGGGATCCTCATTCTCCTCTATCTTTTCCGTATCTATCTTAGATATGTCAAGGGTGCTCTCCTTCTCCATGAGGCGCAGGAGCCCCCTTGCCCTGTCAAGCATCTCTTCAGGAAGTCCCGCAAGCTTTGCCACTTCGATTCCGAAGCTCTTGTCGGTACCTCCCTTCACTATCTTGTGGAGGAATATGACCTCTTTGTTCAGTTCCTTTACGGCAACGGAATAGTTCCTTATGCCCTTTAAGGTGTTCTCGAGGGATATGAGCTCGTGATAGTGAGTCGCAAAGAGAGTCTTGCTCCTGATCTTTCTGTTTCCGAGTATGTATTCTATGGTCGCCCAGGCTATGGAGAGCCCGTCCAGGGTGCTCGTGCCCCTTCCTATCTCGTCCAGGATCACGAGGCTCTTAGGAGTAGCATTGTTTAATATGCTCGCAAGCTCGTTCATCTCCATCATGAATGTGGACTGACCGCTCGAAAGGTCGTCAGAGGCTCCGACTCTCGTGAATATCCTGTCGACGATCCCAATCCTGGCCTTTGAAGCGGGAACGAAGCTTCCTATCTGTGCCATCAGGACTATGAGTCCCGTCTGTCTCATGAAGGTGCTCTTGCCCGCCATGTTCGGACCAGTGATTATGAGCATAGTGTCATCATCGTTATCCATATAGCAGTCGTTTGGTATGAAGTCGGCCCTGTTATATGCCTCGACCACGGGATGTCTTCCGTTCTTTATGTCTATCACTCCGTCGCTTGTGATCTTAGGACGGACATAGTTAAAGTCATATGCCACCTGTGCAAGGGACTGATAGAAATCGAGCTCAGATATGATGGAGCAGTCCTTCTGGAGCTCGTGGATCTTTGAGGCTATGCTGTCACGTATCTCCTCAAAGAGGCTGTACTCGAGCTTGTTGGCCCTGTCCTCGGAGGTCAGGAGCTCATCCTCTATCTTCTTCAGCTCTTCCGTGATATATCTCTCGCTTCCCGTAAGAGTCTGCCTTCTTATGTATCTCTCAGGCACCATGTCCCTGAAGGAGTTCGTGACGTCTATATAGTAGCCGAATACCCTGTTGTATCCGATCTTAAGTGTCTTTATACCGGTGAGTTCCCTCTCCCTTGCTTCCATCTGCTTAATGAGATCCTTCCCGTTATGGGAGATGAAGCGGAGACGGTCGAGCTCCTCGTTATAGCCTTCTCTTATGAAGCCGCCCTCACGGAGGCCCACGGGAGGATTGTCTCCTATCGACTGCATGAGAAGGGTGTACAGATCCTCAAGGGGATCCAGTCCGTTTATCACCATCTTAAGGCTCATGGATGAGGATCCGGATATGAGCTTCTCGATGTCCGAGAGCGGAGCTATCGAACTTCTGAGCATCACTGCATCCCTTGCATCCATATTGCCGTAAGAGAGCCTTGCGAGCAGTCTCTCTATGTCGTAGATCTCGTCCAGGAGATCCCTTAGCTCAGTCCTTAGAAGAAGGTCGTTCTTTATGGCCTCCACGCAGTCGAGCCTGAAGTCTATCTCATCCGGGTTCAGGAGCGGCTGTTCGACATAGCTTTTAAGAAGCCTTGAGCCCATTGCGGTCTTGGTCCTGTCCAGATGTCCTAGGAGGGAGCCCTTCTTCTCCTTGTCCCTCATGGTCTCGGTGATCTCTAGGTTCCTTCTCGTGAAGGTGTCGAGTATCATGTATCTTCCGTCGGAGGATTCCTTAAGGCTTACGAAGTGCGTGAGCGAAGTCTTAGAGGTATCCATCAGGTACTGCATGAGAGCGCCTGCGGAATCTATCATCACGGAATCGTCCTTGAGTCCGAAGGAGTTCATGCTGTTGACGCGGAAATGCTCCTTAAGTGTCTTTAAAGCAGTTGAATGCTGGAAAGGCCACTGTTCATAAGGAGTCAGATAGAATGAGAATTCGGTCTTCTTGAGGAACGTGTCGAGTTCGGAATCGTTCGAAGGATAGAGTATCTCCTTCGGCCTTATACGGAAGAGAGTCTGGTCCAGGGAATCGGGAGAGGTCTCCTCACAGAAGAAGGCTCCTGTTGATACGTCCGCATATGATACGGAGAGCACCTGGTTTCTCTGACAGACAGAGAGTATGTAATTTGCCTCTCCTTCGTTAAGCATGCTCATGTCGGAGACAGTTCCCGGAGTAATGATCCTTACGATCCCCCTCTTCACGAGCCCCTTTGCGGTGGCAGGATCCTCAAGCTGTTCGCAGATGAGCACCTTGTAGCCCTTCTCTATGAGCTTCTGGATATATGTCTCGGCAGCATGATAAGGAACGCCGCACATGGGCGCTCTCTCCTCAAGTCCGCAGTCCTTTCCTGTAAGTGTGAGTTCCAGTTCCTTTGATGCCTTTACGGCGTCGTCAAAGAACATCTCATAGAAGTCTCCGAGCCTGAAGAACAGAAAACCGTCCTTGTACTGCTCCTTTATCTCCAGATATTGTCTCATCATCGGGCTTAGTGCCAAGGTAATGTCCTCCGCATAATTAATCAATTTATTATATCATCTGAAGGTAGGCAATTAAAGAAACGGAGGCTTTTAAAAGCCATAAAAAAGGCGGCATCACTGCCGCCATTTATCATATTATCCCGTGGAGCTTTGCACAGTTGTTGAAGAGGATGTCCTCCCTTTCCCTGTCCGTGAGCTTAAGGTCGAAGAACCTTTCAAGTTCCTCCTTCGGATCCCACATCGGATAGTCGGTACCGAACAGTGTCTTCTCCACTCCGTGCTTCCTTATGAATCCGGTAGCTCTCTCATGATCAAGTTTGAAAAGAGAACTCGATGTGTCTATATATATCCCCGTCTTTCCTATCAGGTACTCCTCAGCATCGTCCCAGGCGTTGTAGCCACCGAAATGAGCTCCGATGAATATCTGGTTCGGAAAGAGCTTTGTGAGGTTGTAGAGCCGTCTCGGGTGCGAATACGTCATGCGGTTGTCACCCATGTGAAGGAGCACCGGGAGCCTTCCGTCGAGAATTGAGAAGAATCTCTTTGCATTCTCGTTGTCGAGATCGAACTTCTGAAAATCGGGGTGCAGTTTTATCCCCTTAAAATGCATGTGGAGGATCCTTTCGACTTCGCTTTCCAGTTCTTCCTCTTCCATGTCGGGATGAATGGTGGCAAAACCTATGAACTCTTCATGGGCCGTTATCTCCTCTTCGAGGAAATCATTGATCCTCACTACCTGTCTTGGGAAAGTGGCAACGGAAAGCACCTGGGAATACATAATGCCGAGCGAATCCTTGAATGAGAGTATCTCTTCTGCACTTCCCTTCTTCTCCATGGGTATGTCATAGAAGTCTCCTATGGCACAGACTGCCTTCTCCCTAATCTTTTCAGGGAATATATGTGCATGTGCATCTATTATCCTGTAACCGTTCATCAGCATTCTCCTTTAAACTGATGAAAAGTATAGCACAAAAAGACGGATTTAAAACAAAATGACCGGGAGTTATGACTCCCGGTCATTGATTACAGTCAATACTATCAAAGCATTCCCATTGTCTTCATGTATGCCTTGACCTCATCGGTATCTATGTTCTTTATGGAGACTGCCTGATACGGAACGAATTTGTTCTCGAAACCATAGCCTTCAAGATAATCGCAGAGCATGAAGGTTGAGTCATATCCCATGAGATATGGGTTCTGTCCCATGGCTCCATACATCTCACCGGACTCCATAAAGCCTTTCTCCGTTGCAGAGAAGTCCCAACCAATGATCGTGATCTTCTCTTTCTTAGCGTCAGAGAGCTCGGAAACAGCGGTTACGGCATAGTTGTTGTAAGCGTTGCATGTCCCGAGAATGAGGATGGTCTTATCAGGATTGGAGTTAATGGTATCTTGCAGGTACTGTATGCAGATATCCTGAGTAACGTTTCCTGCCCAATAGGGTTCGTCGCCTGTATAGGATATGAATTTCGGATCTTCCTTTGCCTTGTCCATAAATCCATAGGACCTGTTTGCCCACTGGGCGTTCTCTTTATTCATTCCAAGATTGATGAAAGTCACTTCATCATAATCTGCCATAGCTTCCTTAGCCATTTCGAACTGACCGACTGACATTGAATAAGCGTCAGATGCATAACTGCCGATTATGGCTGGCGAAGTGCTGTTGAGGGATCTGTCGATTACTATGATCGGTATGGAGTCATCAGTGAACTTGTCAGTGACGTACGTTCCGATCGAGTCAGCATTTGAAGGGCATAGCACCATTCCGTCCGGCTTTTTCAGGAGAACCTGATCCAGAAGGTCCATCTGCTGGGTGTAGTCGCCTGAAGAGGCCGGAGCTGTGCAGTAACCTTCGATACCGTATTGTGTCTTAAGTTCATCCAGAGCTGCGACGCAACCATTATATACAATTCCCCAGAAGTCTCCTGTAATAGACGAATAGATGCAGGCGATATTGTACTTGTTCGTGTACTTCGGACCTTCAGATGACTTGGAAGGCTCGGGCTCAGTTGAGGACTTTGCAGGCTCAGAGGGCACCGGAGCCGGTGCAGGAGCCGAAGACTTTTTCTCTTCTTTCTTGCAAGCTGTGAAAATCATGATGACCATAGCGAATGCGAGAACGATTGATACAACCTTTTTCATTTTGTTCTTCGTATAGACAGAGTCCATACACTCCTTTTTCATATTTGGCTCGTAGCATTTTTCGCCATATACTGACGACGATGAATTTGCATATATCTTCAAACACTCTTTCCGCCTGTCTCGGGCAGATATACTGCGGGTAAAGACAGAAAAGATAAGTAATGCAAAACATCGTTATGTTTCATTTTACTTGGGACTCTGATCACTTGGAATACTATATTTCAGGATACCGGTATCAAATATGATACCGAGAAAATGCCCCATGATATTACATGGGGCTAAATAAAGGAGAAAGAATTGTTATTCATTTTTCTTTAAAATAGTCAAAAATCTGTATTAATGTAACGACAGAACAGGATACCGGTACCCTTATTGATATCTATATTTCATACGCAGACATTGTTTGGAGTATGAAATTTGAAATAAATAGTTTAGAAAGCCATCCTTTGTGCAATAAATAAAGTGAAGGCTGGTATTGACCGTTAAAGGTCGTCCCCTTTGACCCTAATTAGTGTTGAAAAGGTTTTTTTCATGAGATTTGAAGAGATGGATTTTAAAAAGGATTATGAGATCATAACAGCATTTGACGATCCCATGCTTCTTGTTCAAAAAGTGCTTTCCGGAAAATGGTCCGTTTATATCCTCTACATGCTGAAGGAGGGCTCTCTTAGATTCAATGAGATACATCGCAGAATGCCCGGGAACATGACACATACGACGCTTATAAGACAGCTCAGGACTCTTGAGAAGATGGATATGATCGTGAGGATCGATCATGAGGGATTGCCGCAGAGAGTTGACTATTGTCTTACAGATCTGGGAAAGAGTTTCATTCCGGTCCTGGACACTATCAGAAAATGGGCGGAAGACTTCAGTGCAGACCAGAAAAACTGATCCTTTCGGGGACGGGTCTTAGGTTTCAATCGTCCCCTAAGAGTTGCATTTGATATATAAAAACGGACTGTTTTCATAACAGTCCGTTTTCATATCCTGTGTGCTCATCTCATGTGGTCTCTGGCATGGCAGAACAGATACTGCTGAGCGATCCCGGCATATCTGCCGAAATGCTCTGCTATGAATGTTTCCGTTTCTTTCCTGTTCATAAGCTTTCTGCCGTAGAGAACTTCCAGTACCTTTTTTATCCAGGTGTCTATCGGGAATGCTTCTGTTCTGTGATAGGCAAAAAGAAGAATGCAGTCTGCGACCTTTGGTCCGATCCCTTTAAGTGTAAGGAGGCGCTTTTTCGCATCCTCATAAGACATTTCACTTAGAGAATCGATATCGAAGCCGGAGTTAATGTCCGAAACGGTGGATGAAAGGTAGTCTGCTCTGTATCCCGCTCCCATGGACATGTAATCCTCTGTAGAAACGGAGGAGAGCTCTTCGGGTGTAGGAAACGCTATAAAGCCATCCATCTGTCTTCCCCTGCTCATGCAGATCCTGTCTATGATCTTTCTGATCCTCGGGATGTTGTTGTTTGCAGAGATGATAAAGGAGATCAGAGTCTGGAACCTGTCCTGCCGGAGTATCCTTATACCCTTATACTCACTTGCACTCTCCTTTAATATGCTGTCCTTTTCAGAGAGCTCGGAGATGACTTCGGAATAATCGGTATCAAGATCGAAATAGTTCCTCCAGTATGAAAGGTCACTTTCCGAAAGTATCGGAAAAAGGAGGTGCCCTTCGGGTACCCTCTTTATGTGCACGCATCTATCGGAATCCAACACGGTATATGTGTCGCCTTCTCTCGACCATCTGAAAGCCTGTCCGCTTTCAAGTATCTGGTCTATATCGAATTCTTCAGTCCTGATAAGAAGATCTTCCATGTCAAAAAATAAAAAGAAGACCGCCCTTAAAGGCGGCCTTCCACAGTGTTGTCAGGAATTGTAAACGCTTACTTTCTTCTTGTCTCTTCCTAAGCGCTCAAATCTAACGATACCATCTGCTGTAGCGAATAATGTGTCATCGCTGCCTTTTCCTACGTTCTCACCGGGATGGATGTGTGTTCCTCTCTGACGAACGAGGATGTTTCCTGCCAGTACGAACTGACCATCCTGTCTCTTAACGCCTAAACGCTTGGAAACGGAGTCACGGCCGTTCTTGGTACTTCCCATTCCTTTCTTATGTGCCAAAGTAATTCACCTGCCTTTTAAATCTTAGAATTTGTTTTTAGCCTATGGTGTCTATAACGACTCTTGTATAAGGCTGTCTGTGGCCATGCTTCTTTGCGTAGCCGGTCTTGTTCTTGTACTTGTATACAATAACCTTCTTCTGCTTGTCCTGACGAATTACTTTGCCGGTAACTTTTATACCTTCCACAACGGGGGTACCGATTGTGCAGTTATCGCCGTCAACGACCATCAGAGCATCAAATGTGACTTCTGCTCCGACTTCTGCATCAAGCTTTTCCACATCGATGAATCTGCCGGGTTCAGCTTTGATCTGCTTTCCGCCGGTCTTGATGATAGCATACATGATGTGCATCTTCCTCCTGTTTACAGTCTCGCCGTTGAGGTATTTCACAATGAAATTTAGACACCTTTTCCGTGCGGCTGGGAAATATTATACAGGGATAAATGCATAAAGTCAAATACAATATCTGCAAAAAATACTTGAGATCATGGGGTGTTCCAAAGGCTCGGATGAGCTCCTCAAGGGGTCCCCTTTCCTTGACAAAGGATACCACGGGAATTATCATTTTAATAGATGTAAATCACATTTTTTGGAGGGAAATCTAGATGAAACTTAAGGAAATGCTTAAAGGAAACGGATGCTATGAGACATTCGATAACATGGGATTTGGAGCTGAGAACGTCATCGGAAAGCTGAACATGGTCACTGATGAACATTATGCTAAATATGAATGGATCGACGGAAAATTCATCGTCCATGCAGTTCCTCCGCTTGAGATGTTAAAGGCTGGATATCCATGGGAAGAATGGTACAGGCAGAGAGACGGTGTGTTCCAGCATCATTGCCTCTTCCTTGAGAAGACCGACAAGTGCGACATGACCTGGGACGGAAGAGATCTTCCTGCTGAAGACCAGCATCCTGAAGCAGTAAAGGGTTATTTCTGGTATCTTTACAATGACGAAGATCCGAGCCTCATTTTCACGAGATAATCCTGATATATGAAAACAATAAGGGGATGACCTTAAAGCCATCCCCTTTTGTTATGCTTATTTATATCAGAGAAGAGATATGAAAAGATCAGCCTGCTCCTCTGTCGTAGCCCATGAAGTACACAGGCGGTAAACGGATCTTCCGTCGGTATCCCTGTCCCAGAACTGGAGGATGAATCTCTCTTCTATCCTTGTTTTAAGGTCTCCGTCCATCTTGAAGAACAGCTGATTAGTGGTACTGTTCCCATAAAGCTCTATACCCTTTTCCTTCAGGGCATTTTTGATCCTTGAAGCGATACTGACGGCGTTTTGGCAAATGCGGGTATAAAGATCATCTGTGAAGAGAACGTCGAACTGTATGCCAAGGAGCCTTCCTTTTGCAAGCATCGCACCTCTCTGCTTGTAGATGTATCTGAAGTCTTTCTTGAATCTGTCATCAGTGATCACGAGAGCCTCTCCGAACATCGCGCCGCATTTGGTGCCGCCTATATAGAAGATATCGGTGAGCTCGGCCATGTCCTTAAGGGTCACATCATTCGACTCGCTTCCGAGTGCATATCCTAGTCTTGCGCCGTCTGCATAGAGAGGCACGTCAAATTTACGGCATACTTCATGTAGATCGGACAACTCTTTCTTTGTATAGATGGTACCTATCTCCGTTGGCTGTGAGATGTATACGAGTGCCGGCTGAGGCATATGTTCGCTTATCTCGCTTCCGAAATGTGCTGAAAAGAGTTCATCGACTTCCTCCGCGGAGAGTTTTCCGTCATGGGAAGGAAGCGTGATGACCTTGTGGCCGGTCCCTTCAACTGCTCCGCTCTCATGGGTGGCTATATGACCCTCTACAGTGCTCACGGCAGCCTGATGCGGTCTTAATATGTGAGCAATCGAAATGAGGTTGGTCTGAGTTCCACCGACTATGAAGTGGACGTCTATGTCCTCCCTTCCGCAGGCCTTTCTGATCTTATCGATGGCGGAAGAGCAGTACTGGTCGAGTCCGTAGCCGATTGTTGCTTCCATATTTGTATCACTTAACTTCTTCAGGATCTCCGGATGACATCCCTGGAGATAGTCATTCATCATGTTTATCCTGTCCATATATATCCCTCTCAATATCCTATATGATCGTTATTGTTTCTTCTTTAACGAGATCTTGTTCTCTTTTCCTGCCAATAGCCTCTTTATGTTCTCCCTGTGTGATAGGAATATGCATACGGTTAGGATTATGATCGTGAGCTTCATCGGGACCCCGGTGAGTTTCGGGAAAAGAAGCACAAGCATGACCGTCTCCATCACGAATCCGGTAAGAGATGCAAGCGAAACGATCCTCGTAAAGACTATGATCAGTATCGCTAGTATGTACACCACCAGGCTGTGCATAGGAGCGGCTGTGAGCATTGCTCCCATGGAGGTGGATACACCCTTTCCACCCTTGAAACCGTAATATACGGGCATCATATGTCCGAAAACTCCTGCAAGAGTGCCTAGTGCCTGTCCCCATTCATTTCCGCAGAGCCATTTGCCGATAAGAGCACAGAGAGCACCCTTCACCATATCCATGAGGAATGTAAAGATACCGGCTTTGAGGCCGAAGCTTCTGAGCATATTGGTAGCTCCGGCGTTTCCGCTGCCGTATTTTCTCACGTCTTTCTTCTCCACTATCTTGGAATAGATGAGTGCCGGCGATATGCTGCCGAGAAAATAAGCTATGACTGCAGTCAACAGATACGCAAATACCTTCATGAAAAAATCCCTCCCGATGATTTTCATCTGTCCTTTTCTTCGTTCCTGTCTCTGAATATAAACCTTATCGGCGTTCCGGTAAAGTCAAATGTCTTTCTGAAATAATTGAGAAGATATCTCTCGAAGGTGTTGTTCACTATCTCCTTGTTGTTTACGAACAGGAGGAACGTTGGCGGTGCGCCTGCCACCTGTGTGCCGTAGAATATCTTGAGCCTCATGCCTGACTTTGAAGGCGGTTCGACGGATGTCAGGGCGTCCCTTAAGGTATCGTTCAAAAGTCCTGTGGTGATCTTCTTGTTCGTGTTCTCGAGGCATATGTCTATGGCCTCGAATATCCTCTGTACCCTTTGTCCTGTCTTTGCGGAGATATATATCTGAGGAACATATGAAAGGAATGGAAGTTCGTTTGCGATATGTGCCTTATAACTCTCTATAGTGTATGTGTCCTTCTCGATAGCATCCCATTTGTTTATGAGGAGCACACAGGGCTTTCCTTCATCGTTTATATATCCTGCGATCTTAAGGTCCTGATCCGTGACTCCCTGCTCCGCATCCACGAGGAAAAGGACCACGTCAGCTCTTCTTAAAGCCGCAAGTGACCTGATTACGCTGTAGCGCTCGATAGTATCCTTCTCGATCCTGGATTTTTTTCTGAGACCGGCAGTATCGGTGATGGTATACTTCCTGCCGTTCCTGTAGAAGGATGAGTCTATGGCGTCTCTTGTGGTACCCGGGATATCGCTTACGATGGAGCGCTCTTCTCCGAGTATCTGGTTAGAAAGAGTGGATTTTCCGACGTTCGGCTTTCCGACTATAGTGATGTAGGTCGTCTCTTCTTCCTCTTCTTCATCGGTCCTCTCGAAGTCCTTTACGACCGCATCGAGAAGATCGCCGAGTCCGAGACTCTGTTCCGCGGAGATCTCGAAGACCTCGCTGAAGCCCAGCTGGTAGAAGTCGAAGAAGGTCTCCCTGTCTTCCCTGCTCTCCACTTTGTTGACTGCAAGTATCACAGGCTTCTTTGTGTGACGGAGCATCTCAGCCACTTCGAAGTCTGAGCTTACGAGTCCTGCCTTTGCATCCGTGAGGAATATGATGACGTCTGCGGTCTCCATGGCAAGTTCTGCCTGGAGCCTCATCTGTCTGAGGATAATGTCATCGCTGTCAGGCTCTATACCGCCTGTATCTATGAGAGTGAAGGTATATCCGAGCCACTCCGCGTCCTGAAGGATCCTGTCCCTCGTGACTCCGGGAGTATCCTCGATTATGGATATCCTTTTCTTGACTATCTTGTTGAAGAGCGTGGATTTTCCCACGTTCGGTCTGCCGACGATGGCAACCAGAGGTTTAGACATGTTTAAGCCTCCCTTTCCTTTGAGAATGCTTCGACAAAACTGTATCCGTCAGGATCTATGGCGATGCATTCAGTATCTATTCTGTTCCTGAATTCCTCGAATGTCATATCATCGAGGAAAGTATCCTTTCTGTCCCTTAACATCGTATTTGTCACCAGGAGGCATTCTCCGAGATCTTTTCCCCTGATCTGATCAAGTATGTCACCCGCAGTGAGGAGCCCCGTTACGGTGATCGTATCGCCGAAGAAGTTGTTGATTATCATGTAGACGTGGATAGTGATCCCATAGAGCTTCTCGCACTTGTCGGCTGCCTGTCTGATGAATGGATATGCATCCTTTCCGGTCACGACTGAGTAGGTATGGTATTTTGGCTCAGTGCCGTATTCACCCAGAGCCTCGTCCACATCGTGCATGAAGAGCTGTATCAGTCCGACTCCGTCTTCAAGCTGGGAGAAGTCCTCATAGGTGCTGTAGTCCGGGAACGGTCTTTCTGCTCTTATGTAGAACTCATCGGCCAGAAAGCAGAATCTGGTCCCGTGTTCCTTAAGGAGTTTCTTCTGCCACTTCTCACCGATGTCTATGATCTCGCCCGCAGTCTCTTTATCTATCATCTCGAGCTCCGGAAGTCCTTCCCTGTGCTTCGTGAGTCCCACGGGGACTATGGCAAGGCTCTGTGCATAGGGTATCAGTTTAGAGAGGTCCTCAATAGTCTTGTCGAGCACTTTTCCGTCGTTATATCCCTTGCAGATGACTGCCTGGCAGTTGAAGTATATGCCCGCTTCCTTAAGGCGCTTAAGCCTTTCGTTTATCATCCCGTTATTGGTCTGGCGGAGCATGCAGCCCCTGACGTCCTCATCTGTAGCATGTACGGAGATGTAAAGCGGAGACACGTGTCTTTCAAGGAGCCTCTCGAACTCCCTTTCAGGCACGTTCGTAAGGGTTACGTAGTTTCCCATAACGAAGGACAGTCGCCAGTCGTCGTCCTTGAAATAAAGGGACTGTCTCATGCCTTCAGGGAGCTGGTCTATGAAGCAGAAGAGGCATTTGTTTATGCAGGGCTGGTAGTTACCTATCCCATCGCCCTCGAATGCAATGCCGATGTGCTCGTATTCACTCTTTACTATCTTTACCGTGCGCTGTTTTCCGCTGCAGGTCTTCATCTCGAGGGTGACTTTGTTCTGTGCTTCGAAGTATATGAAGTCGATGAAGTCCTTGACTTCATTTCCGTTCATGGAATACAGGACGTCCCCTGCCTCGATGTGTTTTCTGTCTGCGATGCTCCCTTCGAGCACCACGCTAACGGTAAGCGGCATCTTATGCTCCTCAGATCATGAACTTGTTGAGATCGATCTCCTTAAGTTCATCCTTTATATGCTGTTTCACGTATTCCCTGTCTATGGTGACGTCCACGGGAGGATTCACGTCTCCCGCATGGAAGGATATCTCATCCAGCACGTTCTCAATTATGGTATGGAGTCTTCTGGCTCCGGTATTTATGACGTTCCTGTTCGCCATATCGGCGTACTCTGCTATCTCTTCAAGGGCATCTTCTGTAAAGGAGATATTGACCCCGTCCATTGAAAGAAGGGCAGTATACTGTTTTATAAGGGAATTCTCCGGCTTTGTGAGTATCAGCTTGAGATCCTCCTTTGACAGCGGATTCAGATTCACATGTACCGGGAAACGTCCCTGCAGCTCCGGTATGAGGTCGTCTACGGAAGCGACATTGAATGCTCCTGCTCCTATGAAGAGCATGTAATCCGTCTTTACGGGACCGTACTTGGTATTCACGCTGCATCCTTCAACGAGCGGGAGTATATCTCTCTGCACCCCTTCGCCTGAGACGTCGGGTCCGTGACCTGTAGCCTTGTTCTTCCTTGCGATCTTGTCTATCTCGTCTATGAACACGATACCGAACTGTTCGGCTCTGTAGATGGCTGAATCGATTACGCTGTCCATGTCTATGAGCTTGTCTGCTTCCTGGTTCTCAAGGATCTTCCTGCCCTCTGAAACGCTCACCTTTCTGGTCTTCGTCTTCTGGGGAAGTATTCCCTGGAACATGTCTCCCATATTGATGTCAGGGCTGATGCCCGCGATCTCGATTCCGATACCGGAGGAATTGTCCTCCACTTCTATCTCGATTATCTCATTCTCGAGAAGCCCGTTTCTGAGGTCACGTCTCATCTGCTCCCGCCTGGAGAGCCTCTCCTGTTTCTCTTCGTCGGTCTCTGTTACAGGCTTCGGCAGCTGGTTAGGGTTCTGGAACAGCATACTGAAGAAGTTCTGATCTCTCTGCTTTTTTGATATGCTCTTATCCTGAAGGAGAAGATCAAGGAGCTCCTCTTCGGCGTTCTTCTCTGCCTTTTCCTTTACTGATTCCCTTCTCTGCTGTTTTACGAGTCTTATCGATACATCCACGAGGTCCTTGACAATGGAATCCACGTCACGTCCGACATAGCCCACCTCTGTAAACTTGGTGGCTTCCACCTTAAGGAAGGGAGCATCAACTATTTTGGCCATTCGCCTTGCGATCTCGGTCTTTCCCACTCCTGTAGGTCCTATCATGAGGATGTTCTTAGGAGTGACCTCTTCCTTAAGATCTTCCGGGAGCAGGCTCCTTCTGTATCTGTTCCTGAGGGCGATGGCGACTTCCCTCTTGGCGTCATCCTGGCCTATTATGTACTTGTCAAGTTCGGCAACTACCTGTTTTGGTGTAAGCTCACTCATGTTCATACCTCCATTACGGTGATGTTGCTGTTGGTGTATACGCAGATCCTGGAGGCTATCTCTATGGATCTCTCTGCGATCGACCTTGCATCGAGCTCAGTGTTCTCCATAAGGGCCGTGGCTGCGGCATATGCATAGTTCCCTCCTGAACCTATGGCAAGAACTCCCCCGTCGGGCTTTATGACTTCACCGGTACCCGAAACAAGAAGCATTCCCGTCTTGTCTGCAGCTATTAGGAGGGCCTCGAGCTTACGGAGTATCTGATCTCCTCTCCATTCCTTTGCGAGCTCTACGGCTGCCCTCTCAAGACTGCCGGAGTATTCCTCGAGTTTTTTCTCGAATCTCTCACAAAGGGAAAAGGCATCGGCAACGCTTCCTGCAAAGCCGACGACCACGCTGTCGTTATATATCCTTCTGACTTTCGTGGCGGTATGCTTCATCACGGTGGTCTCTCCAAGAGTGACCTGTCCGTCTCCCGCTACTGCTGTCTTTCCGTTCCTGTTTACGGCTACTATGGTAGTTCCGCGAAAATCGCTCATCATATCACCTCTGTATGTTCTATATAGTCGTTTACGGCCTTAAGGGCATGGGCGACTATCTGTTCTCTCTTTTCCTTCTTGCTGTGATAGTTCTTCTCCGGCTCGGCCATTATGGAGAAGTTTATGTTCTGCGGCTGGAAGTTGAAGGATCTGCTTCCGGATACATATGCTGCAAGGGCTCCTATGGCACTCTCGTTACCGAGCACCTCGGGTTCTTTTCCGTTGAACTGCTGGTAAGCAGAGATCGCCGCATAGAGTCCCGAAGCTGTGGATTCCACATATCCCTCGACACCGGTGATCTGTCCTGCAAAATACACCTCGTCGTTCTCCCTTAGCCTGTAGAAACGGTCGAGAAGTTTCGGAGAATTGATGTAGGTATTCCTGTGCATGACTCCGAGCCTCGTGAACTCTGCATTCTCAAGACCCGGGATAAGTCTGAAGACCCTCTTCTGTTCAGGGAATTTGAGATGGGTCTGGAAGCCCACTATGTTATATGTACGCCCCTCGTCGTCTTCCTTTCTCAACTGGACTACTGCAAATGGCCTGGTACCGTCCTCGAACTCGAGACCTACAGGCTTGCAGGGTCCGTAGAGAAGTGTCTCGTATCCCCTTTTCGCCATGACTTCGACGGGCATGCACCCCTCGAAGACACCGTGCTTCTCGAAATCCTTTACTTCGGCACATTCAGCTGTAACGAGTGCCCTGTAGAAGGTATCGAACTGCCTTCTTGTCATCGGACAGTTGATATAGTCATCGTCACCCTTGTCATATCTGCTTCCCATATACACCTTTGAGAAGTCTATGCTCTCTCCTGTGACTATCGGTGCAGCGGCATCGAAGAAATGGAGATATCCTTCGCTGATCCTCGACTGAATGTCCTTAAACAGGCCGTCGCTCGTGAGAGGACCGGTCGCAACTATCGTTATGCCTTCCAGCTCCGAGAGATCTGTGATCTCCTTATAAATCACGGTTATGTTGGGGTCGTTTTTTATCGCTTCAGTGATATAGTCGGAGAACTCATATCTGTTTACAGCAAGTGCTCCGCCTGCAGGTACCTCAGTGGCGTCAGCAGCCCTCATGATAAGGGAATCAAGAAGACGCATCTCTTCCTTCAGAAGACCGACAGCATTCTCGATGTTCCTGGCTCTTAAGGAATTGGAGCATACGAGCTCCGCAAATCCGTCATATGAATGAGCCGGACTTTTCTTTTCCGGCTTCATCTCGTATAAATGGACCTTTATATCTCTCTTTGCCAGCTGATAGGCCGCTTCGCAGCCTGCCAGTCCGGCTCCTATTACGTTTATGTGATCAGTCTTCATTTTCCTTCTGGGTCTTGGATCTTCTCTGGTTCGTGACGCATTCCGGATTGGAGCACTTCTTGTATGATCTGCCCCTGAAATGCTTGAGCACCATATAGCTTCCGCATTCCTTGCAGTTCTCCTTCAGCGGAAGATCCCACGAGACGAAATCGCATTCGGGATAGTTGGAGCATCCGTAGAACTGGGCTCCCTTCCTGGAGGACTTCTGAACGAGCTTTCCGCCGCACTTCGGGCACGGGGTGTCGATCTGTTTTGTGATCTGTCTGGTGTTTCTGCATGCAGGATAGTTGGAACATCCGAGGAACTCTCCGTAACGCCCCATCTTTATCATCATATCTCCGCCGCAGAGCTCGCATTTTTCTCCTGAAGGTCTGTCGGGAAACTTTACATGCTCTATCTCGCTCGAAGCTTTCTTCAGTTCCTTTTCGAACGGGCCGTAGAACTCCCTGATGACGGAATGCCAGTCCTTGCCGTCCGTTTCTATCGTGTCGAGCTCGCTCTCCATATGGGCGGTGAACTCGGAACTCACTATGTCAGGGAAACTGTCCTCAAGAAGGTCGTTCACTATCTCGCCTATGTCGGTCGGAACAATGAACTTCTTCTCCTTTGCGACATATTTCCTGTCCTGGATAGTGCTTATAGTCGTGGCATATGTGGAAGGTCTTCCTATGCCGAGCTCTTCAAGGGTCTTGACGAGAGAAGCTTCCGTATATCTCTGAGGCGGGCTCGTGAAGTTCTGTTTCGGGTCAAGCTGCTTCTCTATGCAGACGTCCCCTTCCTTCATCGGAGGCATGGAGTTGTTGACCTCCTCATCCTCTTCCTCGTCCTGTACCTTGTATACGGCCATGAATCCCGGGAACTTCACCTTTGAGAATGAAGATCTGAAGGAATAGCCGTTGTTGTCTATCACATAGTTCATGGTGTCATAGGCTGCAGGAGCCATCTGGCTGGCCATGAACCTCGTATATATGAGATTGTAGAGCCTGTACTGCTCGCTCGTGAGGAATGGTTTTACGCTCTCAGGAGTATAGTTTACGTAAGTCGGTCTTATGGCCTCGTGAGCGTCCTGGGCGTTCCTGTTTCCTGAATAGATGTTGGGCTTCTGCGGGTAATACTTCTCGCCGAAGTTTTTGAGTATGTACTCCTTTGCGGCGCTCCTTGCTTCCTCGGAGAGCCTTGTCGAATCGGTCCTCATGTATGTTATGAGACCTGCAACATCGCCCTTCTGGTTCACCTTTACTCCTTCATAGAGGGTCTGGGCGACCATCATGGTACGCTTTGTCGTGAAATTGAGCTTTCTTGAAGCATCCTGCTGGAGGGTGCTCGTCGTGAAAGGAGCGAATGCCCTCTTGTAGCGGAGGCTCTCCTTTCTTGAAGTGATCACATAGTTCTCCTTATCGAGAGCAGATATGATCTCCTTTACTTCTTCCTCGCTCTTCGGAACGATCTTCTTTGATCCTTTTCCGTAGAACATGGCATTGAAGGGGTTATTTCCTTCCTTATCGGTAAGTGAGGCCTTTATGGTCCAGAACTCATCAGGCTTGAAAGCCCTTATCTCCCTTTCCCTGTCAACTACGAGCTTCACGGTGGCAGACTGTACTCTTCCGGCACTGAGGCCTTTCTTCACTTTTCTCCAGAGGAGAGGCGAGATCTCATAACCGACGAGTCTGTCCAGGACCCTTCTTGCCTGCTGGGCATCGACTCTGTCCTGATCCACTTCCCTCGGGTTCTTTATGGCATTCGTGACGGCATTCTTCGTGATCTCGTTGAACTCTATCCTAAATACGTCTTCCTTAGGATTCGAAAGAGCGTTCGCGATATGCCAGCTAATTGCCTCTCCCTCACGGTCAGGGTCCGTCGCGATATATACCTTGCTCGAAGCCTTGGCTTCTTTTTTCAATTCATTAAGAAGTGAGGTCTTTCCTCTTATGACTATGTATTCGGGTTCGAAATTGTTCTCTATGTCTATACCGATCTTGCTTTTGGGCAGATCTATCAGATGTCCGTTTGATGCAATGACGTGATAATCCTTGCCGAGAAACTTCTCGATCGTCTTCGCCTTTGCGGGCGACTCGACTATCACGAGATACTTGTATTTCGCTCCGCCGTTTTCTTTTTTCTTAGCTTCAGTTGCCATTTAGACCTTTGGTTCTCCTTCAAAATTCTTTTGACTCATATTTTATATATAAGCACAAAATAGAAAATCATGCAAAATTATACTTATATTATTTCTGAAATACAAGAAACCACATATGAACGGAAAATAAAAAAGGCATGAATACTCATGCCGTAAGAAATCGGTCCTTATCATCTCAGGTATTTCACCATATAGTGCTTATTCAGGCGGTGATCGTATTTGTTGACTCTTACATATTCCTCATGAAAACCGATCTTCTCATAGAAACCGACAGCCTGAAATTCATTGGTCACGAGGTTGATGTTGTCAAGATCCTCTTCCCTGAACTTTTCCTCTACGAGCTCCATGAGTCTTCTGCCTATCCCTCTTCCCCTGTATTCTTTGAATACGATGAGCTCATCCACATATATCTCCTGATAGATCCTGAAGCCGGACACTGCTCCTATCTTCTCACCTTCATGACAGGCGACGATATTGAACGGAAGGAAATTATTCTCGATGCCGTTCTCTTTGAGCTGCTCGGAGAACTGTTCCTCTATCCTCTCCCTGAAGCTTTCGGTAAACGTATCCGTCTCGTTGTAGATGATCTCAGTGTTCATACAGCACCTCTTTTCAATGTATGACCTTAAGGAAGGATCTTCTGTGTATAGGAGAAGGGCCGAGCTCCCTTATGGCCTCATAATGAGCCTTTGTTCCGTATCCCTTGTGCTTTTTAAAATCGTATCCGGGATATATCTCATCATATTCCGCCATGAGCCTGTCCCTGTATACCTTAGCCATTATGGATGCGGCGGCTATGGTGTAAACGGAAGCATCCCCCTTCACGATGGGTGTATATTCTATGTCCTTCGAAAGTCCTGTGATGTAATCCGTATAGAGCACATATGGTCCCTTCAGTTTTGAGATCGCCTCTTCAAAAGACCTTCTCGTGGCGTTAAGTATTCCTATCTCATCTATGACTTCGGGACCCACTACGCCTATGCCGAATGAAAGAGCATTCTCCATGATCATATCATATAGAGCCTCTCTCTTCTTCTCGGTGAGCTTCTTGGAATCGTCTATCCCGGGAACGAAGAAGTCGTTCCTCATGATTATGGCGCCTGCCACTACAGGTCCTGCGAGAGGTCCTCTTCCGACTTCGTCAGCTCCGGCGAGGGGGATCCCGAGATTCCTGTACTTCTCTTCTAGAGCAAAAAATCCTTCAGTCATCTTCTCTTACCGGCCTTTCCAGGCTTATGGTGCCCATCTTGCCCGTCCTGAATTCCTCGAGGAGCATCCTGTTGCATCTGTCGGTATCGCATTCTCCGCCTTTTCTAAGAAATCCCCTCTTGCGGCAGATGTCTTCAACGAGCTCGTAGCCGGGCTTGTCGAGATCGGTGAGCTTATATCTGTTGGTCAGAAGATCGGGGGCGGTATCCCTGAGCAGGTCTATAAGGGTAAAAGCAAGGTCTTCGTTGTCTATGATGTCCCTGTTTATGCTTCCTAGGAGCGCTATCACTTCTCCTGTCCTTCTGTCTTCAAATCTAGGCCAGAGGAGCCCCGGTGAATCCATGCACTCTAGATATTCGGAGAGCTTGACCCAGTTAAGGCCTCTTGTGAGACCCGGGGTATCTCCTTCCTTAAGTCTTCTCTGTCCGCATATCCTGTTAAGTATCGCACTCTTACCGACATTAGGTATGCCGCAGATGAGGGCTCTTACGGTCTTGTTGATACCCTTCTCAAGATATTTTGCGCGTATGGGTTCGCATGCCTTCTCCATGGAACGGATAATCTCCTTGGAATTGGCGTTCAGTTTTGCGGAATACGTGATCGTGAAGATATCCATGCTCTGGAAATACCTGACCCATTCCCTGGTGATCTGTGGATTTGCAAGGTCGGATTTATTGAGTATGATCATTCTTCTCTTGGTCCTGAACAGATCCTCGAACTCCGGGTTCCTGGTCATGAGAGGAGCCCTTGCGTCCAGTACTTCTATGACCATCTCTATCTTGTTCAGCTTGTCCTGCAGGTCCCTTTTCGTTCTTGTCATATGACCCGGGTACCAGTTCAGATCGTTTCTGTTGCCTTTCACGAGCATTCTCTCCTTTCCATGGATATCATAGTATTCTCAGGATAAAAAATAATGAAGAGCGGAGTCTTCATTATTTCAGGTTGCTTAGTGTTTTCTCTTTCTTGCAGCCTCAGCTTTCTTCTTTCTCTTAACACTGGGCTTCTCGTAGTGCTCACGCTTTCTGATCTCGGCCAGGACACCGGCACGAGCGCATTTTCTCTTAAATCTTCTAAGAGCACTCTCCAAGGTTTCGTTTTCGCCAACGCGTACTTCAGACATCTATTTTCACCCCTCTCTGTTTAGAGATTCGTTAAAACCGTAATCAAGCTTTTAACCTAGAAAATTATACAAAGCCGGATTATAAAAGTCAACATCAATTTCCCGACGTCATATTACAGCAGTCTCGGAGAAGAGCCCTACCCTGTGGGAAGTCACAGCGTTCCTTATTATCTCGGACGGATCATTGTTCTTATCAAGCCATTCGGATATGTGTTTTTCGGGGAGTATCACGGGCATCCTGTCGTGTATTTGCACTATGTCCTTTGAAGGAGCCTCTGTAAGGACAGTGAAGCACGGGAGTCCCTCTTCGATCCTGTAGAGCCCTAGAAGGAACGTGATCTCCTCGTCCGGGGAAGTTATAAGATGCTTGTCCCCTGTCCTCAGCTTGCCTCTGGAGTCCGTATAATGGTCCCACTCGATGTAGCCCGTACATGGAACGGCGCATCTCCTCATGAGCCACGATTCCCTGAACATCGGCTTTGTCATTGCAGTCTCGCTTCTCGAATTCAGCACGGGCTTTCCCTTGTCCATAAGATAACCGAATCTCATGGGAAAACAGCGCTCCACGCCGTTTCTGTCCACAGCAAGCACGGGAGCGGTATCCATCGGGAGTATCTCGCCCGAGCTCTTGAGCTCCTTTCCGGTCTCCCTGAACAGTTCAGCTAGCTTTGAGGAAGCAGCCGTGTAGTAGTAGGCTCTCAGTCTTATCTCGTCTCTGCTGAAATAGTATCTGTAGCACATCTCTTATCAGCCTGGAGGCCATTCCATGCTCCTGCCGCCAAGTACATGGAAGTGGACGTGGTCTACGCTCTGGCCGCCTTCCTTTCCTGTGTTAACTACGACCCTGAAACCCTTCTCGGCGATGTCGAATTCGTTGGCAACGTACTGTATCACTTCGAACACATGGGCAAGCAGTGCTCCGTCTTCAGCCTTCAGCTGCATAATGGAGTCATAGTGCTTCTTCGGTACCACTAACACATGCACGGGTGCCTGAGGCTCTATGTCCTTGAAAGCAAGGATCTGATCATCCTCGAATACCTTTGTTGAAGGGATCTCTCCCCTTACTATCCTGCAGAACAGACAGTTCTCCATACCGTTCTCCTTTCCTACAGCTCTTCACATATGAGCCTGTCGTCTTTGTAATCCTTTACGATCACTTCTTTTATATCACCGGAGCTTCCTTTTACAGAAGTCTCCAGATATCTCTCTATGTATCCGTCGGCAGTGCCGTCCCCGTGCTCCGTCTCGAGGAGCACTCTGTTCACGCTGCCAATGAGGGATCTTGCGTATCTCTCCCTTAAAGCTTCTCCGAGTTCAATGAGCCTTCTGACTCTTTCTTTCTTTACGGAGTTTCTTATATCTCCTTTAAGCTCCATGGCTTTGGTGCCTTTCCTCTTTGAATACGGGAAGGCATGTATCCTTGAAAAGCCGATCTTTTCCGCAAAGGCAAGTGTCTCTTCGAATTCCCCGTCTGTCTCTCCCTGGAAGCCGGCGATGATGTCCGTCGTTATGGCAGGTCTGTCGAAATACTTCCTCACATTATCGATATATCCCTCATATCCAGAAGAAGTATATCTCCTGTTCATCCTTTTTAAGACTGTATCGGAACCGCTCTGAAGCGATACATGAAAATGTGGACACAGCTTACTTAGGGCAGAGGCTCTTTTAGAGAAATCCTCGCTCAGAAGGGACGGTTCCACGGAGCTCAAACGTATCCTCTTTACTTCCCTGATGTCCTCTATCCTCTCAAGCAGGTCTATGAGCCTTTCCTTTCCGAGATCTATCCCGTAAGATGCCACGTGGATGCCCGTAAGAATGATCTCCTTAGTACCCTTATCACTTATCGCCTCTATCTCTTTCAGCACCGAATCCATCGTCCTCGATCTCACCGGGCCTCTAGCATAAGGGATTATGCAGTAGCTGCAGAACATGTTGCAGCCGTCGCATATCTTAATGTTGGCCCTGGTCCTCTCGTGGACTCTTGAGACGGAAAGCTCCTCGTAACTGGTATCGAAGGAGAGCCTGTGGAGTATGTTTATGCCCGTCTCTCCTTTAAGTATCCTCTCCGTTATGGAGAGTATGTCCTTCCTTCCGTCAGTGCCTATCACGGCATCGGCACCGAGAGCGAAGATCTCTTCAGCATTACCTGCCTGGGGCATGCATCCGCAGACTATGACTTTTCCGCCTTCTCTTCTGGCCCTTGAGATCATCTGGCGGGACTTCCTGTCGGCGACCTGGGTCACGGTGCATGTATTAATCACGTATACGTCTGCCTTCTCTTCAAAGGGCACGGTAACATAGCCGGCGCCTTCCAGTATCTCAGTCATGGCGTCGGTCTCGTATTTGTTCACCTTGCATCCGAGAGTGCAGTATGCCGCTTTCATAATACGAACCTGATGGCTGCCCATTCCCCTTCTATCTTGATGTTCTTTACTTTGAAGCCCGCTTCCTCGTAAGCGGACCTTACGTCGTCTATCCTGTCTATGATTATTCCGGAGGTTATGAGGACTCCTGACTCCTTAAGGCATTCTCTGAAGATCTCCTTCATGGCTATAACAATGTCTGAAACTATGTTTGCCGTTATCACATCGAAGGATCCTGAAGCGACCACCTTACGGAGGACCTCGTCTTCAAGGACGTTCCCCTTTACGGCGCTGTATCTAGAAGGATCGATATGGTTCCTCTCCATGTTCTCACTGACTGCGGTCATGGAATCGTCTTCGACGTCTATTAGGAGAGCCCTGTCCGCTCCCAGAAGAAGTGCCGTAACACCGAGTATACCGCTTCCGCAGCCCATGTCCAAAACATGTTCATTGCCCTTAATGTCATCTTCCAGCATCATCATGCAGAGCCTTGTCGTCTCATGCGTTCCTGTACCGAAACTGGAGGAAGGATCTATCTCCACCACTGTTCTAGTATTGCCTTCGGGGATCTCCTCCCAGGACGGCTTTATGAGGAGGTTCCTTCCGATCTCGAGAGGCTTATAGAACCGCTTCCATGAGTTCATCCAGTCCTCTTCCGCAATGTCTTCCATATCCACTCTTACGTTGACACCGCTTCTTGAGGCTTCCTGTATCTGATCGTATATGATCCGCTTCTTCTCACGGTAATCCTCGTTTCTGTTAAGATATACGGTTATCTTGGACTCCCTCATGCTCGTGAGCTCATCGTCTATATAATCGAAATATATGGAGGTGTTCTTAAGATCCGCCACGTCTCTTGGATCAGTGACGACGAACTCCTCTATGCCGTTCATGATGAGTCTGTCCGTGAATACGTCTGCATCTGCGGGGTTGATGTATATGTCTATCTGTTCCCAGTCCATCTTCAAGCCTCCCTGAATCTTATGAGAAGTTCTCTAAGGAATCCTTCTAATTCCGAACGGTTCTCTATCGAAAGAGCCCTGTTCCTGAGAGAAGCGGCATTCCTTATGCCCTTCACGTACCATACGAGGTGTTTTCTCAGCTCTCTTATGGCAGTATACTCTCCTTTTTCTTCCTCGGCCATAAGGTACTGTCGCCTGATGACCTCGGTCTTATCTTCGGGAGATGGCTGTAAAGTCTCTTTTCCTTCTAACCTGTTCCTTATCCTTCGGAATATGAACGGGTCTCCGAGCATCCCTCTTGCGATCATTATGCCGTCGGCACCGGTCTCATCAAGCATGGAGACTGCATCATCTTCAGAGAAGATGTCTCCGTTTGCGATGACAGGGATCGAGAGAGCTTCCTTTATCTCTCTTATCTTGTTTCTGTCCGAACTGCCCGAATAGAACTGCTCCCTAGTCCTTCCGTGTACCGTAACTGCATCGGCTCCGGCTTTCTCAAGACCTGACGCAAATCCGGTATAGTCATATGGAGAAGAGTCAATGCCGATCCTAATCTTTACGGTCACAGGTATGGCGGATACGCTTTTTGCCGCTTCAACTATCTTCATGGCGAGTCCGGGATCCTTCAGAAGAGCGGAACCGTCCCCTTCCTTGTATATCTTCGGTGCGGGACAGCCCATATTTATATCGAACAGCAATAAATCATCGTACCTTTTCTGCAGGACATCTATTGCCTTCATGAAATCCGATGGTTCATGTCCGAACAGCTGGACTGCGGTCCGCATCTTTCCGTCCGTCTTAATGAGTTCGAAAGTCTTCTGATTTCCATAGAGCAATCCCTTACAGCTCACCATCTCAGTGTATACACAGTCGGCACCGTTCTCTAGAAGGATGGTACGGAAAGAGTGATCTGTGACCCCTGCCATAGGGGCTGCAAGAACGGGTATGTCTTTATCTGTACGGAAAATCTCGTTAGCTTTCATGGGGTATATTATACAGAAAAAAAGGCACCCTTTAAAGGATGCCTGAAATATGTACTTGCCTTTACGGAGTGCTGGCTGCAGGCGTATCGTCCTCAGCAGTTCCGGTATGTTCCTCTCCCATGGTCACGTCAGCCTGGACCTTGTCTTCATACTTTGTGGGGTGAGCGGTCGGAGAATCATAGTATTCTATCAGTTCGATGCCGTTTACCCTCCACCTTCCGTCTTCCTGTTTCACGAAGTGGACCTTATAGGTACCGCTCTCTATGAACTCATCGACCTCGGTCTTGTAGACAACTGTGGGGTTGAAGTCCCAGGCTATGTCATGCACCTTGTTCACGATCTCTATGTCGATCTCGTCTTTCCAGCCCCATACAACCGTTATCGGGACTCTCGTCTCAAGGTCATAAGTCTTTATTATATAGCTCGAGTTCTTGGAGTTGTTCTTGAGATTCGTCTTGCTGAGATAGTATGAAGTGAACAAGCCGTCGAGGAACTGCTTGTCCACGTTCTCGTTGCTCGGGTTCAGGATAACGGAAGTCCTCTTGGAAAAAGCGTCCCTTCCTATCATGTAGACCTGAGCGGAGTTTACGGCAGTCCTGAAACCGTATATGCATGCATAAACGGCTATGGCAACGAAAGCTGCCTTTCCGAGCAAATAGAAAAAGAACTTGATTATCTTTATATAAAGCTTGTCATTAGGGAGTATCCTGTCATTCTCCCTGCCCAGGAGCTTCTGTATAAAGGTCGCAGGAACTATGTTGCTCTCCTGCTCTTTCTCCTTCTTCAGCTGCTTGAAGGCTTTCTTTTCTTCCTTCTTCCTCAGCAGCTCAGGATCCTGATCCTTTTTGAAAATCTGGGCCTTGATCTTGTCAGCCATCGTCTACCTCATTCAGGATAAATCTAAGGCACTAAATGCCTGATTAATATTAGCATAAATGAAACAGCCGTTCAATAAAACGGCTGTTGCTTAGGCAAATATAACAGAAAGTTAAAAAATGGGATACATTCAGTTTTCAAGTGTAGGCTGGTTCGTATGGAGCGCACCGCATCCGAGCCTGTTTGCATTCCTCTCTGGAAGGAAACTGTAATAGCTGAGACCATGTTCCCTTCTATTTCTGACGGCAGAGGGTAGGTTCGCCCAGAGAAAAGACGGTATTCCTATTATCAGAAGATACAGAGGGCCGAGTATGAGTGACTGGACCGTATGGCCGTACTCATGGATTATGACGTCTCTTTTTATTTCTTTGTTGACATACTTGTCCGATATGAACACGAACATGCCAAGACTCAGACTGCTATAGCTGTTCCAGTATGTGAGTACTGAGCCATGGAATCTTTCATGCTTTCTCTTCAGGTTGATGAGGAATATGATGAAACCTGCCAGGGTCTGAGGAAATCCCCATGTGAGCTGTATTAACTTATAAAGAAAACCTCTAAGATATCTCATTCTTATACTCTGCCTGTACTTCTTCCCAGTTCTCAATCCTTATAGCAGTATCGCATTAGTATCCTCTTTCTTCCAGCAGGCATAAAGCATGCATAGAGAAGATATCACTGCCATCACGAGGAATATCACGAAGCTCATGAGATATGAGCCCGTGGAGTCGAATATGAATCCCATGAACGGTGAAGCGGCAGCTCCGCCGATGGTGGTTATTATCGTGAAGATCGAGAGCACATTACCGAATGCGGCCTGTCCGAAAACATCAGATATGATCGCATTCATTGCGACAGTGTAGGTAGCTCCGACGAATCCGTGCATCGTGCAGAAAACGAGAGGAGTCAGGCCCTTAAATGCGAGTATGGCCGTAAGAGGACTCATTATCATCATCACGCACATGAGTATGCTGGTGATCTTCTTGTTCACCTTGTCGAACATAAATCCCAAGAGCAGTTTCGCAATTGTAAGCACTATCTGGAAATATGAGTTGAAGGTGGTCGCGGTCATTGCCGAGTAGCCTAGATCACTGAAGAAAGCTGTCATATGGTAATAAGGAGCAACGTTGAAGAATGACATTCCGACATAGCATATGATAAGAACGTAGAATACCGGCATCTTCCTTATCATCTGGATCGTGTAGAACTTGTCCGGTACCTTCCTTACCAGGAGCTCCTTTCCCTTTGCGCCAGTCTTGACATACTTTTCCACTCCTGCCGATTCGGGTGTGTCCTTGAGAAAGAACAGTATCAGCACTATTAAAGCCGCAAGACCTGCAAGAGAGGTGTAAATGAATGTGTTCCTCCAGCCTATGGAAGCAATGAGGGAAGCGCATAAGGGCGAGAAGATGGAGGTGCCGAGTCCGCTTCCGCAGTAAGCTATGGCAGTCGCCATCCCCTTTGAATCGGTGAACCAGATGTTGATGTACTGTCCTGCTACATACATTGAGAGACCGTTGTTGAATATACCTATGAATGCAGCAACGAGATAGAACTGCCAGAGATGTGAAAGAAATCCGTATGTCATCACCAGAAGCCCTATGCCTAGGGATGAGATAAGGAGAACTTTCCTTGCACCTATGGTCTTTAAGAGCTTTCCGATTACAGGAATGAAGAATACGCTCACGAGGGTTATTATAGTCCTCATGAGGGAATACTCTCCCCTTGTGAAGCCCAGGTCTTCGCATATCGGCTTCAGGAATACGGAATTGGCTCCGTTATACAGTCCGAGCCCAATAACTATTATGAAAAGCATGACGAATGTCATCTGCCAGCTCTTGTGGATCCTTAATCCTTTTCTTTCCGTACCGTTATCCATCTTCGCTCCAACTATGTATTTTTCTTTAATTATACACACTATACCATGCCCGTTGCTAACGATTCATTGAAATAACGTGTTCCAGAATGTATAATTTTATTTGATGTTTATTTAACATCTGTACAAATATGATCATATTTTATGAAAGGAAGCTTGTAAAATGACAAATTGTCCAAAATGCGGAACTTTACTGAATGACGGCGTAAACGTATGCCCGAACTGCGGTACTGTCATTGCTCCGTTCGCTGCTCCACAGCCGAACATGGACCCCAATCAGCAGTATCAGGCTCCTCAGCAGCCCCAGCAGCCTTATCAGTATCAGTATGCACAGCCGGTCCCGGACCCGAAGGATCACACTTCAGAGTTCGAGGCTAAGGATATCTCCGACAACAAGGTAATAAGCATGTGCGCTTATCTCCTCGGACTGGTAGGAATATTCATCGCCCTTCTGGCTGCACCTCAGTCGCCTTATGCTGCATTCCATGTGCGTCAGTCTCTCAAGATGACGATCGTTGAGACTCTCCTTATGATCTGTGCAGCTGTCCTCGCATTCACGATCATCGTTCCTATCGCAGCAGTCATCTGCCTCGGAATCGTATTCGTGCTCAGAGTAATAATGTTCTTCAACGTTGCAGGCGGCAAGGCAAAAGAGTGCCCGATCATCAGCGGCCTCGGATTCCTGAAATAAGGAAAAGAAAATCAAAGGAATGATCCTCATACGGAGCCTCAGTGCTCCGTATTTTCTTTGCGATAAAATATTAGTCACTGGCAGAAAAAGACCTCTCTGAGTCGTAGGACGACTTAAGAGAGGTCTATATATATTTTTATGAACGCATTATTTGACTATGTTGATATCCGGATGATACGAAGGATACTGTGCCTTTATGAGGTGCATAAGGTTCAGCTTGACCTGTACGTTCCTTTCTGTCACATATGACGGAACACGGCAGTTGAACGGGATGTACAGGTATTCGCCCTGCTGAAGTATCCTCATGTCGGAGATGACCATATTCTCATCGTACCCTTTCACAATGTCATTGATCTTATGGAATATCTTCGTCCTCGGATCATTCTCATTTGAAAGATCGACAGCACCCTTTGTCCTCTGCCTGAAATAGAAGCTCTCGTAGTACTTGTTCTCTTCAGGTTCTTCGATCTCGGGTTCTGCGGCAGGAACATATACGTTCACGGGAGCAGGCTCTGCGACTGGCTCTTCTTCCGGCATTTCGAAATCTACCTGAGGTTCTTCTTCATAGACTGTCTCAACAGGGACAGGTTCATATTCTTCCCTTACAGGAGCAGGTTCCTCATATACCGGTTCCTCATACTGCTCGACAGGACTTTCCGGTCTTTCCCTTCTCGGTCTCTGGGAAGGACGATCGAGTCTTCTCGGTCTCTGCTGACGCTGTGACTTGACAGGTTCTTTTCTTACCTGAGGCTCGTATTCAGGTTCGTTCTGAGGTTCGTTCTGAGGTTCGTTCTTTACTGAACCGGTCTGGAGCTTTCTTAAGGCCGGCAGCAGATTATATCTGATCTCCCTGTAGCATCTGAAGAATATGTATGCGGTGAATATGATGCCTAAGATCCCGTCAGCGACCTTAAGCTGTGTTACCGCCAGTATCAGATAAAATACAAGGAGCACGCCTTCGACGGTCATATTCATCGGATTGTTTTCTGTCGCGTCCCTGAAGACCTTGGATTTGAGCTTCTTAAGGTATCTCTTGTGCCAGAGATGGAGGAACAGTTCAAGCCCGATGCTTACGAGACAAAGTATGAGGGCAAATACGCTCATCTTCACCGTAGTGGCATTGATCACTCTCTTAAGTGAAGCGATCAGGAGCTCTATTCCGACGAGTATTATCACTGCCATCGCTCCAAGTTCCGTGAATACTTCTATCTTCTGGAACTTGCTTCTCTCCTGCTTGTCCTTACCGAGTTTTGCATATACCATGAGTGCCTTTATGGCGATATATATGTCTATTACGATATTGACGCTCAGGATTATGAGAAGTATGGATGTAGTCATAAGTCCTGAGAGCAGATAGAAAAGGAATGCTATGAAGAGAAAGAATATCCTTAGGAAAGCGGATAGCTTTATGTAATCCCTCTTTACATCCTTGTCCTGGTAGTCAGTGTAGTTGGGAATGAACTTGCTGGTTATAAAATCCATAGTCTTAAACCTCATTCATACAGTTTGGGTAACATGAAACTACAGTTACTCATAATATTTGACAGTAGATATTATAGCAACATAAGAAAAGCATTTCCACAACAAAATGTATATTTCATTATCCGGAATGCAAAAACAACACAATTTCTAGTATCAGAAGAAAAAGACCTCCCACTATGTAGTGCACCCCAAAAGTTGGACACGCATTTAGATTAATTATTTACAAGGACGAACTCCTGAACTGAGAAGGAGTTCGTCCTTTCAGTTTCACCTTGATCCGTTCTGTGTTGTAGTATCTGA
>Ga0129307_1000406_pt1 | contig 68465 bp, 57 predicted proteins | sample P1105metagenome_FD_94437 | JGI IMG/M metagenome (GOLD analysis project Ga0129307, IMG submission 94437) | Capybara group fecal microbial communities from Wisconsin, USA - P1105 metagenome | ecosystem: Host-associated > Mammals > Digestive system > Large intestine > Fecal | place: USA: Wisconsin...
AATATATGGAATTTGCGCATCACATTAATTGATGTCAAGCTCATTTTGCCCTAAAGGGCAAAACAAAGCGCAAGAAAAATCATAAAAGCTATTATTATTCTTGCACTTTGACAACTCAAAAATACCTTTATACAGCTTTTAAAAGGCATTTTTGAGTTGTTGAGCAGACATTAATTAGATTGTATCCAATAACCGTGTTTTGACGGTACATAAGGAGGTTCATAATATGAAATGTTTATCATGCGGCTTTGAGCTCGACGATGACGCCATTTTTTGCAGTCAGTGCGGCAAGAAAATTGAGCTGCCCGTCAAGGAGGCTGCCGATACCGTCTCGGAGGCTGTTTCCGACGTGAAGGAGGACTTCACGGAGGTCGTGTCCGAGCCTGTTGAAGCTGTTGAAAATATAGCAGACAAGGCTGAGGATAAGATAGAGGCTGTGGTTGACGATATCAGGGACAGCTTCGCGGACAAGCCCGTTTCCGACGCCGTTTTCAATGACTCTAACGACACCGTCGCCGCTATCGACGAGGTGCTCGAGGCGCTCAATTCTCAGCCCGAGGCTGCGGAGAACGCTGTTGAGGACGTTGCTGAGGATATAAAGGACAAGGCGGAGAGCTTCACCGATAATGTTAAGGATAAGGCTGAAGAAGCCGTTTCCGACGTGAAGGAAAAGGCTGATGAGGTCGTTTCCGACGCGAAGGACAAGGTCGAAGAGGTAAAGAAGGAGATAGCTACCGAGCCTGTTCCCGAGGTAAAGCCGCTCAAAAAGCTCGAGAAGCCGCAGTATGAGGCTCCGGTTGAGAACGTCGCGGCTGCTTCCGCTGCTCCGCTCTACACTCAGAGCGCGATAGGCAGCGATGCTCCGCAGCAGGGGACTGCTCCGCAGTATTCGCAGCAGCAGTATGCTCCCTATAACGAGCAGTATGCGGCTCCCGCTGCCGAGGAGACAGAGCCCGAGGCTTCCGCAAAGGTAGGCGCTCTGCGTATCTCGTTCGCGGGCTTCATCGCTATCATCACGATAATCTTCCTCACGCTCGTGAGCCTGCTCTTCTGTCTGAGGCTCGGAGGCTCGGGCGATGTGCTCAGGAAGCGCACCGAGAATATGAACATCAATACCGTCCTCGACGCCGACCTCGGCAAGCGCTCGCTCTCCGATACTATCTATAACGAGTCGGGGATCGGCACTGCTACGGACTGGCAGGTCAGCCAGTCGGATTTCAGGGCTTACCTCGCAAAGACGAATCTTCTTGAGTATACAGGTGCTTTCGTCAAGAGCTACACCGACTACTTCATCGAGGGCGACATCGCAGACCCGTCCGTGAATGCGAACGATATGGCTGAGTTCTTCATTCAGAACTCCGATGTTGCTGACGAGAGCTTCGACTATCAGCTCAGAACGTCAGATTACAATAAGATACGCACCACACTTGAGCTCAAGGACACTGCTGACAACTTCTCCATCGAAAAGTGGAGCAAGAAGGCACACTTCGACCTCGCTAACCTCAATTTCGTGTTCTCGTATGTGACGCTCGGCATTATCCTTGGTCTCGTCATAGTGCTGCTCGTATGGATAGCGGTCATCGTTGACGGCAGAGGCAAGCACATCGTCGGTATGTACGGCAGTGTATTCTCGTGCAGCGGCGGTATCGTCTTTGTTGTCGGACTTGCGGCTGTCGCAGGTACGGCTATCGCTCACATAGTTACAGGCTGGTTCATCTTCTACCTCTGCGCGGCTCTGCTCCTGCCGTTCGGTGTTCTTGCACTCGGCGTGGGCGCGGTCGAGCTGCTGCTCGGATTCATCTTCAAGCGCATAAGACGCAGTATCAAGAATTCCGACAAGAGGAACAAGGCTGTTGAAAAGGCGCTTTTGGGCGTTTGAACTACATAAAAAAGGACGGCGCTGCCGTCCTTTTTTGGTCGTAGAAAAATGTGTAGGGGTCGATGCCTATATCGACCCGTCAAAACGACAAGGGATGATGTGGGCATCAGCCACTACACCAATCTAACCGTAGGGGCGAGTTCCGCTCGCCCGTCTGTTTCCGAGGTCGTTCGGGCGCACGGAATGCGCCCCTACATATTCTTGTATGTGTAGGGACGACCATTGGTCGTCCGTTGATTAACTGCACGTTCGCGGACGCCCAAAGGGCGCCTCTACAAATCGTGTCAGGTGGTTTTTCACATATTGGCGGGCGGATAATATTCGCCACTACAAAGAAAAGCAGGCTTTTGAAGCCTGCTTTTTTTTGCTTATTCTTCGTTCTTCTTTTCCTTCTTGTCTTTCTTGTCCTTGCTCTCGCTGCTCTTCCACCATGACCATGTTACAGGTGCTACGAAGAGCGATGAGTAAGTACCCGAGATAAGACCTGCCATAAGCGGTACAGAGAAGCTGAGAAGCGAATTGTAGCCGCTTACGAGAACTACTATCGTTACTACCAGCATTGTGCCGATAGTTGTGATAGATGTTCTTATCGAACGTGTGAGAGACTGCGAGCAGCCCGTATTGATGAGCTCGTTCAGCGAAGCCTTGGGCATGAGCGTTCTGTTCTCACGGATTCTGTCGTAGATTACGATAGTGTTGTTGATCGAGTAACCGAGTATCGTGAGGATTACTGCTACGATGTTCGAGTTGAACTCGAAGCCGCATATAATTGATACCGCAAGGGCAACCAGTATATCGTGGCAGAGTGCGAATATCGAGCATACACCCGCCGACCAGCCGCCTATCTTGCTGAATCTGATAGCAATGTAGATGATGATGATGATTGCCGCAAATACCATTGCAAGCAGGCACTTCAGCAGGAACTCACGTCCCGATGAAGGGCTGACATCGTTCGAGTCGAAGAGCTCGAGCTCGTTGTCGGGGAATGCCTCGCGGAGCTTTTCGGTCAGCTCGTGCTGTCCGTCTGCGTTGAGACCCTCATTCGATGTGAACGAGACGGTTATCTGGTAGCCGTCGGAATCGAGGCTCTCGCCGCGTCTTACGTTTACGTTTGATTCAACAAGCTTCTCTACCTCTGTCTCGACGTCGTCGGTGCTGAGGTCGCCCGTGTAGGAGTAGGTCAGCATTGTGCCGCCCTTGAATTCGATAGCGAACTTTACGCCTCTGATGAGTGCTCCCAGAAGGAGTGCCGCGATAACGCATATCGCGATGATGAGTATCATTTTCTTCTTTGAACAGAAGTCGTATACCTTTCCTGTCACTACAGGAGCTGTGTTTGTCTTTTTCTTGCTCACTTCTGATCACCTCCGTAAAGCTTTCTGTTTGTCACGAGCTTGGAAAGTGATGTGACCATAAGTCTCGAAGCGAATACTCCGAAGATGAAGTTGCAGATAACGCCTGCGAGGAGCGTGAAGCCGAATGAGTAAACAACGCCCTCGGCTGTTGCGCCGAACATAAAGAATATCGTTCTGTTGAGTATCTTCGAGAAGAAGCTCGAAGGTACGCCGAACGCGCCCATAAGGATTATCGCGATGATAACGTTTGTGATGTTGCCGTCGAGGATAGCTGTGAACGCTCTCTTATAGGCTACGCTGATAGCGGAGTCGAGCGACTTGCCCGAGCGGAGCTCCTCCTTGATGCGCTCGCCTGTGATGATGTTGGCGTCAACGCCCATACCTACGGCGAGGATGATACCTGCGATACCGGGGATAGTCAGCGTCGAGCCGGGCTGGAATCCGAACCAGCCTGTTACAGCTGCGATAGAGCCTGCGACCTGTCCGACAAGAGCGATAACAGCCACGAGACCGGGGATACGGTAGAGAACTATCATATATACAGCGATGAGTGCGAATGCTATGTAAGCCGCAAGCAGGATAGCGTCGAGCGAGCCCTCACCCATTGTAGGCGAGATGGTCTTGAAGCTCTTGGTCTCTATCTTGAAGGGAAGCGCACCTGAATTGATCTGGTCGGCGAGCTTCTTTGCGCTCTCGCTGGTGAAATTACCTGTGATGACAGCGTTTCCGTCCGAGATAGCGGAGCTTACCGTAGGAGCGGATATCATCGTGCTGTCCATCCATATCGAGATAGGTGTGGACGAGCCTGCAAGCTCGAGAGTAGCTGCTGCGAACTTGTCCTTGCCCTCGCTGTTGAGCTTGAGGGTAACTACCCACTCGTAGTTGCCTGTCGAATCGGGCTGCTGTGTGTAGCCTGCGGAGTCGATATCGCTTCCGTTTATTACGAGCTCGCCCGAAGGAACAGCGTTGCCGTCCTCGTCGGTAGTGGTATCTGTGCCCTTTCTGAATGTGAGCTCTGCCATTTCACCGAGCTCCTTAACAGCGGCTTCGGGGTCGAAATTGCTCTCGCCCGCCTGCCACGGGAAACGTACTATGATTCTGTCGCTCTTGCCGTCGCTGTAGAGCTCGTTATCGTTGATTCCGAGCGATGCGAGACGAGTCTTGATTACCTCGGTAGCTGCGTCGAGCTGCTCATCGGTAGCGTCGTAGTCGCCCGCAGGAGCGAAGGTAACGTCAACGCCGCCCTTGATGTCGATACCGAGACGGATATCGTCCACGCCCTTTATCACCGTTGTCTTGTTGTCAGCATAGAGATAGTCAAATCCTGTGACAGCCGAAACGGCGAACAGCGCGATCAAAGCAACGACGATGAAGAAAGTGGATTTACCTGTCTTTTTCACGGTCATGTGCCTCCTATTACTTATGAACGTCCCGAACTGCTTTTCGCTGTTCTGACGCCTTGATATTTACACGGAAACAACTTTTCGGGGGCAGCCTGTGACCTCGGTGCGAGTCTCCGCGACAATTACAATTATTGTACTATATTTCAAGAAAAAAGTCAAGTACATTGCAGTATAAATGCCCATAATTCTTAAATATGCACAAGTTGAGCCGCTTTCTGTAATGCATTATGCATAATTAAAGCTATCAGCCATTAGCTGTTAGACTTTAGCTTGCAGGGGTGGCGTTACGCCGCCCGTCGTGCTAAATACGCAATGCGGGCGCCCAAAGGGCGCCCCTGCAATGGCTGAATGAATCATTTCTGTGTAGGGACGCGCATTGCGCGTCCGTGGGACACGTTGTCGGTATATTGGCGGACGCCCAATGGGCGTCCCTACAATAATTCCGCATTCCGAATTTATTTGAAGTGCTTCTGTGATATTTTCAGACGGTTCATCGCACGGTTCAGTGCTGCCTGCGTCTCGTAATACTCGCGTATGCTCTGCTTCTGGCGCATCTGCTCCTCCGCACGCTCGCGGGCCTCCTCGGCGCGCTTGATGTCTATCTCCTCGGGCAGCTCGCACGAATCTGCCAGTATTACCGCCCTGTCGGGCATTATCTGTATGAAGCCCTCGGATATCGCGGCATAGTGCCACTCGCCGTCTATCATATATTTCAGCTCGCCTGTCGGGAGCGACGTTACAAGCGGCTCGTGTCCGGGAAGTATTCCGAGAAGTCCGTCTATCGCGGTTATGACAAGGTGCTCGACATCGCCCTTGAAGAATACTCTGTCCGTGGCGATTATCTCAAGGTAGAAGGTCTTTGCCATAGGCTCACTCTCCGTCTCCTATCTGCTTGGCTTTAGCAAGCACGTCGTCCAGTGTTCCCGCCATAAGGAAGGCAGCTTCGGGGTATTTGTCCATTTCGCCCTCGATTATCGCGCGGAAGCCCTCTATCGTGTCCTTGAGCGGCACGTACTTGCCCTTCAGACCCGTGAAGTTCTCGGCTACGTTGAACGGCTGCGACAGGAACTTCTGTATCTTTCTTGCGCGGTATACGGTCTGCTTGTCCTCCTCGCTGAGCTCCTCCATACCGAGGATAGCGATGATGTCCTGTAATTCCTTGTACTTCTGGAGCAGCTCCTGCGTGCGTCTTGCGACGTAGTAGTGGTCCTCGCCGACTATCTCGGGCTCGAGGATACGCGAGTTCGATTCCAGCGGGTCTACCGCGGGGTATATGCCCTGCTCGACTATCTTACGCGAGAGAACCGTCGTAGCGTCGAGGTGGGCGAAGGTGATTGCAGGTGCGGGGTCGGTGAGGTCGTCAGCGGGCACGTATACTGCCTGTACCGACGTGATAGAGCCGTTCTTCGTGGAGGTGATACGCTCCTGAAGCTCGCCTACCTCGGTAGCCAGCGTCGGCTGGTAGCCAACGGCTGACGGCATACGTCCGAGCAGAGCCGATACCTCCGAGCCTGCCTGTACGTAGCGGAAGATGTTGTCGATGAAGAGCAGGACGTCCTTGTGCTCGCGGTCGCGGAAATACTCCGCCATTGTCAGACCCGTCTGAGCAACTCTCATACGCGAGCCGGGCGGCTCGTTCATCTGACCGAATACGAGCGTGGTCTTGCTGATAACGCCCGATTCCTGCATTTCGTTCCACAGGTCGTTGCCCTCGCGCGAGCGCTCGCCGACGCCCGTGAATATCGAGTAGCCGCCGTGCTCGGTCGCGATGTTGCGGATAAGCTCCTGTATCAGTACGGTCTTGCCGACGCCTGCGCCGCCGAAAAGTCCTATTTTACCGCCCTTGGCGTAGGGCGCGATGAGGTCGATGACCTTTATGCCCGTTTCGAGTATCTCGACAACGGGGCTCTGCTCCTGAAACGACGGAGCCTTGCGGTGTATGCCCCACATCTCCTCGGTCTTGACCTCGCCCTGCTTGTCGATGGGCTCGCCGAGGACGTTGAACATACGTCCGAGGGTCTCCTCGCCGACGGGCACCTGTATGCACGAGCCCGTGGCTGTGACCTCCATATTCTTGCTGAGTCCCTCACTCGTGGCGAGCATTATGCAGCGCACGGTGTGGTTGCCCATATGCTGGGCGACCTCCATTACGCGGCGTCTGCCGTCCACCTCGACGGTGAGAGCGTCCCTTATCATCGGGAGCTTTCCCGCGGGGAACTCAACGTCTATAACAGGTCCGATGACCTGTGTTATCTTGCCTTTTTCCATTTTTTTCTCCTTTGTAAGAGAAGATGTTGAATGTGTTTTTGTAGGGGGTCGATGCCCACATCGCCCCGTCGAATAAATGCAGTTTTTCGGGACGCCGAGGGCGGCGTCCCCTACATTTTGGTGTACGTGGTATTTCTGTAGGGGCGAACATTGTTCGCCCGTGAAATTGTGCGATGTCTGCGGTTTATACGCGGATTGACGGGCGGCGGGACGCCGCCCCTACATTTGTCGATTACACTTTTTGTATATTGGCGGGCGGATGATATCCGCCCCTACAGGGTCATTTGTTAAGCGAAGCCGCGCCGCCGCAGACCTCCGTTATCTCCTGAGTTATTGCCGCCTGACGTGCGCGGTTGTACATCAGTGAGAGGTCGTGTATCATTTCCTTGGCGCTGTTCGTGGCGGCGTCCATTGCCGTCATTCGCGACTGCTGCTCGCAGCAGAACGCCTCGACCATTGCGCCGTAGATTATGCCCTTTGCATAGTTCGGGATAAGGTACTCCATTACCTTCTCAGGCGACGGCAGGAATGCCGCCTTCGGCAGCTTCTTCATCGTGCCGTCGGGAGCCTTGCCGAAATGCCTTCTCTCGAACGGCAGCAGGCGCACCGTGCGGGTCTCCTGCAGGTTCGAGTTTATCATATCCGTGTAGAGCACGTATACCTCGTCGAGCTCGTGCTGCTCGAACTTGTCTATCACACGCTCGGCTATCTCCTTGGCGCGGTAGAGCGTCGGGTTCTGAGTGGTGTACAGGAACTCGCCGTCAACTGCGGCGTTTCCGCCCGAATTCATACGGCGCTGAAAGTACATACGTCCTACCTGTCCGATGACGAAGAGGTAACAGTTGTCTATATCGGGAGCCTCCGCGAGGGTCTGCTCAGTGTATTTGAGAATATTGTGGTTGTAGCTTCCGCACAGTCCCTTGTCCGCCGTTATGACGATATAGCCCTTCTTGCGCTTCTCGTCGGGTATGTCGGAGCGCCTGTCGAAGAAGAGCTGGCGCGTGTGCGGAGTGTGCTCGAGGACGTTCTCGATGGTCTCCTGTAATTTATAGAAGTAGGGCTCGGTGGAATCAAGCGCCGTTCTCGCCTTTTTCAGCTTTGACGAGGATATGAGATACATCGCGTTGGTTATTTTCAGTATCTGCTGTATGCTCGCTATCCTCTCGCGTATCTCTCTGATATTGGGCATAGGCTCACCCCTTACTCCTCGAACGCGGTAACGATGCGCTCGATACGCTCGCCGAGGTCGTCGGTCATGACCTTGTTCTCCTCTATCTCGGAGATGATGTCCTGTCCGTAGGACTCGATGTACGTCATAAGGTCGTTCACGTACTCCCTCAGCTCGGAGAGCGGCGTGTACTCGAACAGCCCGTGCTGTGCCGCGTACAGCAGTATTACCTGCTTATAGTGGGGCATCGGGTTGTAGAGCGGCTGCTTGAGCAGCTCCGTGAGCATACGTCCGTGAGCGAGGAGCTCTGCCGTGGACTGGTCGAGCTCGGACGAGAACTGCGTGAATATCTCCATTTCCTTGAACTGGGCAAGGTCGATACGGAGATTTCCCGCCGCCTTCTTCATAGCCTTGGTCTGAGCCGCACCGCCGACACGCGATACGGAAAGTCCGTAGTTTACGGCGGGGCGCTGTCCCGAATTGAACAGCTCGCTTTCGAGGAATATCTGTCCGTCGGTTATGGAGATCACGTTTGTCGGGATATATGCCGAAATATCGCCCGCGAGCGTCTCTATGATAGGGAGCGCGGTCAGCGAGCCGCCGCCGTGCTCGTCGTCGAGGCGGCTCGAGCGCTCGAGCAGTCTCGAATGGAGGTAGAATACGTCGCCGGGGTAGGCTTCACGTCCCGGGGGACGGTGCAGCAGCAGCGACATCGCGCGGTATGCTACGGCGTGCTTGGAGAGGTCATCGTACACGATGAGGACGTCCTTGCCCTTCGACATAAAGTATTCAGCCATAGCCGTGCCCGAATAGGGGGCGATATACTGGAAGGGAGCCTGGTCGCTCGCAGAGGCGCAGACTACGACCGTATATGGCATAGCTCCGAACTTCTTGAGCATATTCACTACCTGCGCCACTGTCGAGGACTTCTGTCCGATAGCGACATATACGCAGATGACGTCCTTGCCCTTCTGATTTATAATGGTATCAATGGCGATAGAGGTCTTGCCCGTCTGTCTGTCGCCGATTATGAGCTCACGCTGTCCTCTGCCTATCGGGAACATAGAGTCGATGGCGAGGATACCCGTCTGGAGCGGCACGCTTACGGGCTTGCGCTCGATAACGCCCGGAGCCTCGCGCTCTATCGGGAAGTAATCGTCAGCGCGGATAGGTCCGAGACCGTCGATAGGTGCTCCGAGCGCGTCAACTACTCTGCCGAGGAGCTCGTCGCTCACACCTATGCCTGCTCTCTTGCCTGTGCGGACTACGGTCGAGCCCTCGGAAAGTCCCGAATCGTCGCCGAGAAGTACGACTCCGACCGACTTTTCCTCAAGGTTCTGAACTATGCCGCGTATGCCCGTCTCGAACTCCACGAGCTCGCCGTACATAACGCCGCTCATACCGTATACAGTGGCGATACCGTCGCCGAGCCTTGTTACGTAGCCCGTCTCGGTCGCACCGTTCTTGACCTCGAAGTCCCTGACCTCGGTCTTGAGCACGGATATGATGTCGCCCGAGGTGAGCTTCTCCTTGCCGCTCTCGGCTACCTCTGCCGCCTTGGTCTGCATAAGGTCGCGCATTGCGCGGAGGCTCGTGCGGTAGCTGCGGTCGTACTCGACGTCGCCCGCATTGAGGATAAAGCCGCCGATGATGTCGGGGTCTTTGCGGTATTCTATGTCAACGTCGTCCTTAATGAATTTCTCCATTATGAACTTGCGCAGGTCAGCCTGCTGGGACTCGGTAAGCGGCGTCACATAGCGCACTACCGCCTTTATGCTGCCCTGCTTTTCGAGGAGTATCTCCTCGTATTCCTCAAATATCTCGCCGAGCTCGCCTATCGCGCCGTCCCTGACTGCCGTAGACATAAAGCGTTCGAGGCTTGCGGGGAAGAGCTGCTTGATGATATTGTGCTTCTCGTCGTATGTAACGAGGGGGTTCGAGAGCGTATCCGCCACGTCGGGACAGGTCTCGATGACCGTCCTTGCGGCGTTGATGTCCTCGCGCTGTATGTCGAGGCGGACAAGCTCCTTCACAAGAGCCTTATCTGTATCCTTCATCACTTGTCACCCTCCCTCTCGGAAAGGAACTCATCGACAAGCTTCCTGTTCTTTTCGTCGTCGAGGTTCGCGCCGACCACCTTTGAAGCCGCCTCGATAGCGAGGTCTGCTATCTGCGACTGTGCCTGCTGGAGCACACGTCTGCGCTCGTTCTCGATGGTCTCGCTCGCGGCGCTGACTATTTCGTCAGCCTCCTCGTGCGACTTCTGTATGATATTCGAGCGCTCGGTCTCGGCGTCGTCGTGAGCCTTCATTATGATGCGGCTCGCCTCTTCCTTCGCCTCGCTGATAGTGTCCGAATACTGCTGGCGGAGCGCCTCTGCCTCCTGCTTTGCCTTTTCGGCGTCGTCGATGTCCTTCTGTATCGACTGCGTTCTCTCGTTCATCGCCTTTCTGACGGGCTTGAAGAGGAATATCCTGAGCAGTATGAAGAGTATGAGGACGTTTGCGACCGCCTCAAAAATGCTCCAGAATTCAAATTTAAGCATTGTATGCCCTCCTTATGTGAGTTTTGCCCTGAGATTTTACTTGCTTCCGAGCATAATGATGATAAGGAGCGCTATAACGAAGCCATATACAGCGGTAGCCTCTGCGAGCGCACAGCCGATGATGAGCGAGGTCCTTATGTCGCCCTTAGCCTCGGGCTGGCGGGCTATGGACTCTGTAGCCTTTGCCGTCGCGATTCCTATGCCTATACCTGCGCCTATGCCTGTGAGTACGGCTACAGCGGCGCCCAGTGCGATGATTCCCATATTCCTTTACCTCCGAGTTATTACTTGCTTCCGAGCATAATGATGATGAGGAGCGCTATAACGAAGCCGTATACAGCGGTAGCCTCCGCGAGCGCACAGCCGATGATGAGCGATGTTCTTATGTCGCCCTTAGCCTCGGGCTGGCGGGCAATGGACTCTGTAGCCTTTGCCGTTGCGATTCCGATTCCTATACCTGCGCCTATGCCCGTGAGTACGGCAACTGCGGCGCCCAGTGCGATGATTCCCATATGTATTTACCTCCGTGAAGTTGCGGCTTTTTTAGCCTTTTTCAGTTTCTTTCCGCCGTGTTCCTCTTCCTCCATTGCCTCTGTCATATACAGTGTGGTGAGGAATACGAATATATAAGCTTGGAGAAGTCCGTCAAATATGTCGAAGTAGGCGCTGAATATAACAGGCACGCCTATCGCGGGGACTCCCAATACTGTCGTGAATGCGAGCTTTATCAGCTCCATTACTACGAACGCGCCGAGGACGTTTCCGAAAAGTCGCATACACAGCGACAGCGGACGCGTGATGAGGTCGAGCACATTTATCGGGTTGATGAAGCTCTTCAGCCATTTCAGCGGTCCCTTCTCGATGATGAAGGCGAGCTGTACGAATATGATGGCTATCCCCGCGAGCGCCGCCGTGACATTGATGTCCTTCGTCGGCGGTACGAAGCCGAACAAGCCCATAAGGTTCGCAAAGGCTATGTAGATTATCAGCGTTTCGAGGAAGGAAAGGTATTTCCTGCCCTTTTCTCCGAGTATGTCGAGGAAGAGCTTATCCAGCCAGCCTACGATGCCCTCGATTATGCACTGCCTGCCCGCGGGCACCTTTTTCAGCCCGTGGGTGAATATTATCGACAGCAGCACTACAACTGCCATTATTATCCACGTTACCACACACGATTCGGCGATGGGTATGTCCAGACCAAACAGGTGTATCGTAAAGGCGGTATGGTTTTCGAGCCCTTCCATCAGCTCTTCTGCCATTAAAACACCCTCTTTCATCCTTAAAAATAATAAACGGAGACTGCGTGCGTGCATATCTCCGTTGATAAGTCAGCAATAGCGGTATGCAAAGTCTGTATCGGACCGCATATTCCGATACTTATATAATATAACAAAACTTTAACAAAGTCAATACCTTTGTGGAAATTTTAACCCTCGGTGTCGCCCTGCGCAAGGCTGATAGCCTTGTTGAGGCGTTCAACTGCGCTCGTGTTGAGCTTGTCCGACAGCCTCAGGCGGTCGAGCTCCTTCTTGAAGGCGGCGAGCTCTCCCGCGAGCTTGCGCATCACCTCGGCGTTCTGTATCTGCTTCTCCTCGAGAGCGCACACTCTCACGATGAGGTCGTTGATATTCGCCGCGAGAGCTTCGTTTGCGGCGTTCTGCTTCTCGCCGAAGTCGGTCAGCTTCTCGCCCGACTTGAACACCCCGACCTTTTCGTGTCCGTCGAAGGTGTGCATTTTCTCGTTTGTAAGCTTCATATCAGACATTTTGTTCACTCCCTCTTCTGCGGGTGTTTACACGCCCAATGATGTTCCGTAGTTGCTGAGCTTCTGTCTCCACCAGCCGAGCGTGTCGGAGATAGTCTGCTCCATTGTTATCTCTGCCTGCCAGCCCGTGTCGGCGTGTATCTGCGAGACATCGGGCTCGATTATCGGTATGTCCGAGGCTCTCATACGGGCGGGGTCCTGTGTGACGGTGATGTCGGCGTCCGAGAAGCCGAGCGCCGTGTCGAGGATGTACTGTATCTCCACGGCTTTTCCGCGCCCGATATTGTAGACCCTGCCGCCTATGCCCTTTTCCGCGAGCAGGCGGTATGCCCGCACGACGTCGCGGACGTCCGTGAAATCGCGCATTGCCGAGAGGTTGCCCACCTTCATCTCGGGCGGACGCATACCCTTCTCTATCTCCGCGATCTGTCGGCAGAAGTCGGAGATAACGAAGATGTCGCTCTGTGCGGGTCCCGAGTGGTTGAAGGCGCGGACCATTACGATGTCCATTTTGTACGCGCGGACATATATGCGGCTTATCATCTCCTGACAAGCCTTCGTCGCGGCGTAGATATTACCGGGGTTGAGGGGCTCGTCCTCGCTGAGGGGGCACGCTCCCTCGCGAATGAAGCCGTACTCCTCGCCCGTGCCTATCATAACAAGGCGGATATCCTTCTTCTCGGCGGCTCTGACGGCTTCGAGCACGTTTATCGAGCCGATGACGTTTATCTCCGCGGTGAGCTGGGGCTTCTTCCACGACACCGCCACCGAGCTCTGTGCCGCGAGGTGGAATATCACGTCGGGAGTGACCTCCGCTATCAGCGCGGAGATGTCCTCGATGTGCAGTATATCGAGTGTGTGCGGCGTGCAGTCCGCCGTTATCTTCTCGGACGGCAGACAGGTGGCGTGTACCTCCGCGCCCGCCGATGTCAGCTCACGGATGAGGTAGCCTCCCACGAATCCCGCTCCGCCGATGACCAATGCTTTCATAATCTGTCCTCGCTTTAATTCAAAAAGGGTTATTTGTAGATTCGGACGCCCAAAGGGCGCCCCTACGAAACAAATGCAGGAATACACTTTTGTAGGGGCTGCCTTTGGCAGTCCGCAGATTTTTACAATAAGGCTTCGTATAGCCGCTTGACGATATCCTTTTCGTTGAAGTCGTGTTTTACGCGGTATGCGGCGTTTCTGCCGAGCTTATCGCGCAGGGGCTTGTCCTCCGCGAGCCTGTTTATCGCCGCCGCCAGCGCCTTCGGGGACGAGGGCGGGACTGTCAGTCCCGTCACGCCGTGCAGGCTGACGTGCGGTACTCCCGACGGGAGCGCCGTGTTGATGACGGGCTTGCCGTAGACCATAGCCTCAAGCTGCACGATACCGAACGCCTCGCTCTTAACGACCGACGGCAGCACGAAGATATCGCAGTCCGCATACGCCTGTCGGAGCTCATCATCGGGCAGGAAGCCGAGAAAATGCACCTTGTCCGAGAGCCCGTGCGATTCTGCGTAGCGTCTGAGGCTCGCCTCAAGCTGACCTGTTCCCGCGATGAAGAGCTCGCACCCGCGCACATTCCTGAACGCACGCAGCAGCACGTCCACGCCCTTGTAGTAGACGAGCCTGCCTGTGAAGAAGACCTTCACGGCGCTTTTATCGGTGAGCTTCTCCGTGAGGAATGGCTTGCGCTCAATGCGCAGGTACTGCTCGGGGTCGATACCGTAGGGGAGTATGCGGCACTTTTCACGGAACTGCGGCAGAACGTCCGAGCCGTCGATGTGTCCCTGTGTCGCCACGAATATAATGTCGGCGCGGCGGAGCAGGTACATCATAAAGGGCTTGTAGAAGAGCATCAGCTTCTTCTGCTTGACGATGTCGCTGTGCCACGACACCGCCACCTTTCCTTTATATCCCGACACCAGCAGAGCCGCGTCCGCAAGCGGGAAGGGCACGTTGATGTGCACCGCGTCGGCTCTTTTAGCCATTTTCCTGAACAGATGCACGAACGACAGCGATATCGGGCAGGACATAAGCGTCCCGAAGCTGCCCGCGCGTGTGAGCTCGACGCCATTCATTTTCTCGTGTATGGTCGTGCCTGTGTCGTCGCGGCAGACGAGGGTCCTCACCTGTGCGCCGAACTGTCCGAGCTCCTCCGAATACTGTCTGACAAGGCTCTCGATGCCGCCGATGTGCGGGTAATACGCCTTGTTGACCTCCAGCACCCTGAACTGTCTTCCCATTACTTGACTATCCCGTTTTCGCGGCAGTAGTCCATAATGAACTTCTGCATATCTATGCCTGCCGCCTTGCCGAGATCCATCAGCTCAAGCGTGCGGTCGATGAAGTCCTGATCGGATTCGAGGGTGTCTGCAGCGAGGCGCTGTATGAATTCGGGGATATAGCTCTCCATCTCCATTCGGAACTCGTCCTCAGCCGTGAGGAAGCCCGTGAAGTCCTGCTCCTTCGGCTTCTCAGCCTCGTTGTTCTTTATCTCTTCGCTCATTTATATCAGCTCCTTGTAAATATCGTAAAGCATTTCTGCCGAAGCGTCCCATGTGAACTGCTTTGCGCGTTCAAGTCCGCGGACGCTGAGCTCGCGGCGGAGCCCCTCATCGCTGTAGAGCCTTTCGAGCCCGTCAGCTATGCTCTCCTCGGAGTATGCGTCGCATATGACTGCGCAGTCGCCCGTTACCTCGGGGAGTGAAGCCGCATCGGACGCGAGCACGGGTACTCCGCTCGCCATAGCTTCAAGCGGCGGCATACCGAAGCCCTCGTATATCGACGGAAAAACGAAGGCGAGTGCTCCGCACATAAGGGGGTTCATATCCTCAGCGGGGACGTATTTCGTGAAGATGACCTGCGCCGTCAGTCCGAGCTCGGTGACGCGCGCGAATATGCCGTCGTACAGCCAGCCCTTGCCGCCCGCGAGGACGAGCTTGGGCGCGTCCTTGTGGTGCTGACAGAAGATGTGGTACGCGGAGATGAGCCTTTCGAGGTTCTTGCGGGGCTCTATCGTGCCGACGTAGAGGAAGTATTCGCCCTCTATGCCGAGCGATCCCTTCACCTGCGGGATACGCTCGGGCTCGGTGCAGGGCTTGAACTTTTCAAGGTCAACTCCGCACGGCACCACGCGTATCTTTCCCTCGTGCAAGGGGAAATACTTGATTATCTCGCTCTTCGAGAACTCCGAGTCCGTGACTATCATATCAGCCCGCTTCATCGACTGCTTCAGTCCCGTATTCAGCATTATCTTTGTGCGTCCGCGCACTGTCTCGGGGAAAGCCTTGTAGACCATATCGTGCACGGTGACTACCGTGTGCCCGTGGACTCCCGGCGGGACGATATAGTTGAAAAAGTGCGAAACATCGGCGTCCTTGCCGAAGAAGAAGCTGTAGGGGAACGGCGCGAGAGTCGAAGCCGCGCGGTACATATAGCCCGAGAAGTGTACGAGCTTGGTGCCGATGTTATCGCCCGTGAAGGGAGCGATGCGCTCGAGCTTTATGTGGTCGTCCGTGCGCGAGAAGAAGTTGTAGGTGTAGCTGTTCTCGGGGTGGAGACGCGCCATAGCCATTGTCTGTCCCGCCTCGCACCAGCCTATGCCCGTGATACGGTCGCTGATGAGCGGTAATGCGTCAAATGCGATATTCAATCAATTTCCTGCTTTCGTAAATGTAGCGCCGCCGCGTCTGCGGCGGCGTAGGTGGCTTTATTCGGTCATATTCCGTATCTCGTCGCAGAGACTGCGGAAGTAGTTCTCGACGTCCTGCTTGTTGAAGCCGCCCGAGACTACCTTCTTGAATTTGTGTGCGGCGATCTTGTCAGCTGTGCGTTTCAGCTCTGCGAGCGGGACAGCGCCCTCCTCGTAGGAGAGCTTGGCGAGATTCAGCGCGTCGAGCGTCTCGATGACGTCTGCCTTCTCGTAGCCGCCGAACGCCGCGGAACGAAGTATGTCATTACCCATATCAGCCTGCAATGCTCTTGACCTTTATCTCCTTCTCCACGCGGGCAAGGTCGTTCCTGACCATTCTCTCAACGAGCTCGGAGAAGCTTATCTCGCGCTTCCAGCCGAGCACCTTCTCAGCCTTTGCGGGGTCGCCGAGGAGAATATCCACCTCTGCGGGGCGGAAGAACTTCTTGTTGACCTTGACAATGGTCCTGCCCGTAGCCTTGTCGATGCCGACCTCGTCTACGCCCTCGCCCTGCCACTGAACGTCGATTCCGACGTGTCTGAACGCCGTCTCGACGAACTCGCGGACAGTCCTTGTCTCATTGGTCGCGATAACGTAGTCGTCGGGCTTGTCCTGCTGGAGCATCAGCCACATAGCGCGGACGTAGTCCTTGGAGTGTCCCCAGTCGCGCTTGGAGTCCATATTGCCGAGCTCCACGCAGTCCTGCACACCGAGCTTGATACGCGCAACGGCGTCGGTTATCTTGCGGGTGACGAACTCGATGCCGCGTCTCTCGGACTCGTGGTTGAAGAGTATGCCCGAGCACGCGAACATTCCGTAGCTCTCGCGGTAATTCTTGGTTATCCAGTGACCGTACAGCTTTGCCACGCCGTAGGGACTTCTCGGGTAGAAGGGAGTTGTCTCCTTCTGCGGTATCTCCTGCACGAGACCGAACATCTCGGAGGTGGAAGCCTGATAGAAGCGGCACTCGGGCTTGACTGTGCGGATAGCCTCGAGCATATTTGTTACGCCGACAGCGTCGATGTCAGCCGTGCCGAGGGGGGTGTCCCAGCTCGTTGCGACGAAGGACTGCGCCGCGAGGTTGTATACCTCGTCAGCCTGCGATATCCTCATAGCTGAGATAAGGGATATGGGGTCTGTCATATCGGCGTAGATGAGTGTCACCTTGTCCTTGAGGTGGGCGATGTTGCCGTAGTCGGCGGTCGCCTTTCTTCTCCATATGCCGTATACGTTGTAGCCCTTTTCAAGCAGGAGCTCGGCAAGATACGAGCCGTCCTGTCCTGTGATGCCTGTGATAAGTGCGTTCTTCATTTTGTATTCTCCTTTTATACCAGTTCATTCCTGCCCTGCTCTCTGAGCTGGGCAATGACCTTTTTCACGTCCTGAGTGCTGTTCTTCGAGCATACCAGCACAGCGTCGTCGGTATCGACGATTATCACGTCCTCGAGCCCGACAGCCGCTATAAGGCGTTTGCCGCCGCATACCGTGGTATGTCTGCTCGCGACGGAGATAACGTCTCCCGTGATGTAGTTCTTGTCGGAGTCGGTCTTGTTTATGCGCTCGACTGCCAGCCAGCTTCCGACGTCGTCCCAGCCGAAGCTTCCGGGGATAGTGTAGATGTTCTCTGCCTTTTCCATTATGCCGAAGTCCACGGATTCGCTGCGGAAGGCGGTGAATTCGCGCACGAGCACCTCATTGAAGCTGTCCGTGCCGTAAGCCTCGCCTATCTTTACCGCGCCCTCGTAGATATCGGGCATAAGTCGCTTGATGTTGTCGAGTATCGTCGAGAGCTTCCACACGAACATACCGCTGTTCCAGAGGTATTTGCCCGATGTGAAGTACATCTCGGCGGTCGCGAGGTCGGGCTTCTCGACGAAGCGCTTTACCCTGTATGCGCCGCTCTCGTCCTCAGAGCCGAAGTTGATGTAGCCGTAGCCCGTTTCGGGATATTCGGGCGTTATTCCTATGGTGACGAGATTGCCGTTCTGCTCGGCTACCCTTGCCGCCTTTTTCAGCGTGTTGATGTAGATGTCCTCAAGACCGATTAGGTGGTCGGAGGGAAGCACCATCATTATCGCGTCGTCGTACTTCCTGTTGATGACAGCCGCCGCGAAGGCTATGCACGGCGCGGTATTCCTTGCCGCGGGCTCGGAGAGTATGTTCTCCTTGGGTATATCGGGCAGCTGTTCGGCTACGAGCGAGCCGTATGCCGCATTCGTGACGATGTAGATATCGCTCATATCCACGAGCGGGAGCAGTCTCCTTACCGTCTTCTGAATCATCGTCTCGCCGTCCGAGGTGAGCGACAGGAACTGCTTGGGGCAGCTGTTACGGCTCTTCGGCCAGAAACGCTCGCCTCTTCCGCCTGCCATTATCACCGCTGTTGTCTTCATTTATTATCCTCTTCTCTCCTGCTCTCCGCCTGTATAAGCGTTCCGCCCGATTCGGCGTTTGACTTCGGCGGGAAGAGCATCGTTTTTATTGTCATAAGAATTATCTGCAGGTCCATACGGAACGAGTAATTCTCTATGTACATAAGGTCCATTTTGAGCTTGTCGTAGGGCACGGTGTCGTAGACGCCCGTTACCTGCGCATAGCCCGTAAGACCCGCTTTTACCTTTAATCTGTACTCGAACTCGGGCATCTCCTTCTTGTACTCCTCGGAGAGCTCGGGGCGCTCGGGACGCGGTCCCACTACCGACATATCGCCCTTGAGTATGTTGAAGAGCTGCGGCAGCTCGTCGAGCCTTACCTTGCGCAGGAATCTGCCTATCGGCGTTATGCGCGGGTCGTCCTCGGAGGCGAGCACGGGTCCGCTGAGCTTTTCCGCGTCAACGACCATGCTGCGGAATTTCAGCACGTCGAATACCCTGCCGTCGATGGTGAGGCGCTTCTGTCTGAACAGAACGGGTCCGCCGTCGTGGAGCTTTATCGCTATCGCCGAGAATAACATAAGCGGCGAGAAAAACGCCAGCGCAAACAGCGAGAATACGATGTCGAACAGGCGCTTGAACGTCCTCTGCTCGACGTCGAGCCCGTAGTTCCTGCACAGGAGCAGGGGCGTATCGAAGAGGCGTATGTCGTCTGCGCCTCTGACAATAATATCGGAAATTTTCGGCGCGATATACGCCCTCACCGACTTTTCGTAGCAGAATTTGAGGTAGTCGTTGCGCTGCTCCGCGGGGATATCGCAGATTATCACGCCCTCATATTTGAGTATCAGCTCGCGTATCTTGTCCTCGGGCTCGGTGATGCTCACAGACTCGCATATCATATACTTGTCCACGCGTCTGCTCATTTTCAGCACGAGAGCCGCCGCCTGATGGCTGCCGTACAGTATTATCAGCTTGCGCGGGGGATATATCATAAAATATATCTTGCCGAAGATGAGCGTCCACAGGGCGATGAAGCCGAAATCGACGAACATCAGCGCAAGCATCGGCATTACGCGCATAAAGTCGCGTCCGATAAGGCTTATCACGAGGTAGGACACCAGATCCACCGCCGCGATGGATATGAGCTGTGAGTACAGCATATCCGTCTTTTTGAGGTAGCCGAGCTTGAATCCGCCGTACACCCTGAAAAACAGCCACACCAGAAGCGCGTAGATCCCTATCAGAGCCCAGTTTCCGCGTCTGTAGTATGGCAGGATTATCTGCGTGCTGTAGTACGTGTACCACACATACGCGAAAACAGCCGTCAGTATCACTACCAGCACGGTCGCAGAACAAACGGAAATGAGCCTTTTGTATCTGTCTCTTTTACTAACCATATTTTTCGCCGCCGTTGTCTCTTTTTGTTTCTCTTTTCTGCGGGAAAGCGAAGCTGTCCCACAATACATTATATAAAGTAATTATACCAAACTGCACAAAGGCTGTCAATAGAAAGCGGGTATAATAGCAAAAAACGGTGTATAATCCGTCAATTTTCACAAAAAAGAGCTCAGAGCTCAGTAGGGGCGGATAATATCCGCCCCTACAATGGGACGTCGGGGACGCCGTCCCCGACGATATTCCGTCGATTCATACCGTTTCGGCAATTAGCGGGCGCACGGAATGCGCCCCTACAGTCCGGGCGACAAAAAAGAGGCGGGATATCCGCCTCTTTTGGTATTAGTTATCAGTCGGTACACCGAAGCGCTCGATGACCTTCCAGTTGTTGAAATCGGAGGCGTCGCCCGTTACCTCGTATTTGAGGATATCGTCAACACGTCCAATGCCCTTCCAGAAGTATACGTGAAGGATACGCTCGGGGATATCGTCCTCGTCCATTTCCTTTACGTCCATGAACGAAGGTCCGAAGCCGCTCTTGTCAACGTCTGCGTATTCGAGCACTGTTGCCGCGAATTCGGAGCTCGAAAGCTCTGCGTCGTGGTCGATAACGAGGGGCTTGCGCTCTGCGCCTGCGGGCTTGATGAGGACTGTCGTTCTTATCTCGCCGTCAAGCTCTATCGTGGGGAGCTCGTCGTCCTCTGCGTACTCTATCTCTGCGGGCGGTCTGCCGTGGTCGCCGATGAAGATTATCGTGGAGTTGTCGTAAACTCCAGCTTCCTTCATCTTGTCGAGGTAGTAGTTGAGGAGTATGAAGCCTCCGCGCATATTCTTCTCGCGGTCGATATTGCCGTCGTAATCGGGGTCGAGAGCTGCGAGGTCTTCGCTGTAGTCGTGAGCGAAGTTGAGGTGTATGAAGGTGAAGGTCTTCTGGTCGCAGTCAGATTTCATCTGATGTGTGCGCACGTAGTTGCAGAAGTCCATATCCGTGTCGTTGCCGACAATGCCCTTGAAGGCAGCGGCGTCCTGACCCGTGGCGGTGTAGAAATTGCTTGAGAAGTCGGAGGTCATATCGCCGAGGAAGTTGTTCTTGAGCAGATAGGGCGCGAGCTTTCCGAGCGAGAATTTGCCGATAGTTCTGAGGATACCGCCCGAGCCGAAGTAGTTGAAGTCAACGAGGTCCACGGACGAGTGGATATTGTCGCACTGGTTCCTGATATCGTCAAAATCAGAGTAGGTGACGAGGCTGTCGATGAGGAGGTTTACCTTGTAGCCGTTGTCGTGGAGACGCTTGGGAAGGGTCTCTCCCTGCCATGCGGCATCGAAGTAATCAGCCCAGTCCTGTCCGCTGTACTCATAGTTGGTGAGCATATTGCAGACTGACGGGAAGGTGTTAGTGAAGCGTCCGACGTTGTTGGAGTAGAAGGTGAAGCCCTCGAGCTCGTCGGCTATCTCGGGGTAGTAATCGAGCTCCATCTCCATCCAGTGCGCGTCAAGACGGTCAGTGAGGAATACCACGACATTGTTGTCCTTGCTGAGGTTCATGGTATCCTCCATCGAGAGGTAGTTATCGAGACCCGAGTCGTCCTTTCTGAGGATGCCTGTCTTGATAACTCTCGAGCCGAGACCTACGCACTGCATAAGGAATATGATGGCGGATATATAGGTCAGTGCCGTGAAGAGGTAGCGCTTGCGCTTGCCCTTTTTCAGCTCGCCCGAGATTATGAGCACTATCAGCGGCAGGAGCATTATTGCGAAGAACAGCAGGAGATTGAGGTTGTTCGCGGAGCTCCTCTCGGAGTAGGTGGTGGGGTCGCCTGTTATCTGTACCATTTTGCCGTTTGCGAACATCACCTGCCAGTAGCCTGCGATGAGCACGCCGCCGAGCAGAGACTCGACTATTTTCCACAGCTTCACGTTTATCGCGAGGCAGGCGTTGAGAATGAGTATCAGTGCCGCGGAGGCTCCCAGTGCCACGCCGAGGATAGGCAGGAGCACACGCGGGGCGGATATGATGAAGTCGTTCTGATTCGCGATGAATGTATCTGCGGGGACGAAGAAGCATACCGTGAATGCCAGTGCGAGGCTGAGCGCGATTATCGCCAGCTCGCGCTTCTTCGTGAATCTCTTCTTTTTCTTTGCGGGCTCGGCTTCGGCAGGCTTTTCCGCTGCCGTTTCAGCCTTTGCCGTTTCGGTGTGAGCGGGCTTTTTCTCGGTGTGCCCGCCGCTCTTGGACTGCACGGGCTTCTTGTCAGCCGCCTTGGACTGTGAAACCTTCTTTTCGCCGTCAGAGCCGCTCTTGCCGCCCTTGGACTGAGCGGGCTTTTTGCCGCTGCCCGACTGCTTGCCCGAGCTCTTGTGCTGCTGAGGCTTTTTTTCGGGATTTTCCGATTTTTCGGAGCTTTCCTTTACTTTTTCGGTGCCTTTTTCTTTATTTTCCATAATCTTCCCTTCTTTGGCGTGCAAAAATAAATGTACGTTAAAATAATATCACTTTTTCCCCAAAATGTCAACACTTTTTTGAGAGCTCAGAACTCAGAACTCAGAGCTCAGACTGTAGGGGAGGCGTTCCGCCGCCCGCAATAAACCGACAAACTACCTGACCCAATTTGTAGGGGTCGATGCCCGCATCGACCCGCAGATAACAAACGGGCTGATGTGGGCATCAGCCCCTACAACGCCCTCCAATTAGAAAGCCGCCCGATAGGGCGGCTTATGTACGTTATTTTCTTCTTGTACCGTTTTTCCTGTCGGTGCAGCGCTTGAGGTCGCTGATGCGCTCCTCGCTCGACTGCTTGAAGTGCGACATCATATCCTCGAACGTCATCTCCGACTGGGGCACTACCTTCTTCGGCTCCCATACATTGGGCTTGCTCCTGCGCTCCTTGGGCGGAGCGGGGCGGGACGGCTTATCCTGAGGTGCTCCCTCATCGACAGCCTTTTTTATGGAAAGGCTGACCTTTCCCGCTTCGTTTATGCCTATGACCTTCACGCGGACGTCCTGTCCCTCCGTGAGGTGGTCGCGTATCTCGTTTACGAAGGTGTTCGCGATCTCGGAAATATGCACCATACCGTTGCCGCCGCCGTCTATATCGACGAAAGCGCCGTACTGGGTGATACCCTTGACCTTGCCTGTGTATATCTTACCAATCTCAAGCTGCATACTGCTTCAAAGCTCCTTGCTCATTTAATGGGATAACCGACCCGACGCTTCATCAGTCTCTCGATGTGTCGTAGAAACGGCGTTCGTTGGGGTAAGCGTAGCCTCTCTCCTCGAGGGCTATCTTTTCCATATATGCGGAGAGGTCGTCACTTTCGAGCGTTCTTCGCATATCCTCGTTCTCGATCTTATAAGCGTCTATCTTAGCCTGTATACGAGCAAGTTCCTTTTCCTTTTCGCTGCAGTCTCTTTCGGTAGTTATTATAAGCGCGGCACAGACTGTTATGACAACTGCTGCTGCGAGGTTGAACAGTCCGCGGTTGAACAAGCCTTTCTTTTTGATTTTTGTTCTAATTTTTTTTGGCAACGTTATTCACGTTCTTTCTCTTTTTATTTTCCATTATATTATAGCGCAACTGCCGTCCGTTTGGCAATAGTAAATTTATCTTTTTAATAGATTTTATTAAATTTTTGGAACTTCCCACAAATTTAACACCCGCTTTTTTACATAAAAGTACATAGAGCCGCCTTATCGGAGCGGTAACTGCTCGGAAAACGGCGGCGAGGGCTCCGAAAATTTTCCTCAGCAGACGTATGACTATGCTTCCGAGGGTGAAAAAGTAGAGCGTGAAGCCGAGCGCGTTGCCGACGACGTGGTAGAAGCGGAGCTCGCCGCGGGCTGCCGCCGAGGCAAACGCCGACAGGAAGACCGCGTACAGCGCGAGAAAGGCGACGTCCTCGAGAGCCGTCAGCCATATCCCGTGGCGGAATACCAGTCGGAACGCCCGCAGAACGTCGTAGCACAGCCCTATTACGGCTCCCGCGAGACACGACAGCCCGAACAGCGTCAGCTCCTCGCGGACGGAGAAGAACGTCTCGGGTATGTTCATCGGAAGAGCCTCCCGAGCGCGGAGAGCGGTCCGCGGCGGTCGCGGTCACCGTAGACTACCGCCCATATGTCGCCTGTTATCGTCATTTCGCCCGTCTCGACGCTCATCGCGTCGATGTGGAGCTCGCGCCCCTGCACGGTCAGCTCGCCCAGCTGCGTGAACAGGCATATCGCCTTCTCGTCGAAGCTGTCAACATCCGTAATGCCCGATACGCTCATACTTTTGCGGTTCTCGATGATGATATTGTGGTCTTTTTTGATGGTCTTGTCCTGCATAGTCTGCCTCCCTGCCTTGATAATGCAAGTGTATTCGGCAGACGGCGGGATTATGCCTGTTGTGAAAAATCACCAAAAACGACGGAGGTTTGGTCTTTGCGTTTTTGGGATTTGGCAATTGCAAACGATGTATAATTGTGGTATAATATTAAAGCTAATCGAAATATTCGGCAGATGCCGTTTTATACCAAGAATATTCGGAGGTCAACAAATATGGAAATATGGGAGATCATCGGCGGGGCAGTGCTCCTCGCTATCGCAGCTATCACGATCATTATCTGTCTCGCTCAGGAGCAGAAGTCGCAGGACAGCATGACTGCCGCACTCACAGGTGCAAGCACCGATTCGTTCTACACCAAGAATGAGGGCAGATCGCGCGAGGCTATCCTCGCTAAGATAACAAGAGTGCTCGGAATACTGATATTCATCATCACCCTCGCACTCAACATCGTGCCGATCTTCGTTAAATGATCATTCCGCCCTGTGACCCGCAGTCACGGGGCGATTTTATTATATTGAATTCAGAATGCGGAAATCGGAATTCGGAATTAGAGAGCTCAGATGTAGGGGCGCATTCCGTGCGCCCGTTCAATGCGTAATTGAATGTATCGCCTTCGGCGATGATTCTAAAACGGGATATCGTCCCCTACGCATTGTTACCCGCCGAAAGCAGACTGTGCCGTTTGTACAGAGTGAGCGAGCTTGCGAGCGGACTCGTAGTTAGGGGTTCGGGGAGTGCGCTCCCCGACGGATTGTCAAGGCAGAGCCTTGACCAGAGTCCAGAGACAGAGTCTCTGGCAGGGTGTGGGACGGAGTCCCACAGGAAAAAGACAAAGACAAGGAGAAAAAATGTCAGGAAAAACAAAGAAAAAAGCGCCTGAAAAAAAGGGCGCGGCGGTAAGCGTCGAGAGCTATAAGAACAAGATCGTCACCTTCCTGCGGCAGAACGACAAGAAAACTATGCCCGTGTCGCAGCTCGAGACTAAATGCCGCACCAAGAAAAACAACAGGGAAAACTTCGTCACTGCATTCGCGGAGCTCCGCGACGAGGGCGTTGTCACCGTCCGCAAGGGCGTGAAAGCCGCGCTCTGCGAGGACCTCAACCTCCACGTCGGCGAGGTGACGCGCCTCAGCCGCACCTTCGGCTTCGCTATGACAGATGACGGCGTCGAATACTTCATCCCGGGAAAGTGTATGCTCGGTGCTATGCCGCACGACCGCGTGCTCATCGCCGATATCGCCTCGCGCACGGGAGAGCCTGAGGGCGAGGTCGTAGATATCCTCAGCTTCGGGAGCTCCACGCTCACGGGCAGGATAGTCCGCGAGGACGGCGAGCTCTACCTCGTGCCCGATATCGCTCAGCGCAACCATATGGTGATAGTCAGGGACGGCTCTGTCCCGTTCGCCGAGGGCGAAAAGGTGCTCGCGGAGATAGTTTTCCGCGGAAGGCGCCACGCCGAGCATAAGGTGAAGATAGTCTCCGTTTTCGGCAGCAGCGAGCTCGCCGCGTCGTGTGCGCAGGCGATCCTCAGTACCCACGGCGCTCCCGAGGAGTTCCCCGCGGAGGCGCTCAGGGAGGCAAAGAAGATCTCGGAGGGCGGCGTGCAGGAGTTCAGCCTCAACAATCGTGAGGACCTGCGCGGACTGCCGATATTTACCATAGACAGCGTGGAATCGAAGGACCTCGACGACGCTGTATCCGTCTCGCGGACGGAGAAGGGCTACCTGCTCGGAGTGCATATCGCCGACGTTTCGCACTATGTCAAGGCTAACAGCGAGCTCGACAAGGAGGCTATGCGCCGCGGTACAAGCATTTACTATGCGGACAAGGTCATTCCTATGCTCCCGAAGGAGCTCTCGAACGGCATATGCTCGCTCAATCCCGACGAGGACAGGCTCGCGCTGACCGCCTTCACAGAGCTCGACGGGGAGGGAAATATCCTCGGCTACCGCTTCTGCAAGAGCGTTATCCACTCGCGCGTAAAGGGCGTATATTCGGAGATTAACGCCATTCTCGCGGGGACTGCCGACAGCTCCCTCGCCGAGAAATACAGCGCCGTTGCGGAGGAGCTCCCGCTGATGATCGAGCTCGCGGATATCCTCATCGCGAAGAAGCAGAGGCGTCACGCTCCCGAGCTCGAAACGACCGAGAGCAAGCTCATCATCGGCGAGGACGGCGTCTGCTGCGATGTCCAGCCGCGGGAGAGGGGCAAGTCCGAGCGAATTATCGAGGAATTTATGCTCACGGCGAACGAGTCCGCAGCGAAGCTCGCAAAGGAAAAGCACGTGCCGTTCGTGTACCGCGTGCACGAGACTCCGCCCGAGGAGAAGACTGCCGCGCTCTGCGAGGCGCTGACGAAGGCGGGGATAGAGTACCCGCATTTTCAGGAGTTCAAGCCCGCTCATGCCGCCGCTATCCTTGATAACGTGCGGGGCACGGACAAGTTTGAAGCCGTCAATATGATGGTGCTCCGCTCGATGGCAAAGGCTAAGTATTCCGAGGAGCCGCTCGGTCACTTCGGGCTCGTGCTCGACGACTATGCGCACTTCACCTCGCCGATACGCCGCTATCCCGATCTCGCGATACACCGCATTATCACGGACATACTTGCGGGCTACAACGAGGAATGGCTCAGCAAGCGCTACAGCGGCTTTGCAGTCAAGGCGGCTGATACAGCCACGAGCGCCGAGCTCCGTGCCGTTGCGATAGAGCGCGAGTGCGAGGACTGCTACAAGGCGGAATATATGAAGCAGCACATCGGCGAGAGCTTTACCGCGAAGATATCGGGCGTGACGGAATTCGGCTTCTATGCCGAGCTGCCGAACACGGTCGAGGGTCTTGTACATATACGTACCCTGCCCGAGGGCGAGTACGACTACACCGAGCCCGTCGCGCTCACCGAGAAGTTCAGCGGCGTGTCCTACAGGCTTGGCGACACGGTACAGGTGATATGCGCCGCTGTCAATGTCAGCGACGGCACGATAGACTTCAATCTCGACGACGAGGAATAGAAAGGATCACCGCTATGAAGAAGTACATTCTAACAGCAGTCGTGGCGGCTATGCTCTGCGGGCTGTGCTCGTGCGGACAGGATGCGGCGTCCGAGAGTACGGAGCAGACTTCGGCTGCGACTACGACAGAGGCTGAGGTCACAACGGAAGCCGTCCCGACGAATGAGGAGCTCATCGCGGCTGCGAAGGAGCTGTTCGCAGTGTACAGCGATTACATTGATATGCAATGCGGAAAGCTTCTGACCGATGAGGATTCGGTCATCACAGTAGATACGGAGTTCGGAGAGCTGGAATTTGAGCGCGTGGCGGGATATGATTCCGTTGAAGAGCTCAGGGCGCATTTCAGGGAGTCTTTCACCGAGAATTTGTTTGAGAATATCGACCTGCTTGATGAAGAAGACAGGTATGAGTCGCTGCTGTTCCATGAGCAGGACGGAAAGCTTTATTATCACAGTTCACGCGACGAAAGCTGGTACGGCGACGGTTTTTTTGACGGATATACTATACTGAGTGCAGACGAAAGCCACTTCACATTCAGACGTCTGGGAGAATTCAGCAGTCAGTGCGCGGACGTGTCGTGCGTGAAGGAAGACGGAAAATGGAAGATAGACCGCGTCGAGGAGGCTGACATTGACGAGGAGGACTATGAAGCTCCCACAAGAAGCGATTTTGAAGAATTTTTTGACGATATCCCCGACGACGCTGACCTCACCGCTATGCACATTGATTACGACAACGCCAATGTCGTGTTCGATAAGCCCGTAGATGAGCTGTCCGATGCCACGCTTATGACGGCGGCGAAGCCTCTTCATTATATCGCCTGCGGCGTTGGCTATGCTATAGACGCAGGGTGGTACCCGTGGGTGGCATATATGGACTATGATACCAGACTTCCCGAATCGGAATATAATGTCTCCGATTATCCGAAGTCGATATATGAGGACGACCCGCCCGGCTTCTACCTTATCACGAACGTAAACACAAAGGAAGAAGCCATTGCCGAGTATTACAAGACGTTCAGCGATAAATACCCGTATCCCGAAAAGCTTGACAGGCTGATGAAGGAATATGACGGCAGGCTCTACGGCAAGAACGGCGGCATTGAAAGATCCGAGGCTGAGGGCTACGAGGGCTCAGAAATGATCAGCTTCGACGGCAGGGACGGCGACGAGTTCCGCTTTACCGTCCGCGACCACTACGACGGTCACGACGAAGACCGCGAGTTCACGGCAGTTATGGGCAGCGACGGCGTATGGTGCATCGGCAAATATACCCTTCCGTACTAAGCATACAAATCAACACAGGAAAGGACGATAAATATGAAAAAGTACATTCTCACTGTAATCGCGGCGGCTATGCTCTGCGGGCTCTGCTCGTGCGGAGACAAGGTGACGTCCGAGAGCGCGGGTCAGAAGCCCACCGAGTCTTCGACCGAAGCCGCTCTTACCACGGAAGCCGCTACAGACGCGGAGGTGGTATCGACTGCGGAGGCTACTACCGAGGCTGCCACAACTACGGCTGTTCAGCCCGCGTCTGCTCCCGAGGGCGCTGACCTCACCGCCTTCCACACCGACGAGTACGGCGCTGTCGTATTCGATAAGCCCGTCGAGGAGCAGAGCGAAGCCACGCTCAAAGCGGCGGCAAAGACTCTGTGGGCAAACGCGGCAAGGATAGCTTGGGCGTGCAGACTGTATGAGACTACATTGGACGACGGCTGCACGCTGCCCGACGACGTGGACAGCGAGCGCTTCATAGAGGCAAACGATTCGATATACGCATTGGTGAAGGACGAAAATGTAAAGTCCATTGATGACGTGATAGCAGGCTATCACAGGCTGTTCAGCGACAAGTACCCATACGATTCCCGCCTTGACGACGAATTCTATTATACCGAATATAACGGAAGAATGTATTTTTCCGTGTATGCGGGACAGCGCGGCTCCAACATCGACTACGACGATTCGGAGATAGCAAGCTACGACGGCAGAGACGGAAACGAGATGCATTTCACCGTTCACGATAACTACGACGCAACGCAGCTCGGCGGCGAGGCTTACACAAAAAACAACGAATTCACTATGGTTCTCGGCGACGACGGCGTATGGCGCGTAGGCAAATACACTCTTCCCTACTAAGCATATATTTCAACACAAGAAAGGTGATACACAATGAAAAAGTACATTTTAACTGCTATTTCAGCGGCTATGCTCTGCGGGCTCTGCTCCTGCGGAGACAAGGTGACGTCGGAGAGCGCGGGTCAGAAGCCCACCGAGTCTTCGACCGAAGCCGCTCTCACCACGGAAGCCGCTACAGACGCGGAGGCAGTATCGACTGCGGAGGCTACTACCGAGGCTGCCACAACTACGGCTGTTCAGCCCGCGTCTGCTCCCGAGGGCGCTGATATGAGCGTCTTCCACAACAACGGAAGCGGAGCTATCGTGTTTGACGCTCCCGCGGGCGACCAGTCCGAGGCGACGCTGATAGCGGCAGCTCAGGCTCTGTATGAGTCCGCCCACGCGACGAGCCTCAGCTTCTCTATCGGCTGTCCCTATTCCGTTGACACCGATACCTACGTGGAGGGCAGCTACGGCTGGCAGTATTACCTCGTAACACAGAGCGGTATCAACTCCGTTGCCGACGTCAAGGCTGACTATCACCGCGTTTTCAGCGATAAATACCCCGACTCTCTCGACCTGACCTACGTCGACAATGACGGCAGGGTGTACTGCCTGTGCGGCGAGCGCGGAACTAACATCGAATATATCAAGTCCGAGGTGATAAGCCTCGACGGCAAGACCGACGATGAGCTGTATTTCACCGTCCGCGACTACTATGACGCTTCGGCGTGGGGCGATGGTCCCTACACCGAGGACAGGACATTCTCGGCGGTCATCGACGCAGACGGCACGTGGCGCGCTGGTGCATTTACACTTCCCGACTGATATGATAAGGGCTGCCTTTGGCAGTCCTTTTTTTGCGGGTTTCGGCGGACGGCGATGTTTTTGTAATTGCTACCCGCCGAAAGCAGACTGCGCCGTTTGTACAGAGTGAGCGAGCTTGCGAGCGGGCTCGTAGTTAGGGGTCAGGGGAACGTGTTCCCCTGCAGGGTCTGGGGCGGCGCCCCAGCGGATTGTCAAGGCAGAGCCTTGACCAGCATTCCACTAAAGAAGAGTTCTTATATTCTCCATTTTCTCATAGAATAGAGGGAATGGAGTGATACTATGGAAGGAAAAGGAGTGCTCGTCGCGCTGGCGGGGAATCCGAATGTCGGGAAATCCACCGTCTTCAACGCGCTGACGGGCTCGAAGCAGCACACTGGCAACTGGGCGGGCAAGACCGTCGGCTGCGCGGAGGGCAGCTGCACCTACGAGGGGCGGCTCTACACACTCGCCGATATCCCGGGGACGTACTCGCTGAGGGCAGGCTCTGCCGAGGAGACGACTGCCCGCGACTTCATCTGCTTCGGCGGTGCGGAGGCGGCGGTGGTGGTCTGCGACGCGTCGTGTCTTGAGCGCAACCTCAACCTCGCATTGCAGGTGATGTCCGTTATCCCGCGGACTGTCGTGTGCGTCAACCTCATCGACGAAGCCGCGGGCAAGGGTATCACCGTCGATACCGCGAAGCTCGCCGAGCGGCTGGGAGTTCCCGTCGTGGCGGCGGCGGCTCGGAGCGGCATCGGGCTCGCGGAGCTGAAAGAGGCTCTGAAACAGGTCACGGAAGCCGAGATACCGCCCTCTCCCGTGCGTGTGGCTCTGCCGAGCGAGATAGAGTCCGCGGCGGCAGAGCTGGCGGGACTTATGGGCACGGATATGGGGAAGGCGGCGGCTCTGCGCCTTATGGAGGGCGATACGGGCTTTATTTCCGAAGCCGAAAAGCACGGCGCTATCAGCATACAGGACGGCGACAGGCTCGCGGAGATAATGGCTCGGCTGGAGGCTGCGGGCTACAGCGGCGAGCACATCGCGGATACGGTCATTGCGGCGTTTTCGCAGCTTGCCGCCGATATTGCCGCGGAGGTGGTGACGTCTTCCTCCGCCGAGCCCTACAGGCGCGACCGCTTCCTCGACCGCATTTTCCTCAGCCGCACTACGGGCATACCCGTTATGCTCGCGCTGTTCCTGCTGATAATGTGGCTGACCGTCGCGGGCGCGAACTACCCGTCGGAGCTGCTGTCCGTGCTCTTCGGCAGGGGCGGTGACTTTATCAGTGCGGGTCTGCACAGCGCGGGAGCTCCCGCGTGGCTGGAGGGCGTGCTCGTGGACGGCATATACCGCACTCTCGCGTGGGTGGTGTCGGTGATGCTGCCGCCGATGGCGATATTCTTCCCGCTGTTCACGCTTATGGAGGATATGGGCTATCTGCCGCGTATCGCCTTCAACCTCGACGGTTGCTTCAGGTGCGCGGGAGCGTGCGGCAAGCAGGCGATAACGATGTCTATGGGGCTCGGCTGCAACGCCTGCGGAGTTACGGGCTGCCGTATCATAGACTCGCCGCGGGAGCGCCTCATCGCCGTCATCACGAACAGCTTTGTCCCGTGCAACGGCAGATTCCCGACCATTATCGCCGTAATCACGATGTTCATAGCCGCCTCGCCCGTATTGCAGGGCAGTGTGCTCGGAGCGGTGCTGCTGCTCGGTGCGGCTATGACCCTGCTGATGTCGAAGCTCCTCTCCGCGACGGTTCTCCGCGGTGCGCCGTCGTCCTACACGCTGGAGCTCCCGCCGTACCGCCGCCCGCAGGTCGGGAGGGTGCTGGTGCGCTCGCTGCTTGACCGCACTGTGTTCGTCCTCGGCAGAGCGTGCACAGCCGCCGCTCCGTGCGGACTTCTTATATGGCTGATGGCAAACGTCCGCATATCGGGTGAAACTCTGCTCGCCCTCGTCTCGGGAGCTCTCGACCCCGTCGGCAGACTTATGGGACTTGACGGGGTGATACTGCTCGCGTTCGTGCTCGGCTTCCCCGCGAATGAGATAGTCGTGCCGATAATCCTTATGGCGTATCTCGCGAACGGCAGCCTCGTCGATATCAGCGATACCGCGGAGCTCCGCGGTCTGCTCGCCGAGAACGGCTGGACGCTCAAGACTGCCGTCTGTATGCTGATATTCACGCTGTTCCACTTCCCGTGCGCGACCACCTGTATGACGATACGGAAGGAGACGGGCAGTCTGCGGTGGACGGCGCTGAGCTTTGCCCTCCCGACTGCGGTCGGAGCGGCGGGGTGCATTGCCGTGAATCTGCTGTTTTCGGTGCTCGGCTATTGACAAAAGCGGAAATATGTGCTATAGTTTTAGGGCAGAAATGTAAATCTTTAAAAATAAGGGGTTATATGAAATGAAGAAAAACGCTTTAATAGCGGCTGTACTCGTGCTCTCTGCCGCTGTAACAGCTGCCTGCGGAAGCTCCGAGCTCAACGACGAAAAGCTCAGCAAGCCCGAGCCTCCCGTGCTCTACACTCAGCCCGAGACCGTGGCAACAACAGAGCCCACCGAGCCCACCACTGAAAACAAGGATAAGTCGCTCGAGGAGAGAGTCGTTGACAAGCTCAGCCCTGTGACATGGAAGTACGACAAATCCGAGATAAAGACGCAGATAGTCGGAAATGACGAGTTCGGCTACATCGAGATACCCGAGGACTGGTTCCTCGACGAGGACGTTGCGGCTCTCACGGACGATATCCTTACCTACGAGAACGATATGTATATCCTCAACGGCGACTACGCTATGGACTCGATGATAATGGATAAGTGCGACGCCGATTTTGCACATTCCGAGGTCGAGAGCATTCTCCGCGAGGCTGAGTCCGACCAGCGCGTGACAGAGGTCGCTTACGAGTATCCCGAGGTTGACGGCAGAGAGGCTGTATTCATCGAATTCAAGTACAACGATATCAACAAGCTGAGATACACCCTGCTCATCGGCAATGAGGAGCAGACCGAGATGCACATCATCACCTATGAGTCGAGCAACCCGAATATAGTTGACCTGCTCAGGACCTACACGAGGAAGGCTCCCGAGGGAATGTCCACGGATACGACATCTACAGGTGATTCCACCGAAACTACCGACTCAACGGGTACGGAGACGGGCTCCGAGACGGACACAACCACCACAGCAACCACTACAACTGCTGCTGAATGAGAACAAAACGGCTCTGCATTTTGCAGAGCCGTTTTTTACATATTCACATTTTCAGAATGGCGGGCTGATGTGGGCATCAGCCCCTACATCTTACGTGGTCGCAATCGTTGTGTAGGGGCGATGCCCTCATCGCCCCGTCCACTTTTACATTATTCGGCAATGCCCGAGATTGTGAAGTTGACCTCGACTGTTGTCCAACCGTCGGCAAAGTCGTCGGGATTTACCGACTGCGGCGAGTAGTCGCCGATGAAGCTCGCGGCTGTTGCCTCGTCGCCCTCGCCCTCGTAAAGCTTGCCGTCAGCCGAGCGTGCGTCCTTGGGGATATTGTCCTTGGATACCCACTGGTTGTAGAGGTTAGCTCTTGTCTCCTGTCCGTCATCGGAGGAGGTGTAGGGCTTGCCGTCGAGGGTGAGCTCCCTGCCGTCAACGACAACGGAATTGACCGTGATGACAGCTCCGGGGAATTTGCTCTCGCCGTCCTTTATCATAACAGCCATAAACTGCAAGCCGCTGGGGGTGTACTGGTCGTCGGGCGAGCCCGTGGTGTCGTAGCGGAAGCCGACTGTGTCAGCTGTTACGCTTACGGTATAGTCACCGTTGCCTGTGATAGTGGGTATGCCTGCATTGTATGCCATAAAGTTCTGAGTCGGGTCGTCGCCGCCCCAGTTCTGTATCCACCACTGACCGTCGACGATAGCGAGATAGGCGTCGCCCGACTGAGCAACGGACTTATCCTCGAAGTCGATGTCCTCGGCGCTGATAGCGGAGGGAGCCTCAACTGCCTCACCCGCAGTCGTTGCCTCGGTGGTCGCCTCGGTCGTGGGCTGGGTGGTAGCCTCCTCCTTGGAGCCTTCCTTGTCTCCGCAGGAAGCGAGAGCTCCGCAGACCATAGCCGAGAGAAGCATACAAGCGATAAACTTCTTCATAGTGATTACCTCTTTCATTTCGGATTTTTCGCGGGCAGACGCCGATACAGAGGGTGACGCCGCCTGCGGTCATTATAATGATACACAATTGCGGGTGAAATTGCAATGTGCTATATCCACAAATATGAGCCCGCGGGATTGTGAGTATTGCCCATTAAGAGAGCTCGAACATTCCCGTGTAGAGCTGGTAGTATTTGCCGTGCATTGCGATGAGGGCGTTGTGGTCGCCGCGCTCGATTATCTTTCCGTTTTCGAGCACCATTATCGCTTTCGCGTTCCTTACCGTGGACAGGCGGTGCGCGATTACGAATACCGTTCTGCCCTCCATGAGCGAGTCCATACCCTTCTCGATGTGAGCCTCCGTGCGGGTATCAATGGAGCTCGTCGCCTCGTCGAGTATCAGCACGGGCGGGTCTGCGACTGCCGCACGCGCTATCGCGAGGAGCTGGCGCTGTCCCTGCGATAGGTTGGCTCCGTCAGCAGTGAGCATGGTCTGGTAGCCGTTTTCAAGATGGGTGATGAAGTAGTCGGCATTCGCGAGCTTCGCCGCCGCGTAGACCTCCTCGTCGGTCGCGTCGAGCTTGCCGTAGCGGATATTCTCCATTACCGTGCCCGTGAAGAGGTGGGTGTCCTGCAATACTATCGACTGCGAGCGGCGCAGATCGCTCTTCTTTATCTTGTTGATGTTGATGCCGTCGTAGCGTATCTTGCCGTCGGGCACGTCGTAGAAGCGGTTTATCAGGTTCGTTATCGTGGTCTTGCCCGCGCCCGTCGAGCCGACGAAGGCTATCTTCTGTCCCGCCTTAGCGTAGAGGCTTATGCCGTTGAGGACGGTCTTGTTCGGCTCGTAGCCGAAGTATACGTCGTCGAGCTCAACGTTGCCGCGAACCTCGGTGTAGGTGACTGTGCCGTCAGCCTTGTGGGGGTGTCTCCAAGCCCACTTGCCCGTGCGCGTGTCTGCCTCGGTGACAGAGCCGTCCGCGCCTATCTCGGCGGGTACGAGGGTAACGTAGCCCTCGTCAGCCTCGGGCTTCTCGTCGATGACATTGAATATCCTCTCCGCGCCCGCAAGAGCCGTGAGAATGGCGTTCATCTGCTGTGATACCTGTGTTATCGGCTGTGCGAACTGGCGCGTGAACTGGAGGTAGGACACCAGCCTGCCTATGGTCATTCCGCCGAAGCCGTTCACCGTCATTATACCGCCGACTATAGCCGTTGCGGCATAGTGGAGGTAGGAGAGGTTGTTCATTATCGGCATAAGGATATTCGCGAAGGTGTGCGCCTTCGTGGAGGCGGCGCAGAGCTCCTCGTTGAGCTTGTCAAATTCGGCATTTGCGGCGTCCTCGTGGCAGAAGACCTTGACCACCTTCTGTCCGTCGATGAACTCCTCGATGTAGCCGTTAGCTGCTCCGAGAGCCTTCTGCTGGGCGATGAAGCCCTTGCTGCTGTGCTTGCCGACCACGCCTATGACCATAATTATCAGCACGAGCATAACCACAACTATGATGGTGAGTATCCAGCTGTACCATATCATCATCGCGAACACGCCGACGATAGTGATGGCGGAGCTGATACAGTTGGCGATGCTGTTGCTGAGCATTTCGCGGAGAGTGTCGGTGTCGTTGGTATAGAGCGACATCAGCTCGCCGTGGGTGTGCTTGTCGAAATAGCTTATCGGGAGCGACTCCATCTTCGTGAAGAGGTCGTCGCGGATACGCTTGAGGGTGGTGGTGGATATCTTCAGCATTATGCGCTGATAGGTGAACGTGGCGAGAGCTCCCGCCACGTATATCGCTATCATCACGCCGAGCGTGAGAATGAATTTGTGCTTATCCCAGTGTCCGCCCTTGAGGGCTTCCTTTAGGTTGTCGATTATAGGGCTGAGCAGAGCGTTGCCCGCGACTGCGGCTGCCGAGCTGAGTGCGACTCCGAGCACCACTATCAGGAAATGGAGCTTGAAGCCGTACATATAGCTGAATATGCGCTTTACCGTCTTGCCCGTGTTTGCGGGCTTCTGAGCGGGCTTCATACTTTTCTTGGGCGGCATTATTCATCAGCTCCTTTCTGCTGTGACTCGTATACCTCGCGGTATACCGAGCTGCTGACGAGCAGCTCGTCATGCGTGCCGATATCGGTTATCTTACCGTCGTCCATAACGATGATGCGGTCGGCGTCCTGCACTGAGGAGATACGCTGAGCGATGATGAAGGTCGTCGTATCGGCGAGCTTCTCGCGGAAAGCCTTGCGTATATTGCTGTCGGTCGCTGTATCAACGGCACTGGTGGAGTCGTCGAGAATGATTATCTTGGGCTTTTTCAGCAGAGCTCTCGCGATACAGAGCCTCTGCTTCTGTCCGCCCGAGACATTGACGCCGCCCTGTCCGAGGTCGGTGTCGTAGCCGTCGGGGAAGCCCATAATGAAGTCGTGGGCGCACGCGGACTTGCACGCGTCCTGTATCTCCTCGTCGGTGGCGTCAGAGTCGCCCCATCTGAGGTTGTAGCGGATAGTGCCCGAGAAGAGCACGTTCTTCTGCAATACCATAGCTACGCTGTCGCGGAGTACGGTGACGTCGTATTCGCGGACGTTCACTCCGCCGACGAGCACATCGCCCTCGGTGGTGTCATAGAGGCGGGGAATGAGCTGTACGAGCGAGGTCTTCGACGAGCCCGTACCGCCGATGATGCCGATAGTCTCGCCCGACTTTATGTCAAGGTCGATGTGGTCGAGGGCGAGGTTGTTCATATCCCTGAAGTAGCTGAAGCTCACATTGCGGAAGCTGACAGAGCCGTCAGCGACCTCGGTCACTGCCTCCTTCGGCGACAGGATGTCGGGCTCCTCGGTGAGCACCTCGTATATACGCTGAATCGAAGCTCGCGAGATGACGAACATCATAAACAGGAACGACAGCATGAGCAGCGACATCAGTATCTGGCTGACGTAGGTGATGAAGCTGGTGAGGTCGCCTATCTCCATGGTTTCGCCGACTATCATATGGCTGCCGAACCACAGTATCGCGACGATGCTCGCATACATCACCATCTGCATCAGCGGCATGGAGAGGATAATCAGCTTCTCGGCGCGTACCTGTGCCGCACGGACGGCTTCGGTGTTGTCGGTGAACTTCTTCTTCTCGTAGTCCTCGCGCACGAAAGCCTTGACTGTGCGGATACCGATGAGGTTTTCCTGCACGCTTGCGTTCATATCGTCGTACTTCGTGAGCATTGCCTTGAAGCGCGGGTGGGCGTTCGTGAGTATGAGGGCGGCTCCGATGATTATCACGGGTATCGCGCAGAAGAACACTGTCGAGAGGCGGAGGTTCATCTTCAGCGCCATAACGAGCGCGAATATGAGCATTATCGGTGCGCGGAACGCCATACGTATGAACATCATATACGCGTTCTGCACGTTGGTGACGTCGGTGGTGAGACGGGTAGTCAGCGACGCCGTCGAGAACCTATCCACGTTCGCGAACGAGAAGGACTGCACCTTCCTGAACAGTGCGCCGCGGAGGTTCTTCGCGAAGCCCACAGCCGCGACCGCGCTGAAGCGTCCCGCAACAGCTCCGAAGAAGAGCGAGACGAGCGCCATGCAGACCATAACCCCGCCCATTTTCGCGACGTAGCCGATGTCGCCGTTGTTGATGCCATTGTTGATAATCGCCGCCATTACATAGGGGATGAGCACCTCCATCGCGACCTCGCCCATAATGGTTATCGGCGAGAGCACCGACTGCTTCCAGTATTTGCCGACGTGTGAGAGTATCTTTGTGAACATCAGGTTCTCCTTTCTGTGTCTCTATGTTAAAGCCATTAGCCTTTAGCCGTTAGCTAATGGTATCGCCTGACAGCGATATATTTCAAATAATGTCCGCGTAAGCGGACACCGCAAGCTAATGGCTAAAGGCTAACAGCTAACGGCTCTAAAATAACTGTCCTAACGCATTTTATCATATACAATTTTTAATGTCAAGTGTATAGCACACAAATCTTCCGCGGCAGACGTCGAAGCGCGTCTGAACAACACGTAATTATCTGTAGGGACGTGCATTGCGCGTCCGCTGGTTTTCCGCACACCGCGCGGACGACCAATGGTCGTCCCTACATTTTGCTTCCTGCGTGCTAATTCAACAAACAATTACACATACCGATGCTGTTGATTTTATACAAAATGCACGCACCGTCTCACTCTGACTTGACTTTTTTGGCGAAATGCATTATAATGATAGAGTGTTTAGGTATCCGCATACACAAACAGAAAGGACGGCGACAAAAATGGATTACAGATTTTCCAACATCACTCCCGAAATAACAAAGCTTGCAGAGCGTTCAATAGACAGCTACAAAATTGATCCCGAGCTGTATACGCAGTACGATGTCAAGCGCGGTCTGCGCGACATCAACGGCAACGGCGTTGTCGCAGGTCTTACCAATATAAGCACGATAAAGGTGCTCGATATGGGCGACGGTATGCCCAATCACGGCGACGGCAAGCTCTACTACCGCGGTATCGACGTCGAGGACATCGTCGAGGGCTTCATCAAGGAGAAGCGCTTCGGCTACGAGGAGACAGTATACCTCCTCCTCTTCGGCAATATGCCCAGCGAGCACGAGCTCGCGGAGTTCAGGCAGCTCCTCGCGGATTTCCGCTCGCTTCCGCCGACCTTCACCCGCGACGTCATTATGAAGGCTCCGAGCGACAATATGATGAACACCCTCGCAAAGAGCGTGCTCGCGCTGTATTCCTACGACGATATGGCGAATGATATATCTATCCCGAACGTGCTCCGCCAGTGCATAGAGCTGATAACACTCTTTCCTGTGCTCGCGGTGTACGGCTACAACGCATACAAGTACAGCAGTGAGGGCGGAAGCCTCTTTATCCACGACCCCCGCCCCGAGCTCTCGATAGCGGAGAACCTGCTGTATATGCTCCGCCCCGACAAGAGCTTTACCGAGCTCGAAGCACGCATCCTCGACCTCGCGCTCGTGCTCCACGCCGAGCACGGCGGCGGCAACAACTCCTCCTTCACGGTGCACGTTGTTTCCTCGTCGGGCACCGACACCTACTCCGCGATAGCGGCGGCTCTCGGCTCGCTGAAGGGTCCGAAGCACGGCGGCGCGAATATCAAGGTGGCTATGATGTTCGACGATATGAAGCAGGCTGTCAGTGACTGGACGGACGAGGAGCAGGTACGCGCATATCTGCGGAAGCTCCTGCATAAGGAGGCGTTCGACCACGCGGGACTTATCTACGGTATGGGTCACGCGGTATATTCGCAGTCCGACCCGCGCGCCAAGGTGTTCAAGGGCTTTGTTGAGAGCCTCAGCTCCGAAAAGGGCAGACACGATGAATTCGCGCTGTATTCGCTCGTTGAGAAGCTCGCTCCCGAGGTCATCGCCGAGGAGCGCCGCATATACAAGGGTGTGTGCGCGAACGTGGACTTCTACAGCGGCTTCGTATACCGTATGCTCGGCATACCCGACGAGCTGTTCACGCCTATATTTGCGGTATCGCGCATAGCGGGCTGGTCGGCGCACCGCATTGAGGAGCTCATCAACTCGAACAAGATAATCCGTCCCGCGTACAAGGCGATATCTCCGATGAGGAAATATACCGATATGGAAAACCGAATGGATTAAACAGAACTCAGATTGTAGGGGCTGATGCCTACATCAGCCCGCCTGTTGTATGAGGGGCGATGTGGGCATCGCCCCCTACACAAAAATGCAGGGGCGGCGGAACGCCGCCCGCCAATATACGGACAAACCACCCGACACAATGTGTAGGGACGACCATTGGTCGTCCGCAGCGATATGAATGATTCAACGGACGCGCAATGCGCGTCCCTACAAAGTAAACACACAGAAAGGCAAAAAGATGAAATGTAAACACTGCAATTACGATATACCCGACGGGGCGAAGTTCTGCCCGATATGCGGCGGGAAGCAGGACATTCCCGAGGGATGTGGAGCTTCCGCACCGCCTCCTCCTCAGATGTACGGCTATCCGCCGCAGAATGAGAGCGTCACGGACTCGCCCAAATTCGTCGGCTTCGGCGGTGCGATAGCGCTTTATTTCAAGAATTATGTCAACTTCCGCGGACGCTCGACAAGAAGCGAATACTGGTTCGCCTTCCTCTTTGTGGAGCTGATAATGCTCTGCTGCTGGTTCATCGGCTTTGTTGTCCCGGGTATTTCCGTGATAGCAGAATTGGTATTCTTCGTACCGTCGCTTGCAATTGCGTTCAGACGCTTCCACGACGCGGGCAAAACAGGTATGCTCCCACTGGTAAGAACCATCGTCTCTCTTGTGTGGAAGATGGTTATGGGTGCTCTTATGATAATGCTGCTTATGTATGCCTTTGGAGTTACCTACGGCACTGATTTTAACGATAATCTCTTTTACCTGACACTTATCGGGGCTTCCGCCTTCGGTATCGTACCGTTCGGGCTGTACGTATGGCAAATTGTGGTATGCTGCTTCGACAGTGAGACCAAGCCCAATAAATACGGCAGAGAGCCGAGGTACTGATATGTGGAAGGATATTTCCGCTCCGTGGAGAGCGGCTTTTGAGGAGGCGTGGGAGGCATTCCGCGCGGGGAGCGTTCCCATTGGAGCGGCGCTCTGCGACGCAAGCGGCGAAATATTGCTCCGCGACCGCAACCGCTCGAATGAGGCGGCTACGGTGAACCGCCGCATATCGCACGCTGAGGCGAACCTGCTGAGACGGCTCGACACGACGGTCGGCGACCTCTACAGCCTCACGCTCTATACAACAATGGAGCCGTGCCCGATGTGTATGGGAACGGCAGTTATGGCGGGGATAAGGCATCTGCGCTCCGCCTCGCGCGACCCTTACTGCGGTATGGTGCACCTCGCCGAGAGCGAGCCTTATTACGCGGAAAAGCGCCTTGATTACACCTTCGAGGGCGGCGAGGTAGAGCTCGTGCAGATGACGGTGCAGAGCTACCGCGAGCTGAAATATGTTGACAGCGGCGCGAGCCCGAAGGTGCTCGATAAGTTTGAAGCGTATATGCCGCAGGCGGTCGCCGCCGCACGTGAGCTCTACGCGGCACGGGAGCTCGAAAGGCTCGCCGAGGAAGGCACGCAAGCGGGCGAGGTCTTCGACCGCATATTGTCTGCGGTCGGCTGAAAATGTTTATTTTCCTGTCCCTTGATATTTCCCGCGGACAGATTTTAAAGGATTCGGTTTTTGTAAGGGATATGTACGGGACTTCGAGCATAATTATATCGAGGACAAGGCGAAGAGCCGCATAAATACTTGGTGTATTCCAAGGCTGTTCAACGCAGTCATCGGTGAAATTTGCCGAAGAGCTGTGCGTATCATCTTGCAAAAACGAATCCAAAGAGAAAGGAATGATGTATATGGCAAATTCTACACAGCTCATCAACTGGGGGGGCATGACCTGCGTGAAGCTTTCAGCAGGCGGCTATGAGGCGCTTATCGCGTATGAGATAGGCTCGAATGTTATCCGTCTGCGCGATAACAAAAACGGTCTCGAATTCTTCCGCTGGTCCGACGACAACGACGCCGACGTTATAAGGCAGTCCGCAGAGGTATGGGGACTTCCCACCCTCTATCTGCCCAACCGTTTCGCGGACGGCGTGCTCAAGACCTCCGACGCTGTATATCAGCTCCCCGTGAACGAGAAGGCTCCCTACAACAACCACATTCACGGCTTTATCCACAAGCGCGTGCACGAGGTCGTAGAGCACAAGGCTGACGACAACTGCGCATGGGTCAAGACCCGCTACGTCTACGACGAAAACGACGAGTTCTTCAAGTATCTGCCGATACGCTTCGTCGCCGAGTACACCTTCACGCTCTCGGAGAACGGTCTTGAACAGAACATCAGCTTCACCAACAATTCAAACGTTGTAATGCCTATTTCCATAGCCTCGCATACGGCGATAAATGCTCCGTTCGTTGACGGCGCAAAGGAGGCGGATATCCGCCTGACAGTGCCGATAGGAAAGAAGTGCGAGCTCAACGAGCGCTGTCTCCCGACCGAGCAGCTTAAGTCCCTGACGATGTGGGACCTCGAGTACAAGACGGGCAACAAGTGTCCCGTATTGCAGGTAGTTGACAACGATATGTACTTCGGCGAGTATGCCGAGCTCGACCACGAGAAGTTCCACGGTGTCATCGCCGAGGACATCGCGAGCGGCAAGAAGCTCTGCTACGAGGTATCGGACGAGTACAGGTTCTGGATAATCTGGAACGACCGCGGCTTCAATCATTACTTCTGTCCCGAGCCGATGACGGCGATGATAGACGCGCCGAATCTCAGCCTGCCCGCAGATGTTACGGGTTACCGCGAGATAAAGCCGGGCGAGACGTTCAAGTCGCACCAGCGCTTCTTCACCAAGCTCTGATAATTAAAAAACCGAGCCTGAGATATGGCTCGGTTTTTTTGTGGGACGCCGAGGGCGGCGTCCCCTACAATTCGTTGATCCGTGTCCGTTACACAAGACACGGACGCCCAATGGGCGTCCCTACATTGACTGCCGCAGGTTTATCGTTATAATGGCGGGCGGCGGGACGCCGCCCCTACAGTCTGAGTTCTTAGCTCTTAGCTCTGAATTCAGCGCTCCGCCGCCTTCTTCGTAGGGAATGTCATAGTCAGCGTGAGCGCGTTCTCCTCCGCGGAGGCAGCGACCCGCGCTCCCTGCTTCTCGGCAAGCAGCCGCACGATGAACAGCCCCAGTCCCGCGCTGCCGCCGCTGCGTGAAGCGTCCGCGCGGTAGCTCCGCTCGAACATCAGCTCCGTGTCGGGCATTTCGCCCGCCCGTACAGGATTCGAGAACGATATCGTGCACTGCTCCGCGCTTTCCGCTATTTCAAGGCGGAAGCTGTCACGCGCGTACTTGATGATATTGTTGAGCACGTTCCCGAGCATTCGCGTGAGCATCTGCTCGTCGGCTCTGATATATACCGTTTTTTCGGGGAAAACTATCTGCGGCTCGAGCCCGTGCAGACGTATCGCGGCTTCGCTGTCGGCGAGGAACTGCATCAGCACCTTCGTGAGGTTGACCTGTCTTATCTCCGCGGCGGTGTCGTCGCTCTCGAGGACGGACAGCTCGAAGAATGTGTCCGCCATATCCTTGAGCTTGTCAGCCTTTTCGCGGCAGGTCGCGAGGTATTCGCTCCCCTGTGACGAGAGGTTTTTCTCCTGCGAGAGAAGCTGTAAATTGCCGTTTATCACGGTCATCGGCGTGCGGAGGTCGTGTGCGATGTCGGATACCGACTGCCTGAGATTGTTCTCCGCGCGGACGGCGTCGCGCTTCAGGCGGCGCTGGTGGTCGAGCGAGCGGTTTATCTCCGCGGCAAGCGAGTTGAGGCTCGGGTCGAACAGCGATAACGACAGCTGGCGGTCGTATGACGGGTCGAGGTTGAGGTGAAGCTCTCGGCGGACACTTCGCATCTGCACCTTCAGCGCGATGATATAGCCGAGCAGAGCCGCGCAAATCACCGCGAGGGCTATGAATACATACCGCTCCATTACTGCTCCCCCTTCATCCTGTAGCCGATACCCCACACTGTCTCGATGAGGTCCTGTCCCGAGGCTTTTTTCAGCTTCGAGCGGAGATTGCTCACGTGGACGCTGACGGTGTTGTCCTCGTAGCAGTATTCCTCGTTCCACACGGATTCGTAGAGGTTTGCCTTCGAGTAGACCTTCTGCGGGTGCTCGATGAAAAGGAGCAGCAGACGGAACTCCTTCGCCGTCAGCGAGAGAGGCGTGTCGCCGAAGCAGGCTCGGTTCTCGGCGGGATATACCGTCAGACCGCCGAAGGTCAGCGTCTCGGGGAGCTCCGCCGCGCCCGTCCTGCGCAGCACGACCTCCATTCGCACGAGCACCTCGTTGAGGTCGAACGGCTTCAATATGTAGTCGTCAGCGCCGAGACGCAGCACCTCCAGCCGCGTTTCGAGCATTGAGCGCGCCGATATGACGATGACGGGCGTATCAGAGTGTGTGCGGAGCTCCGCGATGAGGCGTTCTCCGCTTATATTCGGGAGCATAAGGTCCATCAGTATCAGGTCGAACCGCTCCTGCGCGAGGAGCTTCGATGCGGCGAGACCGTCGGCGGCTTCGCTGACCGTGCACCCGTTTTTCGTGAGGAAGTCGGCGAGGATACGGCGTATATCGGGCTCGTCCTCGACTATTGCTATCCTTGCGTTCATAATATCACCTGCCTGAATTAATGTAACAATTATAACACAAAGCTCCGCGAAAATCAACACAGCTTTGCGGTACGGAGACAGTTTCCATTCCAAATGCACTACAGCACGAGCCGACGGCGGAGCTCCACGCCGCCGATATCGCGGCATAAATGAACAAAACGGAAATTTATTCCCGCGCCTGTTGCTTTTTTCACAATTATGTGGTATAATGTATGTGACACTAACAGGAGCGCGGCTGACGGCTCCGAAATCTGCCTCCCGCGAGGCAAGAAAGGACAGAATATGCTTCACGAAAAATCATGCGGAGCTATTGTTTATCGTAAATACCACGGCAACACCGAGATACTGCTGATAAAGCATATCAACAGCGGACACTGGTCGTTCCCGAAGGGTCACGTCGAAGCAGGCGAGACCGAGGTCGAGACGGCTATGCGCGAGATAAAGGAAGAGACCGACATCGACGTCATAATCGACCCCACCTTCCGCGAGACTGTCACCTACTCGCCGAAGAAGGATACTATGAAGGTGGTCGTATACTTCCTCGCAAGGGCTCGCAATGTTGACTACCACCCGCAGGAGGACGAGATAGCGGAGGTCCGCTGGGTCGATATCTCATACGCGTCGAATATCCTCTCCTACGAAAACGATAAGACCATAGTTACCAAGGCTAAATCGGCTATCAAAGAAGCTCTTTGAGATATACCGCAGGAACGGGCGACCCTCCTGCGGTTTTTTCTGCGCCTTGCATATGATAAATATATCCGTGGTATTTGATTAATTGATATAAACAATAAATATGCCAATCATATATGCTGATAAAAATTATATATTTGATTCTCTGTTTATCGTGTGCTATAATAAAAGCATAGAAAGAGCGGATACATCATAACACACGCTTTCTTTAAAGTTTTTCTCTAATTTCATCCTTTATAAAAAAGAACGAGAAACTGTCCCCCAAGAGTTTCTCGTTCTTTTTTGTCTTAAAATTCGGAAAACAGCGGTGTTTATAGGGGCTGATGCTCACATCATCCCGCATAGCTGACCGGAATTCGACGGGGCGATGTGGGCATCGCCCCCTACACTTTTATCTGAAAATATGCAACAAAAAAGGCGGACACACGTGTCCGCCCGTAATTATCATTCTTCTTCCGTATCGATAGACTGCTCAACGAAGTTCGCGAGGAACTCGATGAACTCCTTTATCAGGCGGTTGTTTTCGTTGCTCTTCTTACAGACAACGAGGTCGCGCATACGTATATTCGCATACGAGCACTTCTTCAGGACTATGCCGCCTGTCACGAATGCCTGCTTCGGCATCGGCGAGACCCACATAAATGTGTTCTTTACCGTGTTCAAAAGGCTCATCTTGCTTCCGCGGTCGTAGACGTAGAGGAGGCGGTTCTGCATATCGTCGGGATACTCGGGATTTACGCAGTTCTTTCCGAACACGCTCAGCTCGTCGTCGCCGTGGATTATCTGCACGTAGTTCTTGAGCTCCTCGAACGGCACGTCGTCGTACTGGGCGAGCGGGTGGGTGTCACGCATAAGGAGCTTCATCGTGTACTCTGTAATGGTGCGGCAGCTTAGCTTGCGGCTTTTCAGCTGCTCCGCATACACGCCGAGCTGGCTCGACGGGATACGGATAACGCCGATGTCGGCGCGTCCTCCGCTGACGTCCTCTATGATTTTATTTGTAACTGTCTCCGCGAGGTGTATACCTATCTTATCCGTGTCGGCGAAGGAGTTTATCCATAATCCGACAGCAGGTGCGATATAGCCGGACATAGTAGATTCTATCCTGAGTGAAACGGTATCGTCGGCTCTGTTGGAGTAGTCCTCCTCGAGGCTGTGCATACTCTCGACTATCTCCTTTGCTCTGAGGAGGAAGTCCTCACCCTCGGGAGTGAGCACCATACCGTTGGGGGTACGCCAGAATATCTGCATACCTATCTCGGATTCGAGCTCCTTGAGCGCGATACTTATATTAGGCTGAGCCTGATAGAGCTTTTTCGCAGCGGCAGTGATACTGCCCTCCTGTGCGATAGCGATGACATATTCCAGTTGCTGGAGTTTCATATTTCTGCCCTCACTTATGATATATTCGACTTATATTATATCATATATAAAACTTATATTCAAGTAATTTTTTATTCGATTTCAACAATTTGTAAACTCTCACAAGAATGATATGCGTTATCGCGGCTTCGATGTAGAAATTGTCCCGAAAAAACCTCTTTCCGCAAAAATCCGCCTCAGCAGGGAGCCTGCACTTTTCGGCGGGGCACCACTCGGGCGGATAGTTGTATCATTCGATTGTAACAGAGACCTTGAGGTCGCTCTTTGCGGCGCCTGCTCTCATAATGGTTCTGAGAGCCTTGGCTATTCTGCCCTGCTTTCCGATAACACGTCCCATATCATCGGGAGCAACGGAAAGGTGGAAAACGATAACGCCTTCCGCATCGGGCTCGTCCTCGACGATCTTTATAGCCGACTTGTCCTCAACGAGACCTGCCGCGATCGCATACAGTAAATCTTTCATAGTAACCTCCGAAAGCTCCCGGAACAGAGGCTGAGACGGTCAGTCTCACCTCCTCCGCAGCTATTGCATTAAAGAATGCCTTCCTTCTTAAGGATGACCTTTACAGTGTCTGTAGGCTGAGCACCCTTTGCGATCCACTCCTTAGCCTTATCAGCGTCGATCTTGACAACCGAGGGCTCCTTAGTGGGATCATAGTAACCGATCTCCTCAACGAAACGACCGTCTCTGGGGTATCTGGAATCAGCTACGACTACGCGATAGAAAGGAGCCTTCTTAGCGCCCATTCTTCTGAGTCTGATCTTTACTGCCATTGTATATTCACCTCCGTATGGTTAATGTATATTCAAGCGGCGGGAGACGTCGCATTGAAAGCTATTTTGAGAAAACAAATTCCGCAACATAGGACAGGAGCACGCACACCACGGCTATTGCGCGTATGATATTGCGTGTCTGCTTGTTTGCGTCCTTGAGCACGAAGCCCAAAATGATAAGTACGATCAGCGGCACATAGAACAGTATGTTGCCGACGAGCGTCTTATGGTGATATCTCGACCTTGCCGCCAGCGCGGTGAAATACTGCGCACCCATCAGAACGGCAGGTCTCCGCCGCCCTTGCCCGTCATCTTGTCGAAGTTCATACCTGCGAGCTGCTTGCGGGCTTTGCGGAGGTTCATCTTGCTGTTTTTGCCTGTGAACTGCTTCATCATCTTCTGCATCTGCTCAAACTGCTTGAGCAGGCGGTTGACGTCCTCGACCTTATTGCCCGAGCCCGCGGCGATACGCCTCTTGCGGGACGGATTTATGATAGAGGGCTTGGCTCTTTCAGCCTTGGTCATTGATGTTATCATAGCCTCGATACGGTCGAGCTGGCTGTCGTCCACATCGACGTCCTTGAGCTTGTCGCCGACGCCGGGCAGCATACCGATTATGGACTTCATCGAGCCCATCTTCTTTATCTGCTTCATCTGGTCGAGCAGGTCGTCCATATCGAACTTGTTTTCCTTGAATTTCTGTGTGAGCTTCTCCGCGTCCTTCTGGGACATAACGTTCTCAGCCTTCTCGATGAGGGTGAGGACATCGCCCATGCCGAGGATACGCGAAGCCATACGCTCAGGGTGGAACTGCTCGAAATCGTCGAGCTTCTCGCCCATACCGACGTACTTGATAGGCTTACCTGTTACCGCGAGTACGGACAGCGCCGCACCGCCTCTTGTATCGGAATCGAGCTTCGACATCAGCACGCTCGTGATGCCTACGGCTTCATCGAAAGCCTTGGCAACGTTTACGGCGTCCTGACCTGTCATAGCATCGACAACGAGCATTATCTCGTCGGGTGTGGTGAGCTCCTTTATCTTCTTGAGCTCGTCCATGAGAGCCTCATCAACGTGGAGACGTCCTGCTGTATCAATAATGAGCACGTCGTGACCGTAGTCCTTGGCGTGCTTGAGGGCTTCCTGCGCGATGATGACGGGGTCTGTCTGACCCATCTCGAATACCTTGACGTCAGCCTTCTGACCGACTATCTGTAACTGGTTGATAGCCGCAGGACGGTAGATATCGCAGGCTGCGAGCAGGGGACGGTGCCCCTCCTTCTTCAGCATTTTCGCGAGCTTTGCGGCGTGGGTGGTCTTACCCGAGCCCTGAAGTCCGCACATCATAATTACCGTGGGCGGCTTCGACGCGAAATTTATCCTTGCGTTGCTGTTTCCCATAAGGGAAACGAGCTCGTCGTTGACTATCTTTATTACCTGCTGAGCAGGGGTGAGGCTCGAAAGGACCTCCTCGCCGACGGCTCTCTCCGAGACCTTTTTGACGAAGTCCTTCACGACCTTGTAGCTTACGTCAGCCTCGAGGAGTGCGAGCTTTACCTCGCGCATTGCCTCGTTGACGTCGCTCTCGGTCAGCTTTCCCCTTGATTTCAGCTTTTTGAACACGTTATTCAGTTTCTCGGAAAGTCCTTCAAATGCCATTGGGGACAAGCCTCCTTTACTGTATGTGTATGGTCAGAGGAGCTCCTCGCTCCGTCTGACGTGTGAAAGTATCGCGTTTCTGAGCTTTTCGTCGGGCACGAGCTCTGCTTCCTCTGCGATAGCGGCGAAGCACTCGCGCATTTTCCCGAGCCTCTCGGCGAATCCGAGCCGCTCCTCGTACCCGAGCAGTATGCTCTCGGTACGCTTTATGAGGCTTCTTACCGCCTGACGCGTTATCCCGAGGGGGGCGCCAATCTCGGCGAGCGAGAGGTCCTCGCAGTAGTAGAGCTCCATCACGCTGCGCTGGTGCTCGGTGAGGAGGTCGCCGTAGCAGTCGAGGAGCATCACGAATTTAAGTTCCTTAGCCATTTTCTATCTCCCGCAAAGGGTGTAACCTAAAATCACTTTACACATTATACACTATGCCGCCGCATTTGTCAAGCACTTTTTGAATTTTTCTCGGAATTGGCAAGGGCTCTGTCCTTGACCCTGAATTCACACGGTCGCTTGTAAACTCGCTCATTAAATATGTGCGGCTACCATCCTCCCGCGATTCATAGAAATATGTACGGCGGCTTTGTAGGGACGCGCATTGCGCGTCCGCAAATTTGTTTGTGATCCAACGGACGACCAATGGTCGTCCCTACAATTCGATGCCGCAAGCCGTTTGGGGAGGGGCGGGCGGCGGGACGCCGCCCCTACATATTGCTGCCCGCCGAAAGCAGACTATGCCGCTTGTACAGACGGAGCGAGCAAAGCGAGCGGCAACGTAGCTGGGTTCAAAGGGGCTGTGCCCCTTTGCAGGGTCTGGGACAGAGTCCCAGCGGGTCAAGGGCAGCGCCCTTGTCTGAGCTCTTAGTTCTCTTTCACCATTCAATTAATTCTTGACAGAATCTGCATAAAGTTATATAATAATTGTGTATAGATTGTTGACGCTGTTGTGCGTTATTTCATAAATTATGCTATCAGCAGAATGGAGACAGTTATGGAATATCTCGAAAACAGAGAGCTCTCATGGCTTAAATTCAACAAGCGCGTGCTCGAGGAGGCGGTATGTCCCGAGACACCCGTGCTCGAGCGCATTTCCTTCTCGGCTATATATCAGAGCAACCTCGACGAATTCTTTATGGTCCGCGTAGGCTCTATCTCCGAGGACGAAAAGGACGAGAAGGAGAAGAAAAAGAAAAAGAGCAAGGCTGACAAGAACTCGGGTATGTCGGCTTCCGAGCAGCTCGACGCCGTATTCACCGCAGTCCGCAGACTACAGCCCTCCGTCGAGGAGGCTTACCGCAAAAATATGGCGGAGCTCGCGCCCTTTGGCTTCGAGCACGTCAGCTTCGAGACAGCCTCGCCCGAGGAGCTCAATTTCCTCGAGCTCTACTTCAAGCGCGAGATAAAGCCCTTCATATCGGGGCTCGTCATCAACGACGCCCTGCCGTTCCCGTTCCTTCGCAATAAGGAGCTCTACGTGGCGGTACTGCTCGGCGCGAAAAAGGGTATGACCATTGGTATGATACCTGCCACCAGCAAGGAGAGGGAGCGTATGATACCTCTCGGAAACGGCGGCAGACGCTTCATCCTTGAGGAGGAGGTCATTCTCCACTTCGCGCACCTGATGTTCAAGGGCTATAAGGTTCAGGACAGAGCCGTTATGCGCGTGACGAGAAGCGCCGATATAATGGTCGATAACAAGGGCGCGGACTTCCGCGACCGTATGGAGGAGCTCGTGTTCAAGCGCACAAAGCTCGCTCCCGTGCGCCTTGAAATAACCGATGAATTCAGCCGCGACGGTCTCGACTACATATGCAAAAAGCTGAAGCTGAAGAACGGGCGCGTGTTCAACTCGCATATCCCGCTCGACCTCTCGTACCTCTATCAGCTTCAGGACCTCGACGAGGACCCCAAGCACCACTACCACAAGCTCTCGCCGCGCAAGGCGGCTATGCTTGCGGATAACCGCCCTGTCTTCGCACAGGTAAAGGCTAAGGACATACTCCTCAGCTACCCCTTCGAGGCTATGACGACCTCATTCATCCGCCTGCTTGAGGAATCCGCGGCAGACCCGAAGGTCGTATCCATAAAGATAACGCTCTACCGCGTCGCCCGCAACAGCAAGGTGATAAGCGCTCTGTGCGCCGCCGCCGAGAACGGCAAGGACGTCACGGTGATGATAGAGCTCCGCGCACGCTTCGACGAGGCGAACAACATCGAGTGGTCGAAGGTCCTGCAAAAGGCTGGTATCAAGGTCTACTACGGACCGAAGGAGTTCAAGGCGCACTCGAAGCTCCTTCTCATCACGAGGAAGGCTGTGGGCGGCGGCTTCGACTACGTAACGCAGGTCGGAACAGGCAACTACAACGAAAAAACTGCCGCTCTGTACACGGATATGATGCTCCTGACAGCTGACAGGGACATCGCCGCGGACGCGGAGGCAGTGTTCGATTCGCTCATAAACGGTACATTCGTTGAGGCTCCGAGGAAGCTCCTCGTGTCGCCTCTCGCGCTCAGACCGCAGGTGCTCGCGATGATGGACGAGCAGATAGACATCGCAAGAAGCGGCGGCGACGGCTACATAGCCGCGAAGGTCAACTCCCTCAACGACAGCGCCATCATCGAGAAGCTCATCGAGGCTTCACGTGCGGGCGTAAGGATAGAGCTTGTGGTGAGAGGCATATGCTGTATCATCGCGGGAGTACCCGGCTTCACCGAGAATGTGAAGGTGCGCAGTATCGTGGGACGCTTCCTTGAGCACAGCCGCATATTCATCTTCGGCAGCGAGAACAGGGAGCAGAAGATATACCTCGGCAGCGCCGACTGGATGAGCAGGAATACCGTAAAGCGCGTAGAGGTGGCGGCTCCCGTGGAGGACGAGCGCCTGAAAAAGCGTATCAGGGATATGTTCCGCGTGCTGATGAGCGACAACGTAAAAGCCCGCGAGATGCAGAGCGACGGCTCATACGTCCGTGCCGAGCGCAGGGACGGCGAGGAGGCTGTAAACTCGCAGGAATATTTCTACGCTGAGGCATATAAGCGCATAGAGGAAAAGTCCGAGAAGCAGAAGAGGATGAAGAACGCCCGCGAGCACATATCCGCGGCTAAGACAGCGGCAAAGTCCGCGGCGAAGAAGTCCGCTCCCGCGAAGGCTGAGACTACAGCGAAAAAAGCCGCGGCTCCCAAGAAGTCGGCAGGTGTGAAGAAATCCGCGGCGGCGAAGAAGACCACTGCGGCAAAGAGGACGACCTCGCGCCCGAAGAAAAAGGATTCGTGACGCGTCACAGAATTTACCGAAAAAATAAGTCGAAAAAGCTTGCAGTTTTGCCGAAGATATGTTATAATAGTATCTATATCGGTATCACACTTTATACCGAACGGATAAACTGACCTTTTAGAGGATGAAATAATGATAGGTTTTTACAACTATACGGTCATTCTGACGTATCTCAGCCTTGTCTCGTCCATAATCGGCATTATGCTCGCGTGCGGGCTCTGCGGCGGCGAGCCGCGTCCCACCTATGCGATAATCTGCCTTATGATATCGGGACTCTGCGATATGTTCGACGGCAAAATTGCCCGCACCAAGAAGGACCGTACCGACGACGAAAAGAAATTCGGCATACAGATAGATTCGCTCTGCGATGCGATATGCTTCGGTGTACTGCCTGCCGTTATCGGCTATTCTGTGGGACTTGACAGCTGGGTGGACGTGCCTGTGCTGGCTCTGTTCCCGCTGTGCGCGGTGATAAGGCTCGCGTACTTCAACGTCACCGAGGAGTCCCGACAGAAGAAGACCGCCGAGGTGCGCAAGGTCTACGAGGGTCTGCCCGTGACGAGCGTGTCGCTGATACTGCCGCTGCTGTACAGCTTCCACAAGGACATCGGCGAGCGGTGCTTCCCCGCGGTGTACGGCTCGGCTATGCTGATAATCGCCATCGCGTTCATCACGCGCGTGAAGGTCAAGAAGCCGAGTATGAAGACGATGTTCATCTTCATCGGTATCGGCGTGCTGGAGTTCATCTGGCTGATGTACAAGACCAAGACTAAATAAGAAAAAAACGGGCATATTGCCCGTTTTTTGTTATGCCGACAGTTAAATCAACAGTGTTTAAGTCCCGCGATTGGTGAATTTCTCTAAAAATCGCGGGATTAATTCTACGTTCGGGCATATACAAAATGCACAAATGTTGTTGACTTGATTTTGACATTGTGTTAGAATATAATCAGCGCAGTGTGTGCAGACACTGTAACAGGGAGATTTTACCACACACCATCGAATCCGAAAAAGGAGGTAGATCACGATGAAGTCATTCATTAGAAGGGCGGTAAGTACCGCCGCAGCGGCAGCGTGCCTGCTGACGAGCTTCCGCTTCACGTTCATCACTGACGTGACAGAGGCGGACGCAGCAAGCGGCATGAGCGCCTTCGACATCACGCGTGAAATGAAGATAGGCTGGAATATAGGCAACAGCCTCGACGCAACAGGCGGCAACGGCAACTACGGTCTCGATACCGAGATAAGCTGGGGCAACCCCAAGACCACGCAGGCAATGATCGACACAGTAAAGAAAAAGGGCTTCAACACGGTAAGAATACCTACCACATGGTATCCTCACCTCGACGGCAGCAACAACATCGACAGCGCGTGGATGTCACGCGTAAAGGAGGTCGTTGACTACTGCATCAAGAATGATATGTACGTTATCCTCAACGTCCACCACGAGGAGTGGGTGAACGTCAGCCAGTTCAATGACAGCACCTACCAGAACGCCGAGACTAAGCTCACTGCGATATGGAAGCAGGTAGCGGAGACGTTCAAGGACTACGACCAGCACCTCGTATTCGAGGGCATGAACGAGCCTCGTCAGACGGGCAACCCGTCCGTAAGCCAGTGGGGCAACGGCAGCGGCGACAACGGCTACACATGGAACTACATCAACAAGCTCAACGCCAAGTTCGTTGAGACAGTACGTGGACAGGGCTCTGCCGCGAACAAGGAGCGTCTGCTGATGCTCCCCGGCTACTGCGCTTCGTCCGATATGGACGCCATCAAGGCTGTGACCTTCCCGTCGGGCGGCGGAAATATGGCTTATTCGGTACACGCCTATCTGCCGTACTACTTCACAATGGCGGATGACAGCTACGCAAATCACAACTATCCCGGCAAGAGCGGCTGGGGCGAGGACTATACGGGAGCTATCAACAGCTTCTTCAGCAACCTCAAGCAGCTTGAGGATCAGAAGAATATCCCCGTTGTTATCGGCGAATTCAGCGCCTCGAACTTCAACAACCTCAGCGCACGTCAGGCGTGGGCTAAGGACTACATCACCGCAGCCAAGAAGGCTGGCATACCCTGCATACTATGGGACAACAACGTAGAGGGCGGCAACGGCGGCGAGTCGCACGGCTACCTCAACAGGTCGGCTAATTCGTGGTACTCGGCTTCCGAGCCCGTGCTCAATACGATGATGTCCGTTATCAACGACGACTCTATCCTCTGGGCTGGCAAGCAGGCTCCCACAACTCAGGCTCCTGTGACAACTACCCAGCCTCAGCAGACAACTCCCGCAAATCCGACAGTTCAGCCCGACAGCAGCGGCGACTACTTCACCTGCTCGTTCGAGACAGGCTCCGACGGCTGGGAGACCCGCGGCGGTGCGACCTTCTCGACCGATTCCGCCAACTACTACGACGGCAGCAAGTCCATTCTCATCTCCGACAGAAGCAAGGAGTGGAACGGTGCAGCTATCAAGCTCGACCCTGATGCCTTCGTGCAGGGCGGCACCTACAGCTTCTCGCTGGGCGTGCTCCAGAAGTCGGGCAGCAGCGCTTCGATGCAGCTCTCGCTCCAGCAGAGCGACGGCAGCAATACGTCCTACAACAAGATAGCCACCTGCACAGCCGAGAGCGGCGTGTGGACAAAGCTCGAGAACACAGAGTACACTATCCCCAGTGACGGCAGCGACCTCGTGCTCTACATCGAGACGGTAGACGGCTCGGGCGACCTCTGCGACTTCTACATCGACGCAGTACAGGTGTCCAAGTCAGGCAAGGCTTCACCCGTCGTTACGGGACAGGGCACAGTTTCCGCGGCGGCTACCACCCCGAGCTCGGGCTCAGGCAGCACCGCAGGCAAGAACGACCCCATAAAGATAATGCCCATCGGCGATTCGATAACCTTCGGCTACGGTCACACGGGCGGCTACAGAAAGTACCTCGACTACTACCTCAAGGAGAAGGGCTTCTCCAAGGTGGATATGGTAGGTCCCGAGGGAAGCGGCAGCGCGAGCTTCAGCTTCAACGGGCAGAACGTACAGTACGACGACAACCACGCAGGCTACAGCGGCTACACTATCGTGCAGAAGTACCCGATACCCAGCTGGGGCGAGAACGGTCTGCTTGAGAAGCTCAAGGCAAAGAACGCTATCAAGAGCACTCAGCCCGATATCGTGCTCCTTATGATAGGTACGAACGATATGACGGCTAACCGCGACCTGAGCGAGTGCGAGACTGACCTTCACTCACTGCTTGACTACATACTCGCGGATATGCCCTCCGACGGAATGGTATTCCTCGCGTCTATCCCCGAGTTCACGGCTTACGGCGGCAACTCCACAAGAGTAGGCAACTACAACAACACCGTCAAGAAGGTCGCTTCCGACTATCAGAGCTCGGGCAAGAACGTGCAGTTCGCTGACGTTCACGGCTGCCTCGACGGTATGAACGATATGGACTCCGATCAGCTCCACCCGACAGATAAGGGCTACGAGAAGATAGGCAAGTTCTGGGCGGGCATCGTGGAGGACTACGCAGCGGCTTCCGCTCCTCCCGAGACTACGACCACAACTACCACTACTACCACGACGACAACAACTACAACTACTACAACGTATTACGTTTCACCTCCCGTAACATCGACGAAGGAGGAGACGACTACCACGACAACTACCGCCACCGAGCCCGACAAGTCGAATCTCGGCGACGCCAACTGCGACGGCAGGGTAACGATAGCGGACGCTGTAGCGATACTCCAGTCCATAGCAAATCAGGACAAGTACGCGCTCAGCGCACAGGCAAAGAAGAACGCCGACGTTGACGGCGAGGCGGGCGTTACCGCGAATGACGCTCTGGTCATACAGAAGTACGACGCGGGCGTTATCGATATAACCGCATTCAGAACAGCATAACACCAAATCGGGACAGATGATTCTGTCCCGATTTTTGCGTACACAGATTTGGCACAATGTAGGGGGCGCACGGAATGCGCCCCTACAATAAGGTGAAAAAGAAACGGGACAGACCGAAGTCTGTCCCGTTTCTTTTCTATATGAGGAACTATTATGGAAGAAAACTGCTTATTTGTCGGTGCCGTCGAATACGTAGATGAACTTGACGCTTCCGTCCATATCGTCGGACTTGCCCGAGAATGTGCCGTATTCCTTAGCCGCGTCGCGTACAGCCCTGAACCGCTCGGTGATGTCGGGCAGAGCCTCGTCGATGACCTCGCTCAGCTTGCTGATGCCCTCCTTGTCGAACCTGTTCATACCGTCGCTGAGCTCCTTTGCACCCGATTTCAGCTGTCCGATACCGCTTGTGAGAGCGGGGACGCTGTCGTGGAGAGTGCCTATGCCTGTATAGAGAGCTCCCGCGCCGCTGTTGAGCTGGTCTGCACCGCTGCTGAGCTTGAGCATATTCTGATATATCGTATCAGCGCCGCTTCCGAGCTGACCGCTCACCGTCACGAGCTGTCCGAGCCCGCTGTCGAGGGCATAAGAGCCCGCGTAAGCCTGACCGATACCCTCGTTGAGAGCTCCCGCGCCTGTGTAGAGCTGCGCTGTGCCGCCCTTTAAGTCGTATGCGCCCGCTGAGAGCTGTGCAAGTCCGCTGTTGAGGGAGGTATTGCCCGCAGAGAGCTGTGCAATGCCCGCGATGAGCTGTTCAAGTCCGCCCGTTAGACTGCCGCTGCCCGCAGAGAGCTGCGAGATGCCGCCGTCGAGCTGAGCCGCGCCGTCGGATACCGACTTAGCGCCCGCCGCAAGCTCTGTCGACGAGCCCGAGAGCTTGTCTGCGCCCGCCGCGAGAGCCTTGCCGCCCTCGTCGAGCTGCGCCATACCCTGCAGGAGCTGTGCTGAGCCTGTCTCAGCTGTGCCGAGACCTGCGGAGAGCTTGTCAAGTCCGCCGCCTATCTCCTTTGCGCCCGCTGAGAGCTGTCCCGCGCCTGCGTTGAGCTCTCCCGCGCCTGCGGAGACTGCCGCCGCGCCCGCCGCGAGCTGTCCGCCGTCCTTCATCGAGGCGGCTATCTGCTTCTGAGCGTCTATGGTCTGCTGGAGTGTGCCGACCGCGACCGCGAGCTCCTGCGAGGGCGAAGCCTGATACAGTGCCTGCAATGCCGCGAGAGCCTGTTCATTTGCAGCGATAGTGGTGTCAAGTCCTGTGCCTGCCGTGGTTATTCCTGCGGCGAGCTGGTCTGCGCCCTGTGTGAGCTGTGAAGCTCCCGCCGCGAGAGAATCCGCGCCCGCCGTGAGCTGCGAAGCTCCCGCGCTGAGAGTGTCAGCACCCGATTTAGCGGAGCTTATGCCCGCTGTGAGGGAATCCGCGCCCGTCTTAGCCGAGCTTATGCCCTCTGAGAGCTGTCCCGCGGAGCTGCTGAGAGTTGCCGCGCCCTCCGAGAGAGCGTCCGCACCCGCTGTTACCTGAGCCGAGCCGTCCCTGAGCTTGGAGCTTCCGTCGCTCAGAGTGCCGATACCGCCGCCGAGCTGTGCCGCTCCCTCCGAGAGAGCCGCCGAACCCTTATTCACCTCTGCGAAACCTTTTACCAGCTCATCAGAGCCTGTTTTTGCCTCAGAGAGACCTTTTTCCAGTGCTTCGGCACCGTTATTCACCTTTTCAGCTCCGCTGACGAGTTCGCCCGAGCCGTCCTTCACCTGTCCGAGACCGCTCACGAGCTTGCCCGAGCCGTCCTTCGCGGAGCTCACGCCCTCGCCGAACTTAGCCGTCGAATCCGAGAGGGTCTTGGTACCGTCTGCGAGCTGCTTTGCGCCGCTTGCGAGGTCGCCTGTACCCTTCTGAAGTGCCTGCGAACCGTCGTAGAGCTTGTCGATACCGCTCGTGAGGTCGCCCGACTTGTCGGAGAGCTCGCAGATACCGTCATAGAGCTTGGCTGTGCCGTCCGTGAGCTGTGCCGCACCGTCGCTGAGCTCACGGAGCTTCTCTTCGAGGTCACCCATATCGAAGCTGTCGTCGAGGTCGAGCTGCGAGAATATCTCGTTCGATACGACCGTAACGGAGGTGTTCATTTCGAAATCCCTGACGTCCGCAGAGAGCTCGAAGCTCTCGGGCAGCTCGATATCCACAGCCTTTATCTCGTCGAGCGCGAGGCTCTCGGTGAGACCGGGGAATGCCGCTCCGACAACGATGAGCCTGTTGCCGTCGGAGATGACCTTGCCGTTGGTGACCTCAACATTCAGGAACCTGCCCGTGTCGAGGACAGCAGCGCTCGCCGCCATAAAGGGTACGTATATCTCTGTCTTTTTGCCGTTTATTTCCTTGGTTACCTTCTGCTTGTTCTTATAGTCCCAGCGGATAGTGACGTGACCGCTTTTGCCTGCGAGGTCAGCGGGAGCTATCTCCCTGCCGTCGAGGTAGTAGGTGATGTTTACGTCCACAGGCAGCTCCTTATTGGTAGTGCCCTTGTAGTAGATATCGCTGCCGTTGGCTGTCCAGTCGAGGCTCTCGCCGTTCTGCGCGAACTCCTCATTGCCCTTGACATTGACGATGTCCTCGAGGTCGGAGATGTCGCTGATACTGCTCAGCGCGGGAGCATTCTTCAGCCAGTCGCTGACAACGACATTCTTCACTGACGAATCCGTATTGCAGAGGACGTACACCGTCTCGTCCTTGTAAGCCGCGCTGTCGGAAGCCGCTCTTGCCGACTTATCCTCGCTCGCGCTCTTAGCCGAGCTCTCGCCTGCCTCCTCGGACTTGCTTCCGCTCTTTGCATAAGCGATAGAGCCTGTAGCCGCCGCCGATACTGCCACTGCCAGTACCGCAGCTATTATCCTCTTGTAGTTTCTCATATAGGTCATCCTTTCTAAATGAACGATGTTATATTCTCATTGTTACCCGCCGAAAGCAGACTGTGTCTTTTGTACAGACTGAGCGAGCTTGCGAGCGGGCTCGTAGTTGGATTCCAAAGGGCTGTGCCCTTTGGCAGGGTCTGGGACAGAGTCCCAGCGGGTCAAGGGCAGAGCCCTTGCGGAGTCCAGAGGCAGCGCCTCTGGTTAGTGGCTGAATACGTGCAGGTGCTTGCGCGAGGCGTGCCCGCTGTCCTTGGGCAGGAATCCCGCGCTCGTCTTGCATATCACGCTGTCGAATACTATGAACATCGACGGCAGCACCGTTATTACGACCACCATCGAGATGAGAGCTCCGCGCGAGAGCAGTACGCACAGCGAGGATATCATTCCTATCTTCGAGTAGAGCGCCACTCCTACCGTAGCCGCAAAGAAGCCGAGCGCCGAGGTGATGACCGAGCGTATCGAGGTCGCGAGCGCTATGCCGACCGCTTCCTTCTTGTCCCTGCCGCCCGAACGCTCCGTGCGGTATCTCGTCGTCATAAGTATCGCGTAATCGACCGTCGCGCCGAGCTGTATCGTTCCGATAACGACCGAGGCTATGAACGGGAGCGAGGTGTTCGTGTAGTAGGAGATACCGAGGTTTATCATTATCGCGAGCTCTATCACCGCTACCAGTATCACGGGGAGCGATACCGACTTGAAGGTGAAGGCAATGATGAGGAATATCGCCGCTATCGAGAGCACGCTGACCACCTTGAAATCGCGGTTGGTTATGTCGATGAGGTCCTTCGTTGCGGGAGCTTCACCGATGAGCATACCGCTCGCGTCGTACTTCTGTACGATGTCGTTGAGCTGTGCCACCTGAGCGTTGACATCGTCGGAGGCTACCTCGTACTCGGAGCCTATCAGCATAAGCTGCTTGTTCTCGCTCTTGAGCTTGCTCCTTATCGAATCGGGTACGACCTCGTCGGGAATGGCAGGTCCTATCAGTGTATTGTAGCCGAGGGTGAACTGCACGCCGTCAACGCTGTCCATTTCGCTGAGCATTGCCGTTGCTGTCTTGGCGTCCATATCGGAGTCAACGAGGAGGATATGCGTGCTGTTCATATGGTACTCCTCCTCGAGCTTTGTGTTCGCCGTTATGCTTGCGAGCTCCTTGGGGAGGGTGCTGTCGAGCTTGTAGTAAACATCGTAGTGGAGATATCCGAACACCGCGGGTATCACCAGCACCACCGCAAGCGTGAGGAAGGCTCCCGAATGCTTGACGATGAAGGACGATGTCCTTGAAAAGCTCGGCATAAAGTCGCGGTGCGAGGTCTTTGCTATCGCCTTGTCGAATATGAGTATCATCGCGGGGAGCACCGTTATGCAGGCGATAACGCCGCAGATAACGCCCTTTGCCATTACTATGCCGAGGTCAAGTCCGAGCGTGAAGCTCATAAAGCACATCGCGAGGAAGCCCGCGACCGTCGTGAACGAGCTGCTGACAACGGCTGTTACCGTGTTAGCTATCGCGTGAGCCATAGCCTCGACCTTGCTGTCGGGGAAGAGCTCCTGCTGCTCCTTGTAGCTGTGCCACAGGAAGATGGAGTAGTCCATAGTCACGCCGAGCTGGAGCACCAGCGCCAGCGCCTGTGTAATGAACGATATCTCGCCCATTGCGAAGTTGGTACCGAGGTTCCACGCTATTGCGATACCGATACTGAGCATAAAGAATATCGGTATGAGGAAGCTGTCCATCGTGAGCACGAGTACCGCGCTCGTGAGTATTACCGCGATTATCGCGTAGATTACCGACTCGCTGTCGGAGAGGTGCTTCATATCGGCTGTAACAGCGCTCATACCGCTGATGAAGCACTGCTCGGAGGTGATGTCCCTCATCTCGTCGACAGCATTGAGAGTTCTGTCCGCGGAGGTGGACTCCTCGAAGAATACCGCCATTAACGTGGTGTCGCCCTTGTTGAAGAAGTCGCGCACCTTAGAGGGGAGTATCTCCTTCGGGACGTTTAAATCTGTGAGCGTCTCGTAGCAGACCACATTGGATACGCCGTCCACCTCCGATATCTTATCGGCGGTGTCGGCAATTTCCTTTTCGGTCATACCGTCCACCATTACGAACGAGAAGCCGCCCTGCCCGAATTCGTCTATCAGTATGTCCTGACCGACCATTGTGTTTATGTCCTTTGGCAGGTATGAGAGTATGTCGTAGTTGACGCGTGTGTTGATATAGCCGAAAGCCGACGGTATCAGAAGCAGTATGCCTGCCGCCAGTATCAGCACTCGGTGCTTTGCGATGAATTCACCGAACCTTAGCATATTATCGTCCCCCTAATACAGAATGTGCCGCAAGCGGCTGTGGATCGCTTTCTGTAGATAGTATATTCCAAAACTGACCGAAAGTCAATATCGAGGCGCAGAAAAATTGACTTGCGGTCATAATTTTGTAGATTTGCACAAATACAGCTCGTCTCCATTATGACTAATGGTCAATTTTACAAGCTTGACACTGTGGGAAATATGCGATATAATGAGTGTGACACATAAAATCGCGCTCGGTATGCGGGAGGTTAAAATGGGAAAAGTTGATGTCAACAAACAACAGAAGGAATCTTCCCTGCTAAAGACAGCTTTTGAGTTCTTCACAACGAAGGGGTTCAGCAAGACCTCTATCTCCGACATCGCAGGAAAAGCAGGCGTGGCAAAGGGTACGTTCTACCTCTACTTTAAAGATAAATACGATATACGCAACAGGCTCGTGGCGCATAAGTCGAGCCAGCTTTTTATGAATGCTATGAAGGAGCTCGGTCCCGAGCTGAAAAACGCCACCTTCGAGGAGAAGATGATACGCATAGTCGATAATATCATCAATCAGCTCAACGACAACCAGTCTCTGCTGACGTTCATCTCCAAGAATCTCAGCTGGGGCGTGTTCAAGTCGGCGTTGACGTCGCCAGCCTCCGAGGACGATGTTGACTTCAACCGCGTGTACGACCTTATGCTCGCGGAGGCTCCGTACAAGCTCCGTGACCCCGAGATAATGGTGTTTATGATAATCGAGCTCGTGTCCTCGACGTGCTACTCGGCGATACTTTATAAAGACCCGTGCACGCTCGCGGAGCTAAAGCCTTATCTGTATGATACGATAAAGCTGATAATCGCCCAGCACAAGGTGGACGAAAAATAAGTCGGTAAGCAGCTGTCAGGGAAGAGCCTTGGCAGCTGATTTTTTATTGTTCCACGTGAAACATACGTTCTTTTGCAAAAAAGAAAAGCGGGCGGCTTGTGCCGCCCATAAATAAATCTGTCAGAGAATAATGAGAACTCATTGGTAAAGTATATGCGGAGTGCGGAACGGATAGAACCTCTCTGTATAAGCTCACTTCGGGCGTCCGTGGTTGTGCGGTTGTGTGACCGACTGCCAAAGGCAGTCCCTGCGAATGACTGCCGCGGAATTGGCGGAATACTGCAGGCGGCGGAATTCCGCCCCCGCATTAGAGCGCCGAGCTCTCATTCGCTATTATCGCCAAAACACCTGTTCTATTTTTGTGTAATTGCGGGATTTTCGCAGTCAGGCGAACTCTTTTTTTGTTCGCGGTTTGACATTCGGGGCGAAATATGGTATCATACTACTTGTAGTGACTGACGCGGATACACATAAAACAGGCTGTCAGTCACCGATAAAGGGGAAAATACCTACTGTCAGGAGTTATATATAATGAACAGGATAATAAAAAAAGCGGCGGCTATGCTGCTTGCCGCGGTTATGATAGTTGCAGTCCCGAGCTGCGTAAAGCCCCGCACGTCAAGTGCGGAGGGAGCTGTATCGGCGGTATGGCCCGTCGATAAGTCGTATCAGAAGATCACCACCTATTTCGACCCGCTGAGAAACGAAAGCGACGCCTCGGGCTACCACAACGCCATCGACATCGAAGCCGCCTACGGCGCAAATGTGTTCGCGGCTTATCCCGGAAAGTGCATTTCCTCGGACTGGATGGACGCCTACGGCAATATGGTGATCCTCTATCACGAGGAATTGGGCGTCTACACCTTCTACGCGCATTGCTCGTCCGTGGAGGTATCCGCGGGACAGGCTGTTTCGGGCGGCGACATCATAGGTCACGTCGGCAGTACGGGTCAGTCAAGCGGCAATCATCTCCACTTCGGCATATGCGACAAGCTCCTCAGCGGCTGGCCGTGCAGGACCTACTACGACCCGCTCACCTACTTCACGTATGACAGCGTAGCTATCGCGAATCCGAATGCCACACCCGCAGAGGCGGCTCCCGCGTGCAGCTGTACCGCGGAATATGCGGGAACATACACCACCAAGGGCGTCACCACCTACCTCAACATAAGAGCGGGACACGGTGCTGATACCGCTGCCCGCGGACAGATACCCGCAAACGCGCAGTTCACCGTCACCAAGGCGGACGGAAGCTGGGCTCACGTTGAGTACAACGGCGTAAGCGGCTGCGTTTCTATGGAGTACATCCAGAAGGTGGAGAGCGCTCCTGCGGGCTGTGACTGCTCTGAGAGCTATGCGGGCACATACACTACCAAGGGCGTTACCACCTACCTCAACATAAGAGAGGGTCACAGCGCGGACACCGCCGCAGTCGGACAGATACCCCCCGATGCCAGATTCGAGGTCTCCAAGGCAGACGGCAAGTGGGCTCACGTCACATATAACGGTGTAAGTGGCTGCGTTTCCATGGATTACATCCAGAAGGTCGAGACGGTCGAATCGAAAATGACTATCGCAGACCAGACTACTCCCGCCGCCTCTGTAACGGTCGGCTCAAAGTTCGAGATAAAGGGCGTTATCACGTCTAATCTCACCATTGCGAAGGTTCGCGGCGGCGTGTACAAGAAGGCTGATATGAGCGAGGTGCAGGTCACTGAGGCTGCTCCGAATTCGGTCAGGTACGACCTTTCGAGCGGCTTCGGCGGCAAGATCGATCTCAGCAAGCTCGCCGAGGAGGTCTACATATACAAGATAGAAGCCGAGGACACAAGCGGCAAGAAGTACACGCTTATCAACTCGGAATTCACCGTAGTCAAGGCAGCAGTCACCACGGGCGACCTCAACTCCGATACGAAGATCACTATTTCCGACGCGGTACTGCTCCAGAATTATCTGCTCGGCGCGGGCAAATTCACCGAGCAGCAGTTCAATGCTGCGGATATGAACGGCGACAAGTCCGTGGATATGTTCGATATGATACTGATGCGCAGGAAGCTCGTAGAGGCGGGCGAAAAGAGCGCGTAATGCTTTCGCTGCGAAAAATACGAAAAATAACCGCGGAAAGGACATTTTCTGAAGAAATGTTCCTTTCCGCGGTCTTTTTTATGCTTTCAGTTAGAATACCTGCCTGCGGAGCACGCCGCTTACCTTCTCTTATAGATGAAGGCGAATCCAAGACCTGCGATCAGCGCAAGTACGGATACTCCGAGCAGTACGAGCACCATCGGATCCTTCTGCTGCTGAGTGCCGCCCATATCGGGGAACGAGCCCATCTGCGGACGGGTCTGCCTTGTTGTGTCCTGAACTGCGGCAGTTGTGCTCTGTCCGTTATTCGGAGCAGACACTTTCGCTGTCGTTGATGAAGCCGCCTTGTCCTCGGACGAGGTCGTTACGGCGGGAGCTGTTCCGTCGGGGATATTCTCGGGATCAAAATCGCTCGGCATCTGTCCGCCGAAGCCCTGTGACGGGTCGAAGCCGCTCGGCATCTCGCCGTCAAAGCCCTGCGGAGGCTCCATACCCTCGGGCATATTATCGGGGTCGAAATCGGGCATCTGTCCGCCGCCGAAGCCGTCGCCTCCCTGTGGAGCCCTGCCGCTCGGGGGTGCGGAGTTGCTGTCCTGTGTGTCTGTGAGTGTAAAGCTGCTGAGCGTCTTTGCCGATACTCCCGACTTGTCGAGCGTGAGCCTGTCATCGGAGGTGCCGCTTTCGGGCTTGCTTCTCCTTGCGGACTTGTCAGTGCTGTCGGGAGCGTCAGTGCTGTCGGAGCTTTCAGACCTTCCGCCGAAGCCGCCCTTGCCGCCGCCGAAGCCGCCTCCGCCCATTCCGCCGCCCATAGAGCCCATATCTGACGTGTTGAGGTCGGAGGCGTCCACGAGTGCGGAGCTGTCCGCTGACTGTCCCTCGGAGGTAGACGGGATAGAGCCGTCAAGCTGTCCTCTCACGCTCTCCTCGCGGAGAGTGCAGAACTTGCTGATAGCCTCTACGCCTGTCTTGAACTCCTCATAGGTGCAGAATTTTGTCGGGTCTTTCTCGACGTACTCGTCGATGAGAGCGGCTGTATCAGCCACGAGCTGTGCGAAGTCCACGCTGTCGAGGAACTCGCCGAAGAGCTCGTGGTAGAGCTCGGTGTACTCGTCGTCGGAGAATATCCACGCGACCATAGGTCTGTCGCTCATATCGCCCGAAACAGGAGTATCTATCGGGTCATTGACCGACGAGGATGCGCTTCCGCCCATAAACGAGCCGTAGGCAAGGTTGTAGTCCCACGGAATCATCGAGAGCTGACCGTCCTCCTCGTAGAGGTAGTAGTTGTGTATCATCTGACCTGTGTAGCTATCGCCGTTGCAGAGGAAATTGTGCACTACAAAGTAGCGGATAACTTCCTCGACATCGAGCGTGCTTTCGAGGTCAGTCTGCTCGGAGAGAGCCCTCAGCGAGCTTATCAGGCGCTTCTTGTCGGCTGTATTCACGGCAGTCTTTGCGTTGTTGAAGATATTGGAGTAGCTGTCGAAGTCGTCGTCGGTGTATTTGAGCTTTACGTCGTCGCTGCCCATACCGCCGCCGAAGCCTCCGAAGCCGCCCTTGCCGCCGCCCATATTTGACGGATCGAAGCCCTCGGGCATATTCTCGGGGTCGAAGTCGGACGGCATTTCGCCGCCGCCGAAGTCAGGCATATTGCCGCCGCCGAAGTCAGGCATACTGCCGCCGCCGAAGCCCTGTGACGGGTCGAAGCTGCTGCCCGACTGCTTTTCATTGTCGCTGTCGGCGGACTGCTCACCGTCGGTGTTCTCGTCGGAATTCTCGTCGATGAAGTCGGTCATACTGAAGTCCTTGCCGTTGCCTCTGCCGCCGCCGAAGCTCATTGCATCGGGCTTGTAGAGGTCGCCGTAGCCTGTGCCGTAGTTGCGGCGGAGGAAGGACTCCTCGATAGCCTCGACCGCGAGGTAGAGTCCCCAGTCCTCACCGTTTACGGTGATATAGGCGTAGCTGCAAAGCGGAGCGTCCGCGCCGAAATCATACATCAGCGTGTAGGCGAGGTAGTCCTTCATATATGTGTTGTCCTGAATGATGTTGTTCAGGCAGAGCTTGTCGAGTCCGTGGTAGCTCTTGGTATCGTCGTACTGGTCAAACTCTATCTTGAAGCTGTAGCGGTCGCTGTCCATATTCTTTACGGAGCTCAGCGAGGTGTTGCCCTTTGCGCGGATACCCACATCGCGTACAGCCTCGCCGTCGATGATGACGCTGCACGAGGTGTACTCCTCGTTCTCGCACGTCCCGATGAAGCTGTCCCAGTCGTTGATGACGATATCGAGAGTGTGCACCTTCGACCTGTCGAACAGCCTGTTCTCGTAGCCGATCGCCTTGGCGGAGGTCTCGATGCCGAGCGACTTTCCGCAGCAGAACACAACGGCTATGACGAGCGTCAGTGCGACTATCACCGCGCATATTTTGTCAATGCTCTTATGTGCTGACATCTTATCACCCTTATCCCATATAGTCGCCGTTGTAGCTTACGAGGACTGCGCTCTGTACACCTTCCATATCGGCGAGAGCGTTCACGAAATCGGTGTTGTCGTCCTTGAGGCGTATCTCCATATTGAGCTCTACTGCACCCTTCTGTGCGGACTTGCTCTTGACTACGCATCTCTCAGCCTTCTCGCCGAGGAACTTCTTTGCTTTCTCTTCTGCGTCGTGACCGTCGCAGCGGATAACGACGATGTAGGGATTCTTGTGAGACTTGCGGTTAACGAAGACAAGGAGGATAACGCCGATGATAACACTGCCGATGACTGCGAGGGGTATCATTCCCGCCGCGAGCACGATTCCCACTGCGATAGACCAGAACAGGAAAGCGATGTCGAGCGGCTCCTTGATAGCGGTACGGAAGCGGACGATAGACAGCGCGCCGACCATACCGAGCGAGAGTACGACGTTGCTCGTTACCGCGAGGATAACGACTGTGGTTATCATTGTGAGTGCCACGAGAGTTGTGCCGAAGCTTGCCGAGTACATTACTCCCGAGTAGGTCTTCTTGTATACGAGGAAGATGAAAATGCCGAGACCGAAAGCGAGTATCAGCGCAACAGCCATATCGAGTATGCTCACGCTTGTCACGTTTTCTAAGAAATTGGACTTGAAAATATCATTGAAACTCATTGTTAAAAACTCCTTTTTATTTTATCCGTAAATGCGGCAGGCGGAGTATTTGGAGAAGGCTCCCTCACGCCTGTCCGAGAGGGCTACTGCGTCCCTGATGATGTCGGGGAGGAAAGCGTCCCACTTGACCTCGAGGATTATCGAGTCCGATACGGGGACTGTTATGCAGTCGTTGCGGAGGAAATCGGTGCATCTCATACCGCTCCGCACGTCGTAATCAAGCGTCACGCGGACATTTCCCGCGGGATAGATGAAGGGCTCGCGGGTGTAATCGACTATCGTCTTCGGAGCAATGCCCTCCGTCGTCATCTTCGAGTAAAGCTCCCTGACGAGGGCGTGCTCCGAGCCGAGCATCCACGCGATGTCGCCGTCAACTATGCTCTGTGCCTGCTCGGCTGTGAGCGGTGCGTTCTGCTTGTTGCCGAGATGGTCGAACTTGCTCTTCTTTTCAAGATGTATCACCGACGTGTCGCCGTTGTAGTACCTGATGCGGAACTTCTCGCGCCTGCTCATACCGTTTATCTTCTCCATCAGTGCCTTGTCCGCGAGGTTGTCGAAGTAAAGACTGCGGATAAGGTATCTGCCGTTTATGGCGTGGGAGTCGGGATAAGCAACTGCACTGAGCCTTTGTCTGATGATGAGAAGGTCGGAATAGTTTATCTCGTGCTTTATCTCGTGTCTGAGCTCCATTTTATCACCTCTCTTTATAGGAAGTATGCGTTTGCGCTATGAGCGTATTATACAGCCTTTATCTTAATTAAAACTTAAACCAAAGTGAAAACCGCGTAAAATAGATGAAAAATAAATGAAAGTTTGTGAGAAAGCTGTTGGAGTATGGGTGAGGACTGTGAAAAAACAAAAGCCCCGCAGGAGATACCTGCGAGGCGATTTTTCGTATAGTCCCAGTTGGGATAAAATTATCTCTTGCTGAACTGTCGGCGCGTTAAGAAAACAGTCCTGTGGACTGTTTTCAGCGGCGACCGCAGCAGCTGTGCTGCGAGGACTCCGCAGCCTGAGAAAAGAAAAGTACCTCTGCAAAGCAAAGGT
>Ga0129307_1000407_pt1 | contig 68298 bp, 74 predicted proteins | sample P1105metagenome_FD_94437 | JGI IMG/M metagenome (GOLD analysis project Ga0129307, IMG submission 94437) | Capybara group fecal microbial communities from Wisconsin, USA - P1105 metagenome | ecosystem: Host-associated > Mammals > Digestive system > Large intestine > Fecal | place: USA: Wisconsin...
GTTGAAATGACAGTTGAATTAATAGCTCCAATCGCTATTGAAAACGGTACTAAATTCTCTATCCGTGAAGGTGGTAGAACAGTTGGTGCTGGTAACGTTTCAGAAATCATTAAGTAATTATGATAAAATTAAAAGTAGTTCAAATGAACTACTTTTTTTTGTATAAAAAAAACACCTTATTTTTTAAATAAAGTGTTTTTATATATTAGGTAAAGTGGTTTATTAATAACGTATTCAAAATCACCAATATATTCATATACTTGTGCACCAAATCCTAATTTATAGTCATTTAAACCAGCGTATTTTTCGGAATTATCTGATGCAATACCACCAAGGTTAAAATATTTATATCCTTCTTTTGAATATTTTTCCATTAATTTCCAAATTATTAGGTGTTTTGCATTAAATGAAGTATAACCTTTATCAAATGCATCAATCATAACATTAACTATATTATTATTTTTAGTTATTAATAATGTAGCTATAATTCTACCTTCAGGGTGTTTAGCCATAAGATCAATCGCATTAGAAAGTTTTGCTTTAGATGCATTTAATGTTTTATCTAATACCATTTTTTTATTTAATAACTTTTTATTGTTTTTAACTGATAATATTTCTTTATTTATAGTTTCAGATTCTTCTGATGCATCTAAAAAATCTGCTTGATTCTTTTTTAGATAAACATCAAAATCTATTTTAGCATAATAGATTTCTATATTATCACCAAAATTATCATATAACTTTTCATAATAATTAAATCCTCTAGGGTATTTGCCTTTAGCTTCATCATATAAATATTTTAAATCTTCTTTATTACCTTTATATATTCTAATACCAGATGCTTCAGCAGCTCTTACTTTAGTTCTAAAATTTTTATGCATTAGACCAAATAGAGTGAAGTAGTCCTTACCAATATTAATAATAGCTTCATGTCTAGGTCTAATTCCTTCAAATGAATCATTATAACCCATGTGTTTATAACCTGTATTTATTAAATTATTAAATATAGTGTTATAATCTGGATTTGAAGATACTAAATTGTAATTTGAATCATATATATTTTTAACAACTAATGGATTAATTTTAATAGCTATAATACCTTTACTAGATAGGTATTTTTTAAGTTCTAAAGTAAATGTATTAAGAAGATCATAATTAGTGTAATCAATTAGATATCCTCTTGATACATATGCATATTTAAAGTTTTTAACATTCTTATACATAATTATAGATGCTGCTTTTAATGTTTCATTATCATATAATCCTAAAGTTAGATATTTATATCCTTCTTCTTCCATCGTATCAGCATATTCTATAGTATGATATGGTGTATAAGGCCATTTCTTAGCAAATTCATTAAATTCATATTTAGATAATTCTTTTATTACCATAATGTACCTCCATATCTATTAAAATTATATCATAATATTATCATTTGATAAAGTTATAAAATTATATGATTATTTTAAAAATATAAGTTATATGTTATAATTAATAATAGGTGATGGTATGAAAAAGGGATTTACATTAGTAGAAGTAATAGCAGTTATTGTAGTACTTGCAGTAGTAGCTTTAATAGTTACACCAATAATTGGTAGAGTTATAGAAAAGACAAAGTATAAAACTGCCGTTGAAAGTGCGCGTGGATATATATCTGCTGCTAATCAAAGTGTTTCTATAGGTTTTATTAATAGTGATGCTGGTATTACTAAGATAGCTTTAGAAACAGGTTATGATGATGAGGAATTATCAAAGATACGTATAGGTGGTAATAAACCTAGTTATGTATATTTTAGTGTTGATCCAGAAAAACATATTATCATGTATGCAAATATTTGTATTAATGGATATAGTTTAGAATATAACGGTGATGAATTTACTAAATCAGGAAGTGATTATTGTCATGTTTTAGAACCTGGTTATTATGATATGGATAATAATTTAATTGCAAGTTGGGATACACTTGTAAATGATTATGGTCTAGATATAGAATATGATTATGTGATTATTAATAATGGAATTACTAATCAAGCTCATCAAGGTGGTGTAATTTTTAACAGCATAGACCAGGTTGGTAAATTAGTTATTCCAAATAGTATAACAAGAATAGGTAATAATGCATTTTATAGGACGATTCGTAATCTAAAAGAAGTAGTATTACCACGTACTCTAAAATCTATTGGTGTAGGTGCATTTAGAAATGTTTCGTCAATTGAGAAAATTACTATCCCCAATAGCATAACTGTAATTCCTGAACAAGCTTTTCAAGCTGCTAGCATTAAACAACTCAATATACCTTCTAGTGTAACAGAAATAGATAAATATGCTTTTCAACAAACGGAATTTGAGCATCTTACAATTTCAAAAAATGTTACAGCAATTGCTTCAGAGGCGTTCACGGCAGCTAAGATTGAATCAATAACAGTTGATCCGGAAAATCCTATATATGATTCAAGAGATAATTGTAATTGTATTATTGAAAAAGCGACAAATAATTTGCTATATGGAAGTGCTAAAACTATAATTCCTGATAGTGTTAAAATAATAGAGAGATATGCATTTGACGGTGCTGCAATTGAAAATGTTGTTGTACCTGCTGGTGTAGAATTAATTAAAGATTCTGCATTCAGAAATTCAAAAATTGATAATTTAAATATTACATCCACTCATTTAAAAATAGCTTCTAATGCTTTTGTTGGTTCTTCGCTTAAAAACACTTATATTTCATCTGGTGTTTATCAAATGTCTAATTCGTTTAATGACATTAAAAATGTTGAATCATTAGTTGTTGACCAAAATAATCCAGTGTATGATTCAAGAGATAACTGTAACTGTATTATTAAAACTTCGAATAATGAGATTATTTCTATTAATGATACAACTGTAATACCAAATACGGTAGAAAGAATAGGCAATGATACATTTGGTAGTCATGCACCAAAAAATATGACTATACCTGCAAGTGTTACTTATATAACTGGAGGCGCATGCCATTTCTGTAGTCTTTCTTCACTTACATTTGAAGATCCATATGGTTGGGTAGCAAAGAAATATCAAAATCCTAATGTTAATATTGACTTTACTGATGCCGCTACCAATCCTACTTTATTCAGAAAATATAATGGTAATACATATAGCCTTACAAAAGAGTAATATACTCTTTTTCTTTTTATATTGACATAATTTAAAAAGAATAGTATAAATATATTATTGACTGAAGGAGAGATTATATGTCTAAATACTTATTAATAGTTGAGTCCCCAGCTAAATCAAAGACAATTGAAAAATATTTAGGTGATGATTACAAAGTAGTCGCATCTATGGGACATATTAGAAATCTTTCTAATACTGGTAAATATGGACTTGGAATAGATGTTGATAATGATTTTAAACCAACATATGAAGCAATTAAAGGTAAGAGTAAAGTAATAAAAGAATTAAAATCTTTAGCTAAAGATTCATCTTTAGTATATCTTGCAACCGATCCAGACCGTGAAGGAGAAGCTATATCTTGGCATTTAAAGGAAGCTTTAAATCTAGATAATTATAAGAGAGTAGAGTTTAATGAAATTACTAAAAATGTCGTTAAAAATGCTTTAGAAAATCCTAGAGATATTGATTATAATTTAGTTAAATCTCAAGAAACTAGAATGATGTTAGATAAAATAATAGGTTTTAGATTAAGTAAATTAATGCAGTCAAAAACATCAGGTAAATCTGCTGGTAGAGTTCAATCAGTAGCAGTTAAATTAATTGTTGATAGAGAAAGAGAAATAGAAGCATTTATACCAGTTGAATATTGGTCTATTAAAACTATATTTGATGATTTTGAAGCTAATTTAGAAAAATATAATGGTGAAAAAGTAAATATAGCAAATGAAGAAGAAGCAGATAATATTATATCTAATTTATCTAACCAATATAAAGTATTAGATATAAAAGAAAAAGAAGTTAAAACTTCTTCTAAACCGGTATTTAAAACTTCTACATTACAACAAGTAGCAGGTAATAAAATTAATTTTAATGCTAAAAAAACTATGAGTGTTGCACAAAAATTATATGAAGGTATAAATATTGGTAGCGAGACTACAGGTTTAATTACATATATGAGAACAGATTCAGAAAGAATGAGTCCTGTATTTATCAATGATACATTTAAATATATTGAAAACACTTATGGAAAAGAATATGTGGGATTTGTACACAAAGGTAAAGATACTGAAAATATGCAAGATGCTCATGAGGGTATCAGACCTACTGATATTTCTAGAACACCAGAGTCAATTAAAAGTTATTTAACAAATGATGAATATAAATTATATAAATTAATATATAATCGTGCACTTGCATCGTTAATGGCTAGTAGTGTATCTAAATCTACAACTGTCATATTAGAAAATAATAATTATGAATTTAAAGCAACTGGTAGTGTATTAATTTTTGATGGTTATTTAAAAATAGAAGATGAAGAAGATGAAAATAATATATTACCAAGTATGAATATAGGTAACATTTATGAATCATCTAATGTAGAAAAGAAACAACATTTTACAGAACCAAAACCTAGATTTACTGAAAGTTCTTTAATTAAAGAAATGGAATCATTAGGTATAGGACGTCCTTCTACATATGCAACTATCGTAACTACTATTAAAGATAGAGGATATGTTACTTTAGATAAGAAAAAATTTGTACCAACTGAATTAGGTTTTGATACAAATGATAAATTAAGTGAATTCTTTAAAGATATTATTAATGTAGATTATACTGCTAATATGGAAAATGACTTAGATAAGATTGCTGAAGGATCTGTTGATAATATTAAGATATTAAAAGAATTTTATAATGAATTTGAACCATTAGTAGATGAAGCATTTAAAGGAATGGAAAAGACTAAAGCTAAAGAAACAGGTGAGACTTGTCCTAATTGCGGTAGTCCTATGGTAAAAAGATTAGGTAAATTTGGTGAATTTGAAGCATGTTCAAATTATCCTACATGTAAATATATTAAGCCACAAGAAAGAGTTATTAAAGAGATATGTACTTGTATAAAATGCGGTGGTAAAATTATAGAAAAGAAAACAAAACGAGGTAAAATTTTCTATGGATGTGATAATTATCCTAAATGTAATGAAGCATATTGGGATATGCCAATAGGTGAGACTTGTCCTAATTGTGGATCTATGTTAGTAGAGAAAAATAAGAAGGTTAAATGCTCCTCTTGTGATTACGAAAGATAAAACACTTTCGTTTTCTTTTTATATATGTTATAATTTACTTAGGTGATAATATGGTTATATATAGATTACAACCTTTAGCTAAATTAAGTAAAATTGATTTTATAGCAAGAAAGATAGATCCTTATAATGAATCTATATGTGTTGTAAGTGATTCAATTGCAAAAATAGATAAATTTACATCTGGTTTTGAAAATGAAGCAGAGTTAAAAAAATTTTTTATGTTAGATCCTAATGAAAATTTATATATATATTATAAACAAAATGGTACACGTACTACTAGACTAATGTATGCCAAAGACGATGCTTTAAAACCATTTATCGATGAGGAAAGCATAAATGTAAAAGAAGATACACCATATTTTAAAAACTTATTATTAAGTGTATTAAAAGGTTCTAGTAATAAAAGATATATGGATTTTATAGAAAAAAATGGTTTTATTCAGAAACATTTATTAGGTTTATTAGGAGATTATAATAAAGCTACTACTTATGACGATCAAATGCAATTAATTAAAAGAATAAGTCATGACCTATCTAATTATAAGGCATTAAGAAATCTATATATAGGTACTAAAACATATGAAAAGGCATTCAATGTAAATCAACATAATAATAAACAAGAGGATGTTGAAATATTAGATATTGATACATCTATGCCAAATAAGACTGAAGATGATTATATGGATGAGATGGAAAGAGAGTTATATGAACTATATTTAAGAGGTGGTATGGATGAATTAATGTATCATACAAATGGTATGATTCCTACACGCGTCTTAAATAAAATCAATGAAGATGCTAAGACAAGATAATCTACATAATGTAGATTTTTTTGTATATTAATGTTATAATTAATATGGTGATAATATGAAAAAGGGATTTACTTTAATCGAATTACTTGCAGTAGTTTCTATGCTTGCAATATTACTTTTAATTGGTACAATTTCAGTAACAAAAATAATTAAGGATAATCAAAAAAAATTATATGATGAACAAATTAATTCATTTATTGAATCTGCCAAAACTTGGTCATATGCACATACTACTGATATGCCAGCTTTAGGTAGCAGTATTAAGCTTACATTAGCAGATTTAACTAATGAACATTTTATTAAAGAAGGTATAGTAAATCCATTAACAAATGAAGCATTTAGTACTGATGATTATATATGCATCTTTAATTTCAATTCAAAATATGTATATGAATATAAAGGAGAATGTTAAAAGACTTTTGTCTTTTTTCTTGGTTTAGGTGAGATTATGGATGATATAATATTTACTAATTTAAAAGATTTATATGAAAGATTATTACCAGCATTAAAGAGTAAAAAAGAAGAAATAAGAAAAATGGGATTTGATATAACAGAAGAAGAAATATGGAATTATTTAAAAGATAAAAGATGGAAAAATGCATATGACTTACTTTTATATCAAATGGTAGATGATATTATTAATGTAGAAGCTATATTACTAATTGATTTTTACAAGAAGGAAAGTGCATAATATGAATTCGTTAGAAGAAAAATTAAAAACATATATGGATGAAAGCGATATAGCTATCGTATCTAAAGCTTATCAATATGCGTTAGAAAAACATTACGGTCAAAAAAGATTAACAGGTGAAGACTATATTGAACATCCACTTGCAGTGGCATGTATTTTAGCTAATATAAAAGCTGATATGGAAACAATATGTGCAGGTCTTTTACATGATGTATTAGAAGATACAGATAGTAATGAAGCAGAATTAAAAAAACTATTTGGTAATGAGATAACTTCTTTAGTATTAGGTGTTACTAAAATTAATAGTATTTCATTTAAAGGATCAGATAGTGAAGCAGAAATTGCAAATCAAAGAAAAATATTAGTAGGTTTAACTGAAGATGTTAGAGTTATTGTAATTAAACTAGCTGATAGACTTCATAACATGAGAACTTTATATACACTTCCATTAGAAAGACAAAAAGCTAAAGCTAAAGAGACTTTAGATATTTTAGTACCAATCGCGCATAGACTTGGTATGAATAATATTAAAAGTGAATTAGAAGAGTTATGCTTAAGATATTTAAAACCAGAAGTATATTTTGATATTATTGAAAAATTAAACCAAAGTAAATCTGAAAGAGACGAACTTGTCGTTGAAATGAAAGAAGAAGTATCTAACCTTTTGAATGAACATGAGATTAAACACGAAATAAAGGGTAGGGCTAAAAGTATATATAGTATTTATAAGAAATTAGATACAGGTAGACGTTTTAGTGATATCTATGACTTACTAGCTTTAAGAGTATTTGTCGATACTGAAGCTGATTGTTATCAAGCATTAGGTATTATTCATTCTAAATTTAAACCAATTCCAAAAAGATTTAAAGACTATATTGCAATGCCTAAGACAAATATGTATCAATCACTTCATACAACTGTATTTGGTGTTGATGGTCATCTATTTGAAATACAAATAAGAACATATGAGATGGATGAAATAGCAGAACATGGATTTGCATCACATTGGTCTTATAAAGAGCATAAATCAATGTCATCAGCAGCAATGCAAAATGAAATGGAACAAAAATTACAATTCTTTAGATCAATCATAGATTTAAAAAATGAAGATGCTGATGATGAGACATTAGTTAATTCAATGAAAGAAGAGTTTAATGATACTATTTATATATTTACACCAAAAGGAGATGTAATAGAACTTCCTAGTGGTGCAACTCCAATAGATTTTGCATACCGCGTTCACTCTAATGTAGGTGATAAGATGGTTGGTGCTATTGTAAATGGTCAAATAGTATCACTTGATTATGAACTTAAAGATGGTGACATCGTTAAAATTAATACCAACAAAAATTCATTAGGTCCTAATCGTGAATGGATCAATATGGCTAAAACAGCAGGTGCTAAAGGTAAAATTAAATCATTCTTTAATAAAATAGATAAAGAAGATTATGCTAAAAAAGGTGAAGAAGCCTTAGCTAAAGAATTAAGACATAAAAAAATAGCTATAACTGACTTTTTAACAGATGAAAATATTGATAAATTATGTACTGATTTTAAATGTGGTGATTTAAATGAACTATATATAAATATCGGTAATGGTAAATTAGGCCCTACATCAGTTATTAAAGATATCGTAGATGTATCATTAAAAGAAGTAGTAATTAAGAAAACTACTAAAGAAATAGATCTACCTAATGTAAAAAATGATGTATTAGTATCTGGTATAGATGAAATTAAGGTAAACGTTGCATCATGTTGTAAACCAGTACCAGGAGATAAAATAGTAGGTTATATTACTAAGGGTAATGGTATTACTATTCATAGACTTAATTGTCCTAATGTAAAAGAATTAGAAGAAAGATTTATTGATGTTCATTGGAATAGCGAGATTACTAAAAAATATCCAGCAACTATTTTAGTACATACATCATCTACTAATGATATCTTACTTGATATAATATCTAAAACATCAAATCGCGCGATTAATATAGAAAGTATCAATAGTAATATAGTAGAATCTGCATATAATATTGAAATAACTTTATTTACAGATAATTTAAATTCATTAGAACTATTTATGGATGATATTAAATCTATAAGTGAAGTTATAAATGTAGAAAGAGTATTTAAATGAGAGTATTAGTACAAAGAGTTTTAAATGCTTCTGTAGAAGTAGATAAAAAAGAAGTAGGTAAAACTAGTAAAGGATTACTAATATTAGTAGGATTTACATATAATGATACTATAGAAGATATTAATTACTTAGTTGATAAAGTTATTAATTTAAGAATATTTGATGATGAAAATGGTGTTATGAATAAATCATTATTAGATATTAAAGGTTCAATATTAAGTGTATCACAATTTACTTTATATGCAGATGCATCGCATGGTAGAAGACCTAGTTATGTAAAAGCATTAAATGGTAGTGATGCTATTAAATTATATGATATATTTAATTCTAAATTAAAAGAATTCGTACCAGTAGAACAAGGAATATTTGGTGCTGATATGAAAGTATCATTAGTTAATGATGGACCAGTTACAATTCTATTAGAAAGTAGGAATCATGATTAAAATTATATTAATTTTAATTGTATATTTATTCTATAAAATTGGTTTTATAGGTAAGCTTATTCATATATGCTTACCTTTTTTATATGGTTTTGTACTAGCTTATATATTTAATCCTATCTATATTTATTTAAAAAAACATTTAAACTCATTTTTAAGTATATTAATTATTATATTTATAATTCTTTTAGTATTTATATTATTAATCATATTTATGCCATCAATTATTAAAGACATTACTTATTTATCTAAAACAATAATTAATTATCTAATATTTATATCTAATAAATATAATATTAATATTCAAGATATTGTTATTAAAATTAATGAAATTATAAATTATAACTATATTATTGAATGTATATCTAAATCAATCAATTATATATATAAAATATTTTTAACATTAATATCATTTATATATATGTTAATAGATATGCCTAAAATAAAAGAAAGTATCTATAAAATAAATCCTAAAGTATCTAAATATTTAAACTATATTGGTAGTGATTTTAATAAATATATAGGTAGTTTAATAAAAATAAGTATAATTACTTTCTTTGAATATACATTCGCGTTTTTATTAATAGGACATAAATATGCTTTATTAGTAGGTTTTATAGCAGGTATACTTAATATGATACCTTATCTAGGTGGTATACTAACTGTATTTATAACTATATTATTAGAACCTGCTATTATAGTTAAAATTAGTATTACATATTTAATATTAGGTTTAATAGATGGATATTTAATATCACCTTATATATATGGTAAGTATAATAAAATAAATCCTATTATAGGCTTATTTGCAATTTCATTTGGTAGTATTTTTAATATTACAGGTATCATTTTATCATTTCCTATTTTAATAATAATTAAATCAACTATCGAGTATATTAATAAAAATAAAATAGATATTAAAAAAATAATAAATTTATAGTATAATACAACGTGTTGGTGATATTATGGATATTAAAATATATAAAAAACATCTTGATTTGGTAAAAGAAATGGCCAAAACAAGATATGATAAAAAGATATATAACAAGTTTTATAAACATACATCATTATCTGGTAAGGCATATTTTGGTAAAGATTGGTATTTAAATTATAAAGTAGAGGATGATACTCTTACAATCCTTGATTGGTTAGCGATGGATAACGGTAGAGATTTTGAAAGAACAAGTGAAATGGCACATGTATTTGCTAAATTATTTATAAATCATAATGGAGTTATAAATGCTACTTTAAGACATGGTACTTCATGGAAAATATATAAAAAAATGAGAGATTTAGGTTACTTTAAAGAAATGGATGAATATTTATTTATTGATCGAGAATCTAGTAGGAAAGTATCTAAATATATAGATTCATTAATACCTTTTGAAAATCCTGATTATTTAAATAAATTATTAGAAGAAAAAGATATGCATGAATATTATCCATATTTTTTACATGAAACTGAATTTTGTATAACTGATAAATTTGTTAAAAGTTATAAAAAGTTTATGATATAATAATAGTAGGTGATTATATGGATAAGATAAAAACTAAGTTATCACTTTTACCAACTTCACCAGGTTGTTATCTGATGAAAGATATAAATGGTACTATTATTTATGTTGGTAAAGCTAAAAACTTAAAAAGAAGAGTATCATCTTATTTTAATAGAACTCATACTGGTAAAACTAAAAGATTAGTAAGTGAGATAGATGATTTTGAATATATTGTAGTATCAAGTAATACTGAATCATTAGTATTAGAAATTAATTTAATTAAGAAATATGATCCTAAGTATAATATATTACTTAGAGATGATAAGTCATATCCATATATAGAAATTACTAAAGAAAAATATCCTAGATTAAAAGTAGTAAGAAATATAAACATAAGAAAAAATAATAGATCCCGTATGTTTGGACCATATCCAAATGTATCTGCTGCAAGGGGAGTAGTTAATTTACTTAATAGAATCTATCCATTAAGAAAATGTGAAGTAATGCCTAAAAGGGAATGCTTATATTATCATATAGGTGAGTGTTTAGGTTATTGTATTAATAAAATAGATGATTCAATAATTAATAATATGGAAGAGGAAATAATAAAATTTTTAAAAGGTGATGATACTTTAGTTACTAAGAAACTTACTTCTGAAATGAATAAAGAAGCTAGTTTAATGCATTATGAAAAAGCAAAAGAATATAAAGAATTATTGGATTATATTAATATCACTTTAGTTAAACAAAAAGTAGAAATTAAAGATATGAAAGATATAGATGTCTTTGGATACTATGTAGATAAATCTTATATATCTGTACAAGTATTTTTTATAAGAGGGGCCAAGATTGTAGGAAGACACTTTAAGATATGGCCATTAATAGATGAAGAAGCTGAAGAATTAAATAAATATATATCATATTTTTATCAGAAAGATGTCTTATTACCTAAAGAAGTATTAGTACCTAATATTGTTGATACTAAATTATTAGAAGAATATTTAAATGTACATGTATATTCACCTTTAAAAGGTGATAAAAAAGGTTTAGTAGATATGGCATCTAATAATGCCAAGGTATTGTTAGACGAAAAATTTGATATGATTAAAAAAGATGAAGAAAGAACATATCTTGCTAATGAGGAATTAAAAAATATCTTAGGATTAGACAAACTAAGTCGTATTGAAATATTTGATAATTCTCATTTATTTGGTAGTTTTAATGTATCTGGTATGGTTGTATTTGAAGATGGAATACCTAATAAAAATGAGTACCGCAAATTCAAAATTACTAATGATCAAAATGATGATTATGCAACTATGCGTGAAGCAATGTACAGAAGATATTTTAGAGTACTCAAGGATAATTTAAAAAGACCTGATTTAATTATAGTAGATGGTGGAAAGGGACAAATGACCATTGCACATGAAGTAATTGATTCGTTGAATCTAAATATACCTATAGTTGGTCTTAAAAAAGATGATAAACATAATACTAATGCTTTAATATATAAAAAAGAAATAAGTATTGATAAAACTAGTAATTTATTTCATTATTTAATGCGTATGCAAGATGAAGTACATAATTTTACTATAAACTATCATAGAAATATAAGAAGTAAAGGAGCACTTTCATCGATATTAGATAATATTGATGGTATAGGATCAAAAAGAAAAGAAGAGTTACTTAAAAAATATCATTCAGTAAATAAAATAAAAGATGCAAGTATAGAGGAATTAAGTAGTATAGTACCTTTAAACGTTGCAGAAAATTTAAAAAAGTTTTTAGAGAGTATGGAGGGATAAAATGAAAGGTGTATTATTAAGTCAATATGGAGGATTAGGACTTATCATCGCATTTGGAGTTGTTGTACTAATATTATTTGTAGTATTAAGATTCTTTAAGATGATATTTTCATTCGCATTTATAGGATTTTTATTAAGTCTATTTTCATATTTTGTATATGATTATGTATTTGCTAAAATACCTTTAATTGCATGTTTAGCATTCTTATTATGCGTGACTGGTTTTGCTAATCGTGGTATATTAGGTAAATTCTTTGGACTTATTGGTATAATATTATCTGCATATATTATATTAAATAGTCTAGGATTTTTAAGTGTTTTAGGTATATAGTATTTTCAAAATAAATATTATATGCTATAATTAATTTAGGAAGGTAGATAAATATGGTTTGGAATATTGTAGTTATAGTATTTTTCATTATTGCTATTGCAATGTATGTAGTTGTTGCAAATAAAACAAAATAATACTTTATGTATTATTTTTTTTATTCTAACATTTGTTTGTGTTATAATAATATTAGGTGATAATATGGATAGAATAATTATGCATATTGATGTTAATAATGCTTTCTTATCTTGGACAGCTATTGAACTTTTAAAACATGGTTATAAAGATATAAGAAATTCATTCGCGGTTATAGGAGGGGATGAGGAAGCGCGTCATGGTATCGTACTTGCTAAATCAACACCTGCTAAAAAAATGGGCATTAAAACTGCAATGTCATTATATGAAGCCAGAAAAATAATACCTAATATAGAAGTATATCCAGCTAACTATTCATATTATGAAGAAATGTCTCAAAAATTTATTAATTTATTATTAAAATATACACCAGATATAGAACAGTTTTCTATTGATGAATGTTTTATTGATTATACACCTGTATCTAAATTATATGGTGATCCTTTAAAATTCGCGTATAAAATTAAAGATGAGATAAAAAACACTTTAGGTTTTACTGTTAATATTGGTATTGCTAATAATAAATTATGCGCTAAAATGGCATCAGATTTTGAAAAACCAGATAAAGTTCATACATTATTTTCTAATGAAGTAAAGGATAAAATGTGGCCATTAGATGTAGGTGAATTATTATGGATTGGTAAGAAAACTAAAGAAAGATTAAATATGTTAGGTATTAGAACTATAGGTGATTTAGCAAATACTGATCCTACTAATATTTATCGCTACTTTAAAAATCAAACTAATTCTATGATTGAACATGCAAATGGTATAGATAATGATTTAGTAATAACTAAAAGGGAAGATGCCAAAGGTATATCTAAAATGATTACTATAGATCATGATGTTAAATCAAGAGAAGAATTATATCAGATATTAAATTATATTTCTAATGATTTAGGTCATAGTATCAGAAAACAAAATAAATATACATCTTGTATAGCAGTTATATTAAAAGATAATTACTTTAAGATGCGTACTCATCAGATGAAACTTATAAATAGAACTAATAAGACAAAAGATATATATGAGTATAGTAAAAAACTATTAGATGAAACCTGGAGGGGTGAAGCTATTAGGCTTGTAGGCATTAGATTAGATAATTTATCTGATACACCAATATATCAATATTCATTATTTGAAGATACTAAAGAAGACTTAAACGATGCTTTAATAGATAATGTTATGGATGAATTAAAGACAAAATATGGTTCTAAAATAATAAATAAAGCTAGTCTTTTAAAAAAGAAATAAATATGATATAATTAACTAGAAGGTAGGGATAGTATGAAAGATAAAAAAGTGGATAATGATTTAACGGTATATAAAATATTACTTCCAATAGTAATAGCAGTATTTGTATTTTTAGTAATTAAAAATTTAGTTTTTAATTATCAAATGATGCCTATAGATGTAGATGGTTATCTTAATTTAGTTAAAGGAAATGATAAATCTTTAATATATGTTACATCTGATGATTGCGCTGCATGTGAAGATGCTAAAAAATTATTAGTTAAAATGTTACAAGGTAGCAAGATTAAGACATATATTATAAATGTAGATGATTATGATGATGATAAAAAATTAGAATTCATGAATGCTTTTGAAGAAACTTCAGATGGTGTTTTAACTCCTGCATTATTAATGGTACAAAAAGATACATTAATAAGTAGTTATTATGGACCATTTGATGAAGATTTAGTTATAAAATATTTACAAGATAATGAGTTAGTTAAAAAGGTAAAAATAGAAAATAGTGATAATAATGAATAACATAATAGATGCAATCAGCAAAGATTTAAATATTACTACTAAACAAGTAGAAGTTACTTTAAAATTATTAGAAGAAGGGAATACTATTCCCTTTATTTCACGTTATAGAAAAGATGTAACAAATGGTTTAGATGAAGATACTATTAAAAAAATAAAAGAAGTATATGATTATGAAACTAACTTAGAAAAAAGAAAATTAGATGTAATAAGATTAATTGAAGAAAAAGATTTAATGACTGATGAGTTAAGAAAAAATATTTTATCAGCAACTAAATTAGTTGAAGTAGAAGATTTATATAGACCATTTAAAGAAAAGAAAAAAACTAAAGCTACTGAAGCTATTAATGCTGGGTTAGAACCACTTGCTAAAATAATAATGAGTTTTAAAGTAAATAATATTAATGATTTAGCAAGTAAATATATAAATGATAAAGTATTGTCAGTAGAAGATGCGATTAAAGGTGCTTCATATATTATTGCTGAATGGATAAGTGATAATGCAGCATATAGAAAAACGATTAGAAAGATGATATATAATAATGGATTATTAGTATCTAAAATAAAGAAAAATGCCGAAGACTTAAATAAAGTATATGAAATGTATTATAACTATAGTGAACCTATTAAATATGTTAAACCACATCGCGTTTTAGCGCTTAATAGGGGTGAAGCAGAAGATGTATTAAATATATCTATAGAAATTGATGATAATTTAATAATTGATTATTTAAAATCAAAAATAATTAAAGATGATAAATCTATAGTATGTGATATAGTTATTAATGCTATTAAAGATTCTTATACAAGATTAATATTCCCATCTATTGAAAGAGAAATAAGATCTGATTTAAAAGATATAGCAGATGATGTAGCTATCGAAAATTTTGGTAAAAACTTAGAAAATTTACTATTACAACCACCTATTAAAGAGAAAACCGTATTAGCGTTTGATCCTGGATATGTTAATGGTTGTAAATTAGCAGTAATTGATAAAACAGGTAAATACCTATATTCAACAGTTATTAAACCATTTACAAATAATAATTCATATTTAGAAGATAGTAAAAAAGTATTGTTAAATTTAATTAATAAATATAATGTTGATATAATAGCAATTGGAAATGGTACAGCATCAAGAGAATCAGAAAAATTATGTTCTGAATTGATTAAAGATAATAATTTAAAATGTAAATACTTAATTGTATCTGAAGCAGGAGCATCAATATATAGTGTAGAAAAAGTAGCTATAGATGAATTTCCTAATTTATCTCCAAATGAAAGAAGTGCTGTATCAATAGGAAGACGTATACAAGATCCACTTGCAGAATTAGTTAAAATACCACCTATGGGTATTGGAGTAGGTTTATATCAACATGATGTTAAAGAAGCAAAATTAAAAGATAGATTAGACTTTATTGTAGAAAAATGTGTTAATAGTGTTGGTGTAAATATTAATACTGCATCACCATCTCTTTTAAAATATGTATCAGGTATTAATAGTAAAAATATCGATAAAATAATTGATTATCGAAATAATCATGGTAAATTTAATTCAAGAGATGAAGTTAAAAAATTAAAACTATTAACACCTAAAGCATATGAACAAGCTATTGGTTTTTTAAGAGTATTAGATGGTAATAATATATTAGATTCAACTGCTATACATCCAGAAAGTTATGATGTTGCAAATAAACTTTTATCTACATTAGGATTTAATATTAAAGATATTGGTAGTGAAAACTTAATCGATAAATTAAATAAAATTAATATTGATGAATATACAAATATTTTAAATACTGATAAATATACATTAGAAGATGTTATAGAATCACTTAAAAAACCTAATAGAGATCCTAGAGATTTTCTTGATGCACCTATCTTAAGAAGTGATATATTAGATGTCAAAGATTTAAAAGTAGGTATGGCATTACAAGGTACAGTAAGAAACGTAGTAGATTTTGGAGCATTCATAGATATTGGCTTACATGATGATGGATTAGTACATATATCTAAAATATCTACCTCATATATTAAACATCCTAGTGAAGTATTAAAAGTAGGAGATATTGTAGATTGTTATGTAATTGATATTAAAGATAATGGTAGAGTATCATTATCACTTATAAAGGAGTAGATATGAAAAAATATATAGTTTTAGTATTTATGCTTTCTATCATTGTTACTGGCTGTTTTGGTGAACGTGGTGCTGGTAAATTATATACTAAATGTTATAAAGAAATTAATACATCATATTTAAAAGAAACTGATACATATGATATTTATTATCGTGAAGGAGATATATTTGATATTATCATAACTAAAAAATATGATGGTATGGATATGAAAAATGAGATAAATACATATAAAAAGATGTATGAAAGTGATGCTATTAATATAACAACCACTGATAATTCTATTACATATAATTTTGATTTAAGTCTAATATCTGATGATATTAAAGACACATTTAATATTAAATATAGATATAATGATGAAATAAAAAAATTAAAAGAACTTGGATTTACATGTGAGTAAATCCTTTTTCATAATAATATATTTTAAGAAACATATAATTATGGTATAATTAGTATGGTGATTTCATGAGAGTAATAATAAGCGCGGGTGGAACAGGTGGACATATCTATCCTGCATTAGCAATTATAAATAAAATCCAAGAAGAAGATAAAAAATCTGAATTTTTATATATAGGTACACACAATAGAATGGAAAAAGATATTGTACCGAAAGAAAATATTCCATTTATAGGTATTAAAGTATATGGCTTTACTAAAAATATTTTAAAAGATATTGAAGCTTTATATTTATATAGTATAAGTTATAGAAAATGTATTAAAATCATTAAAGAATTTAAACCAGATATTGTTATAGGTGTAGGAGGTTATGTTACAGTACCACTTATTTTAGCAGCACATAAATTAGGTATTAAAACACTTATACATGAACAAAATAGTATTGCTGGAAAAGCTAATATATTCTTATCAAAATATGTAGATAAAGTATGTATATCAGTAGAATCTTCTAGTAAATATTTTGATCAAGATAAAGTAGTATTAACAGGAAATCCTTGTTCATCTAAAGCAATTAAAAGTACACCTATGTCTAAAGAGAGTTTAGGTCTATCTAAAAATAAAAAATTGGTACTTATTGTTATGGGGTCATTAGGCGCTAAAACGGTATTTGAATTAGTAAGTGATACAATTCCTTTATTTAAAGGTAAAGATTATGAAGTATTATTTATAACAGGTAAAAACTATTATAATGATTCATTAAATGACATAGCTAAGAATGTTAAAGTAGTTCCTTATATTGATAACTTAAGTAGTCTACTTAAGAATACAGACTTAGTAATATCAAGAGCAGGAGCATCAATATTATCAGAATTAACATCACTTAATGTACCATCAATATTAATTCCTAGTCCTTATGTACCAAATAATCATCAATATATGAATGCATTAGATATGGTTAATAATAATGCAGCATATATGATTGAAGAAAAGGATTTAACTAAAGATAAATTAGTTGATACAATTGATAGTATTATTAATGATACAAAAAAAATAAATAATATGAAAAAATCATTAAAGAATATGGCTATTTTTAATAGCGATGAACTTATATATAACGAAATAAAGAAGATGGTGAAGTAGTATGGATATTGTTCGTGAGATTAAATCTTTAGGTGTTGGTAAAATAACAGTTAAACCTAAATTATCTAATCTAACCACATATAAAGTAAGTGGTGAAGCCGCTATATTAGTACAACCTAATAATATAGTTGGTTTAAAAAAACTTATGGAATTCATTTATAAAAATAATGTTAAGCATAAAATATTAGGAAATGGTTCTAATTTAATTTTTAATAGTAATTATGATGGTGTTTTAATAAGCTTAAAATCATTTGATAAGTTTGAAAAACATGAAAATGAATTTAATATAGGTGCTGGGTATTCTACTATTAAAGCATCTATAAAAGCTAGTAGGGATGGATATACTGGATTTGAATTTGCAACTGGTATACCTGGTACTATTGGTGGTGCTATTTATATGAATGCAGGTGCATATAATTCAGATATGGGTTATATTACTAAAAGTATTAAAGTATTAACACCTGAATTAGAAATTAAAACGATGTATAATCATGAATTAGATTTTCATTACAGAACTAGTTTTTTACAAAAACATCCTGGATATATTTGTATTGAAGCACGTATTGTTCTTAAAAAAGGCGATAAGAAAAATATCATGCAAGTAATTGATGATAGAAGAAAAAGAAGAATAGAATCACAACCATTAGAATATCCATCAGCAGGATCAGTATTTAGAAATCCTAAAGATGATTATGCAGGTAGATTAATTGAAGAATTAGGCTATAAAGGTAATGGTGTCGGTGGCGCTGTTGTATCAGAAAAACATGCTAATTTTATTGTTAATAAAGGTGGAGCAACTGGTGAAGACATTAAAAAATTAATTAATAATATTCGAAAAGATGTTAAAGATAAATATGGCATTGAACTTAAGGTGGAACAAGAATTTGTAGAATAGGTGACTTATGGCTAAGAAACGAAAAATAAAATATAAAAATATATTTAAACTTTTATTTATTGTTTTATTAATTATTGTTATTATTAAATTATTGTCATTAAATATTACAAATATATATATTTCTGGTAATAATACTATTAAAGATATAGATATAATTAATATAGCTAAATTATCTGATTATCCTAAAGTAATTAAAGTATTAAATTTTAATGTTGAAAAAAGATTAAAAATGGATAAAAGAATCTATGATGCAAAAGTATATAAAAAGTTTACTAAAATATATATCGAGATAGTAGAAAATAGACCTTTATTTTATAATAGCAATACATCACATACTGTAATGTTAGATGGAAGCTTAGATGATAATATAGTTACACCATATCTACTTAATTATGTACCAGATACTATTTATGATTCATTTGTTAAAGCAATTTCTTTGGTAAATGAAGATGTATTATCTCGTATATCAGAAATAGAATATAAACCTAACAATGTAGATGATAGTAGATTTTATTTAAAAATGAATGATGGTAATTATGTATATATTACTTTATATAATTTTAATAAAATTAATAACTATATTGAAATGTTGAAGCAATTTAAAAATAAGAAAGGTATATTATATTTAGATTCTGGTGAATACTTCGAAATTAAGAATTAATATAGCAATATATTAATTTTTTTTATTTTCTAACTTTTGTTTTACAAATATATAAAATTATAGTATAATTGTTATAGATTATAGGAGATGATAATGTTGAGAAATATTTATACAAGTATAGATATTGGTACAGATACTATCAAAGTTATTGTCTGTGAACTTTTTAATGATGAATTACATTTATTAGCAGAATCTTCTAATAAATCAAAAGGTATTAAAAAGGGTTTAATCGTAGATATGAATGAAGCTTTATTATCAGTTAGAAATGGTGTGGATGAAGTTGAATCTAAATTAGGAATTAAAATAGAAAATGTTTTAATAACAATACCTTCTTATAATGCTACTTTTAGCTTAATCAGTGGGAATGTAGGTATTACTGATAATAAGGTTAAAAAAATTGATATTATTAATGCATTACAAAGTGGTGTTAAACAAAGTGAATTAGAAATGGTTACCATACTACCTATTAATTTTACAGTAGATGGTGTTACTACAAAGACACCTTTAGGTATGGAAGGTAATAATTTAGAAGCTAAAGCAATATTAGTTGAAACACCTGCTAAAAATATGTTAGATATATTAAAATTAATGCAGATGGCATCTTTAAATGTCGTTGATATATCTATTGGTGGTATATGTGATATGTGTGCTTTAAAAAATAATGATATAGATTCACTAGTAGGTATTATTGTTAATATTGGTTCAGAGCTTACTACTATATCTTTATATAATAAAAGTGTTATTATAAGTAATCGTGTTATTGAAATAGGTGGTAAAGCTATTGATAATGACTTATCTTATATATATAAAACTAGTATGTATGATGCTAAAAAATTAAAAGAAAATTTTTCTACTGCATGTTTAAAATATGCGAATGCTTCTGATATATATGATCTTGCTATAGAAAATGGTCAAACTATCAAGGTAAATCAATATGAAGTATCTGAAATAGTGGTTGCAAGATTAGATGAAATATTAAGAACAGTTAAAAAAGAAATTGCATCTTTGACTAATAAGGATTTAGATTATATAATATTTACTGGTGGTACAAGTAATATACTTGATTTTGAATATTTAGTTGATGATATTTTTGGTAACATTAGTAGAATTGCTAAAACAGATATTATTGGTTTAAGAAACATACGTTATACTACTGCGTTAGGTAATATTATATATTATATAAATAAGCAAAAGCTTGTAGGAGAAATAAAGGGAATGGTATTAGATGATTCTTTAGAATCGTTATCATCTTTAAAGAAAAATACATTAAATATTTCAAACGATTCAATGTTAGGAAAAGTAGCAAACTACTTTTTAGGCGAATAGAGGAGGCAATTTATGTTTGGATTAGAAATGGATCAATTAGCTAAGATTAAGGTAATTGGAGTAGGTGGCGGAGGTAACAACGCTGTTAACAGAATGATTGAATCTGGTGTTAAAGGTGTAGAATTTATAGTTGCAAATACAGATTTACAAGTATTAAACAATTCAAAAGCATCAGTTAAAATACAAATAGGTTCAGAACTTACTAATGGTTTAGGTGCAGGAGCAAATCCACAAATTGGTAAAGAAGCTGCATTAGAAAGTAAAGAAGAACTTAAAGCTGCATTAGAAGGTGCTGATATGGTATTCATCACTTGTGGTATGGGTGGTGGAACTGGTACAGGAGCTGCACCAGTAATAGCTACTATTGCACAAGAATTAGGAGCTTTAACAGTAGGTATTGTTACTAAACCATTTACTTTTGAAGGTAAAAGAAGAATGGAACAAGCTTATGATGGTATTGAAGAATTAAAAGCTCATGTTGATACATTAATTGTTATACCTAACGATAGATTAAGAGAAATGATTGATAAATCAACACCATTATTAGAATCATTTAAAGAAGTAGATAATGTACTTCGTCGTGGTGTACAATCTATATCTGATTTAATAGCAGTAGCAGGATTAATTAACTTGGACTTTGCAGATGTTAAAACAGTTATGGAAAAAAGAGGAGATGCACTTATCGGTATCGGTATGGGTACAGGTGAAGGTAGAGCTACAGAAGCTGCACGTCAAGCAGTTGCGTCACCACTTTTAGAAAGAACAATCGATGGTGCTACTGATGCTATTATCAACGTTACTGGTGGTAATAACTTAACATTATTTGAAGTAGAAGAAGCGGTAGAAGTAATTAGAAAATCTGCTAATACTGATATTAATACAATATTCGGTGCAGTTATTAATGAAAACTTAAACGATGAATTAATCGTTACAGTAATTGCAACTGGTTTTGAAAAAAATAAAGAAGTAAAACCAGCACCAAGTTCAATTGATTTTATTAAAGATGATGATGACGATGATGATGAAGCAATCATCCCAAGTATATTAAAAAGAAGAGGTTTTTAAACCTCTTTTATTTTGTGACATAATTTTTATTATATATTTTATATAATTAGTATGGTGGTTATATGACGGTATATATAGATATAGTATTTTTGCTTAATTTCTTCTTTGATTTTATATTATTATTAGGTGTATCTTTATTACTCAAAAGGAATATACCTATATATAAGATAATATTAGGTAGTATTATAGGTAGTATGTCTATAATATTTTTGTTTATGGATATAAATAATTTTGAATTATTTATATATAAAATAATTATAAGTATCTTAATGACTATAACATCATTTGATTATAAAAATATAAAATATACAATTAAAAATATTATATATTTATATTTTATTTCGATATTTTTAGGTGGTTTTTTATATATCATTAACAATAGTTTTGATTATCATAATGGTCTAGTATTTTATAATGATGGTTTATCTATAAATATAGTATTAATAATAATTATTACACCAATACTTATCTATATTTATATTAAGAATCTAAAGTCATTAAAATTAAATTATAATAATTATTATAATATAACCATATATACATCAAATGGTAATATAAAAGTAACATCATATTTGGATAGCGCTAATAAATTAGTATCACCATATTCATTAAAACCAATTATATTACTACATAATAAAAGTCCTATATTTGATAATATAAGATATAGTTTAATACCATATAATACTATTAAAGATATAGGTTTTATTAAGTGTTATAAAGTATCTAAAGTAAGTATAGAAGGTGTAGGTGATAGATATAATGTATTAATTGGATTAATTGATAATGAAATAAATATAGATGGTGTTGATTGTATATTAAATAGTAAAATATTGGAGGGAATATGAAATTTATTAAATTTTTAATACGTATTTTTACATTAGATATATTCTATGTTGGTAGTGCAGATAAACTTCCAGGACCACTTCCTAAAGATATGGAAGCATTATATATAAAAAAATCATTAGAAGGAGATATAGAAGCAAGACAAAAATTAATAGAACATAATTTGAGATTAGTAGTATTTTTAGCTAAGAAATATGATAATACTAAGGTAGATTTAGAAGATCTAGTATCGATTGGTACAATAGGACTTATAAAAGGTGTAAATACATATAAAAATGATAAAAATATTAAATTAGCTACATATATATCACGTTGTATTGATAATGAAATATTAATGTTTTTAAGAAAAAATAAAAAAAGAAGTGGTGAAATATCTTTAGAAGATAGCTTATCTTATGATAGTGAAGGTGGTGAATTACATTTAGAAGATGTATTAGGTACAGATGCTAATATAGTATCAAAAGCATTAGATGATGAAACTGATATACTTCTTTTATATAAAGAATTGAATAAATTAAATCCACGTGATAGAAAAATAATAGGATTAAGATATGGACTAGATGGATATGATAGTATGACTCAAAAAGACGTCGCACAATTACTTGGTATATCGCAGTCCTATATATCTAGAATAGAAAAGAAAGTTATATTGAGACTTAAAAATATTACTAATATATAGAATATATATTAAAAAATAATCAATAATAATTAATGGTGATAATATGAATGAAAACATTGAATTTTTAAACTATATTTATGAAGTTACTGATATGGGTATATCTTCTATCTCAACATTACTTCAAACAATTAAAGAAAAAGATAACAAGATAAAAAAAGTATTAGAATCCATCTTAAAAGGACATGAACATTTTAAAAAAGAAGCTTTAAATTTGATTAAGAAAAATAAAGGAAATGTAAAAAATCCATCATTATTTGCAAAGGCAGGTTCATGGATGGGTATTAAAATGGAAATATCAAATGACAATAGTGATTCTAGAATTGCTGATATGATGATAAGAGGTCTTGATATGGGTGTAATTGAACTTGATAAAAGGATTAATAATTTTGATAATAATACTGATCCGAAAATCAAAAAAATTGCTAAGGAACTTAAAAAGTTTGAACTTGATAGTATTGATATATTAAAAGAGTATTTATAAAACTAGTTTATCTAGTTTTTTTGTTTTTTATAATCTTTTTTTCTTGACTATATAGTGATTTAAATATACAATAGATAGCAATGGTTTTAAAGGTGATGTTATGAAAAAATACCGCAACGAATGGAAATATATATGTAGTAATACATCTCTTGCTATGATAAGGAATAGATTAGATGCATTAATGCATAAAGATATTCATACTAATTTTAACGGTATATATAATGTACATAACATCTATTTTGATGACTATAAAAACAATTCAGCTAAAAGTGTTGAAGCTGGTAATTTAAAGAGATTTAAGTGGCGTATTAGATATTATAATGACGATATTGATACAATTAAATTAGAGCGTAAAGAAAAACTATATGGTAGGTGTCATAAGTTAAGTACTCCTTTAACTTTTAATGAGTATAATGCTTTAATAAATGGTAATGTCGAAGATATTTTATGGGAAACTGATAAGGAATTAGTGAAAAAATTATGTATCGATATTATGACTAAAAGATATGTACCTAAAATAATCGTCGATTATGAAAGAGAAGCATATGTAGATGAGATTTTAAATATAAGGATTACTTTTGACAAAAATATATCTGCTTCTTATGAAATAGATAAATTTTTAAGAGGGGATTATATTAAAGTACCTTTGCAAGAATTACCTTATAATGTATTGGAAGTTAAATTTGATGATATATTACCAGGTTATATAAAAAAGATTATTGAAAGTGTTGCAAGTAGTCAAACAGCATTTTCAAAATATTATACAGGTAGAAAAATGATGGAGATGATAAAATGAGTATAATTGAAAATATTACTAATAATTACAGTAATAGTGCACTTACAATAGAAACAATATTATCAGTTATATTAATGGTATTTGTATTATCTTCATATTGTTTCTTTGTATATAGATATGTATCACATAGAGCTTTTTATAATAAATCATTTAATATAAGTATTGCTGTATTACCATTTTTTGTTGCAACATTAATTTTATGTTTACGAACAGATGCATACATTACTTTAGGTGCTATTGGTGCATTAGCAATTATTAGATATCGTACTGCAATTAAAGATCCAGTAGATATGATATATATATTATGGAGTTTATATATTGGTATTGTTTGTGGTGCTATGTTATTTGAAGTAGCAGTAGTAACATCTTTAGCTGTAACAATCTTATTAGTCATTCTAGAGCGTATTTCTATAGGTAAGTCACCTTATATATTAGTTATACATACTAATGAAGAAGTAGATATGGCATTTTTAAGAGTATATAGCAAAAGATATCGTATTAAAAGTAGAAACTATACTTCTAAAGGTGTAGATTATACTATCGAAGTAAGTTTAAAAGATACATTAGGTCTTATGTCTGAATTAAAGAAAAATAATAAAATTGAAAGATATTCATTAATTGAATATGATTCTGATGATGTTATGTAGGTGAATATGAAAAAAGAATTTATTATGATTATAGTATTGACTTCTATAATCGTATTTATATCTTTATATTTTGGTATCTTTTCTTCATCTAAATATACGAGAAACTTAATTACAGAAGAAGAATGGAATAATATTATAGATAATAGAAAAGAAGCAGATGATTTAATTAAAGACCTAAGATTTAATAATCAAGTTATGTTTAAAGATAAACTTTCAAATACATATTTTTATACATTAACTACATATACACCTAATATATATTACAAAAGTATTAATGGACATGCAAAATTCGCGTTTAAAGAACTTATTACTGATGAATTGATTGAAGATAATAAACCTTTAAAAATGCTTATATATACTAAAAATAAATATACTATTATTGATATAACAGTAACTAGATTACCAATTATTAATATATCTAAAACATCTGATCATTTAGATAAATATAAAACAATGATGTTAACTTTATATGATGGTAATAATACTAGTTCTAAAGGATTTATTAAATATAGAGGTGCTTCTACTTATATATTTCCTAAAAAGAGTTATCGTATTAATTTAGATGAACATATAAATATGCTTGGTTTAAGAAAAGATAATGATTGGATTTTATATTCAGCATATAATGATCAAGAAAAAATAAGAAATGCTTTTGCATCTCAAGTATGGTATCAAATGTCTAGCACAGATCCTGCATATAATATACATAATAGTAATGAATATAAATATGTAGAATTATTTATAAATGATTCATATGAAGGATTATATATGCTTACATATCCTATTGATGAAAAAGTAGTAGGTATGGATAAAGGTACTACTAATTTTGATGAATATATGTTTAAAAAAGTAGGATATAAAATGTCGGAATTTAATATTGAAAATCCATATTTAGAAGATTATGAGCTATCAAGTAATAATCCTGATACATTAGGATATACTAAATTAGCAAAATTCTATAAAGATACATTAAATACTAATGATATTGAATTATTATATAGTTATATAAATACTACAAATGCGATTGATATATTTATATTCAATAACTTTATTCAAGGTATAGATCATGCAAAAGACTATATGCTTAAAAATATGTATATTACTTTAAAAGAAGATGGTAAAGTATTATATACTCCATGGGATTTTGATATAACTTTTGGTAATGTATTTAATGCTGAACTTACTAATTTAACTGATATGTATAAATTAGATCCTAGCGCTAATTTTGTTATGAAGTTAAATCCTATCTATCGTATTAGAAAACTAGGTGACTTAAGTATTAATCTATTAATGTATAATAGATATCAATATTTAAGAGATACGGTATTATCTGATGGTAATATTGCTAATATTATTGATAATTATGAATCTGATATATATGATTCAGGTGCTTTTATAAGAGATATGAATAAAAATAAAGATGGTAATTATAATAATCCTAAAATAAAATTAAATAAGTTTAAAACTTATGTATTAGAAAGATTATCATATTTAGATAAATATATGGCTGATTACATAGGATATTCAATTAAATAAAGTAGTAAAACTACTTTATTTTTATATGATAAAAACTTTACTAATTATTTAATAATTATTTAGTAATGGTGTACATAGTAGTTGTTTTATGATATAATATATTTGAATATAGAAAGTATACCTTTACTTCTTATAATTTGCATTATAACCTTAATTGTGCTAGTATAGGCGAGTAAGGGGAGGTATTAGTATGAATGATAAAACTTATATTTTAGAAGGTTCTAATCGTGAACTTGCTATATCACATAAATTAGCATATCTAGTTATAAAAAGAACCTTTGATATAATAATAGGATTAATTGGAACTATATTATTACTTCCATTAGCATTTATAATTAAACTTGCCTATATGTTTACAGGTGATTATGCACCAATTATATATAAACATAAACGTATAGGTTATAATGGACAACCTATATATATCTATAAATTTAGATCTATGGTTTCAAATGCTGATGAAATGCTTAAAGAATTATTAAAAGATGATGAATTAAGAAAAGAATGGGAAGCTAATCAAAAATTAGATAACGATCCTAGAATTACTAAAGTAGGTAAGATAATAAGACATGCATCTATTGATGAAACTCCACAATTTATTAATTTATTAAAAGGCGATATGTCTTTAGTAGGACCTAGACCTTTAGTAGAGGGTGAGTTAGATGCTCATAAAGGTAATCATGAAATATATGAGTCTGTAAAACCTGGTATAACAGGATGGTGGGCTTGTAATGGTAGAAGTGTTTTAGATTATAAAAAAAGACTTGAATTAGAATATTTCTATGTAGAAAATGCATGTATATCATTAGATATTAAATGTATATTTAAAACTATTCAAGCTGTTTTAAATAAAGATGGTGCTAAATAAAAGGAGCTGGAAATATGAAGGCAGAATTTCATGTTCATACTAGATATTCTAAAGATAGTATTATGCCTTTATGGCTTCTTTTTGTTGTATGTAAATTAAAGCATATTAAGTGTATTGCGATAACTGATCACAATGAAATTGCAGGTGCGCTTAAGTTTAAGAAAAGATATCAAAAGCATGGTATTGATGTTATAATTGGTGAAGAAATATTTACTTCTGATGGTGAAATAATTGGGTTATTTTTAACTGAAAAGATACCAGCAAAATTATCTGCATTAGAAACAATTAATGAAATAAAAAAACAACATGGTTTAATATATATACCACATCCATACGATGAAAAAAGATATAAAACAGTTATTGATGCTTCTGTACTTGAAAAAATAGCTGATGAAGTTGATTTTATTGAATGTCATAATGGTAGAAATATTAAAAAAGAGTTTTCTGATAAACAAAATGATATATGTAATAAATATAATAAGACTAAGATAGTCGGTAGTGATGCCCATACATTTATTGAATTGGGACGCAATTATTTAGTAATTAATGGTTGTAGTAAAGAACATTTGAAAGATGAAGTGGCAAATGCTAAATTTATCAAAAAAAGATGTTTGAAAATTGCGCATTTTATAACTAAAATCAGTAAAGCTATAAAGTTATTATTAAAGGGTGATATTAATGAATTATGTAGAATTATCAATAGAAAAATTAAAAGAAGAAAATAAAAAACTATATGATATTATTCGAAAAGAATATGATTTTGATTGCGTTGTTTTTATAGCAAGGGGGTCATATTTAATTGGTGAAGAAATAGCTTCTTTCAATAATGTTAAATTATTAGAAATATTTGCAACAAGAAAAAGTGCTAGCTTAATCAAAAAAATAGCATCACCAATGTTAAAAATATTACCTAAAAGTTTAAAAAAGTTTTTGCGTAAATCTGAATTAAAATCTGGAATACATAATAAGGATTCAGAAAGAGTTATTTCATATAATAAAAGCAAATTTAATGGAGACTATAAAAAAATATTATTAGTTGATGATTCTATAGACACTGGTAATACTATATGTCAAGTGTACGATCAGTTAAGAAAGATATTTCCTAATTCTGAAATTAAAACAGCTGTATTAAATATATTTACAGCTGCTAAAACTAAATTCACACCAGATTTTTCTTTATATGAAGATACTGTTATATTAGGACCATGGTCAAACGATTCTAAAGAGTATACTAAATATATCCATGAGTATAAAAAGTGGCATGACAACTACGAAGGTGATACAAATGAAAAATAAAATATCTGTCGCCATGGCTAGTTATAATGGCGAGAAATATATTGAAGAACAAATTAATTCAATTTTAACTAATTTATTAGAAAATGATGAGCTAGTTATATCAGATGACGGCTCAACTGATAATACTTTAAATATTATTAAAAAAATTCAATCTCAAGATGACCGTATAAAATTATATAGTGGTCCTAAAAAAGGTGTTAAGCAAAATTTTGCTAATGCCATATCACATTGTACTGGAAGATATATTTTCTTATCTGATCAAGATGATGTATGGAGCCGTGATAAGGTAAAAAAAATAGTTAATGTTTTTGAAGAAAAAAAGTGTTTAGTAGTTCAACATGATTGTACTGTTACGGATAGCAATAAAAATACTATTTTAGATTCATATTTTAAATATCGCAAATGTGGTCCAGGAATGCTTAAAAATATTTATAAAAATACGTATATAGGTTGTTGTATGGCTTTTGATGCATCATTAATCCCACATATATTACCAATTCCAAATAATATTGATATGCATGATCAATGGATTGGTTTGATAGGTGAAAAATATATGCCCGGAGTTTTTATTAATGATAAGTTGATAATATATCGTAGACATGAAGGAACTGCTTCAGATTTGTTCCATTCACATAAATTAAGCGTTCAAATTAGAGATAGACTTAATTTGATAATGCAATTAATAAGGAGGAAAAAGTAATATGTATATATTTTTATTAATTTTTTTACTAATTATTTTTATTGTGTTTGATTATATTAAGGATAAATTTCTTTTAACACCGGTTAAAGTGTTAAATTTTATGTTTTTAATAATAGTTTCGCTATATTATTTGCAATTATCGTTATGGCAAATGCCATTATCTGATGCTACGTTAATCATATTTATCATTACTATCATTGGATTTAATGTTTCATATTATCTAGTAAAAACATTAAGAAAAAGTCATAAAGTAATTGAAAAAGCTGAAGTATTTGAAGAAGAGTCAGTTAAAACACGTAATATTATGAATATTATTACTGTTGCATTTATTGTATTATTTGCGTTCGAATGTATATATGCAAAGGGAGCACCATTATTATTTAAACTTATGGGACAAAATAGCAGTCACTTGGATTGGGCTATTCCATCATTAAATGGTTTGCTTAATAGTATTGCGATGACTTTTGGAGCATATTATTTATTTAAACGTGATAAAAAATGCTTAATATATGTATTGTTTGCAATACTAACATTGTCTAGACAAGTAATTATATCGATGATAGTTGAGTGCATAATTCTAAGATTTTTATTTAAAAATGGTAAAAAGATACGTTGGGGTAGATTGGCAATTTTTGCTGTAGCTGGCGTATTATTATTCGCATTAGCTGGTAATTTTAGATCTGGCAGTAATATGATGAACAATATATTCCTACCAAAATATAAAAACATACCAAATTCTATAATGTGGTTATATTCATATCTAGAATTTTCATTAAACAATTTTAACTATTTAGTTTCAATGACTGTTGGTGGAATTAACCATGGTATATCAAGTTTATGTGCATTTTTACCACGTGCAATTACTAATTTAGTTGCTATTAAACCAGCACATGAATTAAATTATTTAGTATATAATGCATTTACTGTATCAACTTGGTATCCAGAAATCTATTTAGATTTTGGTGTAATAGGCGTTGGAATTATGAGTATATTACTTGGTTTATTGGGAGCATATTTATATAATAAGGCTGCAAGCGAAAGAACAACTAGATACAATATGTTGTATGCTATATATTTACATAATATAATATTCTGGTTCTTTACAAATATGTTTTTAGAAATTTCTATATTTTTCCAATTTATACTAATTCTATTAATATTTCCAAAATTTAAAAAAAAAATGAAAAATACTAATGCAGATGAAAGAAATACTTCATATTATGCCAAAAAAATATTTACGTCATATGGTATATTTTTTGTAAACATATTATCTTACATAGTTAGTTTAGTTATACCTAAAAACAAAAAATTAGCTATAATTACCGATTGGTTTGGGGAAAGATTTTCAGATAATTCAAAGTACTTATTTTTACAACATGACGCTAAAAAAACAGGTATACGATTAGTATGGATTACCTCTAGTGATGATGTATATAATTTTTTAAAAGAACATAATTATGAAGTAGTAAAGAAAAAAAGTTTGTATTCTTGTTGGTTACATTTGAGAGCAAAGTATCATATTATTGATCAAAGTCATAGATCTTTATTAGGATTTTTATCAATACGTGCAGTTAGAATTAATTTATGGCATGGTATTGGTATAAAGAGAGTAGGTTATTTTGCTGAGGAAGCTCCTGATGGTATGTTAGGCAATTTCTTATATCATAATTTTATATTTTTAAAGACACATTTTAATGGATGGTTTAGTGTTGGTAGATGGGATTATCAATATATGTCTTGTCCAACTCAATTTTGTTATGATGAGATTCTACGCCATGTGTTTATTGAAAAATTCACATTACCTATAGTATGTTCATATCCTAGAAATATATATTTAAGACATATTAGTGAAGGCAAAAAAGACTATAATTTATATACTGAAAGGGATATAGAACAATTAAACGTACTTAAGAATGCTAAAAAAGATGGTAAAAAATTGGTATTTTATATACCGACATTTAGAAAAAACGATTTAAGATTTTTTGGTACTACAGATGATAAAAAATTGAAAAAGTTATTTAAGATTGCTAAAGATAGTAATATTGTGTTTGTATTTAAGATGCACGCACATGATAAAACTATTCTAGAAAAAAATGAAAATTGTATATTTATTGATGGCCAAAGTGATTTAACATCATATATTAGATATGCTGATTGTTTGATTACTGATTATTCGTCTGTATATACGGATTATTTAATTTTGAATAGACCGGTTATATTCTATCAGTTTGATATTAATGAGTTTTTAGCAAATTCATTAGGATTTATAATTGATCCAAAAAAATATTGTCCTGGTAATTTTGCTTATAATATTGATGAATTGATCAATGTTATTGATAAATTGGCAAAGGATAATTTTGATGACGGATATGAAAAACAACGAATCAAAGTAAGGGATGCAATTCACGGTTCTCGTGACATATATATATTTGATAAAATAAGTGAGATGGGATTATGAAAACATTAGATAAAAAAGCAATTAAAGCAGGTGTGGGTTACACAATAGGTAATTTACTTATTAAGAGTGTAGGTTTTTTATCTATACCGATTTTTACAAGATTATTATCATCAACTGAGTATGGTATATTTAATTCATATTTAGCTTACGAATCGATTGTTTTTATAATAATTGGATTTGCACTTCATAGTAGTATTAAAAATGCTAAGTATAAATACAAAGATAAATTCAATGAATATTGTTCATCAATACTCTTGATATATATTATAAATCTTATAATATTTTTAATAATTGGTAATTTGGTTTATCCTTTTATTGCTGAATTCTTATCTTTTTCAAGATTTATATTTAACTGTTTAATTATACAAAGTATGGGTGCTGCTTTAATTACTTTTTATAATGTTAAATTATCTTTAGAATTTAATTCAAAAAAATATGTAATTCTTGCATTTCTTAATACAGTAGGTAATGTATTATTGTCTATTGTATTAATGAAAACTATATTCAATAATAATAGAGTAGATGGTAGAGTTATAGGCTCAGTTATTCCGTTATTTTTAATTGGAATATATGTTATATGGCAATCAATTAAACTTGCAAAGCCTAAATATAACAAAGAATATTGGACTTTTGGCATAAAATATAGTTTGCCTATAGTACCACATGGATTATCACAGGTTATATTATCGCAATTTGACCGCGTAATGATCCAACACATAATAAGCGCTGCAGCAGCTGGTATTTATAGTTTTGCATATAATATAGGTACAATTGTACAGACGATAGCAACTTCTGTCGATAATTCATTTTCGTCTTGGTTATATGAAAAAATGAGTAAAAAAGAATACAGTGATATTAAAGAAAAAACAAATAAATATGTTCTTATGTTTACTGTATTATGTATGGTAATAGTAGTATTTAGTGTTGAATTAGTTAAAATATTATCTACTAAAGAATATTGGGAATCTATTTACTGCGTTATACCAATTATATTCGCTACATATTTTATGTTTTTATATTTTTTACCTGCACAAGTTGAATATTATCATAAAAAAACAAATTATATAGCTTTAGGTACAGTATTTGCTGCTTTACTTAATGTTTTATTAAACTATATATTTATTCCTAGATATGGATATATAGCAGCAACTTATACAACTGTATTTTCATATATTGTATATTTTATAGCGCATTATATAATTGCAAGAAAGATATTAGGATTTTATTTATATGATACAAAATTTATAATTAAAAATATATTGTTATTGTTGCTTGTTTGCATAGCGGTATTTGTCAATTTACACAATTTTTTATTAAGATATTTAATATTAATTCCAATTATGATATACTTTATATATAACAACAAAGAATTAATTGGTAAAATAATATGTAAATTTAAAACAAATTAAAACATATTATCAATGTAGAGAGGACAATATTATGAACTGTGTTTTAATTAAGATGGCTGGTAAAGGTGAACGCTTTGGTAGCGAATTACCAAAACAATTTTGTGAAGTAAATGGTAAACCATTATTTACTTATGTATTAGAAGAATATAAAAATTTAGATTGTATTGATAAAGTAATAGTAGTTACAAATCCAGATTTTATAGAATTGACTTCAAAGTATGCTAAAGAAATATTAGAAGATAAATTACTTGAGGTAATTCCTGGTGGTGATACTAATGCAAAATCAATATATAATGGTGTGATGTGTGCTAAAAAATATATGAGTAATGATGATATATTGCTTACGCATGATGCTACTAATCCAATAGTAGCGACTGATAAAATATTAGAAGTAGTAGAAGCTGCTAAAACGTATGATTTTGCTAGTTTATGTACAGAACAAGTACATACAATTTATAATAAAGATGATGATAATTTTATTATAAATACTCTCGACAGAAAAACTGTGTGCTCTGGTTATTCTCCAGAAGCGTTTAAATTTAATGATATATATGATTGTTATATTAATTCGAATGCCGAAGAATTAGAGACAATGACATCTGCTATATCACTTGCTAGTGCACATAATAAGAAAGTAAAATTAATAAATGCGAATATACTTAATCTAAAAATTACATATAAAGAAGATTTGGATGCATTTAGCAAATTGGTTAAATAATAGAGGTGTAATATGAATAACGAAAATTATATTACTGAGTTAGTTAATAGATATCCGAAATTAGATAATATTAAAGAAAAGATCAATGATGCATATTTAGTTATATGCAATGCATATAAAAATGGAAATAAATTATTGATTGCTGGTAATGGTGGATCAGCATCTGATTCTGACCATATTGTTGGTGAATTAATGAAAAGTTTTGAATATAAACATCCTATAAATCAAAACTTATCTTTGGAACTTGCTAGGGTAGGCGGAACAGATGGAGTGATATTATCTAATAATTTAGAAACTCCATTGCCTGCAATTGCTTTAACTAATCATATAGGATTATCAACTGCATATAGTAATGATGTTGATGGTAAATGTGTATTTGCTCAACAACTATTTGGATATGGTAAAACTGGTGATGTGTTCTTAGCAATTACAACTTCAGGAAATAGTAAAAATGTTGTTTTGGCAGCAATTTTAGCTAAAACATTAGGTATTAAAGTAATCGCACTTACTGGTAATCGTCATGGTGAAATCGAAAAATATGCCGACGTAGTTATTGATGTACCAGAAAGCGAGACATTCAAAATTCAAGAATTACATTTACCAATATACCATTGTATATGTCGCATGTTGGAAAATCATTATTTTGGTACTCAAAGATGAATTAATTTCATCTTTTTTTATATATATGATATAATTTAAGTAGGTGATAATATGAAAGTAAATGGAGAAATAATAAAAGTTACTAAATTATGGATGATAAAGATTAATACAAAATCTTTTAGAAAAGGACCTTTAGATGGTGCTACTTTCCCATATATAGTTAAAGTTAAATATACCGTAAATAATGAAACATATATAAAGAATAAATATGTATATGTTGGTAATAAAAAGATAAATATTGGAGATAAAGTAACAGTAACTTATAACGAATCAAATCCATCTAAAATAGTATCTTTAGAATTTTAAAAATATAATAAGATTGACTTAAACATATTAATATGGTAATATTAAATCACATAAGTTTTTACTTATGGAAAGTAAAAAGCAGCGATTCCGGCTGTTAACAGGAACCCAAAAAAGAGGCGATTCCGGCCGTAACAGGAACCTAAAAAAGCAGCGATTCCGGCTGTTAACAGGAACCCAAAAAAGAGGCGATTCCGGCCGTAACAGGAACCTAAAAAAGTAAGGTTAGATGTAAAATCTAACCTTTTTTCTTTATTCGAAAGGAGGTGAAAAATGTCGGATATTTTAAAATTGGTTAAAGTAAATTATAGGTATTGTGATTATTTAAGAAAATATGATAATAAAGTATCATATAATGCGGGTAAAAAAGAATTGAGACCATTTATTGGGGTATTATTTAAAATCAATAATTTGGAATATTTTGCACCATTATCTTCCCCAAAGCCTAAACATGTAAATATGCGAAAAGCAATTGACTTTTTAAAAATAGATGATGGTAAATTAGGTATAGTTAATTTTAATAATATGATTCCTGTTTATGAAAAAAATTATGAGTTACTGGATCTTTCTCTTGTAAATAAGGATAAAATATCATCTACATATATAAAACTTTTAAGAAAACAATTATTTTGGCTAAATCGTCATCATAAAACATTAATTAAAAAATCAAGGACATTATATTATAGTTACATAAATAATACTTTGGATAAAGGTATTAAGTTACGATGTTGTAATTTTAAATTATTAGAACAAAAGTGTATGGAATACAACAAAGAGCTAATTACAATCTAACACTTATTTTAAAAATATAATATTTGTGATATACTTTTAATAGGTGTGTGGTTAATATGAAAAGAAAATTAAATATACCATTATTAATATTTACTATCATAGATATAATACTTGTATTTATATTTATGATAAATGCACGTATGTTAAATGTATTACCATTAAAATATGTTATTTTAATATTGATATGTTTCTTATTATTACACTTAATAGCAACATTATTACAAAAGAAAAAGAAAAAAATATTTAAAATAATAGGATATACAATATTTGTATTATTAATAATATTTTATAGTATAGGTATATATTATACATCTGTAACATTAAAGTTTATGAAAACTTCATTCAATAATATTAAAAACACATATGAAAATACATATATAGTTATTACAAATACTAATTATAATGAAATATATGATTTAAGTAATAAAAAAATAGGATATTATAAATCTATTCCTAATATTAATCTATCAATAGATAAATTAAAAAGTATAATTGAATATAATGATATATCATATAATAATGTTATAGATATGTTTGAAGATATATCTAAAAATAAAATAGATGCCGTATTAATAGAAAAATCAATATATGATGGTATGAAAGAAAATATAAATACTATATCATTTGATAAATATAAAGAACTATATACATTTACTATAACAATAGATGAAGATATTAATGTAGATGCAATAGGTGATGTAGTAAATATTTATATAAGTGGTTTAGATTTTACCAACACCAATAGCGATTTTAACATGATTGTAACTATTAATAGAAATACTAAAAAAGTATTATTAACATCAATACCTAGAGATTATTATATGTATATGCCTACACTTGGTATGAGTGATTCTTTAGAATTCGCATCAGTATGGGGTATTAATACAAATAAAGAAGGACTTGCAAATCTATTTGATATAAATGTTGATTATACATTACAAATATATACAAAGAGTTTAGTAGGTTTAGTAGATTCAGTTGGTGGGGTAGAGTTCTGTTCAGATATATCTTTTAGAACAACACATGCTCTAGTATTAGATACATATGATGATACTAAAGGTAAAAAGTTATATGTCGAAAAAGGTTGTAAAACATATAATGGTATAGAAATACTTACAATTGCAAGAGAAAGACTCGCATTCCCATCAGGTGATAGACAAAGACAAAAAAACTGTCAACAAATAATGATAAATATATTTAATAAAATGCTTCATTTTGAAAGTGTATTAAACTATGTAGAAATATTAGATAATCTATCAGATCTATATTCTACTAATATACCTAATAAATTAATAACAGGTATTATACAAGATTTCATTAATGGTAATAAATGGTCAATAGATACTCAGTCAGTTGACGGTAAATCAATGACTGCAAAAATACATGCAGGAACAGTATATGGATACGCGATGAATCCTACTTTAGAAACAGTAGAAACTGCTAAAAATAAAATAAAAGAATTGTCAAACTAATACAATATGTATTAGTTTTTCTTTAAAAAAAATTAAAAATATATTATAATTAAATAGGTGTTAGTATGAAGTCAAAAAAGAAAAAACTAAAAAAAATAGGTATGATAGTAACATTATTATTAGTAATATTAATCATGCTACTTTCATATATGTTAATTAAATTAAATATATTACCATATCATTATTTAATAATATTAATTGTTATATTAGGTATAATAACACTTACATTATCTAAAGTAATGCTTATATCTAAATATAAGGTATGGTTAAAAGTAATATCAATAATAATATCATTAATATTAGTTATAGTATCAATAGTAGCAAATATTTATATATTTAAAACATATAACTTTATGGATACAATCAATAATGATAAAAAAATATATGAAAATTATTATATATTAGTATTAAATAATACCTATAATAAAATAGATGAATTAAAAAATAAAAAGATAGGTACATTTAATGAATCTACAGATATGTATGATAATGTTATTAAAGAATTAGATAAAAAAATAACTAGTACAAGAAAAGAATATATATCTATAGATAATCTTATTAAATCACTTTTAAATAAAGAATCTGATGCCATTATATTAAGTAATATTATGTATGAATTTACAAAAGAAGAAGATAAAACATTTGAAAGTAAAGTAAAAATAATTGATACTATTAAAGTAGAAAAAGAAGATAAAGTTAAAGATACTAATTTAAATATATCTAAAGATGTATTTACAATATATATAAGTGGTATTGATACATATGGAGATATTAAACTTAGAAGTAGAAGTGATGTTAATATGTTAGTAACAATAAATCCTACTACATATGAAATATTATTAACATCAATACCTAGAGATTATTATGTACAATTACATAATACAAAAGGCTATAAAGATAAACTTACACATGCTGGTATATATGGTGTTAATATGTCCATTGAAACAATAGAAGATTTATTAAATATCAATATTGATTATTATGTCAGAGTTAATTTCTCTACATTAGTTAATGTAGTAGATATTATAGATGGAATAGACATCAATAGTGATGCATCATTTACACCTTGGACTGATAAAAGTTTTACAGTTAAAAAAGGAATGAATCATTTTACCGGTAAACAAGCACTTGCATATGCAAGAGAAAGATATGCCTATAAAGAAGGCGATAGACATAGAGTTCAAAATCAACAAGATGTTATTACGGCAATTATAAAGAAATTAACTAGTACAAAAACATTACTTACTAAATATACAACATTACTAAATAGCATCAAAAATAGTTTCCAAACAAATATTAATTTAGATGATTTAGCACCACTTGTACAATTACAACTTTCAAAAATGCCTAATTGGACAATAAAAAAATACAGCCTAAATGGTACTAATAGTTCAGGATATACATATACTATGGGTGAACAAAAAGTATTTGTAATGACACCTGATCAAAAAACTATCGATAAAGCTTATGAATATATAAGTGGTATGAAAAAAGGTAAAAAATTATCTGAATTAGGATTATAAGATACATTATGTATCTTTTTTTGTTTAAAAAAATAAAATATACCCATTATATATTAGGTGATAAAATGGCTAAACATAAAGTAGATATAGTAAATGTAGATACATCTAATTTAACTGTACTTACAAATGAAGAAATGAAAAAATTATTTATTATGTATCAAAATGGAGATATTAATGCTAAAGAAAGATTAATTAATGGTAATTTAAAATTAGTATTATCTATACTTAAAAAATATAATAATAGAGTAGATAATATGGATGATTTGTTTCAAGTAGGATGTATTGGATTAATAAAAGCAATTGATAATTTTGATTTATCACATGATGTTAGATTTTCTACATATGCCGTACCAATGATATTAGGTGAAGTAAAAAGACATATAAGAGATAATTCATCATTAAGAATTGCTAGATCAATTAAAGATACTGCATATAAAGCACTTAAAATAAAGGAAGAATTAACTAATAAATATAATCGTGAGATATCCATTTCTGAAATAGCAGATATTATGGGATTAAAAGAATATGAAGTATCAGATGCTATTGATTCAATGAAAGAGGCATTAAGTATACAAAAACCTATATATAATGATGGTGGAGATACAATATATTTAGAAGATCAAATAAAAGATAATTCTAGTCATTATGATATAGATATTAAAATATCTTTATATGATGCTTTAAAACATATTAAACCTAAAGAAAAATATATATTAGTTAGTAGATATTTATATGGTATAACTCAAACAGAATTATCAAAAAAATTAGGTATTTCACAAGCTCAAATATCAAGATTAGAAAAAAGTGGTATTGATAGTATAAAAAGATTAATTAAATAATATAATTATATAGGTGGTATGATGAGACTTTCGGAATTACAAAATAAGGATGTAGTTTATTTAGAAAACGGAAAAGTTATAGGAAAAATTATTGATGTTATAATAAGTGAAGATGGTGCTATTATCTCTTTAATCGTAGAAAAATATAAATTTTTAATATCGTTATTTACTAGTAGAGCTGAAATAGAAATACCTTGGTGTAATATTTCAAAGATGGGTGAAGACGTTATATTAGTATCATTAATATAGAAAATAGATGACATAACATCTATTTTTTGATATACTTATTATGGTGATAATATGAAAGATAATAAGGTATTTATAGCTATTATAGGAATATTATTATTTATAATATTAGGTATTTTTATAGTAAAGTCATTTAAAGTAAAGGAATATACAAGAAACTATTTTTATATGGATACATATATTAATGTTAAGATCTATTCATCTAGTAAAAACAAAGCTTTAAAAGCATTAGATGAGATTGATAATATATACCATACTTATCACGATTTAACTGATAGATATAATGCACATGAATATGGATTATACAATTTAAATAAGAATGGTAATTCTACGATTGATTATAGATTATATCAAATAATAAACTATGGTTATGATTGGTATAAAAAAAGTGATGGATTATTTAATATTGCGATAGGTAACGTTACTGATGTATGGCTTAAATATCGTGAAAAAGGTAGTGGAGTACCTACTAAAGAAGAGTTAGTTAAAAAATCTATTAATATAAGTGATGTTATTATAAATGAAGTTATAACAAATGTTAGTAATCCTAAAGTTGATAGTATTAAATTAAATAATGGTGTCAAAATTGATTTAGGTGCGATTGCTAAAGGATATACTACTGATGTAGTTGCTGATTACCTAAAAAGTAAAGGCATAAAAAAATATATAATAAACGCCGGTGGTAATGTATTAGTAGGTAAAAAAGTAAAAGAATCAGGATATAAGATTGGTATTGAAAATCCTACTGGTGAAGGTGGCATATATAAAATAGTTAAGGGTGAGGATATAGCAATCGTAACATCTGGTGGTTATAATAGAAATTATACATATGATGGTGTTACATATAATCATATTATTAATCCTAAAACATTATATCCTGCTAATAATATGTTAAGTGTTACAGTTATAGCTAAATCATCTAAAGAGGCAGATGCATTATCTACAACGCTATTTTTAATGGATGTAGATAAAGGTATGGAATTTATTAAAGAATATGATGCAGATGCCATATGGTATTTGAACGATGGTAAAGTAATAACTACTCCAGGTATAGCAAAATATGAATAGCAAAGATATATTACTATGTGTAATAATGATATTATTATCACTTATTATATATTTACTTATATATGATTCAAATTCTACTATGGCATTAGTATATTATGAAAATAAAGAAATATTAAAAATCGATTTAACTGATAAGAGTTTAAGAGAATATACAGTTGATGGATATAATGGTAATGTAGTAATTGAAACAGTTGATGGAAAAGTAAGAGTTAAAGAAGAGATAAGTCCTAAACATTTATGTAGTAAGCAAGGATATATATCTTTGAGTGGTGAGACAATTATATGTTTACCAAATAAAATAGTAATTAAAATTAATAATGATGAAGTAGATACGGTTGTGAGTGTATGGAATTAAAAAAATTTACGAGACTTTCTATGTTATTAGCGCTTTCAGTAGTATTAAATATTGCTGAAAATATGATACCTTTATTTAATGGATCACTTCCTGGTGTTAAATTAGGACTTGCTAATATCGTAATATTATTTATACTTTATGAATATGGCTTTAAAAGTGCAATATTTGTTAGTATAACAAGAGTGTTTTTAGTAAGTGTATTATATACTGGACTTTTTAGCGTAGCGTTTTTCTTAAGTCTTGCAGGAGCTCTATTAAGTATAATAGTTATGGGTCTATTTAAAAAATATACTAAATTATCAATAGTTGGTATAAGTATATTAGGTAGTTTGTTTCATAGTTTAGGTCAAATAGCAGTGGTAGGCTATATTATAGGCAGTATATCTGCATTTAATTATCTACCTTTAGTAATACCATTTGCGATACCTACAGGTATACTTACTGGTATTTTAAGTAAGGAGTTAATAAAATATTTCGAATAATTATTTAATAATTGTAATAATTATGATATAATTTATATAGGATAGGTGAGGTTATGAAAAAGTTATTTTTAAGTATTGCATTAGTAGCACTTGTATTTGGTGTTGCAGGATGCGAAAAAGTAGAAAAAGGTAATTATAAGGAAGGTACATATGAAGCTACAGTAGTAGATGATTATAATAATGAAAATAATATTGCATCTGCTAAAATAGTTATTGATGCAAATGGTAAAATTGAATCAGTATATTTAGATACAACATATAAAGGATCAACTAAAAAAGCATTAAAAGATGATTACAATATGAAAAAATTCAATTCTAATGCAGCTGGTGAGTGGTATGAACAAGTAGAAAAATTAGAAAAAGCCATTGTTGAAAATCAAGGATTAGATACTATTAAATTAAACAGTGATGGAACTACAGATGCTGTATCAGGATGTACGATTAAAATAAATGCACTTTATAACGCGGTTAAAGATGCATTAGCAAAGGCTAAGTAATTTAGCCTTTTTTTTGGAGGTAGAATGAAAAAAGGATTTACATTAATAGAGTTACTAGCAGTTATAGTAATACTTGCCGTTATCGCACTTATAGTAACACCAACAATATCAAAAATAATAGATAATGCTAAAAAATCTACAGCTATTAACTCTGCATATAATTATAAAGATGCAGTTGATCAATCATATGCTGCTAGCTTGCTTATTAATAATAATTTAAAACGATATGGTACATATAGTATAATTGGTGATAAGATAGTTGGTGCTGCAGAAGAAATGGGTAGTTATGATGTAAATGTATCAGGTGGTAAGCCAACATCAGGTTATTTACTATATGAAGATAATGTATTAACTGATGCATGTTTTGTTATTAATGGTTATGAAGTGTCATATTCTTCCGATAAATTCTCATCATCAGGTAAAGGTGATTGCGGACTTAGTACGACATATTATTCATATAAAGGTAGTAGAGTAACCGACCCTAAGAATATACCTGGTTACTGGGATTTTTATGTTAAAGAAGCAAATTTGGCATGGGGCGTAGAGTATAAGCCATATAAACCTCAGTTAAATCATTTGACGTATGAAGAATGCATGGATATTATTGAATTGGACCATCGTACTGGTGAAGGCTTTTATGAAAAATGTGTGCCACATACTATAAATACTATAGTTATACATTTTAAAGATCATATTAGATGGGGCTATGATACTATGGATGAATGTATGGAAGAAATAACTAATCCGGTAGAAGTCGATTATACAAGTGCAAAATGTGTTTATAGGGATGATATATATGATTTAATGAGACATGATTCAGGCGAGACATGGTCTGTAGAAGGCTTTATAGGTGGATTAGATAAATGTAATGCGTTCAAGGAAGAACTTGAATTAGATAATCCTGATACTATGTATGAGTGTGTTCCAATAAATGAAAAATATATTATATCGACTGATCATGATGATGTCTTTACTGAAGTAGATGATGTTGATTTATGTAATATGTGGGCTTCAGAAGAAGTTAATAAATACGGTCGTGCTTCAAGTGCAAGTTGTAATAGAGAAGACTTTACTACACATTATATGTTATATAATCTACCATATGATGGTTATTCATATCCTACAATGGACTTATGTTTAAGTGAAAATAATGATTGTGGTAGAATGGTATATACCGATACCATTAAAACAATTTATTTCAAATATTATAATGAATTAATTGAATTAAATGGTTTTGATAGTTTCAATACTAACAAACAAAAGATTGCAAATATTTGTAGTGAAGTATATGAATCTAATGATGAATCATACATATGCAAGGTAAATGTTAATGATTTTAATATATCTAAATCATATCTCGTTGGTGCAAATATTTATGGTGATATAGCTATACGTGAAAATACTGGTGAAAATGAACCGTTTGGAATATGTAATAATAATAACGGGTGTGGGATAGATCCTAATGATGGTAGATGTCATGGACCACAATGTTAACTAAATAGTAATAACTATTTAGTTTTTGATTAATTTTAAAATGTGTTATAATAACGTTAGGTGATTTTATGGGAATAATAGGTATAGTATCATTTATATGTATTTTAATAGATAGAATTAGTAAAATTATATTTACTAATATCGGTAGCGTTTCAGTAATTGATAATTTTTTCAATATTACTGTCGCACATAATACAGGAGCAGCATGGAGTATTTTAAGTGGTTATAGAATATTTTTAATATGTTTATCAATATTTGAATTATTTATAGTATATAATGTATTTATTAAAGGACAAAAACTTAATAAAAGAGATAATATCGTATTAGGAATATTAATTGGTGGTATTTTAGGTAATTTAATAGATAGAATAGTATATGGATATGTAATAGATTTCTTAGATTTTAAAATATTTGGTTATAATTTTCCAATATTTAATTTAGCCGATTCAATGATAGTTATATCTGTTATTTTACTAATATATCTTATATGTAAGGGTGACATGGATGATAGCAGATAATGATTATAAAAGAATTGATATATATTTAATGAATGAATTAGATATATCAAGAAGTAAAGTAGAAAAGCTTATAAAAGATGGTAATGTTTTAGTAAATGGAAAAACAGTTAAGCCATCCTATAGTGTTAAAAAAGGTGATAACATTTATTATGAAATAGTAGAAGAAGATATGAATGTAGAACCTGAAAATATACCACTTGATATAATCTATGAAGATGATGATGTATTAGTAATAAATAAAGCAAATGGTATGGTAGTACATCCCGCGCCTGGTAATTATCATGGTACATTAGTAAATGCACTTATGTATCATATGAAGAATCTAAGTGATATAAATGGCCCTTTAAGACCTGGTATAGTTCATAGAATAGATGCATATACAACAGGCCTATTAGTTGTGGCTAAAAACAATAAAGCACATGAAATACTAGCAAAAGAATTAGAAAAAAAAGAAGTATCTAGAAAATATATTGCATTAGTATCTGGTCGTATTGAAGAAGATACTGCAACTATAGATGCTCCAATAGGTAGAAGTGATAAAGATAGAAAGAAAATGGCTGTTATAGCAGGCGGTAAAGAAGCTATCACACATATAAATGTCTTAAAAAGATATAAAGATGCTACTTTAATAGAATGCATCTTAGAAACAGGAAGAACACATCAAATAAGAGTACATTTAAACTATATTAATCATCCTATTATAAATGATCCTGTTTATGGAAAAACAATAATTGATGATAGTGGTCAGTGTTTACATGCTAAAGAATTAATGTTCACACATCCTACTACAAAAGAAAAAATGATTTTTTCTTCACCACTACCAGAATGCTTTTTAAATATATTAAATAAATATGAGGAGGAAGTATGAATATACAAGATGAAACAATAATGATGATGCTTCATTATTTTATTACTGAAAAAAACTATAATCCTATTATATTGCATGGTATTAAAAATGAAATATGGTTAGAAAACTTAGATGAAGAATATCGTGTAATACGTATTGTATCAAATCATATACATAATAATGAACAAATGGGATTTGATATATTTAAAACTAAAAAGATAAGTAGACAAATAAAAAATAAGACACTTACAATGAGTTTAAATATTTTAAATATATATACTGATTTAGGTGATAATGTTACATTAAATGATTTTAATAATAATAGTATGAAATGTATTAATATTGTTAAAATGAAAGATTTTACTAAATATAAAGATATATTAGAAATATATCCTAAAATAAATCTATCAGTTAATAAAGATTTAAAAGGAATGGATTTATTTGTTAAATTGAGTGATGATATATCTAAAAAAACAGAAAAAGATGCTATTGCATCCGAAAAAGTATTTAGTTTAAAAAGACCTACTGTTACATATATCATAATTATATTAAATGTATTAGTATTTTTAGCAATGTATATGTTTGGTAGAGGTTCTACAGATATAGAAACATTACTTAATTTTGGTGCTAATAATGCTATATTAGTTAAAAATGGAGACTTTATAAGACTTATCACATCTTTATTTATTCATATAGGTTTCTTACATTTAGCATGTAATATGTATGCATTATATGTAATAGGACCACAATTAGAAAGTTTCTATGGTAAAATTAAATATGTAATTATTTATTTATTAGGTGGTCTAGTAGGGAACTTATTTGCTAATATTTTTGAGGTAAATAGTATTGGAGCAGGTGCTAGTGGTGCTATATTCGCACTTTTTGGTGCACTATTATATTTTGGATATCATTATCGTGTATATTTAGGTAATGTTATTAAAACTCAAATATTACCAATTATTATATTAAACTTACTTATAGGATTTACATCTACAGGTATTTCAAATGCTAGTCATATAGGTGGTTTAATAGGTGGTGTATTGATATCTATGGCATTAGGTGTTCCTAATAAATCAACTAAATCTGAAAAGATAAATGGTATAATTGTATCTATAATATTAATTAGTTTTTTAATTTATTATAGTATATTTAGATAATCTAGCTACGGCTAGATTTTTTATTCACGCCTAATATATTACCAACGATAGATACTATAAGTATTAATGTATAATATATTAATGATTTAATACTAAATTTATTTAAAAAAATAACAAAATTAAATAAAGATAGAACAACAATAATTAATAAACCTAATTTAATACCATTTTGAATACCTTTCTTTTTATTAAAGATTCCATAATATAAACTTCCTATAAATACTGATATAAAGACTATTATGTATTTAAATATATCTAATACTTTATAATTTAAAAGGCCAATATAATTAAATATACATAAAATCATACTAATACCTAATATAGGTATTAATACCTTTAAAATATTGATCATTATTTTTTTCATAATATCACCAATAAATTATATTATTTTAGTATAAGAAATATAACTATGGTAAAAATATAAATGGTGATAATATGTATTTAACTATAATATATAGGACAATATTTCTATATTTTTATATTGTATTATGCTATAGATTGATGGGCAAAAAAGAAATTGGTCAGTTAGGTATTATAGATTTAATAGTATCTTTTTCTATTGCAGAACTTGCATCTATTTCTATAGAAGCAACAGATAAATCTATATTTACATCAATAATACCAATTAGTATTTTAGTATTACTAGAAATAATATTAAGTTATATAGGATTAAAAAGTGATTCATTTAGAAAATGTGTAGATGGTAATCCTGAATTAGTTATAAATAATGGTAAATTAGATTTTAAACTTATGAAAAAATTAAGATATACTATAGATGATTTACTTACACATCTAAGAAAAAAAGATATTGATTCAATTTCTAAAGTGAAATATGCGGTTTTAGAAACAGATGGTACATTATCCGTATTGGATAATTATCCTATGCCTTTGATATTAGATGGTAAAATAGATAAAAATACGTTAAATAATTTAAAGAAAGATTATGAGTGGTTAGAAAATGTATTAAAAGAAAATAATATTAAATTAGAAGATGTATTTTATGCTTTTTATAGTAATGATAAGACATATATTATTAGGAAGGATTAATATACTTATGTATTTTAACAATGTGATGTAATGTTACTATAATGATATTAATTGATGTAGCAATAATTAAACTATATAAACCAATATGCATATGTGAAAATATTATCAGCGTGAGTATTTTAAATATAATACCTAATAAAGTACCTAACATCGCATCAAAACTTTTATTCATTGCTTGCATAGAACTAGTTAAAGGTGCCTGTATATAATGTAGTATACATATTGGTGCCAGTAATCTTATATATCTAACACCATCAGTTGTATGATATAAAAGCTTTAATGGAATATGTGGGAATATAATAATTAATATTGTAAATGGTATCCCTATAATTAATGAATATATAATAGCTTGTTTTATTTTTTTAGATACATATTTATAATTTTTAAGTTTATAGTTTTTGCTTATAATTGGTAGTAGGGCAGATGAAATAGCAAGAGTAAAAAAAGATGGTAATAATAGTATAGGCATGACATAACCATTAATAATACCATATTCTAATGTTATAAAGTTATTATTATAACCAATTTTTAATAGTATGGTAGTAATTATGATAGGTTCTAAAAAGTAACCAATATTACCAATTAATCTAGATACAGTAGATGGTATACCTATTTTAAACGTATCAGATACATCTTTATAGTTTATTTTTAGATCTTTTTTATTTATAACAAAATTTTTAGGTAAGAATAGATATAATACTAATATAGATATTAATTCTGATACTATATTAACCAATATTACATATATAATCGCGTTATAAATACCTTTTTTAATAAAATATGGAATACCAATAATTAGTAATATTAATCTTACAAAATCTTCAGTAATGTTAGATATAACATGTGGTATCATACGTTCTTTCCCAAAAAAATAACCCCTAATAATACTTGAAAGATCAATAAAAGGAAGAACTAATCCCATTGCAATAATAATATATTTATAATTTATATTATGTAATAGATTATTTGCAATAAAATCACTTGATAATATAAGTATAATAATAACTAATAAATCAAATCCTAAAGTTACAGGTATTAATGAGAACAATAATCTTTTATTATTTCTTCCTCCTTCTGATACTAATTTGGAAATGGCCATAGGTAGTCCTAAACTAGTTAGTGATATTAAAAGTGAAAATGTAGGTAATATTAAGTAATATATACCAACTCCATATGTAGTTAGAAGTCTAGATAATACTATTTTGATTACCATACTAAGTATTTTAGTAATGGCACCTCCAATAACTAATATCAATGTAGATTTCATAAGTGTATTTTTCATAGTAGATTATATTATCAATTTGACAATTTATACCAAATGCTTATAATATTTATGAAGAAGAGGGGATAATATGAATAATAGTAATCCAGAAATGTTCATAAAATATATTAAGAAATATGGATTTGATAAAGATAAGTCAAAACAATTTTTAGAACTACATAGTAATCCTAAAAATTCTATATCTATGATATTAAATAAAAATCAATTTCTATTATCAGATTCAGTAAATGATGATTTACTTAATGAATATAATATTAAAGGTGCATGCGGTCATTTTTCAAAAGAAGGTATATTTATTAGCGATAATAATATAGAAATACCGAAACTTAAAAACTTTGATATGATTATTGGTAATGGATATAGTATTGAATATCTTGATCTATTTACTAATAAAAATACAAGACATATAAAGAAATATGTAGGATTTGCATCTGATGGAAATGCCAAGATGGAAATTACAAATTTTGTACGTCTTATTAAAATATTAAATAAGCAAGGTATTAATAAATATGAATTAGTAATTGGTAATATTGAAGATACAACTTGTGGCATAATCACTAAAAGAAAATAATATAATTTAAAGTCAATAGCTATTTTTTATATGTTGACGTGAATTTGACAGAAAACATAAAAAATAGTATAATTTTAAGTATCAGTTGGCACATTATTCTAGTCAATTGAAGTTATTGTGAAGGTGAAATTAAAAACTCACTAAAGAGCACATCTGTGAAGCTTTTGGTGCTTGCTTCTTACGCCCAGTTTGGGGTGGGTGCTGAAAGATAGAATGCCGGGCGTCCGTAATGGCATACGCAAACGACCCATCATTCGTGGAGACCTATCTTTGTATAATACCTATACACGTTAAGTTGATGGATATTATACGAACTAGGATTAAACCTACTATGTGGGGAAACTTACGAGTAGTGTAGCTTGTCTTGAGTGGGAAATGGGGATAATTAGTTGTTTATACTATTCTTAGCTAAAATAATATGAACGTTTTATAATTTGAAACATTTGCTGCAAAAAAGAATTAACAATAACTGTTGATGAGGAAAGCTCCTAGAGTGTTAAAAATATAGGATTGCAGTGCGTACTAAGTGGTGATCAAGCCATATAGCAATATATTGTCATCTATAATGGGGAACCGCTATACTGGTAACGGTATAGTAGATGATAGAGAAATTCTGCTTGACCTAAGACGCAAAGTTTACTATATTAAGCCAAATTGGTTAGTATATTAAAGAGCTTAGGCTCTTTTTCAGTTGAGGTGTTTATGAACGAAAAAGAATTTATAAAGAATATTAAAAAGGAAGAAAAACAAAATAAGAAGAAAAATGATAATGTTTGGATTATAATAGTAACATTATTATCACTTGTTATTTCCATAATATTTTCATATATATCAGAATCAATTATGCCTAATGTTAATATTATAATAGGTATTATAGTTATGTTTTTCTTTATTATACTTGGTATTATGTTTGATATATTAGGAGTTTCTGTAACAGTAGCAGATACTCGTCCATATCATTCTATGGCAGCTAAAAAAATAAAAGGCGCTAAGGTAGCTGTTATGTTATCCAAAAATGCAAGTAAGGTATCTAACATATTTTGTGATGTAATAGGCGATATATGTGGTATTGTATCTGGTTCAGCTGGTGTATATATTGCAGTTAAATTATCAAATATTTTAGGCATTAATGCACTTTTATCGTCATTATTTATTACAGGTATTATATCTGCACTTACTATTGGTGGTAAAGCAATAGGTAAGGGTTATGCCATAAATAATGGTACAATGATACTTTATGGATTTGCTCGTTTCATAAAAATTTTCTATAAAAACAAATAGTTTATAATTGGTTTACATTATAAACTATTTTTTATGTCAAGTTAATTGAAACTGCTATTTCGAATATGCTATAATGATATTGGTGATAAAGCATGGATACAAGAATTTTAAAAGCTTTAGAAAATGAAACTAAAAGACAAAATGATAATATTGAATTAATCGCATCAGAAAATTATGTTAGTAAAGATATACTAAAATTACAAGGAAGTATATTTACTAATAAGTATGCTGAAGGATATCCTTCTAAAAGATACTATGGTGGATGTGAAAATGTAGATGTAGTTGAAAATTTAGCTATTGAATACGTATGCAAATTATTTGATAGTAAATATGCGAATGTTCAACCTCACAGTGGTTCTCAAGCTAATATGGCTGTATATAAAGCACTTTTAAATCCTGGTGATAGAGTACTTGGAATGTCATTAGATGATGGAGGACATTTAACACATGGATATAAAATTAATTTTAGTGGTTTAGAATATGAAAGTATAAGTTATGGCTTAGATGAAAATGAATTAATTAATTATGATGAGGTTTTAGAAAAAGCATTAGAATATAAACCTAAAATGATTATTGCAGGAGCATCAGCATATTCAAGAATAATTGATTTTGAAAAATTCAGAAGTATTGCAGATCAAGTAGGAGCATATTTAATGGTAGATATGGCACATATTGCAGGATTAGTAGCGGCAGGATTACATCCGAATCCAATATATTATGCTGATGTAGTAACATCTACAACACATAAAACATTAAGAGGACCACGTGGTGGATTTATCTTAACTAATAATGAAGAAATCATTAAAAAAATTAATAGAACAGTATTCCCTGGTATTCAAGGTGGGCCTTTGATGCATGTCATAGCAGCAAAAGCAGAATGTTTCTATGAAGCATTACAACCAGAATTTAAAACTTATGCAAAACAAATTATAAATAATATGAAGTCATTAACTAAGGTTTTTTTAGAAAATGGATATCATGTAGTATCAGGTGGTACTGATAATCACTTAATATTATTAGATGTATATTCTAAATTAAAAATAACTGGTTTAGATGCAGAAAATATATTAAGTAAAATAAATATTACAGTTAATAAAAATATGATTCCAAATGATACAATGTCTGCTAAAGAAGCATCAGGTATTAGAATTGGAGCAGCAGCAATGACTACAAGAGGACTTAATGAAGAAGATTTTGCTTCTCTAGCCAATATTATTATTGATGCTTTGGAAAATAAAGATACAATTGATAACTTGAAGATACGTGTTGCAGTAATTACTAATAAATATCCAATATAGGAGGTTATATGGGAAAATTAATAGATGGTAAAGAAATAAGTACAAATATTAAAGAAGAAATAAAAAATGAAGTTAAAACATTTATGATCAAACCATGTCTTGCTATTATACAAGTTGGTGATGATGAAGCTTCTAATATTTATGTAAAAGCAAAAGAACATGCTTGTAATGAGACAGGTATATATTTCAAACATATTAAATATGATGTTAATGTTTTAGAAAAAGAAATTATCAATAAAATAATTGAACTTAATAATGATGAATATGTAAGTGGTATATTAGTACAACTTCCACTTCCATCAAATTTAAATGAACAAAGAATTATAAATCATATTACAAGTAATAAAGATGTAGATGGATTAAATGATATAAACGTTGGTAGACTTACTAATGGTAAAGATGGAATGGTTCCATGCACAGCAGCAGGCATAATAAAATTGTTAAAAGAATATGAAGTTCCTATCGAAGGTAAAAATGTATGTATTGTAGGAAGAAGTAAACTAGTAGGAAGACCATTAGTTAGCTTATTCTTAAATGAAAATGCAACTGTTACAGTATGTCATTCTAAAACAGAAAATCTATCATCATATACTAGTAATGCTGATATATTAGTAGTTGCAACAGGTAATAAATGGTTAATTGGTAAAAATGATGTTAAAGATGGTGCTGTTATCATTGATGTTGGTGTATCAAGAGTTGATGGCAAAATATATGGTGACGTTAATACTGATGCTGTATTAAAGAAAGTTTCATTAATCACTCCTTCTGTTGGTGGAGTAGGTCCTATGACAGTAGCAATGCTTTTAACAAATGTCATTAAAAGTTATAAGAAAATGAATAAAAATATATAAAAATACTTGATAAAAACGCATATATATGATATTATTAATATGCGTTTGAAATGGCGAGGTAGCTCAGTTGGCTAGAGCATCTGGTTCATACCCAGCAGGTCGAGAGTTCGAGTCTCCCTCTCGCTACCATATGCAATTTAAATGACTTGAAATCAAGTCATTTTTATTTTTTGTTAAAATATATTCTATATATGATATAATATATATAGGAGGATAGGTATGGGCAGTTTAAATGATCAATATATGCGTATAGAGGAAAGAATAGAGGGTATTAATAATAGATTAGATAAAATAGATTCTAATACTAAGGAGTATATTAAACTTTGTGATCGTAAGACGTTATTAACTTTAAATAAGCAAATGTTATATCGTGATATAAAGATGAATACTTATGATACATGTAATCATATGACAGTTACATATAATGACTTGAGATGTGAAAGAAAAGTATGTATTAAATGTGGGCTAGATGAGATTGCTATTAATAATGATATAGCATATGATTCACTTAATTATTCTGAAAAATTGATGCGTGACTATATGTCTTATAAAAATATGGATCATATAGATGGAATTGATACAGGAGCATGTTGTGATGCTTCAATGGCACATGCTATATACTTAGGAATTACTAAAAATATAGAAAATTTAAATGATGCTGAATTAAAAGAATTATTTAATAAAACATTGGATGAAATAAGAAGTGATGTTAAAGAAACTATTAATTTTTCTGGTGCTAAAAGAATTAGACTTGTTAATGGCCATAATTTGACAAAATAGTATTAATATATATAATAATATCTATCTGAGGTGACTTATGGATAGTAATATTGTTATGTATAAAAAAATATTTGACATAAATTTAGAAGCACTTGCAGTTATTAAATTTGATGATTTAAGTGAGTGCACACATGAAACTAAAAAACGTATAGGTGAAGAAGAACAATATAGAATTAATAATGTTGTAGATTCTTATTGTGATCTAGTTAAATCTTATGGAAAAAAGATATTTAATTCATAATATTCTTTTTTTATGTTAGGAAGTGTTGTATGAAAGAAAACTATCAATTAAAATTTGATGAAATAGTTAATAATTTAACTGAACCAAAAAGACTATTATTACATTCTTGTTGCGCTCCTTGTAGTAGTTGTACTATAGAAAGATTAGCTAATTATTTTTATATAACTATATTATATTACAATCCAAATATTGAACCAGAAGAAGAATATATCAAAAGAAAAAATGAACAAATAAGATTTTTAAAGTTATTTAAAAGTAAATATCCAATAGAAATGATAGATATAGATTATGAAAATGATAAATTTCATGAAGCTATTAAAGGACTTGAAAATGAACCGGAAGGTGGAGCTAGATGTGGTAAATGTTTCATGTTAAGATTAGATAAGACAGCTTTGAAAGCTAAAGAAATGGGCTTTGATTATTTTGGTACTACACTTACAGTTTCACCTCATAAAAATAGTGAAGTTATAAATAAAATAGGATCCATTTTAGAAGAAAAATATGAAATACCATTTTTATATAGTGATTTTAAAAAGAAGGATGGCTATAAAAGAAGTATAGAATTATCTTGTATGTTTAATTTGTATAGACAGTGTTATTGTGGTTGTTTATATAGCTTAGAAGAAAAAAAGAAAAGAGATTTAGAAAAAAGCAATTAATTCTAAATCTTTTTATTTACAAATTTATATATTTTATATATAATAGGTACTACAAAAAGGGGATGCGTTATGATATATAGCATTAAGATAAATGATAAACAAGATAATATATATGATGCTAAAATAACAGTTACTAATAAATATCTACATATTGATATATTAAATGGTGAAGATGTAGGATATTTAAAAGGCGTATTTTATGAAAATGTATTTAAATTAGATATTATATATGTATATCGTAACTATAGAAATTTAGGATTAGGTACTGAACTTTTGGATATATTATATTTATTTTTACAAGATAAAGTAGAGGCCATTACAGGGACATTCCTACCTTTAAGTTTAGAAGGGGAATATGACCTAGATTATATTGAAGAAAAAGATAAAATATTTTATAAAAATAATTATTTTAGTGTTTCAGCATCATTACTTGTAAGACCAGTTATGGAACATGAATCATCATATGAATTCATAGATAATAAAATAGTAAAAGTACAAAGAGGTAAAAGACATGAAAGATAAAAGCATTGGAATTGCATATTTAGATAATAAATTAGATATTTGTAGAGGAATATTAGATAAACACGGTAATTTTTATTCTGTAACACTTTTTAATTCAGAAAGAAAGATAGCAGGTGAAGCATCTTTTGTAAATAAAGATGACAGAACTATATTAAACTATCTATATTGTATGCAAAAATATAGAAAAATGGGTGTTGGTCAAGCATTAATTGATATCGTTGAAACATGTGCAAGTAATAAATCAAAAGCTATTACAGGAATATATGTACCTTTTCAAGAAACATACGATTTAGAGGTGTTTGGGCGTGATACTAAGCTAAAAATTAATACTAGAAAGTTTTATACAAAGAATCACTATGCTATTGTTAAATTTAACAATGATATAATTACAAATTATCAAAATATTCGTTATAGTGATTTCATTTATGACGATGTAACTATGGATGAAATTATATTTAAAACAACTAAAGGTATACAAAAAAGATTTGAATATTTAGGTGATATATTATTCGATAAAAACATATATGAAATGAAATCAAAAACTTATCTAAAACATTAATATATGGTATAATTAAATAGGTGGTAGTATGGTATATTTACTTAATGGAAATATATATCAAATTAAAGAATATATAAATACTTTAATAAAGGATAATAATATCGATGAAATAAATATAAATAAATATGAATTAGATGCTTATAATTATAAAAATGTATTAGAAGATGCATCAAGTATATCATTATTTGAAGATAATAAAATGATTATAGTATCCAATGCATCTATATTTTCATCATCAAATAAAACTATACCATTGGAACCATTCGAAGAATATTTATCTAATCCTAATCCAAATACTATTTTAGTATTTATATTAGAAGAAAAGATAGATGAAAGAAAAAAGGTAACAAAATTAATTAGAAAAAACGGTTATGTAAAAGAATATAGTGACATTAATGATATACCTAGTTTTATTAAAGAAATATTAGGTAATTATAAGATTAAAGATGATGCATTAGCTGAATTCATTAAATTAGTTGATAATAATACTTATAATATAATAAATGAATTAGAAAAATTAAAACTATATAAAGATAATGATCTTGTTATTACTAAAGATGATGTATTAAATGTTACTACTAAAAATGTTGATGTTGACTTATTTAAACTTATGGATGCTATTATGGATAATAATAAAGATTTAGCGCTTAAATATTATGATAATATGCTTATATATAATACAGAACCTATCCAAATAATAATCGCATTAGCAAATAAATATAGATTAATGTATCAAGTTAAAACATTAAAAACATTAGGATATACTGATAATGATATAGCACGTGAATTAAAACAAAGTCCCAATTATATATATGTATTAAATAAACTAAGCAAGTCATATAATGATAATTATTTATTAGAACAATTAAAGACACTTGCTTCTTTAGATTATAATATTAAAAGTGGTAATATAGATAGTAAGCTAGGATTAGAATTATATATATTAAAAAAATAGACTAAAGTCTATTTTTCTTTAAACCATTTTTTAAGTTCATCATATCTTTCTTTATATTTCTTTTCATTAATAGAAGAACCATTTAGTTTTAAATATTCACGATACTTAATCTTGTTTGGCATATATTGTTGTTTAACAAAATTATTAGGATAATCATGAGGATATAAATATGTTTTACTATTAATTCTTATGTTTTCTGGAATTGAACCAGAATTACCATTTCTAATATCTTCAATAGCTTCATCTAAAGCTAGATGTGCTGAATTGGATTTAGGAGATAAAGCCATTTCAGTTACTATAAGTGAAAGTGGTATTCTACCTTCAGGAAGTCCCACACGTTCTACTGCATTAATAGCAGCATCAATTTTAACACCAATAGAAGGATTAGCAAGACCAATATCTTCATAACCTATAACAGTCATTCTTCGATATATTGAATCTAAATCGCCAATTTCTAATAATCTTGCAAGATAATGCAATGATGCATTAACATCACTACCTCTAATTGACTTTTGAAAAGCACTTAATAGATCATAATGTTCTGTTTCATTTGCATCACTAAATAAAGCAGGTTTATTATTTATTGTCTTCAATACATCTAAATTTATTTTAAAATCATTAGTAGAGTAATATGCTACTTCTAACATATTATATGCATATCTTAAATCACCATTAGCAAGTTTTGCAATATAATTAATAGACTCAGAATCTATTTTTAAACCAGGTAATACTTTTTTATTTTTAATATTAATTAAGGCTTCAATGATATCATCATCAGATAAAGGAAATAATTCAAATATCTGACATCTACTTCTTATTGCAGGATTAATAGAATGGTATGGATTAGATGTAGTCATACCAATTAGAGTTACTAAACCATTTTCTAAATATGGTAATAATAGATCTTGTTTATCTTTATTCATACGATGTATTTCATCCATTAATACAACCATGCCATTATTTATTTTAGCTTCTTCAATTACTTTATCAAAGTCTTGCTTATTATTAATAACCGCGTTTAACATACGATATTTTAAATTAAGTTCAGTTACTATTGCTAATGCGAGTGTAGTTTTACCTATGCCAGGTTTACCATATAATATCATAGAAAATAATTTCTTATTCTTAGTTATATTTCTTAATATTTTATTTTCACCAATTAAATGTTTTTGACCATATACTTCATCTATAGTATTAGGTCTTAATAAATACGCTAATGGTTCCATAATATCACCTATATATATTTTATCATATTTTTACTTGTTTAAATACTTAAAAAAATATATAATTAAAGTGGTGATACTATGGTAGAAGAATATAAAAACTATCTATTAATTGATAGACACTATAGTGATAATACAATAGCAAGTTATATGAATGATATAGATATATATATGAATTATTTAAATGAACATAACATTGATTATAAAAATGTATTAGAAAAAGATATAATTAAATATATAGATTATTTAAATGATAAAAATGAACTTACTATTGCACATCAAATATCAGTATTAAGAAATTTCTATAAATTTTTAATATTAGAAAAAGTTATTACTAAAAGTCCATTAGAAAATATTGATTTACCTAAATTAACTAAAAAACTACCTAATGTATTAAGTGTAGATGACATGTTAAAACTATTAGATATTAATTTATGTAATATGTATGATTACCGCAATAAGGCAATGTTAGAACTTTTATATGCTACAGGACTCCGTGTATCTGAACTTATTAATTTAAAAGTAGAAGATGTTGATTTGGATAATGATTTTGTAAGAACAATAGGTAAAGGTAGTAAAGAAAGGATAGTACCATTTAATGATTATGCTAAAGATGCATTATTAAAATATATAAATGAATATAGACCAATGTTTTTTAAAAAAGAAGTAAGTGAATATTTGTTTTTAAATAATCATGGAAAGGTAATGACGAGACAAGGATTCTTTAAAATATTAAAAGAATTAGCGCATGAAAAAGGTATTAAAGATATATCACCACATACAATAAGACATTCATTTGCTACACATTTATTAAATGGTGGTGCTGATTTAAGAAGTATACAAGAAATGTTAGGTCATTCTAATCTAGCTACAACACAAATATATACAAATATAAGTAGGGAAGAGTTAAAGAATAATTATCATAATACTCATCCTCATGGAGAATAATATGGATTTATTTAAATATCAAGATAAAAAATATAAAGAATTTAATGATAAAATCATTAATCAGAATAAATATCCTACAATAGGTATAAGAATACCTACTTTAAGGCTTTTGGCCCGTGAGGAGGCTAAAAATGACTATTTAAGCTATATTAATAATAAGCATACATATTATGAAGAATATATGATTATGGGACTTATTATAGGATATATTAAAGTAGATTTTAAGACTAGATTAGAATTATTAGATAAATATGTACCATATATAGAAGATTGGGCTTTATCTGATATAGTTGCGTCTAATTTAAAGTGTTTTAAAAATAATTTAGAAGATGGTTATTTATATATTAATAAATTACTTAAAGGTAGTTCATTTAGTATAAGATTTGGTTTAGTATTATTGCTTGATTATTATATAAATGATGAGTATATCGATAAAGTATATGATATAATATTAAATATAGATGATAATAATTATTATGTAGAAATGGCATTAGCATGGTTAATATCAGTTATATATATTAAATATAAGGATACTGCTATTAAATTAATTAAATCAGATAAGTTAAGTAAAAATGTTATAAATAAAGCTATATCTAAAATATGTGATTCATATAGAGTGGATAATATAGATAAAATAGATATTAAAAAATATAGGAGGTAATTATGGAAGAAATAGGAAAACTTATTAATATGAATTTTAATTTATATATATATTTAGGGATCTTTCTTGTATTAATATTAATAATTATTTATATTATAAAAGCTATTATAGGATTTAAGAAAGATAAAATGATTAAAGATATATATGATAAGATAAATGAAATATATGAAAATATCGATAAATCTAATAAATAATATGTTATAATTAGATAGGTGGTTATATGAAAAAATTAGTTATATTATTAATGTTATTAATACCATTAAATGTATTCGCACTTAATGGTGAAGTTAAAGGTGAGAATTTAAAAGAAGCATGTGAAAGTGAAAATATTAATTATTATCATACTAGTTATAATTTAGGCATAGATCCTAATAAACCTACAATATATTTTTTTAGAGGTCAAGGTTGCCCTCATTGCAAAGAATTATTAAATTATTTTAATGATACATTAAAAGAAAATGGTAAATATTTTAATCTTATAGTATACGAAGTATGGAATGATGTAGATAATAAAAATCTATTTTCAGAAGTTGCTAAAGAATTAGGTGATAGCGATAGGGCTGTTCCATATTTAGTAGTTGGTAATGAAGGAATTATCGGATTCATGCCTTCACAAGGCAATAAAATTACTAGTGAGATTAAAAAATTATATAATAGTGATGAAAAATATGATGTTATGGAACACTTAGGTGACGAAAATACTTTACCAGAAAAAAAGGAAATGAAAAGTCCTATTTATATAATATTATTATTTAGCTTATGTACTGTAACTATTGGTTTTGGTGCATATTACTTAATTCGTGAACATCGTAAAGTATTTAAGAGGAAGTAATTCTTCTTTTTTTATGCATATAATTAAATGGTGATAATATGCCATTTGTTTTAACAATTATTGCAGGTCTATCAACATTAATAGGTACTATACCTATGTTTATTAAACATAAAAATAAAGATAATATTATAAATATATCAGAATCATTTGCAGCTGGTGTAATGATTACAGTATCTATAATAGATTTAATACCAGAAGGTATATCTTTATTAAATGGTTTTAAGGATATTATTATATTTTTATTAAGTATTAATATTGGTATTGTATTATCAATAATTATAAATAAGTTTATACCAAATACTGATAATTTATATAGAGTAGGGGTAATGTCTTTAATAGCTATTATAATGCATAATATACCTGAAGGTATTGCTACATATCTAGCCGGATCATTAGATATCAATTTAGGCATAACTTTATGTATTGCATTAGCGCTTCATAATATACCAGAAGGTATTTGTATATCAATACCATTATATTATTCATTAAAGAGTAAGAAAAAAGCATTTATATATACATTAATATCTAGTATATCTGAAATATTAGGTGCCATATTAGCATGTATGTTTATTAAAAATATTAATAATCAAATTAATTATATTATATTAGGCATTATTAGTGGTATTATGTTATATTTACCTATTTATGAGATGATACCAGAAGCATTAAAATATAGAAATATAAGAAAAACATTTATAGCGTTTATAAGTGGAGTAGGAGTAATGATAATTAGTATATTAATTTTAAAATAAAAATGGAAACATATTGTTTCCATCGATTGGGTAAATTTAATCACAATCATATTCGCTAGAATTATTACTATTATTTCTAGCAGAAGAAGATTTACTTCTAGCAGATCTAGAATTTTTTCTAGCATTTCTTGCATTCTTATTCTTTTTCATTTAAATCACCCATTAATAATATACCCATTAAATAGGTTAATATACATCCTATTATAATTAATCATATTATAGAAGTTAACATAATATACATTATAGGACTTTCATATAGTAATATAATATATAGTATAAGTAATTAATTTTTATATAACTATTTATATATTATATCTAATCTATTTATAAATATATATAATTATATTTTAATATAATATTAGATTATTTATATATTAATTTATATTTATTATTTATATAAATTATTCTTGATTTAAGATATATAATTGTCCATCTTCTCATATCTCGATTTAAATCTAGGTGGATGATTATCCACCTTTTTATATCTCGATTTAAATTAGAACACCCCCTCTTTTCATAAATTATCATGAAAGGGGTTTTATACTGATTTTTAGATTCTGTATTTTAAATCGACAATATTAAAGCTTAATAACTATACATCTCAATTTAAATTTAGTATTGGATTATAATAGTATATACATACTTTATATATAATATTAAATATGATTCCCCTATTTATTTATTGATAGGGGGATTAAAAGAAAAAAATATCTAATCAGATATTTTTCTTGATTGAATTTCAGCAATCTTTTGAATTACTTCTGATGCATTATCAGTAGTTATTTCAGTATAACCAAGTTCTTTTAATGCTTGCAATTTAATTGTATTTAATTCCATTGTACGAGTTAATAATTCTTCTTTTTTAACGTTAATTTTTTCTTCAAATCTTTGATGTGAAGTAATTAATTTTTCTTTAGATGCAGTACCACTATTATATAATGTCATCGCACTAAACATGATACTTTCAAATATAAATTGATCTTCTTCATCAAATGCAAATTCTAAAGCTCCTGTAAAACCACATGCTTTAGATATATAAGCTAAAATATATCTAGTTTCTTTAGATGTATTTAAAGATTGTAAGAAATGATATAAATATGTATATGTGTTATATCCTGTATTAGTAGCATCATCATCTTCTAAACCATCTTTAATTATTTCTACTAAATTAGCAAGTAATTCTTTTTGTTTTTTACCTAAACCACTATATAAATTGCTATCAGATAAATCAGCATGTATATTATTTTGAAATAAATTATTGATTCTATTTTCTACATTCATAATATAATCAGTATCTACTTTAATAGTATCGATTTCTTCAGCTGATTTAATACCTAATAAGTTTAATAATAATACTTTTTTGTCTTTAGGCCATTTATTAATATCATCCATATCTAAATAATTATAAATCATTTGTCTAGACACACCTAAATACTTAGCTAATTTTACTTTTGAAATACCTAATTCATGTAATATATCATTTAATCTTTCCATCATAGAAAACCTCCCTATCTATGTTACTACCCTAATACCATTTTAACACTTCTATGTCAAATGTCAAGTGTAAATTAAAAGTAAAAGAGAATATTATATATTCTCCTACCTTACCTTTTTATTTTCAATGTTTTCTATTCTATCCATACGGAAGTTTATTTTATATTCAATTTTATATAATTCCATTAAAATATTATTATAATTTTTCATTATTTCTTCTGCATTTCCATCTAATGAATTCAATAATTTTTCTAATTTATCTATTTCTAAATATTCATTTGGTAATGCTTTTTCTTTAACAATGGATATAACATTTAAAATTGTATTTTTATAATTTGTTATAACATTATTTTGTTCTTTATTGAATTTATCAGTAATAATTTCATTATTAATATTATCATTCATAATATCTGTACCATTCATAAATAAGCATAGTTTAATTAAAAATTCATGCATTTTAACTCTAAAATCCATTTTCAATTCATCCAATGTTTTAGGTTCTATTGAAATATTATTAATATCTTTGCTATTTTCTAACATATCAGTACATTTTTTAATCTCATTATCTTTAATCGCATACCATAATTTTGAAATATCATTATTGTCATATACCCTTGGCAATATATTTAGTTCAAGATTACATATATCTTTAAATAGATCATCATCTTTATACGTATCTCTAAGACTATCATGGTAATCTTTGAGTATGTCATTGATATCATATGGTTGTGTTAATCTTAAAATACCAGTAAATTGAATGTATTCTTCAGCATAATCTACATATGTTTTTAAATTATTCAAATGATTATTTAATAAAACATTTATATCTATACCAGTATTAATATCCTTATATTTAAGAATTTCTTTTCTTAAGAATTTGATACTAGCACCTTTAGGAGCAGAATCTATTATGTTATTATAAGAAATTAAATATAGTGAATAAGCTTTAATATTACTTAAATCCTTTGCTAATTCATCTTTAAAATTAGGATAAAGAATATTAGCACCCGTTATTTTAAATGGACTTATAGTCTCTTCATTAAACTTATGAATAGTATTAATAGCTTTATCAAATTCATCAACATATTTAATATATGCTTCTATATTGCTTTCTATAGTGTTTAATGTAAGTATAAAATTCATTTCAATAGTATTTTCATCTTCTAATACTAATGTATCAGATTCTACATTTTTCTTAACACTATCTAATTTTTTATTGTATTCATCAACTAATCTATCTATCCTTTTAGCAATAAATGGTTTATTAATTTTATTAGCTAATACTTTAATATCGTTTATTGTATGTGCTTTTTTATCATAACTTTTCATTATATTTAGAGTTTCTTTATCAAGTATGCTATTTAAAAAATCAGTCTGTAAATAATCTTTGGGATTAAGTTTTTTATTAACCAATACTTTATGTGTAACAGCTAAATCAAGTTCTGGGTATATATCCCATTCAATTGGTTCTAGATAAAAATAACGATAATCTTCATAAGGTAAAGTCTTAGGCCTGTCTAATTTACCATAATATGGAATGGGAAGGCTATCGCTCATTTCAACTACGTATATAGCAATCGGTTTTTTATTATGTGCTACTTTGAAATCAACACCATTAATATTATATTCGTTAGTACTAATATCGTTATCTAAATAACCATCATCAAAATGAAAATAATATTTATCATTGGAGTGGTAAATACCATCTTGATCCTTATGTATGTGATTAAAAGGGTCATAGTCTCTGCACTTTGTAGGAAAATAACCAAATGTGGCATGATCTAAACTTACTGGAAATATGCTTTTTAATATTGAGTACGGAATTGCTATACGACTTTTTTCTGGGTTTGAAAAATCTTTATACTCAAGCTCGGTATATACAGTATAATATCGGTGGGTATAGTCTTGCGAATACTTAAAATGATCAAAAGCGATTCGACTTACATCACTACATCTTATATCAATTCCTTTTTCCTCAATTTCTTCTAACTCTTTTTTCTCAATTTCTTCTAACTCTTTTTTATTTATATATCTAATATTATTCTTTAATAACTCTATTTTTTCATCTAAAGTAAGTTCGTTATTGATATCAATGAATTTAGATTTCATATTATCACCATAATAATTATAACATATTAATGCTCATAAATAAAGAAACCTTGGCTATAAATACCAAAGTTTCTCACCGTTTTTTCTAACTTCTTTTATAATACCACCTAGTATTACTTCTTCCCCATCATATATAACACATGCTTGACCAGGTGTTACAGCTTTAACATTATTATAACTTACTTCAATTTCACCATTATCTAGATAAGTTAAAGTAACATCATTATCTTTTTGTCTATATCTAAATTTAGCAGTACATTTAATAGGTCTTTTATCACTAATATAATTTACATTATCTATAATACATGAAGTTGATTTTAAATAATCGTTATCTTCACCTTCTGATACATATAAAATATTTTTATCTAAGTCTTTACCAACTACAAATAACTTATTACTATAACCACCTATATCTAGGCCTTTTCTTTGACCTATTGTATAATACATAAGTCCTATATGTTTACCTAATACTTTATTAGATTCAATATCTACTATATTACCTGGTATATTAGGTAAGTAATTTTTTAAAAACTCCTTAAAGTTTCTTTCACCTATAAAACATATACCAGTAGAATCCTTTTTAGTAGCAGTTATTAAATCATTTTCTAATGCTATACGTCTTACTTCTTGTTTAGGCATATCACCTATAGGAAATAACACGTTTTTAAGCTGCTCAGGCGAAAGTTGTGATAAGAAGTATGTTTGATCTTTATTATCATCAATTGCTCTTAGAAGGTGTCCATTTTCCATTCTAGCATAATGTCCTGTTGCAATATAGTCAGCACCCAATTTTTTAGCTTCTTTAACAAAGGCATCAAACTTAATATACTTATTACACATGATATCTGGATTAGGTGTTCTTCCCTTTTTAAGTTCATCTAGAAAATATGTAAATACATAATCCCAATATTCTTTAACAAAATCAACTCTATATAAAGGAATATTTATTTTTTTACATACTTCAACTGCATCATTATAATCTTGCTCTTGAGGGCATATATTATTATTTAGTGTTGGATTACCTAATATATCATTATTAACACCAGCATCCCAGTTGCGCATAAAAAGACCTATTACTTCGTAACCGGCTTCTTTTAATCTAATTGCTGCAACTGATGAATCTACACCACCTGACATACCTATAACAACTTTCATATAAATCACCAAGGATATTATACCATTATTTTATTAAATTTAATACTATTTTAAATATATATGGCATTATATATGTGCCATATAAACTAGTTATAATTATACCTAATATAGATATCAATAATAAATATTTATGTTTATCTGTTATAGATTTATAATCAATATTATTTTTCTTAAAAAAATTGGAAGATATGTGATATGAATATATAATACTATGTATAGTTATATATGCATAAATAATAATATTAATAAAGTTATGAGGAAATATATAAATAATACTATAAATAATACCTTTTAATTTAAATACATGAACTAAAGAAGATATTGCAAATCCTATTGTAAATGATTTAATAAAATACATAAATAATATAATAGGAAAACCTATAATAGTAAATCCTAATAACCATATAATTAATATATAGATAATATTAGTTATTAAACTACTTTTAAGTGATAAAAAATAGTTTAAATTATTATTTAATACACTATTACTAAAGTTTTCTATAGATTTATGTATACTTTCCAAATCATTATCTTTAAGTACATATAAAAATAATGCCCCTGATATTATACCTATTATTGTTATAATTATTATTGAATATTTTAATTTCTTATTTACTTTAAATAACTTGTCCATATAATCACCTATAAAATTATATTAAGGTATATAATAAATATTCCAATTTATGCTAATTTGTTATATAATTGTTTTGGGTGATAATATGAGTAAAAAAGCAACTAAAAGAGTTACTATCCTATTTTTATTTATAATGATTGCATCAGTAATAGCATCTTTATTTTTTGCAATATAAAAAGAGTTTTAAAACTCTTTTTTATTATCTTGTTTTTGACATATCAATTGTATTATCTGCTATATTCCATTTATTAAATTTATATTGATTATGAATAGCATTATAAATTGCCATAGTAAGATTGTTACCTTGTTTTACTATATTGCGTGCAAATCCTCCTAAATCACCATTTTCCCATTCTTTATAAAATTCAGTATCTGGTGATCCTTTTCCAAAGGTTTCATTATCAACGTTAATATAGTCATTTGCAGAGGCTGAAAATTTATTATAATCCTCAACACTAACACCATTAGCTTTAGCAGTAGTTAATACATCTAATACTTTAATTAAGCCTTCATCAGTAATTTTAGATCTATAATAAGTTTCACTATCTTCAAATGCATTATATGATCTTATTTGAGCATAATATGTTATTCCTTTTTCAGTAACTTCAGTTTCAATAGAACAATCTTCTGCTTTTAATCCTGTTATTTCTTTTGGTAGATTATTTGCATTTAACATATCTTCGATAATTGTATTTTCAAGTATGGTTGTAGCATTTGCGCCTATTTCATATGATGGGCTTATAAAGCTTATCCAAGTTCTTAAAAAAGCATGATAATCTTCTTGTCTACCATCATATACAAAATTGTTTCTATATGCTGAATAATCGATAAGTTTGCCGGCCTCGACACTCCAATCATTAATTATTTTTAATCCAGCCATGTCATTTGGCGTTAATTCCATTTTATATTCAGATGTATATGTATTTAATAAATCTTCATATGTCTTATTTGTAATAACACTAGGATCAGTATGATTAACATACTCCGTACTACCACATGCTGTAAAAGTAAGACCAGCTGCTAATGTTAATCCAATAATAGCTTTTCTAATTAATTTAGAAGTTTTATTATTTTTTATTTGTTCCTTAAAAGGCTTTTCATACATAACTACGTTATTCATATTCTCCATAAATCCTCCAACATTATATATAAGTTTTGCATACCAGGGCAATCCTTATCATATGCAACATTTGCTAAATCAAGTAAAACTTTAACAATATATGGTACTAAGAATAGTAATACTGCTGCTATTATTCTTCCTCTTACCTTTTTTGTGGCTTTTTTCTTAGCA
>Ga0129307_1000408_pt1 | contig 68119 bp, 51 predicted proteins | sample P1105metagenome_FD_94437 | JGI IMG/M metagenome (GOLD analysis project Ga0129307, IMG submission 94437) | Capybara group fecal microbial communities from Wisconsin, USA - P1105 metagenome | ecosystem: Host-associated > Mammals > Digestive system > Large intestine > Fecal | place: USA: Wisconsin...
AAAAAAGTGTAAAAAAATTTTACACTGCTGTAAAGAAATTTTACAAAATTATGATTTCCACGCGGCGGTTCAGCGCTTTGTTTTCCTCTGTGTCGTTGGGCTTGAGAGGATTGCCGGAGCCATACCCTACTGCCGTCATACGAGCGGCATCGACACCTTTATTAATTAATGCCTCCTTAACCGAATTAGCGCGGTCTAATGATAGTTTTTGGTTATGTTCTTCAGTGCCGGAATCGTCAGTAAAACCTGCGATTTCAATGGTTATTGAAGGGTTTTCTTTTAAGAAATTGGCAAGCGAATCGATTGCCGCGAACGACGACTCCTGCAGAATAGCGCTATCGAACTCAAAGTTGATGTTTCGCATCACGAAATGAGTGGTATCGACGATTTCGGGAACATTTATATCTTCATAATCAAAGACATAGATATCATAACCACCGAAGCCGCCGTCTCGGTCGGAAGAGACATAGCATTTCTTGCCATCGGCACTGACCACGAAGCTGATTTCGTTTTTCTCGGAATTGACTGGCACGCCAAGGTTTACAGGCTCGCTCCATGTGCCATTGAGCAGCCTGCGGCACACGAAGATATCGTAGCCACCCATGCCGTTATGGCCCTCGGAGGCGAAAAACAACATTCTGTCATCAAGATGGATGAAAGGCGCCATCTCGCCAAAACGGGTGTTGATAGTGGCAATAGATTGCGGAGTGCTCCACTCATCCTGTAAATACTGGCTAAAATAGATGTTACTCTTGTTGGATTTAGTATCTCTTACAAAATATAACTCCTTGCCGTCAGCACTGATACAAGGCTGAGATTCCATAGTGACAGAATTGATAGGCTTACCGATATTTATCGGCTCACTCCATTGATAATCAATAAATTCGGATTTATAAATATCACCCCTTCCAAAGCCTCCGGGATAATCGATACCGACAAAAAACAGCGTTTTCTTATCGAAAGAGAAACACATAGCACCAATCCAATAGTCGTTATGCCAGCCAAGATTAAGCAACTCGGCAGGCTGGTATTGCCCATCAATAATTTTTGAAGTGAAGACGAACTCATTGCCGCTGCGACGGGTAAAGACGATGCTGTCTGAAAACACTTGATTAATGTACTCGTCGCCTTCGGTGTTCACGTTAGCGCCTAGGTTCTGGGCACAAACAATAATTGGTGCCAATGCAGTGAGCACTAGCACCAATATATTGATTATCAATCTATAAACGAGTTTGTTCAAATCGTTTTATCTTCTTTTTTTAGCTTGCAGAGTGTTGTAAAGCAACTCTACGATTGTCATTGGGCCAACGCCACCCGGCACCGGGGTGATTTTAGATGCCACCTTTGCCACCTCATCGAAATCGACATCGCCTTCGATGCGGTAGCCTTTTTCAGTGGTGTTGTCTTCTATGCGGTGGATACCGACGTCGATGACAACAGCGCCCGGCTTAACCATATCAGCCTTGAGGAACTTCGGTTTGCCGATAGCGACCACGAGGATATCAGCCTGACGTGTAATCTCCGGAAGGTTCTGTGTCTTACTGTGGCAGATGGTCACAGTGGCGTCGGCACCCTTGCGCGAAAGCATAACGCTGATTGGGGTTCCCACTATGTTTGAACGACCTAAAACCACCACGTGTTTGCCCGCTGTCTCGATACCGCTGCGTTTCAAAAGCTCAACGATACCAGCTGGTGTCGCAGGCAGGAAGCAAGGCTCGCCAAGCTGCATCAGGCCTATGTTGTGAGGTGTGAAACCATCGACATCCTTCTTCGGGTTGATTGAGTGTATAACCTTTGTTTCGTTGATATGTTTTGGCAATGGCAGCTGGATGATGTAACCGTCGATTTCCTCGTCTTTGTTAAGAAAATCGATAAGTTTCAGCAACTCGTCCTCAGAGGTGTTCTCCGGGAGACGATAGACTGAACTTGTCATTCCCACGCTCTGGCAGGCCTTTTCTTTTGACGCGACGTAAGTCTTGGAAGCGCCGTCCTCGCCAACTATCACAGCCGCGAGATGGGGAGCGTCCATGCCCTTGTCCAACATTCCGGCCACTTCAGCCGCGATTTCTTTTTTCATTGCATCGGCGATGGCTTTACCGTCGATGATTTTATCTTCTATATTCATCTTTTAACTTTTAACTATCAACTTTAAACTACTCTAAACTCTACACTCTCAACTCTAAACTAACGTCTGCGTTTAGCTTGCTGCATCATCTGCATCATCTTCTTGGCGCCGCCGGTCGAGACCATGCGCATCATCTTTGAGGTTTCTTCGAACTGCTTGATAAGACGGTTCACCTCTTCAATGCTGTTGCCCGAACCCTTTGCGATTCTGCGCTTGCGGCTTCCGTTCATGATCTTCGGATCCTCGCGTTCAGCAGGTGTCATTGAACCGATTATTGCCTCAATGCTCTTGAATGCGTCCTCATCGATATCCTCATCCTTGATTTTGTTCATTCCCGGAATCATGCCGGCGAGGTCTTTGATGCTTCCCATCTTCTTGATTTGCTGAATCTGCTTGAGGAAGTCGTTATAATTGAACTCGTTCTTGGCGAGTTTCTTCTTCAACTTGGCAGCTTCGTCGGCATCAAACTGTTCCTGTGCTTTTTCAACGAGTGAGACTATATCGCCCATGCCCAGGATACGGTCGGCCATACGTTTCGGGTAGAAGATGTCGAGGGCGTCCATCTTTTCACCCAAACCCACAAACTTGATAGGTTTCTCAACGACTGTGCGGATTGTCAACGCGGCACCGCCACGTGTGTCACCATCAAGTTTGGTGAGCACCACACCGTCGAAGTCGAGGCGGTCGTTGAAAGCCTTGGCTGTGTTAACAGCATCCTGACCTGTCATGGCATCGACCACAAACAGTGTCTCTTGCGGCTTCACTGTCTCTTTGATCTTCGCTATCTCGTTCATCATCTCCTCGTCGACAGCCAGACGGCCGGCGGTATCGATGATGACCACGTTCTTGTTCTGAGCTTTGGCATGCTCGATGGCGCGCTGGGCAATCTGAACCGGGTTTTTATTGCCTTCTTCAGAATAAACTTCAACGCCCACCTGCTCGCCGAGCACCTTCAACTGATCGATAGCAGCCGGACGATAGACGTCGCCAGCCACCAGCAACACGCTCTTGCTTTTCTTTGTCTTGAGATAATTGGCCAGCTTGGCAGAGAATGTGGTTTTACCGGAACCCTGCAAACCTGCGATAAGCACTACAGCCGGATTACCTTTAATATTTATCTCGGTATGTTCGCCGCCCATCAGTTCGGCCAGTTCGTCGTGCACAATCTTCACCATCAACTGGCTTGGCGAAACAGCTGTCAAAATCTTCTGACCGATGGCTTTTTCCTTGATGTCGTTGGTTACATCCTTGGCGATTTTATAGCTGACATCGGCATCGAGAAGGGCTTTACGCACCTCCTTAACTGTCTCAGCCACATTTATTTCAGTGATATATCCCTGTCCTTTCAGAACCTTAAAAGAACGTTCCAGTTTCTCGGTTAATCCTTCAAACATACCTTACTTTTTCTAATTATTACAAACTGCAAAAATACAAATATTTTTTTAATAACTGCTAAACAAATCGAAATGATATTGCATATAGGCTTTGCCTTGACGCTCAAGCTGTCCGAGGCTGTCGGCACGCCCGTTGCCAGTCAATATATATTCGCCCTCGTCGGTTTTCCAGCCAAGGCCTTCGTTCAACTCGAAGAAAGCAAACGGACGGTAACAGGCGTTAAACACGTCTTTGCTCCAGAAAAACTCTTCGTGGCTGAGGCCGAGCTGCGCCAGAATGGTAGCCGGCACATCGGTGTTGCCGCAAATCTTGTCGAAAGTACAGCCGCGAAGCGTATCGGCAAGCGGTTCGCCGTATATCAGCAGCGGAATTTTGTGATATTCAAACGATTCCAAAGGATAATTCTTATATGACGGATGGCTGTGGTCGGCCATAAACAGGAACAGCGTGTTGTCGTACCATGGCTGCTGTTTTGCCCTGTCCATAAACAGTTTCAGAGCTATGTCGGTGTATTTCCCTGAATTCACGAACTGTTTTTCCAACTCGGGCCACTCCAGTTGATCGAATATCTTCGGGAAATCGTAAGGCGAATGCGTGCTCAGCGTGAAGATGGTGGTAAAGAACGGCTCAGGCTGACTGTTCAGGTCTTTGGCAGCCCAAGGCAGCATGTCGGCATCATGAATGCCCAATTTGCCCTTGTGGAAATTGGCATCAACATTTTTGCCTTCCACAATACGGTCAAGCTCGTTGTAGCGCAGATACGACATGATATTGCCGTAATTCAGTTCTCCGCCGAAATAAAAACTAGTGTAATATCCCAAAGTGTCCAGAGGCTTCACTATCGAAGGGATGGCGTAATACTTCTCGGGATGGTTGGTGATGGTGGTCACCGGCAAACCTGGCAAACCGCCGTAAATCGAAGCGATTGCCTGCTGTGAACGATTGGCCGACGCATAAAAATTGGTAAACAGTAGTCCGTCTTTCTCAAGTTCGTGGAAATTAGGCGTTATCGTGGAATCGCCGCCCAACGACTCGATCAGGTCGGCCGACCAGCTTTCGAGAAGGATTATCAGGATGTTAGGCTTTTCTGTTTTGATAATCCTAATCGTGGAATCACATTCCACCTGATGTGTTTCAATTGTAATAGCCTCGGCTGTGGCATCGTCCATGAAATTGAAATGCGCCTTAGGATCGATATTCTTTGAATTGGATATGTTTTCCATGATGTTGTAGCCAGGATTCACTGTCATTATGTTGACAATCTTGTAACTGCTGAAATATCCCGAACTGGTGGAAATTGGTATCTCGCCCAAGCCGCCGCGCATTCCGACAAACATCAGGCCAAACACAATCACAAAAGCTGCCGGATAAAAAGCCCAATGTATCTGCTGAGTTACTACCACTTCAGTGGTCGGCTCAATCCAACGGACATACCACCAGCAAAACAGTAAAGTGAAGCATGCCCAAAGCGAAATCAGCAGAGTGGTTTGCTGGGTTGAGGCTGTATTGACCACTTCGGAAGGATTCTCCAGATAGACCAATGCCTTGTAATTCAGCTTAGTACCCCATTCGCCATAGATTCCGATCTCTCCCATCACTATCAACACGTAAATGGCTATCACAACGTAGAAATACCATCTAACCCAACGATAGCTTGTGTTTTTGTTGAAACACATCAGAATAAACATCACAAGGGCCGGCAGCGGCATTATGTAGCATGCCGATGCGATATCCAAACGCAATGCTTTGTAGAAACTTCTGACAATATCGACAAACGGCACCATGTCGGCTTTCACCAATGGCCAGTAATTAGCCACGAAAATGATTCTCATTATGGCGAACATCACAAGCAGAAACGCCAACATTTCCATGAGATATATCAAATACCTTTTCATAAGAGTAAATTTTTGCAAAAATAATAAAAAGCTATTAGCCATTAGTTTTTTATTATAAAAATAATAAAAATGATTATTTTTGCACAACTAAATTTTTTCATCATGGTTAAGGAAAATTTGGAAAAAATCAGAGCTACCGTTCCGTCAGGAGTAACGCTGGTAGCTGTTTCAAAAACTAAGCCCGTAGAGGACATTCAGGAAGCTTATGAGGCTGGCCAGCGCGTATTCGGCGAGAACCATGCCCTTGAAATGCGCGACAAACACGAAGTTTTGCCCAAGGACATCGACTGGCATTTTATCGGTCATCTGCAGACCAACAAAATCAAATACATCATTGGCTTTACAAGGATGATTCATTCAATCGACACCTTCAATCTGCTGCAAGCCGTCAACAAAGAAGCGGCCAAGCACGACCGGGTTGTCGACTGTCTGCTGCAGTTCCACATAGCCGAGGAAGAGACCAAATTCGGCCTCAGCATGGATGAAGCCGAGGAAATTTTGAATTCAGACATTTTCAAGGCGATGAACAATGTGCGTATATGCGGCGTGATGGGAATGGCCACCAACACCGACAATATGGCTCAGGTTCGCAAGGAATTCAAGCATCTGAAAGAGATTTTCACCACATTGAAAGCTAAATATTTCAACGGCTGCGAGTGGTTTAAGGAGATTTCGATGGGAATGTCGCACGACTACCCGATTGCCATTGAAGAAGGCTCGACGATGGTGAGAGTCGGAAGTAAGATTTTTGGAGAAAGAGTTTACAGTTAAAAGTTAAAAGTTTAGAGTTTAGAGTAGTTTTAAAGTTTAAAGTAGAGACGGTCGGTCGACCGTCTAAATATTTATAAGTTATGGAAAATTTTAATGCAAAAGAAGTAAAAGACCGTGTGGTTCAATGGATTAGAGACTGGTTTGAACAGAACGGCAAGGGATGCAATGCGGTGGTTGCCATCTCGGGCGGCAAGGACAGCTCGATAGTGGCGGGATTGTGCGTAGAGGCGCTCGGCAAGGACCGCGTCTACGGTGTGACAATGCCAAATGGGGTGCAGAAAGACATTTCCGACAGCATGAAACTCATAAATCACCTTGGAATTAAATATTGCTGTGTTAATATAGGTGAAACATACAACGCCTTGATGAAAGAGGTGAAAGAACAGCTAGGAACACTCGGCAAAGACGTTGCAAACCAGACAGTTATCAACATGCCTCCACGCCTGAGGATGACCGCTGCCTACGCGGTGTCGCAATCGGTTAACGGCCGCGTGGCCAACACCTGCAACCTTTCGGAAGACTGGGTAGGCTACAGCACACGCTACGGTGACGCAGCCGGCGATTTCTCCCCTCTTGGCGGTCTGACAGTGCAGGAAGTGAAGGCTGTCGGAAAAGAACTGGGATTGCCTATCGAATTGGTTGAAAAGACACCGTCGGACGGACTTTGCGGCAAGAGCGACGAGGACAACCTCGGCTTCACATACGCCACTTTGGACAAATACATCCGCACCGGCGTTTGCGAGGATCCTGTCATCAAAGCCAAGATCGATGACAAGCACGCCAAGAATCTGTTCAAGCTGGAACCGATTCCGCATTTTAGTCTTTAGTCGTTAGTCTTTAGTTGTGGACTAACGAACGAGGCGAACTGAATAGCCTTCAGCTCTCCAAAATTCGTTATAAGAGAAGCCACTACTTGAATTTACACCCACATAAGTTGCATAGTTTGTATTATTGCTTCTATATGCTTGTGTAGATGTCCAGTATCTGCCCTCACTGCCATAATTGTCAGTGCAATAAGATGTGGCATTCGTTTCAACCATATCATATTGGTGCTCCATAAAGCTCCACTCATATCCATCAGCCCACGTGACACCTGTTTTGGTACACTTCAGGTTGCCCGGAGCAAAATGCACAGCGTTGGCATTGGCACTAACGACAAACACTTTATTATCTTTGTTACTTTCAGTGTTGTTTACCGCAACAGCATCCGCGCCATAAAGAAAATTATTGGTCGTTGACAATTCAGGGACTGTAACACCTTTATAATAATCATATATTTCCACATCGACATCAGAGCTTGTATATGTATAGCTTTCAGTTCTGTTGTAGACCATTCCCATCGATTTTCTTTCCACAGCACTTAAAAGCAGAATTCCCCATTTTTTTGTTGCATCAGACGCATAAGCAGACCACTGCCGACTGGTACCAAACCACCTTGCAATCCAAAGCCGAAAGGAGTTATTGTATTTTCACCAAATGGCTCATTATAAAGCCCATAAAGCACTGTTATATCACGATTATTGGTACGTCAAAGTCATTACGGTAAAAAGAGTCGATTTGTGCATTTAATGAAGTCGGCAATAGCGCCCAAGCGCTATTGCCGCACAAATCACGAAGTTTTGCAACTTCGATGCGTTCGTTTTCATTGTATATTTTAAAATGGTTAATTCGGCTGCAAAAATAGATTATTTACACGACAAGATATTTATTCTGCGTGTATTTCGTTTTATTCTGCGTGTAAAAAATTTTACTCTCGGTGTATTTTTTTATTCTGCGTGTATTTTTCGCGCCATTTTTATCAATAATGCGATAATTCCGGCGTAAATCAGCCAAAGCACGGCTGTCCACAGATAAGAAATGTGATCCAGACGTTGTTTATCAACAACAGGGCTCTCATGACGGGTGACAGGGTTAAGCCACATTGTTGTGCCGTCGAAGAACGTCACGACTGTGCGTACATACTGGTCGGAGGGTTGGATACTGTATGCCGCATTGAAAATCGAATCGTTTGCATAGTGACAATCAGCCTTTAAAATCATTCCGTTTTGCCCGATAAACTCAGCTTTTTTTATTGGTTTGGTGACATTGACATCGAAGCGCCCGCCATTGAGTTGGGCATGATTCAGTCGAGGCATGTCGCGCTTGAAACGCTCAACTTTGTCATCCATCGTCTCCTTACGGTCAAGTTTGAAATCAATGCCGACTGTTTTTCCCGAAAGCAAGGCATCATACAGCTGATTGGCATCGTTTTCCTTGGCATTCAGATAAGTTATTCTCAATGCTATATCATTGACTTTCAGCACATCGTGAGTATCATCATCGGCAATGAGATAGACAAGATGACCGTTGGAAAGCGCCATATCCCAGTGTTCAGGCGAGTCGACGAAGCCGTTCAAAACCTCCAAAACCTTATAATTGCTGAGATATTTCATGTCGCGCACATTATAGCTGCCATCAACGAAACTCGGATGAGCCACTGCCACCACCCTATTCTGCTCGCCTAACTTATTGAGCATGTGCTGCTTATGACTCAAAGTCTGATAGAAAAAATAATCGATTCGGCGCACTTTCTTGGTTCCGAGGCACACCTGATGTATTTTCCACACATTGTAACCATGTTCGTAACCAGGAATAAATCCGGGATCTTTGCCATTTTCGTAGCCATTCACCTTATTATAATCGGAAATTCCGACATGGTCGTATCCGAACATACGATACATGCTGTCGTAAACCTCGTTGCCATTATTCCGGCCATTGGTCACGCCGCCATACTGACGTGTATGTCCGTGAAAATTGCAGCATTTCCACCAGGTTGAGTCGATATCCTGGTATGGGTTGTGAAGATAATCACCATGAAAAGGAACCGGCTCGTCAAAGACGTAAACAGGCACCAAAATATTCATCGCCACGAGAATCGCGACAAATATTCCAGCGATGTAAATGAAGAATTTTAAAGCCTTTTTCATAACTACAAAATTACATATATTTTTTAAATTGGTGATTGATTTTTTTTGATATTTTTGCGCTATGAAAAACAGGAATTATTTAGTTCATATTGCAGGCGTTATCGCCATGATTATCTGGGGGTTATCGTTCATTTGGTCGACACAGGTTTACCGTAATCTCAACCCCACGGCGACAATATTTTTGCGCCTTGTGATTGCAACAATTTTCTTTACAGCCATACTTTTCATTTTCGGATTAAATGAGAAGGTCAAACGCGAGCACCTCGGGCTGTTTGCCTTGGCGGCGATGTTCGAGCCGTTTTTGTACTTTATTTTCGAGGGATATGGCCTGAAAAACACCTCTCCTATCATCGGTTCGGCTATTATCGCGATGATACCGCTGGTGACGCCTATTGCGGCATCGCTTTTCCTGAAAGAACGGCTTTCGGCTACGAATATCGTCGGTTTAATTGTGTCGTTCCTAGGTGTGATGGTGATGCTGATGAACAAAAACCTCGAGTTTGTGGCATCGACCAAAGGAGTAATCTTTTTATTCTGCGCCGTGTTGGTGGCAGTAGGTTATTCCATCTCTTTGGCCAAGTTGACAAAGCTATATAAACCATTGACAATCACATGGATGCAGAACATCGTCGGTATGATATATTTCATTCCGTTGACGATTATTATGGAACAGTTTGAGCCATCAAATTTCGGCAATGTGAGCGAGTATATAATTCCGTTGGTATGTCTTGGCGTACTTTGCAGCGCCGTCGCCTACTCGTTGTGGGCGTTCGCTTTCAGTAAACTTGGGGCATCAAGAGCCAACGTGTATAGCAATTTAATCCCTGTGTTCACTGGCATTTTCAGTTTCATATTGGGCATTGAGGCGCTGTCGAGCAACAAGATTTTAGGCATTGTGATGGTTGTTGTAGGTTTGATTTTCTCACAGTTAAAAAAGAAGGAGGCCAAGGCATGATTACGAGCAAGACAAATCCTAAGATTAAGAATATCATCAAGTTAGAGAAAGCTTCGGAGCGTCGTGAGCAAAATCGCATCCTCATTGAGGGAAGGCGCGAAATCGAGCGCGCCGTCGCCTGTGGCTTTGAAATCGACACGTTGTTTGTTTGTCCCGACATCGCAAAAGACGGTGCTGGAATGACGGCGCGCTCGATTGAGGAAGTCTCGTTGGAGGTATTCGAAAAAATCGCCTATCGTGAAGGCAGCGACGGGCTTCTTGCAGTAGCCATCCCTAAATATGCCGACTTAAAAGCGTTTAAGCCTAAGAAAAAGAATCCGCTCATCATCGTTTTGGAGACTGTTGAAAAACCTGGAAATTTAGGTGCCGTGATGCGTACCGCCGATGCAGCAGGCGTTGACGCTGTAATCATTGCCGATCCGAGAACCGACTTATATAATCCAAACGCTATCCGTGCCAGCGTGGGCTGCATCTTCTCGGTGCCTCTGTTCGCATGTTCATCGGAAGAATGCATTAAATGGCTGAAAGACAATACCATAACAATATATTGCACATATCTTAAAGCTTCAATTGATTACCTTGACGCCGACTTCAAGAAGGCATCAGCCATCGTGATGGGAACCGAGGCAACTGGCATCTCGCAGCAATGGGTTGACGCCGCCGACCAGAACATCATCATCCCGATGAATGGCATCGCCGACTCTTTGAATGTTAGCGTAACGACGGCGATTGTAACGTTTGAAGCAATCCGTCAAAGAAGAGTTTAAAGTTGAAAGTGTAGAGTTGAGAGTTGTTGAAAAAGTTGACAGTTGAAAGTTAGAAAGTTTATAAAGTTAGAAAGCTGTAAAGTATTGAAGATATGAAGACGGAAAACTATGCAAGGCATCACGAATGTAAGACCTCAAGGGCTTACCCTGAAGTGAGGCTTTGCATAGTTTGGAGTCATCTTGAATAGTTTAGAGTTTAAAGTTTAGAGTTTAGAGTAGTTGAAAAAGTAGAGACGATCGGTCGACCGTCTAAAGTTGATAGTTAAAAGTGTATTATCATAATGGAAAATAATCAATATAGTAAGAATTTCAAGGTGATGTCGAGTTATTGCGACAGCGTGAACAGGCTGAGTCCTTTCATGATGCAGACCTTGTTTGAGGAATTGGCTGATGCCAACGCCACACAGCTAGGCATTGACCAACCCACTCTTGGCGAACGCGACAACGCCTTTTGGGTAGTCCGCCGCATAAAATTCGAGTTTCGCAGTGTTGTGAAAGACCACGACGACGTGATTTTGAAAACCTGGCCTTCGGGACCTGAAATTTTGAAATGTTTCCGTTCGTACCAAATCTTAAAACCCAACATGGAGCCTGCCGTGAACAGCTTGGCGGAATGGGTTATTTTGGACAAGGAGACACGTCGCCTTAGAAAAACAGACAGCGTACAATATCCTGACATTCAATTCATTACGGAAAAAGCTTGCGAGCCCACCTTCAAAAAATTCAAAGACACTTTCACCGAAAGCGACTTTGTCTACGAGAAGACAATACGCGCTTGCGACATCGATATCTCACATCACACCAACAACACAAAATATTGCATGATGGTGCTCGACTCATTCTCTATCAAGGAGTTGGAAGCCATGACTATCAAAGAGATGGAGATACATTACGAAGCCGAAAGTCTGGAATGCGATGTGCTGCGCATATACCGCCAAAAAGTCGACGACGAGTGGCAGTTTGCAATAAAGAGAGACGGCAAAGTCATCAGCTACGCAAGTATTAAAATTTAAAGATTAGGCTTTATTATTTAAAATTATTCATTAATTTTGCAAAAATTTGGGAACGAGATGAAGCATATTTTCATTGTCAATACTGTTGCTGGCGAGCATTCGTGCCTTAAAGAGGTGAAGAATGCGATTGCCAACGAAAAAGAAGTTATTGATTATGAAATATTTACGCCCGATTCAGCAAAAGACAACATCGAGCAAATAAAGTCGTACCTCGAGGCTCATCCCGACGAGGAAGTGCGGTTTTACGCTTGCGGCGGCGACGGCACGCTCAACAAGGTGGCAAGCGCCGTCTACGGCTATCAGAATGCAAGTTTGGCTGTTTTAGCTTACGGCAGTGGCAACGACTACATCAAGTATTACGCTGATTTGCAAACGTTTAGAGATGTGGAGAAGGAAATGCACGGCACCGAACATCGTGTCGATATCATGCAGGTTAACGAAAGGTTTGCAATCAATGCCACTCATTTCGGGTTGGATTCTGTGGTTGCTAAGATGATGCACAAAATCCGCCGCTACCCTATCATTGGAGGCAAAATGTGCTACCCTATCGCGGTGTTCTGGGCGTTTTTGACAGGAATGCGTACTCGTTGCACTGTTTATGCCGATGGCGAAAAACTCAATAACGGAAAGATTTGTCTGTGCACCATTGCCAACGGCCGTTACGTTGGCGGTAGCTACAAATGCGCTCCTCGTTCAGTGAACGACGACGGACTGCTTGAAGTTTGCCTAATCAAACCTGTTTCGAGAATAAAATTCGCATTGTTCAAGAAATATTACACCAACGGCACGCATCTCGACAATCCGAAATTTATGAAATATGTGGTTTATCGCAGGGCGAAACAGGTGGTGATTGAAGGCGGAAAAGGATTCTGCGTCTCATTGGATGGAGAAATTTTGGAAGGAGAAAAAATAATTGTAGAAAACAAGCAACAAGCTATAAGGTTTGTTGTTCCGTAGAGACGATGTGACATCGTCTGTACAAACAGATTTGAAATTAATTAAAGATTATAAATATTTTATCATGATTGCAAAAGAATTATTAAATCCGAAAAGCATCGTTGTGTGCGGTGCGTCGAGTGACATTCACAAACCTGGTGGAAAAGCATTGAAAAACCTGTTGGAAAGCCCGTTCAGAGGTCCTGTTTATGCAGTGAATCCTAAAGAAACCGAGGTGCAAGGCGTAAAATGCTACGCAAGCGTCAACGACCTTCCGCAGGTGGACTGCGCCATCATCTGCATCGCCGCCAAGTTCTGCGCCCAGACAGTCGATGTATTGGCAAAAGAGAAAGGCTGCAAAGGCTTTATCATCATCAGCGCCGGATTCTCAGAAGAGAACCACGAGGGTGCTTTGATCGAAAAACATATCGTCGACACCATCAACAGCGTCGGCGGCAGCTTGATCGGCCCTAACTGCACCGGATTCCTCAACGTGAACTATGCAGGATGCTTCGACACTCCTATTCCAACCCTCGACCCTCATGGAGTCGATTTCATCACAGGATCAGGCGCTACAGCAGTGTTCATTAAGGAATACGGCATCAGCAACGGTTTGAAATTCAACAGCGTTTGGGCAGTTGGTAACAGCGCTCAGCTCGGTATTGAGGACGTTTTGGAGCACTTGGACGAGACCTTCGACCCAGTGAAGTCGAGCCGTGTCATCATGCTTTACATGGAAAAGATCGGCGACCCGCAGAGATTGCTCAAACACTCACGCAGCCTTATCAACAAAGGATGCCATATCGCAGCTATCAAGAGCGGCAACAGCGCTGCCGGCTCACGTGCCGCTTCGTCACACACAGGAGCTTTGGCCACCAGCGACGCCGCTGTTGATGCATTGTTCCGCAAGGCTGGCATCGTGCGCTGCCAAAACCGTCAGGAGCTGACAACAGTATGCGCTGTCTTCATGCATCCTGAAATCAAAGGTAAACGCTGCGCCGTCATCACACACGCCGGCGGTCCGGCTGTCATGCTCACCGACGTTTTAAGCAACGGCGGCATGGAAGTTCCTTCATTGAAAGAACACCCGGCAAGCCCTGCCCTGTTAGAGAAACTTTTCGGCGGCTCGTCAGTGGGTAACCCTATCGACTTCCTCGCCACAGGAACAGCTGAGCAACTCGGATATATCATCGACACTGTCGAGAACGAATACACAGATATCGACTTCTCAGTGGTCATCTTCGGCTCACCTGGATTGTTCAGCAACAAAGAGGTTTACGACCTGCTGGATGAAAAGATGAAGACCTGCAAGAAGCCTATCTTCCCAGTGTTGCCCTCAATCATTAACGTGAAGGACGAAATCAACGATTTCATCGCAAAAGGCCGCATCAACTTCCCAGAGGAATGCGTGCTTGGTAATGCAATTTGCAAAGTTTACAACACACCAAAGCCTCAGCCAGAACATGTTGAGCTGCCTAAGATTGATGTGGCTCGCATCCGCAAAACCATCGATCGTTGCAAGTCAGGTTATCTGGAGATTGCCGACTACAACGAACTGCTCGACGCTGCCGGCATCAGCCGCAAGAAATCGGTGGAAGTCAGCAAGAAAGAAGACGCTCTTGCATTCGCTAAAGAAGTCGGTTGCTCGAAAGATGTGCCGCTGGTGATGAAGGTTGTCGGTCCGCTCCACAAATCAGACGTGGGTGGCGTGACACTCGGCGTGAAAGACCTTGACACTGTGGCTAAGGAATTCGACCGCTTGATTGCCATCAAAGACACTTACGCAGTTGAGATGTACCCGATGCTTGACGGTATCGACGTTTACATCGGCGCAATCAAGGATGCCAAGTTCGGTCATCAGATCTTCTTCGGTTTGGGCGGTATCTTCATCGAAGTGTTGAAAGACGTTCAATCAGCCCTCGCTCCTATCACAGCCGACGAAGCCAAGGAGATGCTCAAACAGCTTAAAGGATACAAGATTTTGCAAGGCGTGCGCGGTCAGGAAGGTGTCAACATCGACCTTTATGCCGACCAGGTGGCTCGCGTGAGCGCATTGGTGCAAGCTGCTCCGGAAATCGCCGAGATGGACCTCAACCCGTTGCTCGGCAATCCACGCTATGTGACAGCTGTCGACGCCCGTATCAGAATCGAGAAATAAAATCTCGTGATGAAAAAGATATGCTTTATAGCATTCATCGTGATGATGTTACGGCTTGGGCTCAATGCTCAGACCGTAACATTCTCACATTCAGGCGGTTTCTATGAAAGTAGTTTCAGCCTAGAATTGACCTGCGACCCGGCATATCACATACGTTACACTACCAACGGCGCCGCACCCGACGCCAACTCAACGCTTTATACCGGCCCTCTGTATTTGAACGAGGGTTTGTATTCAAATTCCAACATTTACACCATCCCCACAACCATCGACGAGCTTCTATTCACGCCCAATTCAGTGATGAAATGCATCATTATCAGGGCTTGTGCGTTCGACAATGATGAAAACTGCGTCGGGACGGTGACAACACAGAGTTATTTCATCAACGAGCTTGGCTGCGACACTCATGGCCTGCCAGCGATGTCAATAGCCGCCGATTCGTCGGATTTGTTCGACTATTACACCGGAATTTTTGTCAAAGGTGTCAATTTCGACCCGGAACACAGTTATTGGACCGGCAATTATTACATGAGCGGCGACGAGTGGGAACGCGTTGTAAACATCGAGTTTTATGAGACAGCCGACAACAGCGGTGTCAACCAGACAGCCGGCCTCAGGACACATGGAGGCACAGCGCGTCGCGGACCGCAAAAAGGCATGAAACTCTATGCCAGACAGGAATACGGCACAAAACGTTTTTATCACAAATTCTTTGACGACTCGCCTAAAAACAGCGTCAAACATCTGGTTTTGAAGCCATTCAGCTGCCAGTGGTTCTCAATAGGAATCCAAGACTGGATTTGCAACAGCATGGCAAGAAGCATAGGCTTGGAGTATATCTTATCGCGTCCGGAAGCGCTTTTCATCAACGGTGAATATTGGGGCATCTACTATGTTAGCGAACGCCCCGACTCGCATTATCTTGAAGACCATTTCGGGCACAGCGACGACGATTACAATGTCATCGGCAGTTGGCACGGTGAGGCTGAGGACGGCCAGAACGTCAATTTCATCCAGATGATGCAATGGCTCGAAGACGCCGACTTGTCTGATTCCACCAATTATGAACACCTATGTTCGCTCATCGATGTCGACAATTTCATAAACTATTACTGTCTGGAGCTTTTCATAGCTAACAACGACTGGCCGGCTAACAACATGCGGTGTTATCAATACCTTGACGGCAAATGGCGCTGGATTTTCTTTGACGGCGACGATTGTCTACAAAAGATGGATTTTGACGTTTTCGGCAACGCCACCTGCGAACAGAATCTGGGCTGGCCTACTGACGCAATATCGACGCTGATGTTCAGACGGCTGCTCGAAAACAACGACTTCAGGTCGGCATTTTACACTAGATTCGAGCATTTGTTGAGCAATCAATTCGATTATGCCGCAACTAATCCTTATTTAACATTTGCCAAAAGTCTGGTGATTGATGAGATACCACAGCAAGCGGCACGTTTCAACAGACCCAAAAATCTGTCATCATGGATAAATAGTGTCAACAACATTGACAGTTTCATGGGTGACAGATGCGACAACATGAGAGATCGCATCAACGAGTTCTTCGTAAGCCTTGGTGAGAATCAGAGCATTACAGCGTCTATATTCCCCAACCCGACACACGGACAAATTCACATCAATCTAACCGACAATCAGTTCACTACGATTAAAATTCAGGTTTTCAACCTTGTCGGGACGCTCCTGTATGAGGAGTACGCAACCACATCCTTAGCCATCGACATGCCGGCAGGCATTTATCTTATAAAAATTGGAAATTCAACACAACGTGTTGTCGTTATTTAATTATGAAGAGATTGTTGTTCATATTGTTATTTCTCTGGCAGCTGCCGACCATGGTGTCAGCGCAAAAGGTGGGTTTTTCTCAAAATGGCGGATTTTATGACGATAGTATTGATTTGACACTTTCCTGCGACAAGGAATATCATATCAGATATACTATCGACGGCAACGCACCGACTGCAAGTTCCGCTCTTTACAAAAAGCCTTTAAAACTCGACCCAAGCCTCTACTCCACAGCCGACATCTACAAAATTCAAATATCGCCGGACAATATGGTTTATGTTCCGGATTCAGTCAGGCATGCCATAGTGATTCGCGCCGCTCTTTTCGACAGCAAAGAAAATTTGATAGGCGATGTCGCCACCAACACATATTTGATACGCAGTTTGGGAGCCGACAGTCATGGCATGGCTGTTGTGTCGGTGTGCGCCGACCACGATGATTTGTTCAACGAGGAAACAGGCATCTTTGTCAGAGGCATCAATTGGAGAGCCGACAAGCCCGACCACACCGGCAATTACTACCAACATGGCAGCAAATGGGAACGTCCGGCCAATGTGGAGTTTTACGAACCCGACGACAACAGCGGCATCAATCAGATGTGCGGACTGCGCACCCATGGCAACCGTTCGCGTCGCCAGCCGGCCAAAGGCATGAAGATTTATGCGCGTTCGGAATACGGCAAGAAAAAATTCAAGCACGAGTTCTTCAAGGACAGCGATTTAACCAGTTACAAGCATCTGATACTAAAGCCTTTTGCTTCGTTTTGGCCTTATTCGGGAGTGCAGGATTATGTCAGCAACAAAATGGCTCTGCAGCTTGACATAGAAGCGCCCAACTGCCGTCCGGTACAGCTTTATCTGAATGGAGAATATTGGGGCATTTATTTCATTCAGGAGAAGACCGACGACCGTTTTCTGGAAGATCACTGCGAGGTGGCGGCAGACAACATTAACATCATCGGCAGCTGGAAAGGCGAGCTGGAGCATGGCAACGACAATGGTTTCAAACAGATGATGAAGTGGTTTAAAAACGCCGACCTTACAGATGAAGCGACGTACACGCAGGCCTGTGACATCATCGACATGCACTGTTATATCGACTATATGGTTTTTCAAACCTTTGCAGGCAACTTCGACTGGCCAGGCAACAACACGCGTTTGTGGCAGGAACAAGACGGCAAGTGGCGCTGGATATTCTTTGACGGTGACGCCACCATCATCAAAAAAGACTTCGACGTGTTTACCAACGCCGCGGTATATGAGGAACCGTCCGACTGGCTCAACTATCCGCAGGCTAAGCTTTTGTTTGGCAAACTGTTGCAAAACAAGCACTTCCGCAAAGAATTCAAGTCTCGTGCCAAGGAATTATGTAACGGGATGTTCAAATACAACAGCACCTACCCTATCTTTCACGAAATTGAGGAAGCACTGCGTCCGCACATAGCCGACCAAAAACACCGCTTCGGCTATCCGTCGTCAATCAAGGCCTGGGAAGACGGCAACAATCTGATTGACAGTTTCCTGAAGGAACGCGTCGATACATACCTGAAAATGATGGATGAGTCTCCCCTGTTATCAGGCAAAACGAGCGGCTCCAAAGCCGAAAACGGCAGCAATTTCGTGTTATGGCTGATAGTGTCGTTGTCGGCGTTGGCTTTGTCGGGAATTGTGTTTTTATTAGTAAAGAAATCAAGAAACAACAAATAAAATGAAAAAGTCAGACAAAATTACAATCTTTGTGATAGCCGTAGTGATTTGCGGTTTCGCATTTATCCCGGGAGCATGGGATTGGTTTATCAAGGCAACCGCCAAACACGGTTTGCTGATGAGTTTCTTCAAATTCGCCATTTTGGGAACATTCGGCGAGATGCTTTCTTTGCGAATTAAAGAAGGTGTGTACATTAAACAAGGCTTCGGACTTCTGCCGAAATTGTTGATTTGGGGCGTGCTGGGCGTTGTCATCGCATCGGCAATGACCATTTTCAAAACAGGAACCGTACGACTGCTGGACGGCGGCTTCCATCTAAACGGCAAAGCGGCGGTATGGTTTGCAGGCAAGCTAAGCTGGGGCAAATTCTTCGTGGCTTTATGCGTGAGCGTGCTGATGAACACTCTGTTCGCACCGGTTTTCATGACATTCCACAAAATCACCGATATCCATATCGCCGAAACCGGCGGCACTTTGAAAGGTTTCTTCAGCAGCCCGCTTAACATTCAACAGACAATGGCCGAGAAGATCAACTGGAACATTCAGTACGGCTTCGTTTTCAAGAAAACCATCCCGCTGTTCTGGTATCCGGCCCACACCATCACATTCCTGCTGCCAGGTACCCTGCAGGTGCTGTTTGCCGCAGCATTAGGCGTAGCACTGGGCGTGATTTTGAGTATCAAGAAATAATAAGCCTAATGACGGAAAACTATGCAAAAAATAGCAAACACCAGCGTTAGCTGAAATAATTAGCCTTCGGCTTTTTGCATAGTTTGGAGTCGATGATAAAAGTTTAAAGTTTAGAGTTTAGAGTTTAGAGTAGTTGAAAAAGTCTAGAGTTGAAGAGTTTAAAAGTGTATATATTAAAAATATTGAAGTTTTATTAATTCCGTTTCGTACGATTTTTCGATTTCCCAGCGGTATATAAAATACCAAGGGCGCTTATAATCAACAGCCCGTTGCCTAAAGGCGCGGGCTCGTTGTTTATTGAGCCAATTTCCAACGTCGGCAAATACAACAATTCATTAGGATTGCTGATTCTGTTGCCATACATATATTCGTCAGCATGGAAGAATTCGTCATTGCGCTGGGCAAAAACATTCAAACTCATTAAAAGTGCCAGTGTCAAAAACATCTTTTTCATAACAATTCCTCCCATTTTAATCATTTAACAACAATTTTTTGAGTTTTTATATCGTCTCCTATCAATCGCAAGATGTATACGCCAGTCGGCATAGACAATGCATTCAGCGTCCCCGCGCCATTAACAGACTGCATTGAAACCACACGTCCCATCATGTCAAACACCTGCAGCTCGCCAGTACCCTCGACTATGATATCGTTGCCATTTTGATAAGCGAAAACATCCTCTTCAGAATCATCACCGCCTTGATATTTGAGTTTCATTACAAATCTGTCACTCTTATCTTTTGGCGTGCCGATGAATGTGTAGCTGTTTTCAACAAGCATATCCACATCGTCGCCGGTCATGCGGTCGATGAGATGCAGATATGAGAAGTCGCCATCAGTCTTGATGCTCAATGTATATTGGCCTATGGTTTTCGCCTTGAAGCCCAGATTGACTATTTTGGTGTTACATTCCATGTCGGCGATGGCAAAATTCTCGCCGTTTTTGACGACATACAGCAGCGGGATTTCAGGGTTGCGGTGCTCAACCTTATTGAGCCCATGCCCTTCCTTGAGGTAGATGTAGGTCTCATCGCTGTGCTGACCATCACTGACAGCTAACATGATGTTGTTGCCAGCGTTTTTCCCTACACGTGAAGGTGTTGCTGAATTCTTGATTGTCACTGTAGGATTTTCGGCTTTTGCTTGAACCAGGAATGCCTGCATCGGTGCTATTCTGGTAGTTGATGTACTTACAATCCATTTGCCTTTGTACTCCCCATCTTCTTCACCCAACAGATAAAAGCCGTCAGTATATACATTGTTGAAAACTAAATTATCCATTGTGATCTCATGCGTAAATGGATTGCCCAAGAAATTGAATCCCAGTAAATTAGCATTTGAATTCTCGTACGAAAGACTACACGGGACTTCTCCGTTTGCATTACCGGCATTCACGTCACCCTTAAACTCCAAACCCGATTCTATCGAGCGGTATAGATAGCCAATACCGTTTGTCAGGTTTTCAAATTGAATGGTACCAAGTGTCGCGTTCACTTCGCCTCTATACTCATTCCAATAATTTGATTTTTCAACATAACGATACACATTGTGTCCGTTAGCGCCGCCTTTTACGAAACTTGCAATAGATGCATTATTTACCGGAGAAGAGATAGCATACCATCCGTCGGCATCGCCTTTTGAGCCTGTCCATCCTGTAACTGATTTTCTGACAGTAGCTTTAACGCCAGTTACACCATTAGCGACTATAACTTGGCCTCCATTTTCAATTACGAGGTTATCAACATCGCCCGAACTATTGCCAGTAATGCTCAGAACTGCACCATTCGGGACTGTGATCATGTCGGCTATGGTAATGCTTGCCAGCTCAGTGTTGCCTGCAGGTAATTCCCGTACTTGGATGTAATATGTTGTAACTGTTGGAGTTGTAGTAGTTTTCTTGTAAAGCTGTATGTCTTGTGTATTAGAAGTGTTGGAATTATAATAACGGAATCTATAATTGTTATCACCTGAAGCTGAATTAAATCTTAAATACTTTGTTATTGTCTCATTATTATTTGTTCCTTGTATTAAAATTTGATTTCCATTGCTTTGTAATGATATTGCATTGCTCAACACACTATTACCTGCAGTTAAACCATTATTACTTGAACTTGACCAACCAATATACTTGTTATTTTGATTCTTTATTGAATAGAAATTAGTATTAGTAACTTTTGCGATTGTAAATGTAGCTGCATTAAGAGCATTAGTTGGATTAATAACACCATTCTTTATGGAAACATTAGTAATAACATTATTACCAGCATCCAATGATGTCAAGGCACCATCGAACACTACAGAATTGTTTTCACAAACAATCAAATACTCACCGCTCCAATCTGAAGGAGTGGTTGTGACCTTATTGTAAGTCGTTACTGGAGTGCCGCTAACCGTATGGGCATAAATAGCATAAAGCACAACATTATTATTAATCTGATACGATTCTCCAACTGCATGAATATTGTTTTCGATATCGCTTAAATCATCGGTCCAACCTGCAAATGTGTAATCATCATTCAAATCTTCGCCCGATTCCAGAGTAATAGATGTGCCTGGTGCCACTTGTGTCGCCTCATATAACACACCGTTGATTGAATAGGCATACTCCAGTGGCGTATATTTATATAGAGTTAGCGAGCCACCAGTTTGCGTAGTATAAGGTGCCCATGCATTGTTATTATCAGTGTTGCATCTCAACCATTTGTTTCCTGAATTTTGACTTTGTTGACTTCTTCCATAGTTTTCAAATTCAAACACATTATTTGAGCGTGATGGCGTCCATTTTGCCATATCAGTTATGTCTGATAATAATGCCATGTTATTTTTTGTAGTCGTACCGGCAGCATATTGGTTAACCGCCTCATTCTTGATTGTCCAGTATGATGTATTTGATATGTTATCGATATGCCAGACTATTGAACGAGAAGGATTTGTTATAGTACCATCTTGTGGTGTCACATTAGTACTTGTAAGTTTATTGCTTGAAATCGTGTTTGTCAGTGCATGGCCATTATAGATTATGATATAATCACCTTCCACGATATCAGCCGTGTATTGCGCAAATGTGCCTTCGAACACATCTTGATAGTTCGGATCCCAAATCATATCGGCATATTCAGGATTGTCGACAAACGGGTTGCGGTTGCCCTGAATATTATAAACGGCGTTGTTTCTGTTTATTTCTTTTGGTGAAACAGGGTCTTCTTTATTCCAACGTAATAGCATTGTCATTGCCCAAGGCAGGATTTCAGATTTGTTAGTCATACCTGAGCTTCCCCAATTGCTGTCTTCTCCATAATAGCGCACACTCATATAGAAATAGGCACGGGCGAAATCGCCTTTATACTCGTCAATAGGTTCGTAAACTGTGCCGTTATAGCCTAACGATGATTTACATGTACCTAATTTTGAACCATTTTGAAAAGTCTGTGAGGCTGTCTGCACTTCACCAAAAGGATTGTTACCCCTTAGTTGATTCACATAGCCGTCGGTTGGGAATATATGGTGCAGGTCGCGTCCAGGAACCGAGTTCTCATCACCTGTAAACCAGCTCTTTGGCCATGAGTGCTCACGATTGTAGCAATCACCTTCGCTGTCATACTCGCCGCATTGGTTTTGACCATAGGTATATTCATAAGGAGGTGTCCCATTCGGAATATCAGAATACATATCCCAAATCTTGCCATTTGATTTCAAATCGGTACTTTGGAAAGCATTCCAAACCTGGGCGTAGGTGATTGTTGTATGATTGTCAATAATATCATGCAATGCCGATTTCAACTCGTCACCAGTCTTATTAGCCGCATTGTTGTAATAGCCCGAAGGAATATTCTGTGCTTGAAGCCAAATAGCAGCAACCAGCAAGAAAATAAAAATGTAAAATCGTTTCATCTAGATTTATTTAAAGATTCAAAGATTTAAAGATTTTTAAATAAGCTACAAATTTACGGATTTATTTTAATCTGCCAAAAGATTTTTCATATTTCCCCAAACCAGCTAATGGCTAATGGCTAACAGCTAACAGCTAATGGCTAATGGCTAATGGCTAACGGCTAACGGCTAATGGCTAATGGCTAACGGCTAACAGCTAATGGCTAAAATGAAAATTTTGCAAAAATTTTCATTTTTTTCTTGACATGTAAAAAATTTGTTGTATTTTTGCAGTGTATTAGATGACTAATACAGAGGTAAAACGACAACAAATTTTATATAACATGATTAAAATCAATAATTTAGACTTCGCTTACAAAAACACGCAAGTCTTCAAAAACATCAGCCTGGAATTCCCGAAGGGCAACATCTACGGACTTTTGGGCGAAAACGGCGTTGGCAAGACCACCTTATTAAAATTAATATGCGGTCTGCAAAAGCCACAACACGGCAGCGTGACAGTGGATGGGCTCATCCCATCAGAACGTCAGCCGCAGTTTCTGCAAAACGTCTACTTCCTTCCTGAGGAAGTGATTACCGAGGACACCACACCTGAGAAATTCGTCCAGAAAATCGGAGTATTCTACCCTCGTTATGATTTCGCGCTCTTCAACCAGCTCATGAAAGAGCTTGAAGTTGATTTGAGCAAGAAATTCAACGAGCTATCGCACGGACAGAAGAAGAAAGCCCTGCTGGCATGCGCCATGTCGTTGCAAACCGACTATCTCTTCCTTGACGAGCCTACCAACGGCCTCGACATCCCTTCGAAAGCCCTGTTCCGCAAGGTGATTTCACAATATTGCAGCGACGATACAACAGTCATCATCTCGACCCATCAGGTAAAAGACGTCGAGAACCTCATCGACCCTATCGTGATTTTAGACCGCGACGATGTGCTTTTGAACGCCAGCTTTGCTGAGATCATCGACAAGGTTTATTTTGAATACGGTCCGGAGAGACTGCAGAACGCCTACTACACCGAGATGCTGCCTGGCGGCTACATCAACGTGATGCCAAACACAGAACATTTGGAGAGCAACGTCAACATCGAGGCGCTGTTCAATGCGGTAATGAAGAATAAAGAAACCATCAAAAACTTAATGAAATGAACAACACATTAGATATCAAACGTTTCGGCAAAGTCCTACGTCGCGACGGACTGAATTTCTTCCCGAATCTCATCCTGTCTTTGGCTATTTTATGGGCCATTCCGGTAGTGATTTACTTGTTCACCAGCCTCATGCCAACTGACGGCACCAAGAATGTTTTCGATGCATTCGGAAGAATCAATATCATCGAAACTCTCACAAAAATCGCCATCATCATAGCGCCAGCCAGACTTTACCAATATTGCAACGACTCTCGCAAGGGAATCGGCTACGCCATGTTGCCGGCATCCACACTTGAGAAGTTCCTCAGCATGGTGATTTACTGCGTCATTGTCACACCTATTATATATGTAGCGGGCGCACTCGCAATCGACAGCATACTCGCCCTCTTCAACGGACCATACGAAGGATTCGCGGCAACCTATTATTTCAATGAATTCGCGCAGATTGACAGTAGCATTGCAAATCATGATGTTGCTGGATTGTTAGATGACACATGGCCAATTTTTGTCAAAAACCTGTCTCCAACTTTCTTGAGGATTTTAAGCCTGCTTGGTCTGCTGACATTGTCTTCAATCTTTATGTTCGGTAACATGATTTTCAAGAAGCGTAAAACCGGCAAAATGATCGGAATACTGATTCTGCTGGCTATCATAATAATGATAATTTCTATCAACTATGTGGCTAACAATGAAGCTCTGATCGAATATTTTAATCAGATAAACGAAAACAATGTCACTGAATTCATCGAACGCATGATATTTATCTGGATGAATGTCGCTCTGTATACTGAAATCATCGTTTCAGCTCTGCTACTGTTCGGTGTTTACCGTAAAATTAAAACTCAAAAATATTGATTATGAATTTCAACGGACATAAACCTATTTACCTGCAGATTTACGACCACGTGTGCGAGCGTATCCTAAGCGGCGAATTCCGCAGCGGCGACCGTGTGATGTCGGTGCGCGAGCTAGGAGTCGAGCTGGGAGTAAACCCCAACACGGTGATGCGCGCCTTCGAGCGACTGCAGATGAAAGAGATTATCGCCACCAAACGTGGATTAGGATTCTACGTATGCGAGGACGCGAAGGAGAAGATTCTTTCGGAACAGAAGAAAGAGTTTTTGGAAAACGAAGTTCCGGAATTCCTAAAAAAAATGGAATTGTATGGTATTACTATGGAAGATATAATAAAGTGTAGAGTTTAGAGTTTAAAGTTTAGAGTAGTTTAAAAGTTTAAAAAGTTTAATAGATGAAAAGATTATTCTTAGCATTAGTTATCATACTGAGCGTCAATGTGATGAGCGCTCAGATGAGAGTCAAGACCACACAGCTTGACAACGGATTGAAGGTGGTTATGTGCGAGGAGCACAGCTCACCTCAGGTCTATGGCGCAGTGTATGTGCATGCCGGAAGCAAAAACGACCCTCTCGACGCCACTGGTATGGCTCATTACTTTGAGCATATCATGTTCAAGGGCACCGACCGCATAGGCACCATCAACTGGGAAGCCGAAAAGGTGTATCTCGACAGCATCGATTTTATGTATGACAAGCTTCATGAGACATCGAATGTCAAAGAACGCGCTGCCATACAGCAGAAAATCAATGAGTTGTCATTGGCTTCAACGGCCTATGCAATTCCGAATGAGGTCGACGTGATTCTCACCAAGATGGGCGGCACAGGCTTGAACGCCGGCACAGCCTACGACCAGACTATATATTACAACACCTTCCCAGCCAACCAGATTGAAAAATGGATGGACGTGTATGTGGAGCGTTTCCGCTACCCGGTGTTCCGTCTGTTCCAGAGCGAGCTCGAGACCGTATACGAAGAGAAGAACATGTACGGCGACGAGCCTATAAGCGCCTTCCAAGAATATATGTTCAAAGAAGTGTTCGGTGACCATCCGTACGGTCGTCCGATTATCGGCTTGACCGAGCATCTGAAGAACCCGCAAACCAGCAAGATGCGCGAGTTCTACAACACATACTACGTGGCCAACAACATGACTCTGATTCTCGTCGGCGATTTCAACATTGACGATATCGAGCCTGTGGTAGCCGAGAAGTTCGGCACATGGCGCAGAGGTGAAATACCGCAGCAGCCAAAATACACTCTGCCTACGTTCAACGGTCCTACGGTGAAGAAAGTCCGCATGACCCCTATTAAGATGGGCGTACTGGCATGGCGAGGCGTGAAGGCTTCCGACCCAGACAACATCCCGTTAAGCCTCGCCTGCAGCATCTTCAGCAACGGCGAGACAGGACTCATGGACAAAGACATGGTTAACGGCAACATCATGATGGCAATGCTAATGCCTCTCTCGCTTGAAGACCACGGGGCCAATGTAATTATTTATGTTCCCAACATCATCGGACAATCGCACGAGAAAGCCGAGAAGCTGGTGTTTGACAACCTTGAGAAGCTTAAAAAAGGCGACTTCAGCGACGAACTTTTCGAGGCCATCAAGACCGACATGCTGAAAGAACGCATTCAGGAAACCGAGAATCTCCGTGGTTTGGCCAGCCTATTCCTCGACCTCGAGCAACGCGACATGACGTACCACGACTATTTGGCTGAGACCGAGCGTATCAAGAACATCACCAAAGACGAGATAGTAGCCGTCGCTAACAAATACTTCGGCAACGATTACCTCGACATCCGCTCAAAGATGGGATTCCCGGCAAAGGACAAGGTTGACAAACCTAACTGGAAACCTATCGAAGCAAAGAATACAGAAGCCAAGTCGGAGTTTGCAAAGATGATTGAAGCTGAAGTGGTGCCTGAAGTGACACCTCAGGTGATTGAATTTGGCAAAGATGTGGAGTTGACCACTACCGACAACGGACTCAACATCTTCTCTGCCAAAAACCCGTACAACGACATCTTCACTCTCAGCATTGAATACAACTACGGTACACTCGACGATCCCGACCTGGAGAGAGCTGTCTACTACTGGAGTATGCAGGGTACCGATAAAAAGAGCTTCGAAGAATTTAACCTCGAATTGCAGAAAATTGGCGCCTCGTTCGACATCAACCCTGGCATATCAACAACATCGTTGGAAATCAGCGGATTCGAGAAAGATCTTGACCAAATCCTTGCGTTATGCGAAGAGAAGCTGTTCCATGCAGCCAACGACGAAACAAAGAAAAACATCATAGCCGAACAGGAGAAGTCTGAGGAAGACGGTATCAAAAACGACGCTTCGACATGGGGAGAGGCAGTTTATGAATACGCCCTCTACGGCGACCAGTCAGAGTATCTGGCCAAGACTCCGCTTAAAGAATGGAAGAAACTGAGCGGCACCGACATTCTCGCTGAAATCAGCAACATCTTCAACTACAGCGGTAACATCTACTTTGTCGGCAATCTCAATACCATCAACGTTTTCAAATCAATCGTGGACAACAACCTTGTCAACGAAAACGCTCAGAAAGTTGAGAAGAAATACCGTACCGAGAAGAAATACACCGAAAATATGGTGTTCTTAGCTCACAACAAGAAGTTCCGCCAGAGCAACATCCATATGTATGTGCCGGGCGAGACTCTCGAAAAGCAAGACAAGGCTGTGGCAACCGTATTCAACAAATACTTCGGCACCGACATGTATTCGATTGTGTTCCAAGAAATTAGAGAGTTCCGCTCATTGGGTTACACAGCCTACGGTTATTATCGCTACGATTATCTCAATCGCAAACCGGGTTATCTCTACACCTTCCTCGGCACCCAATCGGATAAGACCATGGATGGCATCGGAGCACTGCACGGCCTTATCACCGACATGCCGACACGTATTGAAAAATTCAACGCATCGAAAGACGCTTTGATAATGTCACGCGCCTCTGATTACATCACATTCCGCAACATTCCTCGCTCGGTAAGCGCATGGATTGAGCAAGGCTACAAAGAAGATCCTCGCTGCAAGGTTACCGATTTGATCAAACAAACCGAATACAAGGATGTTTACAGCTTCTACAAGAACTTCGTCGACGACCGCCCGATAATCATCATGATGTCAGGCAACAAGAAGCAGATTGACCTGAAGGGTTTGGAGCAGTATGGAAAGATTAAGGAAGTGAAGTATAAAGAAATCTTCAAATAAGACCTTAGACCTTAGGCTTTAGTAATTTTTGCTAAGGTCTAAGGTCTAACGACTAAAGTCTAAAATGACCTCCGCGGCACGAATTGCTTCGGGGGTTATTTTATCGTTGGAGAGCATTTTCGCAATCTCAGTAACACGTTCATCACGCGACAGTTGTCTGATGCATGAACGTGTTTTTTCGTTGCTTTCGTCTTTATAAACGAAGAAATGATTTTTGGCTTTCGAAGCTATCTGCGGCAAATGAGTGATTGAGATAATCTGCAGGCTCTCCCCCATCTTCTGCATGATATCACCCAACTTTGAAGCCACCTCGCCCGAGACACCAGTGTCTATTTCATCGAAAATCAGGGTCGGGATATAACTGCTGCCGGCAGCCACCGCCTTGATGGCCAGCATCAAACGTGAAAGTTCACCGCCTGAAGCTACACGGCTCATATCGTCGGGAGCTATGCCTTTATTGGCCGAGAACAGAAACCTGACTTTATCGCAGCCGCTTGCCGTAAACTCCTTGCAATCAGCAATCTCTATCTCGAAAACGCCGTGCGGCATCTTCAACTGACGGATAATCTCGGTAACCGATTTTTCAAACGAATTTTTAACCTTTTTGCGCTTATCCGACAGATTACCAGCGAGCTTTGTGAGTTCTTTTTCGCAAGATCTCACTTCCCGCTCTTTCTTGGCAATCTGCTCGTCGATATTGGCGAATGCGCCGACCTTTTCCTGCAAATCCTCACGAATCTTCAGCAACTCGGCGTAATCATTGACATGATGCTTCATCATCAGGCGCTGAATCAAGTCGAAACGCTCTTGTATTTCATTAAGTGACGCAGCGTCAAACTGAGTGCTGTCTTGCAAGCTGTCAAGGTCTTGGGCTATATCTTTAAGTTCGATCTTGGTCGAGTCAATCCTCACAAGATACTGTTCGGCTTGCGGAATGTATCTCCTCAATTTATCGACTGTTGACTTCAACTCGTTAAGCTGATCAAGTATGGAAATATCCGAATCCTGCAGCAAACCCGTAGACTGGGCCAGCAGTGTCTTCACTTCCTCGGCGTTCTCCAACAATTCCAATCGCTGACCAACATCCTCGTATTCGCCTTCCTGCAGGTCGGCTTTAATAAGCTCATCAAGCTGGAATGCCAGAAAATCGTTTTCAGCAACGTTTTTCTGAGCCATCTCTTTCAGCTTACCAAGCTCATTCACCAACTTTACATACTGATGAAAAACTTCTTGATAATCAGCCAATAGCAAATGGTTGTCGGCTGCATTGTCGATTATCCCAAGCTGAAAGTCGGCATTGTTCAGCAATAGCGAGTCGTGCTGTGAGTGTATGTCAATTAGCTGACTCCCCAATTCTTTCAGCTGCTGGGCTGTAACCGGAGTGTCATTAATGAAGGCTCTTGATTTCTTGGTAGGCGACAGTTCCCTGCGTAGTATCAGTTCATGGTCAAAATCAAGGTCGTTATCCTCAAAAAAAGGCTTAAGCCGCTCATCCTCAACAGCAAACGTTGCCTCAACCATACATTTTTTTGTCTCGTCAAGCATAATGCTCGAGTCGGAACGTTCGCCCAGCACAAAGCCCAAAGCGCCAAGCAGTATTGATTTTCCGGCTCCTGTCTCACCTGTAATAACGCTAAACCCATTGTCAAAAGCTATTGACAATGAGTCTATTAAAGCATAATTACCAACAGTTAGGCTTTTAAGCATAAGCTTTAAAATTTTGGTCTGGCTGTGAGTATAGCCTCATATTCTTCGGCATGCGACGGATCGACCTCACGCAAAATGTTGACAGCTTTTGTCTTCTCCTGCTGTTGAGCCTCGGAATATATGTTTTTCCATTCGTCGCGTTTGGTGTCGTTGAGAATCTGTATGAAATAAAGGTTAGGCTTGCTGTTGTACACGCTCTTCACATAGTCGAGAGTCTTAGTAATAGTGGCGCGGCCATCGTCAGTCTTGCCGTTGCCCATCACATCAAGGCCCATTCTATGATACTCGTACATGAACTTATGCAGCTGGCTGTAGGCCGGATTGGTGAAACTGTCGAGCAGCCAGTAGCGGTTGCGGTAGCTGTCGAACGCCTTCCATCCGCCTTCGGCTGCGCTCTGAGCCGCTGTCACTATCATGTCGCACATGTGGAAAAAGTCCTGACCGCCTTCCAGTCCGAAAGTGTCAAAATACACTCCCAAACAATAATAACCGTAGAATGCGAGAATTGACGTCAGATTCGACATGAACGTGTTCTCGTTGAAATCCAAAGGCTGCGACTCGATGTAGGTGAAAGCGATGTCCGAGTCGACAATATTCAGCAATGGGGTGTTGTAATTCGTTTTATAAACCGGGCGGCGCAGAGCCACGTTCATCTCGCCCATTATGTTGTTACCCTCACGGCTTTTGACCACCAAAACCATCGTGCCCTCAATGCGTTCCTGAGGTTCAAACTTGATATTGGTCCAGATGCGGTTGTTCATGAAATTGACCATGCTCTCCTGCAGAGCCTCATACACACGCTGATCGGTACCTCCCACCTGGTTGGTATTGATGGTAATGGTGAAGTTAAGCTCCTGCGCTTTGATGCCGTTTGCCATCAGGCATAGTGCGAACAATATCGGAAAGATGATTCTTTTCATGATTATTATTTTACAAATGATTGATATATAACGTTTAAGATATCGGCTGCAACATCTTTTTTCGGCTTGAGCTCAAAATCCATAACCTTATCGTCGCGCATAATCATGCTGACTTTGTTGGTCTTGGTCTTGAACCCCACTCCAGCCTCGTTCATCGTATTTAGAACGATCATATCGAGGTTTTTGGTATGCAGTTTTTTCTTTGCGTTAGTCAGTCCGTTTTCAGTTTCCAAGGCGAAACCGACTAGTATCTGTTTGTCGGTCTTGTTTTCGCCCAAGGTCTTGAGTATGTCGTCGGTCTTGACGAGCTTCAGTGTCATCTCGTCTTGTCCGGCCACTTTTTTTATCTTCTGCTCGGCTTTAGTTTCCGGGCGGAAATCGGCCACTGCCGCGCTCAACACGGCTATGTCGGCTTTTTTAAATGCTGCGGTTGTGGCGTCAAACATCTCCTTGGCCGAAGTCACCGGCAACACGTTGATGCTGGTGCGTTCCGGACGTATTGACGACGGCCCGAGCACCAGTGTGACATCGGCGCCCTGATCGGCAAAAGCCCTCGCTATCTCAATGCCCATAAGGCCTGAGCTGTGGTTGCCTATGAATCTGACAGGGTCAATGGCCTCGTATGTAGGCCCCGCTGTAACAAGCACTTTCTTTCCGGCGTAACGTTTGCCGTTGTCAAAAAACTCCTTGATGCGGTTGAATATCTCCTGAGGTTCCTCCATCCTGCCCTCGCCGCACAAGCCCGACGCAAGTTCACCGGCGGCGGGCGCGATTAAACGGCAACCGCGTTCGACCAGCGTACGAATGTTTTGCTGGGTTGCCGGGTGTTTGTACATGTCGAGGTCCATGGCTGGTGCGAACATGATAGGACATTTCGCCGACAAGCAAACCGTCAGAAGGTAGTTGTCAGCAGCGCCCGCCGCCATTTTGGCGATGGTATTGGCCGAAGCAGGCGCTATCACCATGAGGTCGGCCCAAAGGCCTAATTCCACATGGCTGTTCCACTGTCCCGTCTCGGGGTCGAAACCCTTCGACAAAACAGGACGGCCGCTCAGCGTCGATAACGTGAGCGGCGTAACGAAATCGCGTGCCGAGTCGGTCATCACCACCTGCACCTCGGCACCTTCTTTCTTCAGAAGCCTTACTAAAAGCGGAATCTTATAAGCGGCAATGCTGCCTGTGATTCCAATCAAAACCTTTTTAGAAGTCACCTTCGTTTTTCTTGTTAGGGTTGCGATAGTAGAGCTTGTCGTTCAAGAACTCGTCGATAGCGATCAAAGTCGGTTTCGGCAGTTTCTCATAGAACTTAGCCACCTCAATCTGTTCCTTGTTCTCGAACACTTCCTCGAGAGTGTCATTTTGTGAAGCGAACTCTTCAATCTTCTTGTTGAGTTCCTGCTTCTCCTCTGTAGCTATCTGGTTAGCTCTCTTGGCGAGGATGGCAACTGTCTCGTAAATGTTACCTGTTCCAACATAGAACTGGTCTTTCTGACGTGTGATGGCGGTTGTTTCCGTCTTAACTTTTCTGAAATCTATCATTTTAGTTTCTATTTATATTTTCCATTTTTTCTCTGGTCTTCTTGATTACAGGCTCCAATTGAGCGATGTACTGACTTTCCGGAAACACATAGCACAAGGTGTTGTACTTTTCGATGGCCAACTCATAGCGCTCACGCTGCTTCGACTTTACGCTGTTTTCAGCATAACGGTAATAGTTGATAACCATATTGTTAAGTATCTCCTCACGGTACTTTGTGTTGGGATGATCCTTTAAAAACGTTTCATAGCTTGTTATCGCGGCCTGATATTCCTCCATCTTGAAATAGAGGCTGCAGGTCAGGTATTCCTTGTCTTCGAGTTTTGTGCGCAAGGTATCAATCTTACCATTCACATCTTCCACCCTTGAGCTGTTTGGAAATGTATTCACAAAATTCTGAAACTCGTTGATGGCGGTGTATGTGTCCGACTGGTCGAGAGTTATTCTCGGAGAAAGCCTGTAGTAGCACAAAGCGCTCTTATACAAAGCTGTCTCGGCGTCTTTCGATATCGGATATCTGGTTACGAAACGTTTGTAATAACTGCTTGCTATGTAATAGTCTTCCTTGTTGAAATAGCACTCCGCCGTCAGGAAAGCTATTGTCTCGCCTTCCGGTTTGTTGCGGTAATACGCCTGCATGACGTCGAACAACTGCAACGCGCGGTCGTAGTTACCTTTCTCGTAGTAGTCGATAGCCGCCGCATACTTAGCCTCGTTGTCGGTACCTTTTACCAACTTGGAGTATTTGCATGACACACAGCCAAACAGACACACGATAACCAATAAGAAAAGCCTATTTTTTAACATGCTGCAAAATTACGTTTTTTTTAGCTATAATTGTTTATTCCACAACAATTTTCTTCATGCTGCGCTGTCCGTCGCACTCAATGTTGATAAAATAGACACCTGACGGCATATCTTCAACATTGATTTCCAACGAGTTAGCCACCGTTTTGACTATTTGTCCCTGTGGGTTGACAAGCATCACTTTCAAGCTCTGGAAGTTGCTGATACCCACGATATTAACTATCGATGATGCAGGATTTGGATAGACAGCCACTTTGTTGGCAACGTTCTCACCCACATTGTCTTCCGAAACAGTAAATGTCACCGATGCCGAAACGGTCTGGTCGCCGTCGCTGACGGTCACAGTGTAGGTGAATTCACCCATTTCCGTAGCGGTAAACACAGGGTTCTGAGCTGTCGGGTTGTTCAGGTTGTCGGCTGGTGACCAAGAATATGTATACTGGAATGAGCCGCCTATCGCGTTGGCATACAGAGTGTTTGTCTCGCCTACAAAAATATTGTCGTACAATGCGCTGGCTGTAACCACCATCGACACTCCAAGGCATCTGACATGTGCTGCCCAGCCGATTCTGGTAACGCTACTGTCTGATGTGAAGCGGAATGTCAAAGCGCCCGAAGCATTGGTGGCAGTCACTGTTCCAGGGCTGTTGTTTCCATGGAAATCGCCTATCTGAGCCGAACTTGTTGAAGGTCCGTCGTAGATATAAAGATGGTCGTAGTTTTGTTCGGTTTCAAAGTCCGAGAAGACCACTTCAATCATGCCGCCTTCCGATGCCGGCATAAATGTCAATGTCAAATCTTTGTTGTTGCCATAGTTGGCGTTGGCACCGCCATCATCGTAGAACATTGCGTCGCATGTTGTGATAGTGCCGTTCTGCATGTCGTAAGCCTCAACCACTGAGATGTAGTTAGGCATATATTTGGTGTCGCTTTCGCCATCAGCGTTAGTCACTGTGAGACGCACTCCGAAAGTACCTGCCTCGTTGTAAGTCACTGTTGGATTCAGTGCTGTTGATGTGGCTGGTGTGCCGCCTTCAAACTCCCAGTCCCAGTTGGTGAGCTGTGCGCCCCATGAGTTGTCGGTGAAATGCACTGTGCCGCCAATTGCAATAGCTGTCGCATCAGCGACAAAATCAGCGACGATGCCTTCCAAAGCTACCAGTTCTGCATCTACTGTAACGGCCTGACCGTCAGCCACTGTCACCTGTGTCTCGTAAGCCTCATAGCCGTTCTTGGTGATTCTCACGTTGTAAGTACCAGCCTTCACCGGACGGTGGAAATCGCCGTTTGGAAACTGTGTTGAAACTGTTGAATACTGATCATCGTGACCTGTCAAAGTGATTGTAGCACCACCTATCGGAGCCTTTGAAGCTGCATCGACCACTGTGCCGTGAATACCATTCAAGCACTGGTTGACAAATGCAAAGATTGAGTTTTTGTTGATATTCCAGAAGTTTGGCATCTGGCTGGCGTTAGGGCATTTTGTATTTGAGCATTCGATAGTGAGCTCGCGGCATTCAGCATAGCCGTTCATGTAGTCCTGACGACCGCCGCCAATCATATACCACTGTGCTCCGTTGGTGACTCCATTGTTATAGTCAATCATATAGTTTGAGCTTTGTACATGGCAAAGGTCGGCATATTCGTGTGAAATAAGCTGATACCACTGGTCATCGGCATGAAGTGTGTAGGTGTTGTCCCAAGGATAGTTCATAACCTCTGCTCCACCGTGGTAGTTAGCGCCCATAACGAAGTTGTTTTCCTGTGCGAGCTGCATAAACCATTCTGTCTCAGTCTGATATGGAAGACCATCAGGATGTGCACCACCGTGAGGATCAGCGTAGTTACGGTTCATATCGACACCATTGGCATTGGCACGTGTAGCACCATTAACTGTATTGTTGCCGCCATGATATGTACCATCTGGGTTGGTGTTAGGACCAACATACAAATCGACATTGTTGAGGATGTTGGCGCATTCCGGAAGTGTCGGATTCTCAAGGAGATAATCAATAAAGCGGAGCATCAGCATCCAGCCTGTTGTCTCATCACCGTGGATTGTTGAGGTGTATAAGAACTTCGGTTTGCCTGCACCTGAACCGTTGTTGATATGAGCAATCAAAATCTTACGGTTGCTCGGAAGTGTTCCGAGGTCGATGATTTCGCACATATCAGGATGGTCGGTTGCAAACTGGAACATCATAGCTTCATAAGCCTCGTATGTCGGGTACTGATCCCAGTCGTATGCTGCGCGGTTGTTGCCGTCCCACATTACATGTTCCTCGAGCATTGAAGGAGGTGTCTGCAGTGTGACTTCATAGCCCATCTTCTGGAATTCAGCGAATTCCTTATTGTTAGCGTAAGCTGTCACAACATTTCCGTCAACGCGGTCAACTGAAATGGTTTGTGCAATCTTCTGAAGATTGTCGTTACCGTTCAATTCAAAAGTGAAATAATACTCATTACGATCCTGCATGAGCTTGCTGAGATTAGTTTCTTGTGCGAATAATCCCAAAGAAACGAATAAGAAAAGGATTGCTAAAAGATTTTTTCTCATTTTTATTAAGGGTTAATTTATTTCAAATTATTATCGTATTCATTTTCAATATCTTGGCGCACATTGTCGTTGGCTGGCACCAGAGGCAGACGGAGCACATTCTTGCACAATCCAAGGTGAGCCATCAGGGCTTTAATGCCTGCCGGATTACCATCGGCAAAAATCAAGCCGTTCATTCTCAACATCTTGTAATGCAGAGGCAATGCCAAATCGTATTTTCCTTCGAGCATCTTGTGTACCATCTCGCAGAACGGTTTCGGATAGCCGTTAGCTGCTACTGAAATCACACCTTCTGCACCAAGCGCCATCAGAGGCTGGGTGATGCCGTCATCGCCTGAATACACTCTGAAATCTTCAGGTTTGTCGCGCAGAATCTCCATGATTTGCTGCAGATTGCCCGATGCTTCCTTCACCGCGATGATGTTCGGATGCTTAGCTAATTCCACGGTTGTTGAAGCCTGCAGGTTCACTCCCACTCTACCCGGCACGTTGTAAAGCACCACAGGCACCGGCGACACATCGGCCACATGCATGAAATGCGCTTTCATTCCGCGCTGGTTGGGTTTGTTGTAATACGGGACGACGCTCAAAATGCCGTCTATGCCTTTAAAATCTTGAGTTCTGATACTATCAATCAGAGCAGAGGTGTTGTTCCCGCCCATTCCCAACATTATCGGGCAGCGGCCGCCAGCTGTCTCAACGATAGTTTTCACCACCTTTGCCTTTTCTTCGGCGTTCATTGTAGGTGCCTCGGAAGTGGTTCCGAGTGCCACCAAGAAATCGGCGCCATTTTGCAAAGTGTAGTCAACAATATTCTTTAACGACTGATAATCAACAGAATAATCGTCATTAAACGGAGTAATCAGTGCAACTCCAGTGCCTATAAACGGGTTGTTTTTCATCTTTTTCCTAATAACATCGAGAGATATGCATGCAAAATCTCCACTTTGTTCAACAAATCTTCGTTCCCTTTCGAGTCGATTACCAAATCGTAAGCCGAGCTGTAGTTCTTGTTGAATGTGGCTCTGAACGAACAGTTGATCAGTGTCATGATGTAAACATTGGTCATCATTTCGTCGCGCCATTTTGTAAGATCCAGGAACAAATCAAACGACAGGCTTATAATCGACTCTTTTCTGTCCTGCTTCACCAATCCCCACATATTGAAATCGTTTTTTGTGATGAAATAATACCTGTCGGTCTGCATCACGTTTTTTGGCAGCTCATCAACATACACAAAAAAAGTGAATCGCTTCAGGTCGAACAGGGTGGTGAGTTTGTTCTGAATCTCCTTATAATTGGCAAACTGGTCTTTATCAAGCATAATGGCAATCGACGGATACTTGGTTATGTCGGGAAGTATGCAGGGCTTCCTCTTCCTCCTGAATCCGCGTATGGCATTACGTCGTCCTAATTTGACTAAAAATTTCATATCTACCAGTCGCTAAATAAACTTGCAAAGATACAAATTATTTTTCAAATAGCTTAAAAAAATAAAAACTAAGGTCTAACATCCAAAGTCTAAGGTCTTTTTAATATCTTTGCATCGTTTTTATTAAGCTATGATGAAGATTACCATATTAGGTTGCGGCACTTCGCAGGGTGTTCCCGTAATTGGTTGTAACTGTGACGTTTGCAGATCGACCGACCCGCGCGACAAACGTCTGCGCACCTCCATTCTCATTCAAACAGAGCAGACCACCATCTGTGTCGATGCCGGTCCCGATTTTCGTCAGCAGATGCTTCGCGAGAATGTGCAGCACCTCGATGCCATTCTTATCACCCATCATCACAAAGACCACATAGGCGGCTTGGACGACGTGCGCTCGTTCAATTTCCTGCAAAACATCTCCATGCCGATTTATGCGTCGCCGATAGCGCAGGAAGAAATCAAACGCGAGTATTCATATGCCTTTGTCGAGAAAAGCGAGCTTTATCCTGGCGCTCCGACTTATAATCTCATCGATATTGAAAACAATAAGCCTATTGTTATCAACGAGTTGACCATCGAGCCCATACCGCTGACACATCTGCACATGTTGTGTTACGCTTTCCGCATCGGCAATTTCGCTTATGTCACCGACTTCAACTACATCTCCGAAGAGAGCCTCAAAAAACTAGAAGGCGTTGAATATCTAATTATCGAGGCGTTGCGCCACGAGAAGCACTATTCACACATCAGCCTGCCTGAAGCCATCGAGATAGCTCAGCGTCTGAATGTCAAAAAAGCATGGTTCACCCACGTCAGCCATTCCATGGGAAAAGCCGAGGATGTCAACAAAACATTGCCGGCCAACATGATGCTAGCATACGACGGGCTGCATATCGCGATAGAAAACAACTAAACTTACCTTGTCGTCTTCACCTATGCTATATGCCTGGTCATAAACCACATAATACTCCTGGCCTCTTTTTGTTCTGTATGTCTCGGTAAAATACCTGAAATCAAACCCCTGCTGCTCCAGATACGACTTCGGCACAGAAGTCTTTCCGTGGGAATTCAGCGACCGCAAAATCCCACGGTTTTTCATAAGAATACTATTGACAGAACGGATAAACGTCTTATGTTCGTTATTGACCTGATAATAAAAGTTATTTCTGCATTTGTCGTCGCAGAACACCTTATCACTCCTCCCATCAATAATCTTATGACAATACGGACATTTCTTAATTCGAAAAGACATATCTGATTATATTGGCTCCCATTTTTAAGGCTTTTAGTCTAATTTCATCAGAATCCTTGTGAACCCGCTGGTCTTCCCAGCCGTCACCAAGGTCACATTCGTAAGTAAACAAGCACACTATGCGCCCTTCGTAAATCATGGCAAACGCCTGCGGTGTCTTCAGATCGTGCTCGTGAACCTTGGGCAGCCCGCTGGGAAACTCATATGGTTCCTTGAAGATTTCATGCGAATAAGGCAGCTCCACCCATTCCAATTCTGGAAACACTTTCTGCATTTGCGGCATGATGAAGTCTTTCAAGCCGTAGTTGTCGTCGATATGCAGAAAACCGCCAGCGAGCAAGTATTTCCGCAGATTCTCGCACTCAGCCTTATCAAACGTCACGTTGCCATGTCCGGTCATGTGCACGAACGGATAGTTGAAAATATCCGGGCTCCCCACCTCCACCGTCGCTATGTCGGGATTGAGGTCGGTGTGCAGCTCTTGGTTGCAGAACTTCACCAGATTTGGCAACGATGTAGGGTTGGCATACCAGTCGCCGCCGCCTCTGTATTTCAAAAGCGCTAGCTGAGTCTGCTGAGCAAACGAAAACGATAACCAAAACGAAAACAATATGATGAACAGAGATTTCTTCATGTTCATTTCATTTGGTTTATCAAGTTCACTGTGTGGCAAGCCACCACTGCGGCTGTCTCGGTTCTAAGGCGAGCGTCACCAAGGCTTACCGGGATGAATCCGTTGTCTTTTGCCAGCCGCACCTCCTCAGGGCTGAAGTCGCCTTCTGGTCCGATTAACACCAATGCATTCTGACCTTTTTCGTATTTATCGCAAAGCAACTCAGTCACGTCGTCGTCAATCCACGCGATGAATTTCTGACCGTCGAATGGCTTTTTCACGAGTTTATTGAAATCAATAACATCCTCAATTTCAGGCAGTTTTGATTTGATTGACTGCTTCATGGCGGCTATCATCACCTTGCGGAAACGCTCCACGTTGGCCACGCGACGCTCCGAGTGATAAGATGCAAACAGCTGCACCTTGTCGATGCCTATTTCGGTGGCTTTTTCAAGAAACCATTCCGTGCGCTCGTTGAGTTTGGTAGGCGCTATAGCTATCTCAATTTTGAACGTTTTGTTATCGTAACCCGGGCGTTTGTTTGTCAGGCATACCGTCGCGCGTTTAGGGTGCGCCTCAACCAGCTCACCGTCGTACAACGAGCCTTTGCCGTCGGTGACGCAGAAACGGTCTCCTGCCTGCATCCTCAGAACCTTGACACAGTGCTTCGATTCCTCCTCAGGGAAGGAGACCATTCCTTCTGTTGCGTCCGGTAAATAAAAAACGTTCATCTTTACTATCTTTACATTCTCTCCGGCATCTGCATACCCAGCAGTTCGCCAGCATTACGCAGCAAACGCGCTGTCATCGCAGCCAACTGCAAACGGAACGCTCTGCGCCGCTCGTCCGGTTCCTTCATGATACTGCATTCCTGATAGAACTGGTTGAATCCTTTGCAGAGGTCGTAAATATAGTTGGCAATCATGGCCGGACTGCGGTTGATTGCAGCCTGTTCAAGCACTGAAGGCCATGTATGAATATTGGTAAGCAGCGTTTTCTCTTCAGGCAGTATATTCTCGACGTCAACCCTCTCCCCTGTTGCTATGCCAGCTTCAGCAGCCTTACGCAACACCGAGCAGATTCTGGCGTGAGTGTACTGAATGAATGATCCCGTATTGCCGTTGAAATCGATTGATTCTTTCGGGTCGAACAGCATCGTCTTCTTCGGGTCGACCTTCAGGATGAAGTACTTCAGAGCGCCAAGTCCTATCATGTGATAGAGCTTCGCCGACTCTTCGTCGCTCAATCCGTGAGCTTTGCCCAGTTCTTCCGACACGTTCTTAGCCGTTGCTTCCATCTCGTCCATGAGGTCGTCGGCATCGACAACGGTTCCTTCGCGCGACTTCATCTTACCGCTTGGCAACTCAACCATACCATAGGAAAGGTGCTCGATGTCGTTACCCCACTCGAAGCCTAATCTCACCAAAACGCGCTTGAGCACGTCGAAGTGGTAGTTCTGTTCATTACCAACCACGTAGATCAGTTTCTTCGGATGGAACTCGTCATAACGCAATTGAGCTGTTCCAAGGTCTTGAGTCATGTAAACGGAGGTGCCGTCACGACGCAGCAACAGTTTCTCGTCCAAGCCCTCATCGCGGAGGTCGCACCACACCGAGTTGTCGTCTCTTTGATACAGAACGCCTTTCTTCAAGCCATCCATCACAGTGCTCTTACCAAGCAAGTAAGTCTGCGACTCGTAATAGATCTTGTCGAATGAAACGCCTAAACGTTTGTACGTCACATCAAAGCCTTCGTAAACCCAGTTGTTCATCATCTCCCAAAGTTCACGCACCTCTTTGTCGCCAGCCTCCCATTTGCGCAGCATCTCGCGAGTTTCCTGCATCAGTGGAGAAGCGTTTTCAGCCTCTGCTTTCGCCTTTTCTTTGTCCTCATCGCTGAGTTGGTCGTAGTTGGCAGGCAGCAAGCTCTTCACTTCTTCTTTAAAATGCTTGTCGAACATCACGTAGAAGTCGCCAATCAGGTGGTCGCCCTTCTTGCCGGTCGACTCGGGAGTGCAGCCGTTACCCCATTTCTGCCAGGCTATCATGCTCTTGCAGATGTGAATTCCGCGGTCGTTCACAAGGTTAACGCGCACCACGTTTTCGCCGTTGGCTTTAAGGATTTCTGTCACGCTCCAGCCAAGCAGGTTGTTGCGGATATGGCCGAGGTGCAACGGTTTGTTGGTGTTAGGTGAGGAATACTCCACTACTACAGGTTTGCCTGAAACTTCTTTTCGCCCGAATTTTTCGTTCAGGTGGTTTTTCTGCATGAAGTCGATCCAATAGCTGTCGCTTATGAGTAGGTTCAGGAAGCCTTTCACCACATTATATTTGGCGATAAAGGCGCTCTCTTTCATCATCTCAGTTCCGAGCTCATTGGCGAGGGCTTCGGGGGCTTTGCCCGCCATTTTCACAAACGGGAAAACCACAATTGTAAAATCACCTTCAAATTCGGGTCTTGTCTTCTGGAAACTAACGTTTTGCGCAGGAGGTTCCTGTCCGTAGAGTTTCTTGAAGGCATCAACAAAAAGCTGTTTCAAAATCTGTTCCAACATAGTACAAATCGTTATTTGAATTTGGGCGCAAAGATAGTAAAAAAACGCTTATGGTTTGTCAGTTTTTGAAAATAAAGAACGAATTTGGCTGTAACAATAATCCATATCATCCCCCATCTTGCTGAAAAACTTCGAAGCCTCGAAATTCAACACCTTGTCAAACACCTTGCCTAAAGTCTCTGATCTTCCTGTAAACACTACTCCTTCGGTGGCCAAATCATAAATATTTTTAATGTAAGGCAAGGCTTTGCTGACATTGGTCAAATTCATCTTCATTCCCTCAAACATATTGTTTCCCGAGAAAATATTACCCATAATCTGGGCGGTGGTCTTCTCAACGGCCATTTTTCCAGCCTTCGTCTTACCCACCATACTGCTAATGCTGACTCCAGCCTTATCATCGGTCGGTTGTACGATATATGCGCTCAGCACAGATGTCGCCATATTCGAACCTATTGAGTACCACATGTTTTGCTTGAATTTTCTCGATGTCAAAATGCTCCAGTCAATGTCACGGTTGTCGATATTCTGCTTGATCAAAGTGTTGGCGCAGTCGGTCAATGTGTTACCCGTCAAACTTGAAACAACCTGTATTCCCCAATGGAATCCTGTGAAACCTTTTAACAGGCTGCCTTGCACAAATCCGGCGCCAAACGAGAGAAGCCCTTCGCTCCAGCTGTCAATATTCTCCCAGTTGACAATGACATTTACCGTAGCCGAAAACAGAGCGTAACATAGCCACTCCACCGATTCTCCAGTCGGGTCGTAATACGACAGCGGATTATTGAAGCAATAAAGATATCTGTTAAAATTCTGTGAAAAATAAGTATTCTGAATCTGACTGTCGGGGCTCATCATCATAGACATCATCGGGTCGTAAGCGCGGCCATTCATGTTAATGATACCGAATCGCGAATAATGCTCATGCCCTGTAAAACCTCTGTCACAAAACAATTTGTCGCTGCTCGGATTGCCCCAAGCGTCATATCTGACATCTTGAATATTCTTACCGCTGCGGTCTGTAATCAGGCACCACGATCCCAAATGATCCGGGTGGACATACGCCACATCTCGAACCATCTTTTTATCGGTACTGTATACAGCGAACACTCCCATCGGCCCTTTGAGATATGTGTAAGCCATGTATTGCCCGTTATCATTAACCAACTCACAATCACCGACATACACTTTTTCTTTCAGCTTGCCTTTGATATTCTCGACAGAATGAATTCTGCTGTAATCGTACCCGTAATCTATCGTCAACAAATTGTCGCCCGACACAACCGCCGACATCTTGTCAAACACGGTATATTCTATATCCTGATTCAAAGCCGACAAATCAGACATATCGGTTTTAACCCTGCTCACCGCATACGGACATGATTCATTGTACTGCGCATCATAGAAAACCCTCTTATTATCAACCACTTTCGAACGAATGTTTCCGTATTCGTCATAATCCATCGACCCAGAATTCTTGCCGTTAATCTTTATGCCGACCAGACGGTTGAATTCATCATATTCAAAGCTTTCGCTATTTATTGCGCCATTAAGCCGTGTCCTGTTTGTCAGATTTCCGAATGCATCGTACGAGTATGTCAGGCTCTGATAAACCTTTCCGTCTTTTTGTGTAACGATTCCGCTCAGATAATTAGACAATTCGTCGTACATTCTTTGCGTCGCAAGGCCATTCCCAACCTGATAGTCGGTGATGCAACCAGTGGCATCGGCGGCATTCGACCTCCAAAGCATGGTTTGGTCGGACAAATCAATCATGCTGCGGTAATAGCCGGTATTTGAATACTGTTTTTCAACCATAACTCCGCTAGGATAGCTCACAACAGTTTCCCTACCCGCTCCATCGTATTCGTAACAGGTCGGATAATCACGCCCTTCGATTGTTTCAACCTTTTTCGAGACCCTCAAAAACTTGTCATAATCAAATCTGACACGATGTATGTCACCATAAACAATTTCCGACAATGTCCCGACTTTACCTTTTTCACCGTCGTACACCCATTGCGTAGTCATTTTATCTTTTCCGCCTTCGCCCGACTCAACGCGACTCAACAGATTGCCCATCATGTCGTAGCAATAAGCCGTCTCGCAGTTGCGGGCGGTTTTCTTCCAAATCAGCTCACCGTAAGCGTCGTATTCAAACAGCGACTCGCCACTCGCCTGATCAGCCATTCTCGACAGATTGCGTCTGTTGTCATATTCATACTCAACCTTAGTCGCGACATTGTCGCCAATCATGGCGCTTTTCATCTTGCCATCGCTGTAATAGCTGTAATTTATTACATTTCCGCCATGATCAACCGTTGCTATACGCCAACCTTGAGGGTTCACAACTTCCACTGTGGTCTGTTCATTGCCATCCGGAGCCACACTGCTGACAGTTTTCTGAAGTCCGTCATAAATATAACGCTTCACAAGACCGTTCGGCTGCGATTCCTGCACCAATCTGTTGTTTTTGTCGTAAACATAATAATAATTTCTGACATCATCACCCGCAATGTAAGGCATTGATTTACTGACAACATTACCATAATCATCGTACGAATAATCCACGTATACCGCTTCACCGTTCAACCCGAATGTCACATCGCGGACAACATTTCCGCTTTTGCTGTAAAACGACATGGTTTCCGCTTTTCCGGTCATCTTCTCCCAACTGTAATACATAGCTTCTTCAGGCGCATGCTCATTGCCGGCGGCCCAGCGCTTGATTTTTACAGATTTCAAGCCATCAGGCAACGATTTTTCAACAGTTATCTCAAACGGATCGGAAGCAAAATTGGTTTCAAACTGATTATAATCGACTGCCGCGTTAAGCACTCCATAGTCTTTGTCGAAAGTATTCCTGACTTCCCACCCATTCTCGTTAATCGACGTAGTCGGGAACAGATAGTTATACTCCTCCCCATAATCCAAACGCACGATTTTCTCACTTTTTGCCGATGGCGACGATTGCGACTGCTTGATCACATGACCGACGGCATCGTATTCATAATCAGTCACAATTTTCAAAGGATCAGCATAATTCATATCGGAATTTGGCAACGACACTTTTTGTGTGATTTGCAATGGCTTACCACTGGAATATTGATATATATCACTGCTTCCGACAATATCATTATCTTCATAATACTCTGATTTTACGACAGTTACAGGGCGTGATATAATCCATTGGTTGAGGTTGTCGCCATAGGAATACTCTGTCACCGACCTATGGGCGCATGCTTGAGCGTCATCGCCCGTGTAAGTATGGTCGGTGCCCACAATTTTCCTGTACACGTTCACTACATCCGAATAATTATTACCCGACATATCTCCTTGATAATCAATGCCTTCTATTTTACTCATAATCAATGAGTTAGCCTTATCATAATCATAATCAAAAGTCTTTTTCAGATTAAGCAACGGCATCTTGACTTTTGAGTTTCGAGAACAGGTATAAACATTATACGAATAGTTTTCCGCTGATATCAACTGACCGTTAAAATTGTACTTGAAATGCGACTTAGGCACCGACAAATTACTCGCTGAAATCAAATCCATATCGTACAGCACCTCGTCAATCGTATACAATTGATTGTTAATCATATTTTTACGGGTAATTTTCTCAAATCCCAACAAGCCATTTCCTTTATTGTGATATAAAGCGTTTTTATAATAATACTTTGTCACGCAAGGATGGCCGTTGGCGGAGATAACGGTATCCTCGCACAAGGCCCTGACCGGAATCGGAAGGGTACGCAATTCATTATTCAGCCACTGACGACTGTATTCGTAAAAGTCGCCGTTTTTATACGGCATAAGGTATTCATATCTGAATCCGTGCATATTCCCCAATCCATCAGTGATTCTCTCGACACAGTATTTTGATGTATGCGGATTTAGCGCCACTATTTTAGGATACTCGTTGGCAGCAGGATTGATTTTCACGCTACTCAAGATGCTGGCGTTTTCCTGACCCAGGAAATTACCGACATGGACATATTGATGTCCGTAATTTATATTAAAATAAAACCTCCTGATATCGTTAAAATCATAAGTGTTTCCTGCGGTTTTGTACATTTTCAGGCCTAAGGTCATGTAATAGTTGCCTCCGGTGTTTTTAAAGACAGCCACATCGGTCTTGCCGTCACCGTCAAAGTCGGCAGTTCGTATGGTTAACGAAGGAGTCGACAGATTCTCAAGCGAGCATGAATACCTGTCTTGCGGCAGCAATGTTATACCTCTGAGCAAATTATTGTCGTAACACGGCACAGGCGTTGTCAGACGCTCGCCGTTTGAATATGCGATTCCCCAATATGACACATTGTCGTATTTGAGAAAATCAGTATAACCGTCTCCGTTGAAATCGCCTATGAAGATATAATCATTGCTGTCAAAATCAGAATTGGCGTACAATGTATTGAAAACGTACGTGTTATTGGATTTCGTCAATTGGGCGACCGACGAGACATCATTCATGAAATACATGATTTCCGAGTTTCCGTCGCCATTGATATCCGCCACAATAATCCTCTCCGGATCATACTGATTAGCCGCATCCCCCAACGACTGCATAACAATTGAGCCATTGTTATAATAAACGATTTGCGGCGTGTTAATGCCATAATTGTCATTAGTGGCATAATCCAAGAAGAAACTCACTTTATTCTCACTGCAAAACATACCGGGATACAGCGTAAAATTATAGTAATAATTACTCTTTTCGCCCAAATACGAAAATGCGCTCCCGTTATTCAGATACACTTTCATTTTACCCCTCCACGTGCCGTTTTCATCGTCATTTCTGAAATATGGAATCACATCATCAAGACCGTTTCCGTCAAAATCGGCGATATACAACCACTCCAATGTACTGTCGAAATCAAAGGTATAATATGAATTGTTATCGAATATGCCGTCACCGTTGTTCAAATGCACCTCGGCCTGCACATTACCAGCATACGTATTTCCCGATTTATATGGCACAGTAATCACGTCAGTATATCCGTCGCCATTGAAATCGCCTGTGAACGGTACTTTGTTGAATGTGTTTTTGCTTAATGTATACGTCTGAAACTTATTCGAATAATGCGCGCTTTTTTTATTCCAGTTGACTCTGGTCGGATTCAATTTCAAGCCATTGGCTGTCAAACCTATAGAAGTCAAACGATAATACAAGAAACGATAATCGTCGGAATAGCTTCCCGGGTTGGCATATCCAAACGAATAATTGTATAAATCCTTACCCGTCATCATATTACGAACAGTCAAACCGCTCAGGACTCTCTTGTTCTGAACGAGATTCGCAAAAACATAGCCCGATTCGGCATCTTCTCTGTCGACGTAATTGAAAATCACACGATACATCAGTTTTATTCCGGCATTCTCATTGATTGTGTAATCAATTTGACTGACGTAAGACTCGCCGGTAGATTGGTTTTCATAATATTTAAACAGCACCGAATTACCGTCGCGGTCTGAAATTTTATTGACCAGCCATTTCAACACCACATCATTTCGGTTTTGAGGCTCGACTCGTGAGTCGTCAGTGCGGCCGTATTCCCAAATGGTACCGTCTTTTTTATATACCAGAAAATACCCCGGACCGCTGTATCCGTTTGTATAAGCGACTATTTTGCTCATTTCGTCGATTTCCGTTTTGTAAACCGAGCCGTTGGCGCCATAACTCCCGTTACACAGCATCAGACGCTGCCCATCCATCATAAAACGGTCGTCCGTAAAGTTCACAGCAGTTTGAGCGCCGTCATGATAAATAGTTTTGCCTGTTCGTGTTATAGCCGACAAGCCAGTCAGGTTCCACCCCCAGCCCATCATTCCGTTACCGGCCTGGCTATTGTAGGTTATCGCGATATCAGGCTCCATTCCTTCTATCCCCTGGGGCATCATAACCGGTATGGAGTACATCGCTCCGCCATAGTCATTCACGTCGAGCTCTCCCGGCAATGCCCCGACTACGCCGTCATGTCCCGACAGCGGCGGCCCGCCCAGCAAACCCTCGTCTGGAGGAAAAATACCGAACCTGTCGATCGTGAATGCGACAGCCGCATTCTTTTGAGGCTCGCAACGCAACCCTGGCAACAAAACAATCGAGGTTGACGCTTCGTAAACACAACTTTTATCCTTAGGAATCTCCGAATCCAGCACTATATTGGCCTGCTGATATGTCTGTCCGGACAATACAGCCGCCGCCAACAACGCCGTCATCAATAATGATAATCTTTTCATAACTTTCGGTTTTTAATGTTTCACAATTACCTTGGAATACTGCACCCTATCGGATACCACCCGCAGCAAATACGTGCCAACAGGTAAATTCCCGATATCCAAATCGGTTTCTTCGCCATACAGTTTGCCTTCAGCAATCTTCAAGCCGCTTATTCCGTATATCGCATAACACATTGGCGATTCATAATCAGGCATCTTAATTCTGACAAGGCCTTCTGTCGGATTAGGATATACCAGCATATCCCCCGTCTCGTCAACTTCCTGCACTTCGTCAAAGCCCCTGACAACATTGCAATTGTATGTTACCGTGCGCTGCACTCTGTTACCGTCGGCGTCATAGCTGAACGTCAAGCATCGCTGAGCCGCAACATTGCCTGCAATTAGGGACAATAGTAGCACAAGAAATACTGAAAAATATTTCGTTCTCATAATTTAATATGTTAAAAAGTCCTTATTTTACTGCACTTTGCAGCGATTCTATCATCTGTTGCTGATTCTGCAGTTTATTTTGCAATTCAATAGTATAAAGCGTCAGTTCCTCTATTTTTTTCAAGAGCAGACCTTCCATCGACATAACGTCACAACCAGCTTCCAAAATCTCCGCCTCTGACGGCACATCCGGCAAATGCTTGTTGGCCGCGATGTAGCTCTGCAACTCTTCAAGCGGCATCAGACTATAACCCTCATCAAACACATAGTCGTGCCATTCAGTAATTTCTTTAACATAGACTTTACTTGTCAAAAGACCGCCGTTTACAGCCAATGCATAATCATAATCGCCTGTAAAAGTGTTGTCTGCGTTTATGCCGACCTTGCCATCCATCTTAATTTTTTTAGCGTTGATGTCCAAGGCATCGTTCATAGACATTATTTTCATGCCGGTTTTCGACACCTCAATCGTATGATTGGCATCGTAAAACTGCAGAAATGCCTTTCGCGACGTCTTGTTGGAAGTTTCCAGAATCAAGCCGGCATCTTCGTTCGAATCGGATCGCATATGCAGCTTGGCCGACGGGCTGGTCACATTGCCAATGCCGATTTTGCCTGTTGTTGATCCACCATTGGAAGCGCTCACAAACAATGTCGGGCACTTGCTGTTAAAGCCAATCATCATAGTGTTGGCATAATTATTAATCAAGGCTTTGGCGTCGGTGTTGTCTGTGCCGCTTCCGATAGCGAAAGCGTTGGTGGCATTGGCTCTCACAAATTTTCCCAATGCGAACGACCCTGCGCCCACAGTTTTGTTAGCCATTCCTAACGCCATTGAATATGCCCCTTGAGCCACATTGCTCAATCCGGCGGTTATTGCATAATTTCCGGTTGCTTGGTTCTGGGTTGTTCCCGATGGACCGCAAATGTCGCAGCCACCTTTTTCCTGTGCATTAATGTTATTATATGTCGCCATAAGCAACATTGCTATCAATAAAATACGTAGTTTCATAATTCCAGTAATTAAATATTTAACATTATCTTTTAATAAATTTTTCTTTTAGGGTGCATACATCCCCTTCCGCAACCTCCAACACATAGGTTCCGTTTGACAGCAACGACACGTCAATTGTCAGGAGTCCTTTACTATTCTCAAACTTGCGCTCAAAATATTTACGACCGTTCAAATCGCTAACCGACACCTTACACCTCGGGCTGTCAATCTGCCGCAAACTGATATTCAAGGTGTTTTCTGTAGGATTAGGATAAACGCAACCAGGGCTTGCAACCTCCGGCTCATCAGTCAATGTCCACGGAATAACGAAATCTTCGGGTAGAAGCTTTGTTATGACAACCATTTCATCCCCATAGACTGTTTTTGCCATACCGTACACCAAACAACCTCCGTCACCGGTAATCTGACAATGCAACAATCTCATTTTTGTGTCATCAAATTGCAACTTCTTGATTCCCAATAAGTTCAACTCGTTATCTATCAAACATATCACCGCATCGTTTGGTCTTGGGTTGCTGCCGTTTTCCCAATATGTCGCCACATATATAGTCTCATCGCTGAAATACGCCATGCTGCCATATTGTGCGGTATAATCCGAAGTATCCGCGCGGTCGTACACCAACGTATCGATATACTCTCCCGTACAATCCACTTCAAAAACAGCCGCATAAAACTGATTTTCCAAAACATTGTGATGATGTGTCAGTGACGACATCAAAAAATGACCGTTATTTTTCCAACAATCGGTATGATTCCAATTATCTTCGAGCCATGGCAGTGAATATGTCCCAGCCAGCTCCAGATTGCCGTCGATAAACGTCAGCGTATGATTTCCGTACAAATTAAAGCCCTTTCCCATCATCATCATCAAGTCGGTTCCAGGAACCCTGACGATGCCGGTAGGTCTAGCCCCATTGGGCGCATGTCCTTCTGTAAAATATCTACTGTTAAGCGCATTACCATGTGTATCGCATTTCAGAACGACATATACACCATTAGTCATCTGATAAGGTATCATGAATCGCGATGCTCCAGCCAACACCATAACATTCCCATCGTTGTCGAAACTCGGATACACTTCTCCCGTCCAAGTCACATAAGGCTCGGCAATCTCATAGAAATGCTCCTCCACAATCTCCAACTCCTGAGTCATAATCACCATCCACAATGTATCGAACACGTGATTGTCCAAACTACCTCCCCTGACGCCGACTGCAAACAAATCACCGTTATCCAGACTTATGCCGCCAAACAGGCATGCCTTGGTATCGGCATATTCAATCCGTCTTTCCAAACAGCCGCCATTATCGTCGACATACATAGCCAAAGCCCCGGAATAGCCGTTGTCAATCATCTTGTTACAGGCGCCCAACACATAATTTCCAGTGCCGTTACAGCATCCTCCCGTCAGGATTACTCCCTCAGCCACAGGATACACAATCTTCCATTGCTGCGACCAAAGACTGCCTGCCACCAGGCACAGCATTATCATGACTACATTTCTCATGATGACAATTTGTTTTGATTTTAATTAATCCAACAGATCTCTAACAGGTCCGAGTACATGTGCCGGAACCGCCCATTTGCTGCAATAAATCACATAGTTTTTGTGTTGCAGGCAGCTGGAATTCCCCACAAAGTTCATCATACCCACAATATCGACCTCCAAAAAAGCCGGTGCTGAAGGCATAAGCGGTTGGTAAGCCGGATCTGTCGGCAATAGGTGCAACAGAACTTCAAGTTCTCTGTAATAGTAATAGTTTAGCAAGCTATCATCCAAGCAAAGCGGCGGATTCTGATACAATTCATAGAAATAAATGTATGGCTGGCCGTTCTCATCAACAAACTCATTACCGTCAAGGATGATTTTTGTCATATTAACATTTATCGACCTGAATCCCGATTGAGGCACCGACGATCCGCCCCAATAATAATTAATGGTGTCTTCGATGATTTCGGCCGCGTCTCCCCACACCGAAGGATCATCACATGTTCCGCCATAATCGCCGTAATACCAAGCGTCGCCTGGTCCAAAAGGCCCTTGCGAGCCAACAGCAGTCGACGATGCAGACAACAAAGCACGCCCCGATATGACATGAACCACAACTTCCGCCATGCCGCTGTTGATTTCACCTTTGTCAACCACGACAGCCATCAGCGACTTATTTGTGCTGATGCCGTCGTTGGCATAAGCCTGCCTGACAGATGCTATCACATCGTCATACAAAACGGCCGCGTCACGCATCAAAACCTCGTTGTTTGAATTGACCGCCACTGAGAAACTCAACTCCTGTTTCACTGTTTCCAGATATTTTCTTTCCGGAAACGTGTAGGAGACATTAAACAGCGACTCAATATTCCAAAGGATGCTGTCCAATGGCTGGCTTTCCGAGCTGCGCATCACATTTTCCTTGTCGGCGATCAGCTTCTCGAAATTTTGAATCCTTGCGACAACTGCACGCGCCTCGTCGCAATAGCCTGGCATATTGTCAGGCGTTGTATTAATAGTAGGTGTAACGGGATTCTTTTTGCAAGCGTCAAGATAAACCATAACCGACGCCGCGATAGCTAATGATACTGCTAATTTTAAGATACTCTTACGTTTCATAAATTTAATGTTTAATTTATAAATTTTGATTTGTTACTGCGCAAAACCACTCTAATGACTGTTATCGCCTGCGGTCATTTGCGCCCAGACCGCAGACTTTACGCAATTAATTTTAAATCGAATTTTTTCATGTTTTTATCAATTGTCTGACCTTGCAAAAATATAGTGATTATTTGGATTTGTCAAGCATTTTTTTGTTAATTTTTATTAGTAAAATGTGCGTTTTTCCGCACATTATTCTATCAAAAATTTACTTTTTTCGCCATTACACTTGCTACTCTTAAACTTTCCACTTTCAAACTACTCTACACTCTAAACCCTACTCTCTAAACAATTAATGTTAATATCTTTGTTTAAAAAAAATATTAAATTTTTCACCCGGCAAAAGTTTTTTATCGTATTTTTGCAATCCGATGATACTACAAAAAACGTTATCGGGTGTGCGCCGCAATGGCGTCAAAAAAGGAAGCAATTCCTCAACTTTTCATCATTTTCTATCAGCTGACGGTCAATTGAAACCGTCATTTTTTTTGCCCGAAAATCATATAATTAACAAATCAAAATATCAGCAACAATGTCAATCTCATTAAAAAACCGCAGCCTCATTTCAATCAGCGACTACACGCCTGAAGAAATTTGCCACGTTCTGGACATAGCCGAGGACTTTGAGAAAAACCCGCATCAGAACCTTCTGAACGGCCGCATCATCGCCTCGCTGTTCTTCGAGCCTTCAACACGTACCCGTCTCAGCTTCGAGACCGCCATCCAGCTGCTCGGCGGCAACGTCATCGGATTCAGCAGCACAGCAGGTACCAGCGTACAGAAAGGCGAATCGCTCGCCGACACCATCACCATGGTGGCATCATACGCCGACCTTATCGTTATGCGTAACCCTATCGAAGGATCAGCACGCTTCGCATCGGAAGTGTCGAAAGTGCCGGTCATCAACGCAGGCGACGGCGCCAACCAGCACCCTACACAGTGCATGCTCGACCTTTACAGCATCCGCAAGACCCAGGGAACACTGGAGAACTTGGAAATCACCTTGGTCGGTGACTTGAAATATGGCCGCACAGTGCACAGCTTGGTCGAGGCCATGTGCAACTTCAACGCCAAGTTCAACCTCGTCTCCCCTGTCGAGCTGAAGCTCCCGAGCGTGGTGAAACAGCATATCAAAGACAAACATCTTGAATATCACCAATATACAGAGCTCGAAGAGGCCATCCCGCACTCAGATATCATCTACATGACCCGTATCCAGCGCGAGCGCTTCCCAGATCCTGAAGAATACGAAAAAGTTAAGAATTCATACGTGTTGCGCAACGCAATGCTCGACGCTTCGAAGCCTAACTGCCGCGTGCTGCACCCACTTCCACGTGTCAACGAGATCCATGTGGATGTCGACGCCAACCCGAAGGCTTACTACTTCCAGCAGGCTCAGAACGGTGTTTACGCCCGTGAGGCTTTAATTGCAACAATTTTAGGACTAAAGTAAGTGGTTATTGGTTATAGGTTATTGGTTATTGAATAAAAGTTAATTGTTATGGAAAAGAGAAAAGAATTAGTTGTGTCAGCCATTGAAAATGGCACAGTTATCGATCATATCCCAGCCGACAAAGTGTTTCAGGTTGTTAAGATTTTAGGTCTCGACAAAGTGAGCACCCCTGTGTATTTCGGCACCAACGTCGAAAGCAAGAAATACGGAAAGAAAGGCTTTATTAAGGTTTCCAACAAGTATTTCGCACCCGAAGACTACAACAAAATCGGTTTGGTGGCTCCTACCGCTTCAATCATCGAGATCAAAGATTACGAAGTGATTAAGAAACAGACAGTTACGCTTCCTGAAAGCATCGAGCACATTGTGAAATGCTTCAACCCTAACTGCGTCACCAACAAAGAGCACGATGTCCCGACCAAGTTCACCGTGATCAAAGACGCCGAAGGCAACATCAAACTGCATTGCCACTATTGCGAGAAGAACACAACACAGGATAAGCTGGAGTTTATTTAGACCTTAGACGTTAGATTTTAGACCTTAGTGAGGGGCGAATTTCATTCGCCCCTTAATTCTATGCAAGCATCGTTTCGCATCGATTGATGATTGTATTTGCTAGGCGGAAACCTGTTTATTCTGTTATACAAAATTATTGTCGCTGTAAAATTACAACGTATTTTTCTTTCTGTCAAGATATTTCTGAAAAAATTCCTAAGTTGCCAACAGCGAAGTCCCTCGCCTATTTTGGCGTTGCGGTTTATTATTATTTCGCTTCGCTTGCCTGCTTCACTCCGTTCCGCGGCTTGCTACGCTTCATTATAATAAACCGCTTTTAGCTTAGTATGATAGATTTCGTCGTAGTATAACTAAGGAACTAGGACGAGGCGGAACCCGTAGTTGAAGGTCCTGCTGTCGGGATTGTTGTTGTACCGATGCGAAATACGGCAGCCCCTCGCGTAGTTGAGCCAACTACCGCCACGAAGCACGCGGAGCGAGCCTGATGAAGGCCCAGTAGGGTTGGTCTGACTGCCACTGCTATAGTTCCCATACCAGTCCTGGCACCATTCATAAACGTTACCGCTCATGTCATATATTCCCAACTCGTTCGGCGATTTCGTCCCCACCGCATGAGTCTTTTTATCAGCGTTGTCCCAATACCATGCCACGTTTCCTATCGCATTGCTGCTACTATATTTGTAACCGTTACTCTTGTTCCCGCCTCTTGCCGCATACTCCCATTCTGCCTCTGTCGGAAGACGGAAAGTTTGACCTGTTTTCCTTGTAAGCCATTCGCAGAATGTCTTCGCATCATTCCAACTGACATGTATCACAGGATGGTTATCCTCGGAACTGCTCCTCACTTTGCCATTAGCATCACATTTCCAGTTTACGCCGTTTTTCTTTTCCAATGATGACCCTGTCCATACATACGACCATCCTTCTTTATCAGCATCAGTTCTGTAATTTGTCTCATTTATGAATGCTCTAAACAATCCTACTGTCACCTCAAACTTCCCGATGTAGTAGTCGCTCAAAGTCACACTATGTGTTGGCTTTTCGTCACTATCACAATCGCCACCCTGTTCAGAAGTACAGCCCATTGTAAAAGTGCCGTCTTTAACATATATCATCTTGAACGAAACGCCGTTTACGGTGAAGGTTTTGTTTTCAAGTCCAAAAGACAGCTTCACCGAAGTGTCTCCGCCAGTTTGGAGTTTCTCGCTTATTGTAAGCTTGTTTTTCTCATCAAGAGTAATGTTCTTTGCCACCGGAGTGCAACCGGTCTTTTCAAGTCTAAGTTCATGGGTTCCTATCAGCACATTGGCTAATACTCGCGGTGTCGTTCCGAAATTCTTGCCGTCGATAACAATATTCGCCCCAATCGGATTTGTTGAAATGTCAATGGTTCCGTATATTGGCGTCGGGTTGGGGATAACAATGCTCTCATTTTGCCCAAGAGTGAGCTTGATGTTCTCCACCGAGTTGCGATGCGATGCCTTGCGAGCCTCAAAGGCATGGTTGCCTTCGCCCAGACGACCACTCCAGCTGCCTTTGCCTTTTAGCTCATTATCAACGTAAATATCTGATTCAGAATCGGTTGTAACAGTCACATTCACAAAGTTGGCGCTCATCGTCATCGGGGCTTGTGTAGTGTTGCCGTCGGTCACGGTGAATGTCTTTTCAACAGCAGAATACATCTCCTTCATCACGCGTACCTTATGTTCGCCACTGGCCAATTTGTCGGTTGTTAAAGGCGTCACTCCAACTTTTTTGCCGTCAATATAAACAATAGCGCCACTCTCAGGACTGCTTGTCACGTTCAAATAGCCATACGCCGGACGCAATTTCTTCTCCACAGTAACATTCTCGCCTTCCTTATCAGGAATCACAGCCTCGCCACTTTCAGTGTGATAAAGCTCGCATTCAATACGCCAGCGGTGCTTCTCACCAGCCATAAACGATTTCTGGGCAAATTGCTCACCCTCAAAAACATCATCGATATATACAGCGGCATTAGGCTGGTCGGCACTCACCACGAGATAGTTGTATATATCAACTTCGGGGACCATACCGGTTTTATTAACAAGCGTCATCTCATAGCCGCATTTGGGTTTCAAATCATAAGGTAAGGTGAATTCCGTTGAGCTTAAGTCGGGATGCGAAATCTTTAAATAATCGGCATATTTAGCAGTAAGATACACCCAAACCTCACCTGTTTTATATTCAAGCATGATAAAAGTGCCTGCATTGCCTTCAAATTTAAGTTCACGGCGCTGTTTATCGGTAATGTTCTCCGTCCTCACCTTTATAACAGCAAACGGCAAGTCGTTATCATCATTCTGATAATTTGGATCAGAGTTGACATTAACAAACCCCGGCACTTCCTTAAACGAGCCCTTCTTCACCTCAAGCTGGGCAAAAGCCGTCATAGAAAGAAAAACAACAAATAGTAAAAGTAAAAATCTCCTCATATTGGATTATTTTAACGGTACAAAAATATGAAATTTTAAACAAAAAAGCAAAAAAATAAGGGCGAATTTCATTCGCCCCTACTAAGGTCTAACGTCTAAGGTCTAAGGTCTAACGTCTAAGGTCTAAAGACTATCACGCCTCTCCTGCCGACCCCATTGTAAACGGAGCCGCCATATTGTCATTCACATCCTTAATCGGACCGAAATTCTGCTCGTATTTCTGCAGATTTTCAGCCAATGCCCGATATAAACGCTTGGCGTTCTGAGGAGTCATGATAACTCTCGAGCGCACCTTGGCTTTTTGCACTGCCGGCATAATCTGTGCGAAATCCATCACAAACTCTGTCGGTGAATGGCTGATGATAGCCAGATTTGAATAAACACCCTCGGCCACCGCCTCGGCGATGTCGATATTCAATTGTTTCTTGTTGTTGTTTTCCATAATTCTATTTATTTAAAAAGCCATTAGCTACTAGCCAATAGCCATTAGGTAATTATTACGGTAGAATAATGCTAATGGCTAATAGCTAACGGCTAATGGCTAATGATTATTTACGCCTCAACAGCTTCAACCTCTTCAGGCTGCAGGTCGTCCTTCGAACCAACGATCAAATCGTCGTATTCGCGCAAACCTGTACCTGCCGGGATCTTGTGACCCACGATGACGTTCTCCTTCATACCTTCGAGGTAGTCGGTCTTGGCGCTGATAGCGGCCTGTGTCAAAACCTTCGTTGTCTCCTGGAAGGATGCGGCCGAAATGAAGCTGTCGGTCTGCAATGCAGCGCGGGTGATACCCTGAAGCACCTGGTGTGCCGTTGCCGGCTGTGCGTCGCGGGCTTCCACAAGCTTCACGTCACGACGTTTCAGTGATGAGTTCTCGTCACGCAGTTTTCTGGTTGAGATAATCTGTCCGACATGCAACACATCCGAGTCACCGGCGTCGGTCACGACAACCTTGCCGAAGATATCGTCGTTTGCATCCTGGAAAGCGATCTTGTTGACAAGCTCACCCTCAAGGAATCCGGTGTCACCTGGATCGTCGATCTCAACCTTACGCATCATTTGGCGCACAATGACTTCAAAGTGCTTACCGTTAATGGTAACGCCTTGTGAACGATACACTTCCTGAACGTTGTTCACGATATATTCCTGAACCTTCATCGGGCCTTCGATAGCCAGTATGTTGGCAGGTGTGATGGCACCTTCCGACAATGGCTGACCAGCCTTCACGTAGTCGTTTTCTGAGGCGAGCACCTCCTTGGTGGTCGGGATGAGATACTTCTTAACCTCACCTGTCTTTGATGTGACCACGACCACACGGTTACCACGCACCAGTTTCTTCTCGAACGACACCTCACCGTCGATTTCCGAGATGATAGCCGGTTCTGATGAGTTACGAGCCTCGAACAGCTCGGTGACGCGCGGCAGACCGCCTGTGATATCGCCCAAACCTCCAGTAGCACGTGGCTTCTTGGTCAGAATATCGCCAGCCTTGATCTTATCGCCGTCCTCAACCATCACGTGAGCGCCAACCGGCAAGTCGTACGATTTGATAACTTCGCCGTTCTTGTCAACGATAGCAATTGACGGGTTCTTCGAGAACTTACGACCTTCAATGATAACGCGCTCGTTATAACCGGTCTGCTCATCCGATTCATTACGGAATGTGACACCCTCGACGATGTTGTCGAAGCGGGCCTTACCGTCATGCTCTGAAATGATGAGTGAGTTGTACTTATCCCATTCGCAGATGACATCGCCCTGGTTGACGTCGCTGCCTGCCGGGATGTAAAGTTTCGAACCGTAAGGGATGTTCTCTGTTACCAGAGCGACGCCTGTATTGTGGTCCAAAATCTTCATCTCTGATGCACGGCTCACAACAACCTGATACTTGTTGTCATCCTTGTCTTTATATTCAACAGCACGTAAGTCGTTGATAATCATTCTTCCGCTATAGTCGGCCTTGATCATTGAGTCTTCTGATGTGCTCGAAGCTGTACCACCTTGGTGGAAGGTACGCAGTGTCAGCTGAGTACCAGGCTCACCGATTGACTGTGCCGCGATAACGCCGACAGCCTCACCACGCTGCACGAGCTTGCCTGATGACAGGTTACGTCCGTAACAGTTGGCGCACACGCCGTGTTTCGATTCGCAAGTCAACACGGAACGGATCTCGATAGTCTGGTCTTTCAAAGGTGAATCGCAGATTCTCTTTGCGATGTCCTCAGTGATTTCGTCACCGCCGTTGCAGAGCAACTCGCCTGTCTGCGGGTGGAAGATGTCGTGCAATGCCACACGGCCGAGGATACGGTCGTACAACGACTCCACGATTTCCTTACCGCGTTTCAAAGCGCCGATTGACAAGCCTCTCAATGTGCCGCAGTCTTTCTCGGTGATGATGACATCGTGAGCGACGTCCACCAGACGACGGGTCAGGTAACCTGCGTCAGCGGTCTTTAAAGCGGTATCGGCCAAACCCTTACGGGCACCGTGTGTTGAAATGAAGTATTCCAACACCGACAGACCTTCCTTGAAGTTCGAAAGAATAGGGTTCTCGATGATTTCAGCACCGCCGGCCGCTGTGGTCTTCTGCGGTTTTGCCATAAGACCTCTCATACCGCACAGCTGACGAATCTGTTCCTTACTACCACGGGCTCCTGAATCCAGCATCATGTAAACCGGGTTGAATCCCTGGTCGTCCTGAGGCAACAGCTTCATAACCTCGTCGGTAAGTTTGGTCACCACGTGACCCCAAATATCGATAATCTTGTTGTAACGTTCGTTGCCTGTAATGAAACCCATGTTGTATTCCTCACGGATGCCATTCACTTCCTCATTGGCCTGGCGGATCAACTCTTCCTTGACTGAAGGGATCAGCACGTTGCCGAGGTTGAACGACAAACCGCCTTTGTAAGCCATGTAGTAACCCATATTCTTGATATCGTCCAAGAACTTGGTTGTAACAGCTGTACCAAGCAGTTTCACCATATCACCGATGATGTCACGCAAAGCCTTCTTATTGAGGAGGCGGTTGATGTAACCGAATCCCTTCGGCACCACCTCGTTGAATTTGACACGGCCAACTGTGGTTTCCACCATTTCCTCCACTATGGAGCCGTCTTCCTTACGGACCGGCACCTTCACATAGATAATGGCGTGCATGTCAACCTTCTTCTCGTTGTAGGCAATGATAACCTCTTCAGGAGAATAGAACTTCTTGCCCTCGCCTTTCACTATGTGGTCAGGGGTGCTCTTACGCGGTTTGGTGATATAATACAGACCCAAAACCATGTCTTGCGAAGGCACCGTGATAGGAGCTCCGTTGGCAGGGTTAAGGATGTTGTGCGATGCGAGCATCAAAATCTGAGCTTCCAGAATTGCTGCATTGCCGAGTGGCAAGTGCACAGCCATCTGGTCACCATCGAAGTCGGCGTTGAAAGCTGTACATACCAATGGGTGCAGACGGATAGCCTTACCTTCGACGAGTTTAGGCTGGAATGCCTGGATACCCAGACGGTGCAGTGTAGGAGCACGGTTCAACAGAATCGGGTGTCCCTTCAAGATATTCTCGAGGATATCCCACACGACAGGGTCTTTACGGTCGACAATCTTCTTTGCCGATTTCACTGTCTTCACAATACCGCGTTCAATCATCTTACGGATTACGAATGGTTTGTAAAGCTCAGCTGCCATGTCTTTCGGCAGACCGCACTCGTTCATGTTCAAATCCGGACCTACCACGATAACCGAACGGCCTGAGTAGTCGACACGTTTACCGAGCAAGTTCTGACGGAAACGTCCCTGCTTACCTTTCAAGCTGTCGCTCAACGACTTAAGCGGACGGTTCGAGTCGGTCTTCACTGCGCTTGACTTGCGTGAGTTGTCCAACAACGAGTCGACAGCCTCCTGAAGCATACGCTTTTCGTTACGCATAATCACATCCGGCGCCTTGATTTCGATAAGTCTCTTCAGACGGTTGTTACGGATGATGACACGACGATAGAGGTCGTTCAAGTCGGATGTTGCGAAACGTCCGCCATCCAACGGCACCAAAGGTCTCAACTCCGGAGGAATCACCGGGATAACCTTCAGAATCATCCATTCAGGACGGTTCTCGATGTGACGGTTGGCCTCGCGGAATGCCTCAAACACCTGCAAACGCTTCAAAGCTTCGGTCTTACGCTGCTGTGAAGTCTCTTTGTGAGCCTTGTCGCGCAATTCGTCGGCTTCCTTCTCGAGGTCGATCTGAAGCAGCAAGTCGTAGATAGCCTCAGCACCCATCTTGGCGATGAATTTTTGAGGATCTTCGGCCGGCAGATGCTGGTTTTCAATCGGAAGACTGTCGAGGATGTCGAGGTACTCTTCTTCTGAAAGGAGGTCGAGTCTCTTCAAGCCCTTTTCTTCAGCCACACCCGGTTGGATAACAACATAACGCTCGTAGTAGATGATGCTGTCGAGTTTCTTGGTTGGAATACCAAGCAAAGCTCCGATTTTGTTAGGAAGTGAGCGGAAATACCAGATATGAGCCACCGGCACCACCAACTGGATATGACCGGTACGTTCACGTCTGACTTTCTTCTCTGTAACTTCCACGCCGCAGCGGTCGCAAACGATGTTTTTGTAACGGATGCGTTTGTACTTACCGCAGTGGCATTCCCAGTCTTTCACAGGTCCAAAGATTCTCTCGCAGAATAAACCGTCGCGCTCAGGTTTGTAAGTGCGGTAGTTTATTGTTTCCGGCTTCAGCACCTCACCGTATGAACGGTCGGAAATACTCTCCGGCGATGCCAAGCTGATGGTAATCTTTGAAAAGTTGCTGTTTATTGTGTTATTCTTTGTTAAAGCCATAGATTTTACAAAATTAAGAGCTTTTTATTCAAACGTAATTTCAAGTCCGAGTCCGCGCAATTCATGCACCAACACATTGAATGACTCAGGGATACCAGGTGTAGGCATATTCTCGCCCTTGACGATAGCTTCGTAAGCCTTTGCACGGCCTACCACATCATCAGACTTCACTGTCAAAATCTCCTGAAGCACGTTGGATGCACCGAATGCCTCGAGTGCCCAAACCTCCATTTCACCGAAACGCTGACCGCCGAACTGGGCTTTACCGCCGAGAGGCTGCTGTGTAATCAATGAGTATGGTCCGATTGAACGGGCGTGCATCTTGTCGTCGACCATGTGGTGCAGTTTCAGCATGTAGATGTAACCCACTGTAGCCTGCTGATCGAACGGCTCGCCTGTCTCACCGTCATAAAGCTGCACTCTGCCGTTCTCCGGAAGTCCTGCCTGCTTCATGTATGCGTTGATCTCATCCAATGTGGCACCGTCGAAGATAGGTGTAGCGAACTTAAGTCCCAATTCGTGGCCGGCCCAACCGAGCACTGTCTCGTAAATCTGACCGAGGTTCATACGTGAAGGCACGCCCAACGGGTTCAACACAATGTCGACCGGGGTTCCGTCTTCGAGGAACGGCATATCTTCCTCACGCACGATACGCGACACGATACCTTTGTTACCGTGACGACCTGCCATCTTATCACCGATGTTGAGCTTACGCTTCTGAGCGACGTAAACCTTTGCCATCTGGACGATACCGTTCGGGAGTTCGTCGCCTACGCTGGCCACGTTCTTCTTGCGGCTGTAAACACCGTTGATTTCTTTGCACTTGATATTGTAGTTATTCACCAGCTTCACAATGCAGTCGTTAATCTCGGCGTCGGTGGTCCACTTGTATGGATTCACGTTCATGTAGTCGAGAGCGGCCAATGCTTTGTGTGTGAATTTCACCTTCTTAGGAATAAGAGTCTCCTTGAAGTTGTTGTAAACGCCTGTTGAGGTGCGGCCGTTAAGCATCGACATCAGTTTCTCCATCATGCGAGCCTTCAGGGCGTCGAGCTCTTTCTGGCATTCGGCATCGAGTTCAGCAAGGATGTCTTTGTCTTTCGATTTAGCCTTACGGTCTTTAACAACTCTCGAGAAGAGACGCTTGCCGATGACAACACCCTTCATTGACGGGCCGGCCTTCAGAGAGGCGTTCTTCACGTCGCCTGCCTTGTCGCCGAAGATGGCGCGCAGCAGTTTTTCTTCAGGTGTCGGGTCGGTTTCGCCCTTAGGAGTGATCTTACCTATTAATATATCGCCTTCCTTCACGTCGGCACCCACGCGGATCAAGCCGTTCTCGTCCAAATCCTTGGTGGCGTCGGCACTGACATTCGGGATATCGTTGGTCAACTCTTCCAAACCACGTTTTGTGTCACGCACCTCAAGGGTGAATTCCTCAATGTGGATTGAAGTGAATAGGTCTTCCTTGACGATCTTCTCAGAAATCACGATAGCATCCTCGTAGTTGTAACCCTTCCAAGGCATGAATGCAACCTTCAGGTTGCGGCCCAAAGCGAGGTCGCCGCCCTGTGTGGCGTAACCTTCTGTCAGGATCTGGCCCTTAGTCACCTTCTGGCCTTTTCTTACGATAGGCTTCTGGTTGATGCTTGTGCTCTGGTTAGTTCTAATATATTTAATAAGGTTGTATGTCTTCACATCGTCATCGAAGCTCACCAGGCGCTCTTTGTCGGTGCGGTCGTAACGGATGGTTATCTTGGTCGAATCGACGAAGATCACTTCACCGTCGCCTTCAGCCTCTACCAGGGTACGTGAGTCTCTTGCCACATAGTGCTCGATACCTGTTCCGACGATAGGAGCCTCTGGGCACATCAACGGCACAGCCTGACGCATCATGTTTGATCCCATCAAAGCACGGTTAGCGTCGTCGTGCTCCAAGAACGGAATCAATGATGCAGCCACTGATGACATCTGGTTAGGAGCCACATCGATGAGGTCGAGCTGATCAGGTGTGACGATAGGATAATCGGCCACGTAACGGGCTTTGAGCATCTCTTCAGTGATGTGTCCTTCGTCATCCATTTCAGTGCAAGCCTGAGCGATGATCTTGTTGTCTTCTTCCTCGGCTGTCAGATAGACAGGCGGATTCTGGAAGTCGACGTTACCGTCTTTAACCTCACGGTAAGGAGTCTCGATAAATCCGAGGTTGTTGATCTTAGCGAACACGCAGAGTGACGAGATCAAACCGATGTTAGGACCTTCAGGGGTCTCGATTGTGCACAGACGGCCGTAGTGTGTGTAGTGAACGTCACGCACTTCGAAACCGGCACGGTCACGCAAGATACCGCCAGGACCCAGAGCCGAGATACGACGTTTGTGTGTCAGCTCCGACAACGGGTTGGTCTGGTCCATGAACTGCGACAGCTGGTTCGTTCCGAAGAATGAGTTGATAACCGACGACAATGTTTTGGCGTTGATTAGGTCGGTTGGAGTGAACGACTCGTTGTCGCGGACATTCATGCGTTCGCGGATTGTTCTTGCCATACGGGCCAAGCCCACGCCGAACTGAGCGTAAAGCTGTTCGCCCACAGTACGGATACGACGGTTGCTCAAGTGGTCGATATCGTCCACTTCAGCATGGCTGTTTGCCAACTCGATCAAGTACTTGATAATGGCTATTATGTCTTCATTTGTCAGAACCTTGACGTCCTCAGGGATGTTCAAGCCGAGCTTGCGGTTGATGCGGTAACGTCCCACTTCGCCGAGGTCATAACGTTTGTCGGAGAAGAACAGCTTTCTGATCATGTCGCGCGCCGTTTCCTCATCTGGCGGTTCGGCGTTACGCAACTGACGGTAGATGTACTCCACAGCGTCTTTCTCCGAGTTGGTTGTATCTTTTTGTAATGTATTGAAAATGATAGCGTAATCGTTAGTGTTGATTTCTTCACGGTCAAGAAGAATAGTCTTTACGCCCTTTTCAATTATCTTGTCGATGTGCTCGTTTTCGAGTACCACGCCACGTTCAATGATGATCTCGTTACGCTCGATGGTCACCACTTCACCAGTCTCTTCGTTGATGAAATCCTCATACCATGAGTGCAGCACCTTTGCTGCGAGACGGCGTCCTATCACACGCTTGAGGCCTGCCTTTGTCACCTTGATCTCCTCGGCGAGGTTGAAGATGTCGAGGATGTCCTTATCGCTTTCGTATCCGATAGCGCGAAGCAAGGTTGTGATTGGCAACTTCTTTTTGCGGTCGATATAGGCATACATCACGTTGCTGATATCGGTTGAGAATTCCATCCATGAGCCCTTGAACGGGATGATACGGGCTGAATACAGCGTCGTTCCGTTGGTGTGCACACTTGAGCCGAAGAACACGCCCGGTGAACGGTGCAACTGTGAAACCACGACACGCTCGGCACCGTTGATGACGAAGGTACCCTGTGGAGTCATGTATGGAATCAGGCCCAGATAAACGTCTTGGACTACTGTCTCAAAATCCTCATGTTCCTCATCGTTGCATGAGAGTTTCAGTTTAGCCTTGAGTCTGACACAATAGCTCAAGCCGCGTTCAATGCATTCGGCGATGGTGTACTGCGGGGCGTCGATGTAATAGTCGAGGAACTCGAGTACAAAGTTATTTCTGGCGTCAGTAATCGGGAAGTTCTCCGCAAAAACTTTGAACAAGCCCTCGTTTTTCCTGTTGTCAGGATTGGTTTCCAGCTGGAAAAAGTCACGGAACGACTTCAGCTGAATATCCAGGAAATCAGGATAGTCGAAAGGCTTCTTGATTGACGCGAAACTGATTCTGTCTAATTTAATGTCTGCCAAAGTGTTTATGTTTTAATTGTTACTAAAAGCTATTAATATATAAAGACGACCGTATACGACACAATATAGGCACAAACCTCAACCCCTATTTTCAGGTAGGGGCTGAGGTATTTGTAGCCTGTTTGTCGCAGGAAATTAAACTTATTTAATTTCGACCTCTGCACCAGCGGCCTCGAGTTGGGTCTTGAGTGCATTGGCTTCTTCCTTGCTAACGCCTTCTTTAACAGCTTTAGGAGCAGCGTCGACGAGGTCTTTAGCTTCTTTCAGTCCGAGGCTTGCCAAATCCTTGACGAGCTTCACAACTGCGAGCTTCTGAGCACCTGCTGATTTGAGAATGACGTCGAATGAAGTCTTCTCTTCTGCTGCTGGAGCGGCATCACCACCTGCTGCTGGAGCTGCTACTGCAACTGCTGCTGCGGCCGGTTCAATACCGTACTCTTCTTTCAAAATTGCTGCGAGTTCATTAACCTCTTTCACTGTGAGATTCACTAATTGTTCAGCAAAAGCTTTTAAATCTGCCATTTTTTTACGTTTTTATTTGTTATACAATTATTTTTTATTTTTCTTAATCTTTGCTGTGAATGATAATCATTCTGAATTATTCCGGTCTCTCGGATAAGGTCTTCACAATACCGCTGAGCTTGTTGCCACCACTCTGAAGAGCGCTGATAACGTTCTTGGCTGGTGACTGGAGCAATGCGATAACGTCGGCGATGAGTTCGTTCTTCGACTTGATGCTGCACAATGTGTCAACCATATTGTCGCCAATGTAAACGCACTCTTCAATATAAGCACCTTTCAAAATCGGCTTGTCGCTGGTTTTGCGGAACTTTTTGATAAGCTTTGCAGGGGCGTTGCCATTCTCTGACAACATCATTGCTGTCGTGCCTTTGCAGACGTTGTAAAGATCACCGTAATCCTTACCGGTCTTCTGCATGGCTTTCTTCAGTAATGCGTTCTTCACCACAACAAGCTTGACCTGGCTGTTGAAGCACTGTCTTCTCAACTGACTGGTCTTGTCGGCGTTCAAAGCCTCAATGTCTGTCAGATAGAAATTTGGACATGCGTTCAACTGGTCCACTATCAAGTTAATGATAACGTCTTTATCTTCTTTTCTCATGTCAATACTTATTTAAGGGTTTAGATGGCTACTGATTTGACGTCCACTTGAACACCCGGACTCATTGTACTTGAGAGGTAGATACTCTTGATGTAAGTACCTTTAGCTGCTGCTGGTTTCAGTTTTATGATCATCTGAAGGATTTCCTTAGCATTGTCATAAATCTTTTCTGCAGGGAAGCTCACTTTAGCAACCGGCGAGTCGATGATTCCGTACTTGTCGACTTTGAAATCGATCTTACCCGCTTTCACTTCCTTAACAGCTTTACCAACTTCCATAGTCACTGTACCGGTTTTCGGGTTTGGCATCAATCCGCGAGGACCGAGGATTCTACCAAGAGCACCGACTTTCGGCATCAATGAAGGCATTGTGATAATTACATCGACATCGGTCCAACCGTCTTTGATTTTCTGGACATATTCCTCAAATCCGACGAAATCCGCACCGGCTTCTTTTGCTTCCTGTTCTTTATCTGGCGTACATAATACCAACACGCGAACAACTTTACCTGTTCCGTGAGGGAGTGTCACGCTGCCACGAACCATCTGGTTCGCTTTACGCGGGTCGACACCCAAACGTACGTTGATATCAACAGATGCATCGAACTTGGTGTAGGTGATTTGTTTCACGATATCAACAGCTTCTGTCAAGGAGTAGGCCTTGCTTTTGTCGAACTTAGCTAAAGCTTCTTTTCTGTTTTTAGATACTTTTGCCATTTTTTAATTTTTTGTTTGTTCTACAAATGCTTAAGACTTAGTCTTACTTTAAAGGTGATTCGCCTGTAATCTTGACACCCATGCTACGGGCTGTGCCGGCGACCATGCTCATTGCTGACTCAATGGTGAAGCAGTTCAAGTCCTTCATCTTGTTTTCAGCGATTGTACGGACGGCGTCCCAAGTGATTGAACCGACCTTTGAACGGTTAGGTTCTTTTGAACCCTTGGCGACTTTGGCAGCCTCGAGTACGGAGACAGCTACTGGAGATGCTTTAACAACGAAATCAAAACTCTTATCCTTATAGACTGTGATGATGACTGGCAACACTTTGCCGGCCTGGTCCTGGGTACGAGCGTTGAACTGTTTGCAAAACTCCATGATGTTCACACCTTTCGAACCTAATGCTGGTCCAACTGGTGGTGCAGGATTAGCGGCTCCTCCTTTGATTTGCAGTTTAATTAATCCGCTTACTTCTTTCATTTGATTTTCTTATAAAGAGTTAAATGAAAACAACAACCATTATTCTTAACTTTCTCTCTTCACTTGGAAGTAACTGAGTTCAAGAGGTGTCTTGCGACCGAAGATCTTCACCATAACTTTGAGCTTTTTCTTCTCATCGTTGACTTCTTCGATCACGCCACTGAAACTGGAGAATGGTCCGTCGTTGACCGTTACAGTTTCGCCTACTATGAACTCGAGCTCCGAGCCCTCGCCGTTTTCTGTCATCTCGTCAACCTTTCCTAAGATACGGCTAACTTCCGATGGACGGATCGGATCAGGTTCGCCACCGCGTGTACCCAGGAATCCGAGCACATTAGGTGTCTCCTTGATAAGGTGTTTGACTTCGGCGTCCAAAGTGGCCTCGATGAGGACGTAGCCAGGGAGATAGTTTCTCTCTTTGCTGACTTTTTTACCGTTTCTCACCGAATAAACTTTCTCGGTCGGAATCAAAACTTGTGAAATCAGACTTTGCAATGCAGTATTGCGTGACAACTCGGCATCAAGATATTCTTTAACTTTTTTCTCTTTGCCGCTTATCGCGCGAATCACATACCATTTCTTTTCGTTCTGCTCACTCATCTTATCTGTGATTTAATAAAGTAGTTGAATGATGATTTTTTAGATC
>Ga0129307_1000410_pt1 | contig 67553 bp, 64 predicted proteins | sample P1105metagenome_FD_94437 | JGI IMG/M metagenome (GOLD analysis project Ga0129307, IMG submission 94437) | Capybara group fecal microbial communities from Wisconsin, USA - P1105 metagenome | ecosystem: Host-associated > Mammals > Digestive system > Large intestine > Fecal | place: USA: Wisconsin...
AAAGGCTGAGTGGGCAGCTCCCCGTATTTTGCGGCAAGCGCCTGAGGATAACGCTGCGCAAGGAGCGCTATTCCGTCCGATGCGAGTTCTTCCACTGGAAGGATATCATCGTTGATGGACCCGATAAGAGCAAGGTGCATCCCGACGGCAGGATCCTCAAATTTCGGCCAGAGGATACCGGGCGTATCCAGGAGTTCAACGGTCTTTCCCAGACGGATCCACTGATTTCCGCGTGTCACTCCCGGCTTGTCACCGGTCTTTGCGGAGGCTCTCCCCGCCAGTGAATTGATCAGGGTCGATTTGCCCACATTCGGGATCCCCACGACCATGATGCGTACCGGCCGGCTGACGATGCCGCGCCGCTTATCTTTTTCCGCTTTTTCCGCGGATGCCTGATCCATCTGCCGCCTCACAGCCTTGACACTGGCCAAGCTGCGTGCGTCTGCGGAAAGGACCGTGACGGACTCGCTGCTTAACGCGCTGATCCACTCCGCGGTCAGAGCCGCATCGGCAAGATCTGCCTTATTTAACAGCAGAATACGGCGTTTATTTCTGCCGAGTTCTGCAATATCCGGGTTTAAACTGGACCGCGGCACTCTGGCGTCACGGATCTCGAGGATCATATCCACCAGTTTAAGATCCTCTTCCATCGCCCGTCTGGCTTTGGTCATATGTCCGGGATACCAGTTGATCATTTTCTCACCTTGCTGATGGTTTTGTTTAGGCTTTCGGGCAAGGGAAGCGCAGAACGCTGCCGTCAAAGCAGTCGCGGATCACGATCTGGTCCGTCAGCCCGTCATAGTTGAAATTGGCAACAGTCACACTGAGTTCCTTGTGCGGGAAATGGTTCGGATCTTTATAGACGCAGCGATAATAATCCTCTTCCGCATAGGAAAGGATCCGCTGAAGATCTTCGATCTGCGCGCTCTCTACATCAACAGAAGGGATCAGTTCATTGACCTTGGCATCACGGAAGGCGGAACTTGCGTACGGCTCAGGCAGGAGGGCATCCTTCCGTGTGGTGAAATGGTTTGCCCGCGCGTAGCGCTCTCCGATCTCCGTGACATAAACCGCATCGATGTCTTTTTCCACATTGACGGAGCGATCCTCCTTTCTGTCGTACAGATTCAGGCTGAAGGCAGAAGCGACACGCATGCGGGACAGTCTGTAGACTGCTTCCTCCAGCGTTTTCGCGTTCATCACATCACGGACCATGATGTAGCGGGAAACGTTGTTCAGATCGATCTTTGTATCATAGATATAGTTGCTCGAATACAGGAGGCCGTAGCTGTTCCAGCCAAAGGCATAGCCTGTCAGCTTCTCTGCCATGGTAAATCCGACGATGACATGATCACCGTAATCATAAGTCACCAATGCCGTATTCTCATGGTCATAGCCTTTATCATCTTCGTTGTGGGAAAAGAGAAATTTTCCGTCCTTCCGGCGCAGCATCAGAGTGGTGCAGCCGTCGATCCGTTTGAAGATCTCCGGAAAGAACATCAGTAGCGCAGCTGCCTTGCTCATTTCGGCGCCTTCCGCACGGCCGAGGATCTCCTGATAGGCATCAGGATACTGGACTTTCAGCGTCTCTTCCAGTCTCAGCACGCTGTCACGAACGGACGGGATGCGGCTTTTTTCTTCATAAACCTCTCTGACCGTTTTTAAATACTCGTAAAAAGCCTTTGCTGTCTGTACTCCCATTTCATAAGGAGTTCCGCTTACCGTAAACTGTCTCATGATGCCTCCTGATCTGCCGTCTGCTCTTTGATCAGACCGAAGTGTGAAAAAGGGGAATAACGAAGCCATACCGTCCCGATAAACTGGTCTAAGCGGATATTGCCGACCTCGGCAAAGCGGGAGTCCCGGCTCGCATCCGTGCTGCGCCCGATCACAAAGTACTCTCCTTCCCCAAGGATCACCGGTTCTTCCGCTATTCCTGCGTTGGGAATGGAAAAAGTAAGGCGCTCATCGCTCAGCAGCTCCTGATCGATATAGACTTTGCCGTCTTTGATCTGGATCGTCTCTCCGGGAAGCGCAAGGACCAGCTTGATATAGATCGTGCCCTCATCACCAGCCGAGTAGGCCGCAATATCAAAGCGTTCAATCGGAAGCAGTTTTCCTTTCAGACGGTTGATGCAGACCTTCTCGCCTCCGGAAAGCAGGGGCGACATGGAGCCGCCGTCCATGGTGATGCGGCTTCCGAACGCCCAGGAAAGGGAAAAAGCCAGAAGTGCGACCAAAATGATATCGGTGACCCAGGACGTCACGCGGCGAACCACATCTTCCGCACTGACGATCTCAAACGATTTTCCCTTCTTCATGGCTGCTCCTTTCGAGGAAAGAGTATACTTTACTTCCGTAAAAATAGCAAGATGGACAGAAAAAAAGAGCGCTCCGGGAGGAACGCTCTTTTTCATCGGATGGATCAGATCACCGACGGGCTTCTTTGACCTTCGCGGCTTTGCCGATGCGGTCGCGCAGATAGGTAAGACGTGCGCGGCGGACTTTACCCTTGCGGATAACATCCACATGATCGATCAAAGGAGTGTGCAGCGGCCAGGTCTTTTCCACGCCTACGCCGTTGGAGAGCTTACGCACGGTAAAGGTCTCGCGGGCCCCGCCGTTCTGTCTCTTGATCACGATGCCTTCGAACATCTGGATACGTTCACGGGTACCTTCTTTGATCTTGGCATATACCCGGACGGTATCGCCTACACGGAAATTGCCGACGTTCTCTTTGAGCTGTTCGTCTTCAATTTTCTTGATGATGTCGTTCATAATTTCCTCCCTAGAAAAGGACGTTCATACCGCCTATAGCGGAAGCGGACCGCTCCTTGAAATGACACGCGGATTAATTTATCATATCATCCGCCAAATTGCAAGCTGTTTTTACATTTTCAAGAAAAATTTTGTCTTTTTTGTCCAAAACCACATCGTTAAGCAGTTCGGGACGGGTGTTCAGCGTACGAAGCAGGGACTGATCTCTTCTCCAGCGCGCGATATTGGCATGATGGCCGCTCTTTAATACTTCCGGCACTTCTCTGCCCATAAAGACATCCGGGCGGGTGTACTGCGGGTACTCCAGAAGTCCGTTCATAAACGACTCTTCTTCTCCGGATTCCTCATTGGACAGGACGCCCGGGACCATCCGGGAGATCGCGTCGATCATCACCATGGCCGGCAGCTCGCCTCCGGTCAGGACATAATCTCCGATCGATACCGGTTCCGCCTTAAGCTCTTCAAGGACCCTTTCATCTACGCCTTCGTAGTGACCGCAGAGGATCACCAGATCGTCTTCCTGTGCCAGTTCTTTGGCCATGGCCTGGTTGAACACCTTCCCCTGCGGGGTGACGTAGATCAGCCTGGGCTTTTTGGGAAGACCGCTTACGGCGCTCTCCCATGCCTCGTAGATGGGCGGCGCCATCATGACCATGCCTGCACCGCCGCCGTAAGGGTAGTCATCGACGTGACCGTAGCGGTCATGCGAATAATCGCGGATATTGATCGTTTTCAGCCGGATCGTTCCCTGAGCAAGCGCGCGGCCGGTAATGCTGGTGCCGATCCCCTGTTCGATCATTTCCGGAAAAAGCGTCAGTACGATGAAGTTCATAGCTCCTCCAGACCTTCCAGCAGATGTACGGTGATCACAGATCGTTCGATATCCACCTGCAGAACGCACTGCGGAATGTGAGGGATCAGATAGTCCTTCGGCTTGCCGTCCTTCATGCCGTTAACCAGGAAAACATCATTCGCGCCGGTCTCCAGAACGTCCTTTAAGACGCCTAATTCGCGGCTATCGTCCGTCACGACACGGCAGCCCAAAAGGTCCGCGATATAATAGCGGCCCTCCGGGAGCGGCACAGCGTCTTCCCTCGCGACATAGAGCGAGAGCCCCTTGTACGGCAGGACGGCGTCCATGTCATTAAGGCCGGCAAGCTTAAGCAGCGCCATGCCTTTATGGAAACGCACGTTCTCCACCGTCTGCTCCCGCATGCCCTCACGGGTCTCGAAATAAACGCGTTTCAGCTGTTTAAAGCGGCTCAGATCGTCAACTGTGGGAAATACGCTGATCTCGCCTTTTACGCCGTGTGTCGACGCAAAGACGCCTACGCGTAAATAAGGTTCCATCAGTCGATATCCAATGAGACGCGAACGTCGTCGCGGATCGCCTGCGCCTTCAGGACCGTGCGGATCGCCTTCGCGATGCGTCCCTGTTTGCCGATCACTTTGCCCATATCGGACGGATCAACGGACAAGGTCAGAACGATCTCGTCGTTAACCGTTTTCTCTGTGACAACGACAGCCTCCGGATGGGACACCAGGGCTTTCGCGATCACTTCGACCAATTCTTTCATGAAGGTCACCTCGTGCCTTATTCAAGGCCGGCGATCTTCAGAAGCTTAGCAACAGTATCGGTGGGCTTTGCGCCTTTCGCGATCCAGTCTTTGGCCTTCTCCGTATCGATTTTGACCACGCTGGGCTCCTGGGTGGGATCATAGAAGCCGAGTTCATCAATAAAACGGCCGTCGCGGGGAGCGCGCTCATCCGCTACGATCACACGATAAGTGGGTTGTTTCTTCTTGCCCAGACGGGTCAGACGAATTTTTACTGCCATGGTTTTATCCTCCAATTGATCAGGCAAAGCTGCCTAAATATCTTAAGTCACTCGGACTTAGAAACTTGCTTAAAAGGGAAGCTTAAAAGGCATACGGCCTTTCTTTCCCATCTTGCCGCTCATCTGCTTCATCATCTGGCGGCTTTGTTCGAACTGCTTCAGCAGGCGGTTGACATCCTGCACGGTGGTGCCGGAGCCTGTGGCGATGCGGCGTTTGCGGGGCGGCGTGATTTTGTCGGGGCGGTGCCGCTCTTCCGGCGTCATCGACAGGATGATGGCCTCCACATGCTTCATGGACTTATCGTCCGGAAGCTGCGCGTCTCTTAAGTTCTTTCCGACGCCGGGGATCATCTTCAGGATCTCCCCGATCCCGCCCATCTTGTTCATCTGCCGCATCTGAGTCAGGAAATCTTCCAGGTCGAATTCATTTTTCTTCAGCTTGCGGTAGGCTTCCAGCGAGGCTTCTTCGTCAAGATCGGCGTTCTGCGCTTTCTCGATCAGGCTTAAGACGTCTCCCATCCCCAGGATGCGGCCCGCCATGCGGGTCGGGGAAAAGACTTCCAGATCCTCCAGCTTTTCCCCCATGCCGGCATAAAAGATGGGTTTGCCGGTCACGGACCTTACCGAAAGTGCTGCGCCGCCTCTGGCATCGCCGTCCAGCTTCGTCAGGATGACGCCGTCGATCCCGATGCGGTCATTGAAGCTCGTCGCAACATTGACGGCATCCTGGCCGGTCATGGCGTCCACGACAAGGATCGTCTGTGTGACGGGGACCGCAGCCTTCAGATCTTCCAGCTCTTCCATCATGGAATCGTCGACATGCAGACGGCCTGCGGTATCCAGGATGACCAGATTGTAATGCTTCTCTTCCGCTTCCTTCATTGCCATGCGCGCGATGTCCGGGACGCTGAAGTCCGTTCCGGGAGAAAACACGGGCACGGACAGCTTTTCGCCGTTCCGCTTCAGCTGATCGATAGCGGCAGGCCGGTAGATATCGCAGGCAACAAGAAGGGGATTTCTCTCTTTCCTTTTGCGAAGCTGTGCCGCCAGCTTGGCACTGGACGTTGTTTTACCGGAACCCTGAAGACCCGCCATCAGCAGGACGGTGACCTCATTTCTGGGCAGAAGCTTAAGCTCCGTCGGTTCCGAACCCATCGAAGCGATCAGCTCTTCGTTGACGATCTTGATGACCTGCTGGCCGGGCGTCAGGGAGTTCATGACCTCGCTGCCGACGGCACGCTCTTCCACGCGCTTCACAAAGTCTTTGACGACTTTGTAGTTGACATCGGCTTCCAGCAGAGCCAGCTTGACCTCCCGCATGGCGCTTTTTACGTCAGCTTCGGTCAGCAGGCCCTTGTCGGTCAGCTTCTTAAACGTATTCTGCAATTTGTCGGCTAAGCTTTCAAATGCCATACCAATCTGCCTTTACCAAAAAGTTACCGGTCTTCGATCCGCTGCGCAAGCGCGGAGATCTCATTCAGTAGGCTTAGATCCTGAGTGGTTCTGATCCTCTCGGCAAGCGTGCGGATCGCCCCTACATCCCTGCGGTTGTCGAGAAACTTCTGCACAAGGCCGAGCTTTTCTTCATAAGCCTCCAGCGCGCTTTCGCTGCGGCGGATCATGTCGTGGATCCCCTGACGGCTGATCCCGTAGGTCTCTGCCGCTTCCGAAAGGCTCAGGTCTCCGAAACGGACGTTCTCGTAGATCTCCTGCTGACGCTTCGTGAGCAGTTCACCGTAGAAATCATATAAAAGACTTTCTTTTCCGAGCTTGTCCATTTCCTTCCCTTTTGCCGCATGACGCACGGCCTGTATAAAATAACACAGGGAAAAACGCCTGTCAAGTATTTTTTCTTGACAGGCGTTTTTTTATTCAGAAAATTATCAGACCGTCTTTTTTTCGTCTTCCGTGACGTCTTTCATCGACAGATTCACGCGGCCCATCTTATCGATCTCTACGACCTTGACCACGACTTCATCACCGATCTTGACCACGGATTCCACGGTGGGAACGCGCTTATTGGACAGCTTGGAGATATGGACGAGGCCGTCCTTGCCGGGGCAGAGCGAGACGAACGCACCGAAGTTCATCAGACGAACGACCTTGCCGCGGAAGATCTGACCGACCTCCACGTCGTTCACGATCGTCTCAATGGTCTTGATGGCCTTGTTGATCATGTCCATATCGGTACCGCACACAGAAACGGTGCCGTCATCCTCGATATCGATCTGCACGCCGGTCTCTTCGATGATCTCGTTGATGACTTTGCCCTGTTTGCCGATGACATCGCCGATCTTGGACGGATCGATGGTAATGGAAACGATCTTCGGTGCCCACTTGCTGATCTCGGGACGGGGAGCGGGGATGGCTTTTGCCATGACCTCATCCATAATATAGAGACGCGCTTCGCGGGTGCGGGAAAGGGCTTCCTTGATGATGGCGGGAGTCAGACCGTGGATCTTGATATCCATCTGAATGGCGGTGATGCCCTCGTGGGTGCCGGTCACCTTGAAGTCCATATCGCCAAAGAAGTCTTCAAGACCCTGAATATCGGTCAGGACCACATAATCGTCATCCGTTTCACCGGTCACAAGACCGACGGAGATGCCGCCGACCATGGTCTTGATGGGAACGCCGGCAGCCATCAGGCTCATGCAGGAGGCGCAGGTGGAGGCCATAGAGGTGGATCCGTTGGATTCCATGGTTTCCGACACGCAGCGAATGGCGTAAGGGAAATCTTCGGCACTGGGCAGTACCGGGATCAGAGCGCGTTCGGCAAGAGCGCCGTGGCCGATCTCGCGGCGGCCCGGTCCGCGGCTGGGCTTGGTCTCACCGACCGACCAGCTCGGGAAGTTGTAATGGTGCATATAGCGCTTGCTGGTCACCTTGCGGTCAAGGCCGTCGATCTTCTGCGCTTCGCTTAAAGGGGCAAGCGTGCAGGCGTCAAGGATCTGAGTCTGTCCGCGGGTAAACATGGCTGAACCGTGGGCTCTGGGAAGGATATCCACCTCGGCAGCCAGTGGACGAATCTGGTTCATGGCACGGCCGTCAGGGCGCTTGTGATCCTTCAGGATCATCTTGCGTACGGTCATCTTCTGGAACTTGTAGACCGCTTCGCCCACAAAAGGCAGCCATTCTTCATGACTTTCGGCATAGCGTTCGTTCAGCTTTTCGGTGATCGCCTTGATGTTGGCGTCGCGGACAGCCTTTTCATCCGTAAAGACCGCTTCTTCCATGCCCTCAGGGGTGATGAAGCTCACCATATCCTGGTACAGGTCTTCCGGAACCACGTGGCTTTCATAAGTCTTCTTCGCTTTGCCGCATTCATCCACGATCGTCTGGATAAAGGCGATGATCTTGCGGTTCATCTCGTGCGCAGCCATGATGGCTTCGTACATTTTATCTTCCGGGACTTCATTCGCGCCGGCTTCGATCATAATGACCTTCTCCGCCGTCGACGCGACGGTAAGCGCCAGATCAGAGGCAAGGCGCTGCTCTTCGGTGGGATTGAAGCAAAGCTCGCCGTCTACCAGACCGACCATCGTCGCAGCGATAGGGCCGTCAAAGGGGATATCGGAAATGCTTGTTGCGATGGAGCAGCCCAGCATGGCGACTACGTCCGGATTGCAGTCCGGATCGACGCTCATGATGAGGTTGCTTAAGGTCACGTCGTTGCGGTAATCCTTCGGAAACAGCGGACGCATGGGGCGGTCGATCACGCGGCTGGCCAGAGTGGCATGCTCGCTGGCTTTGCCTTCGCGCTTGTTGAAGCCGCCGGGGATCTTGCCTACGGAATACATCTTCTCTTCATATTCAACGGTAAGCGGGAAGAAATCCACGCCGTCGCGGGGCGCATCGGAAGAGACCGCGGTAGAAAGAACGACAGTGTCGCCATAATGCATGAAGGCGGCACCGTTTGCCTGAGCGGCCACACGTCCGATATCGACGCTCAATGTACGGCCGGCCAGTTCCATGGAATAGGTTTTGTACATGTTAACTCCTTTGTTTTTTCCGCGGCAGATGTTCGAAACCACAAATAAGGACATATGACATGAATATGGCTTTATTTGAAGTCTCGAAGGGCACCTGCCGCTGTTTTGATGAATGGGGGGAAGACGGAAAACAGGGTGGAATGCTCCACCCTGTTTTAGACGAATTACTTGCGGATGCCCAGTTTCTGGATCAGATCACGATACTCGTTGATATCGTTCTTCTTCACGTATTCGAGCATGCCGCGGCGCTGGCCGACGAGCATGAACAGACCGCGGCGGGAATGATGATCCTTCGGATTCACCTTCAGGTGTTCGGTCAGTTCGCGAATGCGTTCCGTAAGTAATGCGATCTGGACGGCGGGGGAACCCGTGTCCTGTTCATTTTTGCCGAATTCTTTTACGATCTCGGCTTTTTTTTCTTTGCTGGTCATTTGACAGCCTCCTGAAAAAGATCTTACCTGGTACCGGGCTTCGGCCGGAGTCTCCGGAAGCTAAGCACAGGCGCACTGATGATTTATACCATAAGAGGATCGAATTGTAAAGCTTTTTTTCAAAGAAGTCTTGTTCCCGTTAACCCTGAATATCGGGGGAATACCCTGCGAAAAAACGCCTGGCTTCTTCGATATTTCGCTCCACCTCTCCCTTAAGCTCCTGCATATCGGCAAATTTCCGTTCCGGACGCAGAAAACGAAGAAGTTTCGTCCTGGCCATCAGGCCGTACAGTTCGGGAACCGCTTCCAGAATATGCGTTTCCAATCCCAGATGGAAGCCTGCGCCTGCCGTCGGTTTTACCCCGATATTGGTGATCGCCGGATAGTCTTTCCCTTCGATCTCGATCAGGGAAATATATACGCCGTAGGGCGGACAGAGCTTGCCTTTGGAGACGCGCTGATTGGCGGTAGGTACGCCGATCGCGGTTCCGATATGCTCTCCGTAGCCGATACGGCACTCGAAGAAATACGGATAACCGAGGCATTCGTTTGCCTCTTCGATCTTTCCTTCCGCAATCAATGAACGGATCCTTGTGCTGCTGACCACATCACCGCAGCGCGTTTCTTTCGGGATCACGGTCACGCGGTATCCCAGTTCTTCCGCGTGAGCGCGCAGGAAATCTGCATCGCCCTGCCGTTTGAAGCCGAAGCTGCAGTCTGGTCCCACAATGATCGAACGCATGCCCAGCTGTCCGATCAGGACCTTTTTCAGGAAGTCCTCAGCGGGCATCTTCCGGATGGCATCGGTAAAGGGACAATCCGTCAGGCGGCTGATCCCGAACCTTGCGGCAAGATATTTTTTCTCCGGAGAAGACAGCAGCGTCAGTCTGGACGCTTCGGCGCCCATCGGATTCTCACTGAACGCAAACAAAACGGATTTCCGCTTCTCTTCCGCGGCCTGACGGTTCATTTCGGCAAAGATCTTCTGATGACCGACATGCATCCCGTCAAATTTACCAAGGGAAACAACGGAAGGACGAGGCTCCTTGACGCTGACCGCAGCATTGTCCGGCGTCAGCATAACATCCGGCCGGTATTCCTTACCGGAACGGACGAAAAGCCCGACAAGCTCACGATAAGACGTGAGCACGCGGACAAGCGCTCCGTCAAGATCACTCGCCGCATCGATAAAGGAATCCGGCGATAGGACATTGCCGTTCAGCGCAGCCTTATCCGCAGCCGGCTGAAGAATACGGACCGGATACGTGCTCAGGAGGCGGTCAAGAGGAAGTACTGCCTTGCCAAGCTCCCCTGTGAATTTCATTGCTTCCACTACGCCGAGCGGAAGCGCTTCGCTGAGCCTGAATCCCGAAGATTCTTCCCGGACCAGCTCCTCCATGAGGCCGCCGCAGCCAAGCATCCGGCCGATGTCATGACAGAGCGTGCGGATATAGGTTCCCTTCGAGCACCTGATACGAAGGACCACGCGCGGCAGATGGATGTCCAGGATCTCCAGCTGCTTAATCAGGATCTCTTCGGAGCTGCGTTCTACCTCAACACCCCGGCGGGCCAGATCGACAAGCTTATTGCCGCCGACCTTCCGCGCGGAGTACATTGGGGTGAGCTGGCGGGATCTTCCCAGAAAGCTGCGGACCGCCGCGCGGACCTCTTCCTCGCTGCAGCTGACCAGATGATGAGCCAGCACCTTCCCACAGGCATCCTGCGTATCTGTCTCCGCGCCGAGATACAGAACGGTGCGGTAAACCTTGCTGCCTTCGGAAAGAAGGCTTGCCAGCTTTGTTGCTCTGCCCAGAAGCACAGGGAGAACTCCTTCCGCTTCCGGATCCAGCGTCCCGAGGTGCCCGATCTTTTTTTGGCCTAAAATGCCGCGGAGCTTACCCACGACATCGAAGGAGGTATATCCTTTTTCTTTGTTGATGATCAGGACTCCATCCATGCGCAGTTAAGCTCCTTGCTATGCAAAATTTTTTTAATCAAATCCGGAAAGTCAGAATTCTTCTTCCTCCGGTACGGAAGCGACAGCCTCTCCCATTGCCGCGACCTTCGCGTTCTGCTCGGCCATGACTTCGTCGATCTTCTGTGACATTTCGGCACCGTAGGCGATCGACTGATCCATGATAAAGCGGATCTCGGGGGTCAGACGCAGATTCAGGTTGACAGCGACTTCGTGGCGGATAAAGCCTGCCGCACTCTTCAGAGCGGCTTTCGTATCTTCTACCGTCTGTGCGTCCCCCAGAACGCTGATATAGGCCTTGCAGGTCTTAAGATCCGGAGCAACTTCGGCGGCAGTGACGCTGATCATGACCGGAATGCGGGGATCCTTGACCTCTTCACGCAGAATGCGTGACAGTTCCCGCTGCATCTCTGCATTGATGCGTTCATTCTTTACACTGTGTTTTTTCATATCAATCCTTGTGAGAAGGCAGCTTGCGCGGCACTTCGACCATGATGTAGGCTTCGATCGCGTCCTCTTCTGCCAGATCATTGAACTTTTCAAAGACCAGGCCGCATTCATAACCGGCCGCGACTTCCTTGACATCATCTTTGAAGCGCTTCAGGGAAGCCAGATTGCCGTCAAAGATCTGATCCTTGCCTCGCGTGATGCGGCACTTGCAGTTTCTGACGATCTTGCCGTCCAGCACGAAGCAGCCGGCAATATTGCCGATGCCGGAAGCCTTAAAGATCTGGCGGATCACGGCATGACCGATGATCTGTTCCTCATACTCCGGCTCCAGCATGCCGAGCATGGCCGCTTCAACATCTTCGATAGCCTTGTAAATGACATCGTACAGGCGGATATCCACCTTTTCCTGCTCCGCAATGGAACGGGCCTGATTATCCGGCTTGACATTGAAGCCGATGATGATCGCATTCGAGGCGGACGCCAGCGTGACATCGGATTCGGTGATGTTGCCGGCGGCGCTATGGATCACCTTGACCTCGATCTGTTCGTTCGAGAGCTTCAGCAGGCTAGTCTTGACGGCTTCCACACTGCCCTGCACGTCGGCCTTGACGATCAGGTTCAGTTCTTTCATATTGCCGGCCTGGATCTGACTGAACAGATCATCCAGCGAGAGCTTGCTCTTCGTCTCTTCCAGAAGCTTTTTGCGTCCTTCGGAAATAAAGGTCTCCGCATAGGCACGGGTCTCTTTCTCCGTCTTGGCCGAAATAAACACCTCGCCGGCACTGGGAACGCTGGAAAGACCAAGCAGCTCGACCGGCATGCCGGGTGTGGCTTCTTTGACGCGTTCGCCCTTATCGTTCAGCATGGCGCGGATCTTGCCGTAGCTGCCGCCGGCAGCCACATTGTCGCCCACATGCAGGGTGCCCTTCTGGACCAGAACGGTCGCCACGGGACCGCGTGAGGCATCAAGCTGTGCTTCGATGACCAGACCGCGGGCGTTGCGCTTGGGATCTGCCTTCAGTTCCTGAACATCGGCGACCAGAAGGACCATCTCCAGCAGGTCTTCGATGCCGTCGCCGCGTTTGGCAGAGACCGGAACAAAGACGTTGGTGCCGCCCCATTCTTCACCGATCAGGCCGTATTCGGACAGTTCCTTTTTGACCTTGTCGATATTGGCACCGGGCTTATCGATCTTATTGATCGCGACAACGATCTCGACACCGGCCGCTTTTGCGTGGTTGATGGCTTCAACTGTCTGCGGCATGACACCGTCATCCGCGGCGACCACCAGAATGGCAATATCCGTCGCCTGAGCGCCGCGCATACGCATAGCAGTGAAGGCTTCGTGGCCGGGCGTATCCAGGAAGGTGATCTTCCTGCCGTTGATCTCCACCATATAGGCGCCGATATGCTGCGTGATGCCGCCGGCCTCGCCAGTCGTCACATTAGTCTTGCGGATCGCATCCAGAAGGGAGGTTTTACCATGGTCAACGTGTCCCATGACACAGACCACAGGCGGCCGTTCGACCATGTTCTCTTCCTTGTCTTCAATCGGATCTTTCAGCAGTTCGGCAATGACATCGATCTTTTCTTCCTGCTCGGCAATGATATCAAAACCGAGGGCGATTTCCGCCGCGGTATCATAATCGAGGTCCTGATTGACCGTATAGACCTTGCCTTCCAGGAACAGCTTTTTGATGATGGCGGAAGGCTGCATCTTCATGGCATCCGCCAGTTCTTTCAGTGTAAGCTTTTCGGGGATCGTGATCGTTTTGATCTGCGGTTCCTTCGGTTCGTTCTTCGCCTCCTTCGCCAGGCGGTCAAGATCCTTTACGCCCTTGCCCTTGGCATTTCTGCCGCCGGGACGGCGCAGTTCGTCGGAATCGCCCTTGTTGTAACGGGAGCCGGCAGATTTTGCCGCGCCCTGCTGCGTACGGGTCTGCTTGGTATTCTTGCCGTTCTTGGACAGGCCGAGACCGCCGCCAAAATCAGCGTCTCCGCGAGAGGCTGAAGAACTGCGGCCGGAAGAGCTTCCTCCCGTGCGGCGGGACTTCTGCTCATCATCTTTGTCTTTTAAGAAGCTCTGACTGCCCGTTGCGCCGACGCGCTGGCTGTAGGTATTGCCGGTGCGCTGATAGGTAGGGCCTGCGCCGGACGAATGATACGCCCGGTTCTCCCCGTTGGCGTTCTGCGTATATCCTCCGCGGCCCTGGGCGCTGCGGTTTTGTCCCTGACCGCTGCCGCGGCGGTTATCCGGGCGAATGCCGTTTTTGGCAGCTTCCCGGCGTTCCTTCTGCTGCTGGGCAAGGCGTTCCGTGCGGTCTTTTGCTTCCTGTTCCGCCTGACGCACCTTCGTCATATCCACAAAACGGCGGACAGGTTTTGCCGGCTCTTCGGCTTTAGGCTGTGCAGGCGCGGCTTCCGCAGAAGGCGCAGAAGGCTTCACGGAAGGCTTCTCTGCGGTTTTTTCTGCAGCTGGAGCTTCTGCGGCGGTTTCGTTCTTCACCTCTGTCTTCTCTGCCGCTTTTTCAGTCTTTTTGACCGTTTTAGGCGTCTTCGCCTTTTCTGCTGTTTCCGCAGCACTTGCCGCAGCGGCCGCTGCAGCGGCCGAAGTTTCTGAAGCCGCCTTTTTTACGGTCTTCTTAACATCTTCGGCAGCAGCTTTCACTTCTGCAGCGGCTTCCGTCTTTTCCGCAGGTTTAACCGCCTTTTCGACAGGCTTAGCCGTGTTTTCTGCAGGCTTTACCGCTTTTTCAGAAGCTTTTGCCGCGCTCTGTCCTGCAGGCTTTGCCGCGGGCTTAGCCGCAGAAGCTGACGCAGTGCCGGCAGAGGCCGCCGGTTTTTTCGGCGCAGCAGGAGCCTGCGGACGCAGCTTCAGGCTGTTCTGCTGGCTGTTCTGCGTATGAAAGACCACGCTCCATTTTTTCTTTTTCGGTGCTTCGCCGTTATCCGAAGCGTTTGTATTGACGTTTTTTTCATTATCCATACTTTACTCTCCCTGAACTGCGTTTAGTCTTTCGGCAGACTGTCTGATCGCTTTAGCCAGCCCCTCATCCAGTATTGCGACACAGGCTCGCTTTGCTTTGCCGATCGCTTTGCCGAGGCCCTCTTTGTTCCCAAGGCAGATGACCGGACATCCCGCTGCTTCACCTCGTTCGGTAAATTTATGTTTTGTGTTCTCTGAAGCATCCTGCGCAAGAATAACGAGTTTTGCTTTTCTTGCCTTCAGGACCTGTTCAACCGAAAAATCTCCGCTCGCTGTTTTTCCGGCCTTTTCCGCAAGGCCGATCAGCCCCATGATCCTATTCTCCAACAAGAGCTTCCACCTCCGCGCGAAGGGCTTCCTTCACTTCTTTGGAAACATGGATGCGGAAGGACCGGCTCAGGCTTTCGGAGCGAAACGCCTTTTCCAGACATTCCGGATTCCGGCAGATATATGCGCCCCGTCCGGCCGCCTTTCCGCCCGGATCCGCATGAAATTCGCCTTCCGGGGTATGAACGATGCGGATCAGATCCTTTTTATCTTTTTCTTCCCTGCAGCCTATGCAGCTGCGGCGGGGAATCTTTCTTTCCTTCATCAGACCTCTTCTTCGGAAGCATATTCCTCTTCGGAATAATCATTGTTGTAATCATCAATATAGCCGATCTCTTCAAACAGACCGGACTCTCTGGCTTCGGTCTCGCTCTTGATATCGATCTTGTAGCCGGTCAGCTTTGCCGAAAGTCTGGCGTTCTGTCCGGCACGGCCGATGGCAAGGGAAAGCTGGAAGTCCGGAACGATGACCAGTGCTTCCTTTTCGTCATCGTCTGCCAGAACCAGAATGACCTTGGCAGGGCTCAGGGCGTTTTCGATCAGCTCTGCGGAGTTTTCGCTCCACTGGATGATGTCGATCTTTTCGCCGCCGAGCTCATCGACCACGGCATTCACGCGGACGCCGTTCAGGCCGACGCAGGCACCGATGGGATCCACGCTTTCGTCATGAGAAACAACGGCCATCTTCGTACGGGAGCCGGCTTCACGCGCGATCGCCTTGATCTCCACGATCCCCTGCTGCATTTCGGCAACTTCCGCCTCAAACAGCCTGCGGACAAGGTCCGGATGGGTGCGGCTGACCAGGATATGCGGTCCACGGGGCGTATCCTTGACTTCCAGCACAAGGACTTTGATGCGTTCTGTCGGACGGTAGTTTTCCGTCTTGACCTGTTCATTTTCGGGCATGATGGCATCTGCCTTGCCCAGGTTGATATTGATATTCTTCCCGATATGCCGCTGCACCACACCGGTAATGATCTGATGCTCACGGGAATAATAACGATCGAAAACAGACTTGCGTTCTTCTTCACGAAGCTTCTGCAAGATCACGTTTTTGGCGTTCTGCGTCGCAATGCGTCCAAAGCTTTCCGAGCGGATATCCTGACGGACGACATCGCCCGGCTGGTACATGGAATTGATCTTCCGCGCATCTTCCAGGGAGATCTCCAGAGCGGGATCCGTCACCGTCTCTGTCACGGTCTTCTCTGCGTACATTTCGTAGTCGCCGGTCTCGCGGTCCATATGGACATGAATATTATCCGCTTTGCCGAAATGGTTCTTGCAGGCGGTGATCAGCGAATTTTCGATCGCCTCCATAATGACTTCGCGGCTGATATCTTTTTCCTTCTCCAGGACAGTTAACGCGTCAATAAGTTCCTTGTTCATTTTTCCTTTATCCTCCATAGCAAGGTCTGTTACAGATCCGAGAAATCGATGTAGGGGCGCGCAAGAGAGATCTCTTTACGGGCAAATGTTTTTTGCTGCTCTTCGTCAGTCAGGATCGTTACCGTATCCGCATCAAATGCTTCAAGACGGCCGATGTACTCCTTTTTCTTTTCCGCATCCGGCTTAAACAGGCGGATCTCAATGTCATTGCCGAGATTTCGTTCAAAATCGCGGTCCTTCTTGAACGGCCGAAGGAGGCCGGGCGAACTGACTTCAAGCGTATAGGTTTCTTCGATCAGATCTTCGGCATCCAGTCTGCTTTCCCAGGCACGGCTTGCGGCTTCGCAGTCATTGATCTTGATCCCGCCGGGTTTATCCAGATAAGCGCGCAGATAGCGGATATTGGCTTCTTTCACATATTCCACATCCACGATCTCCAGTCCCATTTCTTCACAGACAGGGGAAAGAAGCGCTTCTGCACGTTTCTCAATGTCTTCCTTTTTGTTCAATGCATTGCTCCTTTACAAAAGGGAAAGAGTGGCTTTGGACCACTCTTTCCAGCTCAATCAACATCAACGATGGCATTATATATGCCGCTGCAGAAAAATGCAAGTCATTTTTTGCGGTTTTTCGTGTTTTTTTCAAAGATTTTCGAGCAAAACAGGGAAAATTCTTCCGAAACCGCCCTTTCTGCTCAGGTTTTTGACCATCCGCGGGTAGAGGCGACTGCTTTGTTCCAGCCCTTCAGTTCTTCTTCTCTTCTCGCCTCGTCCATGGCAGGGGTAAATACGCGGTCGATCATCCAGTTTTTCAGGACATCCTCCTTGCTTTTCCAGAAGCCTACGGCAAGGCCAGCAAGATAGGAAGCGCCCATGGCGGTGGTCTCCACACACTCCGGACGGCGCACCGGCGTATTGATGATATCTGCCTGGAACTGCATCAGAAAATCATTCTTGCAGGCGCCTCCGTCTACCTTTAAGGCAGAGAGATGGATGCCGGAATCCAGTTCCATGGCATGCAGAACATCATTTGTCTGGAAGGCCAGGGATTCCAGCGTGGCGCGGATGATATGGTTGCGGTTCACGCCTCTGGTCAGTCCTACGATAGCGCCTCTGGCAAAGGGATCCCAATACGGCGCGCCAAGGCCGGTAAAGGCCGGCACCACATAACAGCCGTTCGTATCCGGTACTTTGCGGGCAAAATATTCGGAATCCGGAGCGGTATCGACCAGCTTCATCTCATCCCTCAGCCACTGGATCGCTGCCCCGGCCACATAGACCGAGCCCTCCAGGGCGTATTCCACCTTGCCGTCGATCCCCCAGGCTATCGTTGTCAGCAGGCCGTTTTGGGAATATACCGGTTTTTCGCCGATATTCATGAGCATAAAGCAGCCCGTGCCGTAGGTATTCTTTGCTTCACCGGGGTTAAAGCAGGTCTGTCCGAACAAAGCGGCCTGCTGGTCCCCTGCCGCGCCGGCGATCTTGATGGGACCCCCGAAATACTCAGGGTCCGACTCTCCGTAAATGCAGCTGGAGGGCATGGCCTTCGGAAGGATATTCATGGGAATATCAAGAATACGGCAGAGTTCTTCATCCCAGCACAGCGTATTGATGTTGAACAGCAGAGTACGTGAGGCATTGGAATAGTCCGTCACATGCACCTTGCCCTTCGTCAGCTTATAGATCAGCCAGCTGTCGACTGTTCCGAAGGCCAGCCGGCCTTCCTTTGCCAGTTCTCTTGCGCCTTCCACATTGTCGAGGATCCAGCGGATCTTCGTTCCGGAGAAATAGGGGTCGATCACCAGACCTGTCTTCTCTCTGAAGAGTTCAATGATCTCCGGATGCGCAGCCTTCAGGTCTTCCGTAAATTCCGCTGTGCGGCGGCACTGCCAGACGATCGCACGGCTGATAGGCTCACCGGTCTCTCTGTCCCACAGGATCGTTGTTTCCCGCTGATTGGTGATCCCGATCGCCGCGATATCCGTGCATAATGCCCCGATGTTTGCCATCGCCTGCTGAGCGACCTGAAGCATGGTGATCCAGATCTCATTGGCTTCATGCTCCACCCAGCCCGGTTTCGGAAAGTACTGGGTAAATTCTTTCTGCGCGATGCTGCAGATCTCACCGTTTTCATTGAACAGAATGCAGCGGTTGCTGGTCGTTCCGGCGTCCAGTGCCATTACGTATTTTGCCATGATCTCCCCCTTCAGAAACTATGCTGAACCTTATGCTTCTGAGTTATCTGATTTCTTTTTGGGCGGCAGCCCGAAGTGGTCCCTTACCTGCTCCTCGATATCGTCCATAAATTCAGGATGCAGCTTGAAATAATTCTTGGCATTATCTCTGCCCTGACCGATGCGTTCACCCCGATACGAGAACCAGGCGCCGCTCTTTTCTACGATGTTCGCTTTTACGGCAAGATCCAGAATATCGCCTTCGCGGGAGATCCCGGTACCGAACATGATGTCAAATTCCGCTTCTTTAAACGGCGGTGCCACTTTATTCTTGACGACTTTGACGCGGACATGGTTGCCGATCACTTCGCCGCCCTGCTTTAAGGATTCCACGCGGCGCACATCCAGGCGGACAGAGCTGTAGAATTTCAGGGCACGGCCGCCGGTCGTCGTTTCCGGATTGCCGAACATCACACCGACCTTCTCACGCAGCTGGTTGATAAAGATCACCACACAGCCGCTGCGCCCGATCGCCGCCGTCAGCTTGCGGCAGGCCTGGCTCATCAGTCTTGCCTGCTTGCCCATCTGTGCCTCGCCCATGTCGCCGTCGATCTCATCCTTCGGAACAAGGGCTGCCACCGAATCGATGACCACGACATCCATCGCGCCTGAACGGACCATGGTCTCCGCGATCTCAAGCGCCTGCTCGCCGTTGTCCGGCTGTGAGACGTAGAGGTTGTCCACATCTACCCCGATAGCCCGCGCATATTTCGGATCAAGGGCGTGCTCCGCGTCCACAAAGCCGGCAATGCCGCCGAGCTTCTGCGCTTCTGCGATCACATGCAGGGCAAGCGTGGTCTTGCCGCCGGATTCCGGACCGTAGATCTCAACGATACGGCCTTTGGGGATGCCGCCGAGCCCTAAAGCAAGGTCAAGGGAAATGGAGCCGGTGGGGATGGTCTCCACATTCATGGAGGTATTGTCGCCCAGTCTCATGATCGAGCCTTTGCCGTAATCCTTCTCTATAGAGGCCACAGCGGTTTCCAGTGCTTTTAATTTATCTTCCTGATTCATGATTCCTCCGCTCGAACTCTTGTTCGATTTTCTTCATCATAGAATAATTCCCCGATCTTGTCAAGCAGAATCTCCCCGTTTTCAAAAATTATTGCAAACATGAAAACAGGAAAACAGCCTGCGCCATCTCCCTGCTTCACTTTACACGAAAAATCAGTTTTCTGTCAAGGGGTTTTATCCGTTTTGCGATGCATCCGGCCCGCTTCCGGTCACGTGAACATGCGTATACAGATGATCCAGGCAGTATTCTCTTCCGCCGGCACATTTGCTGCAGTAACGGAACTCCAGATTCGGATCGTCAAGCTCCGTTCTTCCGCATACTGCGCAGCGATGCCGCGCGCCGCCGTTCTTTACGGTCGGTTCCGCTGCCCTGATATTCTGCTGGAACTTCACGCGTCTGGCAAACTGCCTGACCCGCAGGATCGGCTTGCGGATGAAGAGGAAAAAGACGGCCACGTTGACCATGCTTGCGATCACGCTGCAGCGCAGCCCCCAGCTGCCGAAGATGAACTCCAGCACCATGATGACAAGGTAAAAGATCGCCAGATACTTTGCCTTCACCGGAATGATCATGTACAGATAGAAGGTCATGTCCGGGACTGTCATGGCGAAGGCTAAAAGGAAGGACATATACAAGCTGTCCGCCGTCAGCAGCAGGATCTGATGCGCGATCAGATAAACAAGCAGGGAAACGATCACATTGGCCAGCAGACCGATGTACACATACAGGTTAAAGAAAAAGGTTCCCCAAAGCTTTTCCAGATTGCTGCCGAGCGACCAGAAGATAAAGCACTCAAGCAGGAACCACAGGACCTGCGTGGACGGCGGATACATAATGTATGTCACAAGCCGCCAGACCTGTCCTTTGAGGATCATGGCCCAGTTCAGACTGAGATAGGCCTCATAAAAACCGGGACGAAAATAGACGAGGGCAAAACCGCCCACGTAGAGGATGATCAGATAGATCATCAGGTTTCTGATGGCAAAGCGGCCGAGTTTCCGCTCTAATTTTTCCAAAGACATCATATCTCCTTTTCAAAGCAAGTAAATTATAAAAAAAAGAGGCAGTCTTGTCAAACGATTTCGCTTGACAGAGCGCGGTGAAACCGTTAAAGTATATCTGCACGTCGGAAAGACCCGTGTCTTCTTTTCGGCAGGCGCCTACCGAAGAGCGGATCAACCCACCGCTTTCGGAATATGATGCGGAGGATAAGAACAATTGGCTAACATCAAATCTGCGAAGAAGCGTGTTCTGGTTGCGGAGCGCAATGCGGATCGCAACAAAGCGATCAAGTCCCGCGTGAAGACCTACGTCAAGAAAGTTGACGCTGCCGTCGAATCCGGTGACAAGGCTGCTGCTCTGGCCGCCCTGCACGAAGCTGAGATCGAACTGAAGAAGGCGACCAGCAAGGGCGTATACCACAAGAACACCACTTCCCGTAAAGTTTCCCGTCTGACCAAGATGGTCAACAAGATGGCCTAGGAGCAACACCCTCTGTTCCCGAAACATCATGGATATCCAAAAAAGGAGGAACCCGTCAAACGGTTCCTCCTTTTTGGTATTTCGATCATTCTCCTGTCCCTTTCAGCAGCTCCAGTGTCTCTTCCAGCACCGTCAGGGAGCGAAATGAGCGGTCAATGAAAGTCTGCTTCATCTGTTCCACCGCCCGGCCGAACGCTTTTTCCGCTTCAGGGTCCAGAACAAAGCGGAACAGCTTCTCCTGAGGCGTATCCAGAACATAGCGCCAGGCTTTCAGCGCAGGCTCCGGGACTTCCGTGCGCGGCGCTTCAAAGTACTCTCCTTCCAGCTGCATTGCCTTCAGTTCGAACACACGGCGGATGAGCGGCCTGGACAATTTGTCGTTATGCAGGGCACGAAGGGCAAAAAACAGCAGCTTTATGGCTTCACTGCCGTCGATATTCTCTTTCCCGTAATAATCCGTGATCTCCGCGAAATAAGAGCCGTAGCACATCGCTTCGATATCCTGCGTGATCCATTCAAAATGTTCCGTGACCCGCGCAGAGCGCAGTGTATAGGCGCTCCTGCCCTCCGCAAGCTCGAATTCCCCAAAGGCAAAGAGAACGGCTGCCCCCATCAGCGGGCTGTTCGGACGCCGCGCGCCGCGCGCAAAGACGCTGATCTTCCCGCACTCACGTGTTTCGATCAGCAGTCTCTTGTCGTATTCTCCTATCGGCATCGTACTCAGGACGATGCCCGTTGCCGTGATCGTATCCTTCATCTGCCCGTCCCGTACAGTAAGCCGGCACTGCGTTTATTTCTTGACCGTGTAGCCGAAGCCCCTCAGCTGATTCATATCATTGCGCCAGTCCTTGCGGACCTTGACCCAGAGCTTCAGATTGATCCGGGTATCCATCAGCGCTTCGATCTCATTCCGCGCCTGCGAACCGATCTTTTTCAGCATCGCACCCTGTTTTCCGATCACGATCCCTTTATGAGATTCTTTTTCGCAGATAATGGCCGCATCGACATCGAAGAGGCCATCCGGCCGTTCCTTCATGCTGTCTACTTCCACCGCGATCCCGTGAGGCACCTCATCGGACAGATTCCGCAGCGCTTTTTCCCGGATGATTTCGGCGGCGATCTGCCGCATGGGCTGGTCCGTCAGGGTATCTTCATCGAAATACTGCGGGCCTTCGGGCAGGGCATCGAAGATCGCCTGCATGAGGCCGTCAAGATTCTCTTCTTTCAAAGCGGAGACCCGGATCACTTTCCGGAAGGGATATTCGCGGCAGAACGTCTCTTCACAGGCTTTGATCTTCTCCTCCTCCGCGGTGTCGATCTTGTTGATGACCAGAAACACGGGCGTTTTCACGCCGGAAAGCTTTTCGCGCACAAAGGCTTCGCCCTCCCCGAAAAACGCGGAAGGTTCGGCCAGCCAGAGGATCAGATCGACCTCCTTCAGGGTAGTCTCCGCCACGGAGATCATATAGCTGCCCAGCTTGTTTTTCGCATGCGTGATCCCGGGCGTGTCCAGAAAAATGATCTGCCCGCGTTCATCCGTATAGACTGTTTCGATACGGTTCCTCGTGGTCTGCGGCTTTTCTGAAGTGATGGCGATCTTTTGGCCGATCAGATGGTTCATCAGGGTTGATTTTCCCACATTTGGCCTTCCGATCAGGGTCACAAAGCCGGAATGAAATCCTTTCATCACATCTTCCTTAGAGCGTTTCGGTATTCAGGAACAGATCGCTGTCTGCGTCGATGGCGGAAACGGAGCCAAATACACAGAAATTGTTCTGGTCCAGTACCGCCTTGACATAAGGCGCAAGAGCACGCAGCGTTTCGGGCGTGCAGGCAAGCGCTTCTTCTCTCTCCTTCTGCAGATCATCCTGCGTGATCCCGGAGAGCCACATACGGAAATCACCGCTTCCTTTCATGGACGGAGTGAGCGGCGCATCCATCATCCCGCCGACGGTTGAAATGATAAAGCCGTCAACGACATCCTGCGGTATGTTAAGGCTTTCCAGCCATTCCGGGATCGCCTCATAGACCTCTTTGGTCTTCCGCACGTTGGGATCACGGTACGAGACCAGATACGCATCCCCGCTCATCGGGAAACGGCACATGCAGCCGTAGGCGCCGCCGAGCACGCGGATATTCTGCCACAGATAGCCGGCAGAAAGCGCGGAGCGCAGGATCTGCAGGGCGCCTGTATACGGACCGGCAGCACGGAAATTACCGCCCATTGCAACATAGCCGACTCCTCCGCTGGTCTTGATGCCTTCGTTTTTCCGCTCAGGGGCCGGCATGCGGAAGCAGCGGTCCGTATCTTCCGGGAAGGCAGCCGCAAATGCGCCAAGCTTCTCCTTCAGCTCGGGATACACTTCTTCCTCGGCCGTCACGTTAAGGATCATGCCGTTCTTTTTGTAGATCCTCTTTGCGGTATCCCGGAGCGAACGCGCGATCTTATCCTTTTCAGCCTCATAACTGCGCTCAAGATCCGAGATGAAGCGGAAGAAATCCAGTCCTCCGGTCAGTTCGGCAAACAGTGATTTTTCATCACAGTAGGACAGCGCGCGCCGCATAGCCGCCTGGTGTCCGGCATCCATCAGCATCTGCCTGAGACCGATCACGGTCTCCGAAATGATCTCACGGATCCGCTGCGCATCATCAAAGCGCGTCGCAAGCAGGATCTCTTTCAAAAGGTCAAGGGCAGGTGCCAGTTTTTCGTGAAGAACTTTCATGCTGACCGCGGCCATCGGCTTCCAGTTTTTGCTGTGCCGGTCAAAGACAGCCTCCAGTGAAAAGGCCATCCCGCCGGTCAGTTCCATGCCTAGATCATATAATTCACGGTAATCGTGATCTGCCGTGGATACCTGATTAAAGCAGGCCTTATACAGTCCGAGCCAGGGGATCATCTCCTGCGGAATATTCTCCAGCGGGAAAAACAGCTGCAGATAATCGATCCCTGAAGTTTTTTCTGCGCGGTGGATCAGCGAAACACCTGCGGTCTCATCTTCTTCGTTTTCGATCATCCGTGCCATACGGGAAAGGTCGGAAACACCGATCTTCGGTACTTTGGCAAGGTCTTCTTCACGATCCGGCGTCTCCTGCCAGGCTTTCAGCGCGGCATTTTTGCCGCATAATGCCTTCAGCTCTTCCGCGGAAAGCGAAGCTTTGAGGGCAGCCATCTTCTGCTTCATTGCGGCGTCATCCCGCTCTGTTTTTCCGGGATCGGGGATCATCTCCACCAGCGAGCAGTGCGGATTCTCCAGGAAGGCCTTCCGGATCAGCGATTCAAAATAGCCGGTATCGAGGTTTTCTTTAAAGAAAGCGTAGTCGTCATCATAGCGCAGCGGACGGAAAGGATCCTCCAGATCATAGAGCCAGTTGCGCAGGATCTCGAGGCCGAAGATCAGCCCCTTTGAGAGTCCGCCGAAGTCCGCTTCGCGGGTCTGGAATTCACTGTTGCTGATCGCTGCGCGCAGAGCATCCCGGTTCAGCCCGTTTTCAGCAAGCTTTTCCAGTGTTCCGCGTACCGTCTGCTCAAATTCTTCTTTTTTACCGAAAGGAGCATCTTTCGCCGCGATCACAAAAAACGGCTGAAGCATTTCCGCGGTATTGCTCCCGGAAACATCTTTTCCGAGGCCGGCATCGGTCAGTGCTTTTTTCAGGGGAGCGCCCGGTGCATTCAGAAGGACCTGCTCCAAAATAGAGAGCGCCGAAGCAGTCCTCACGTCATCCGCTGTTCCTGTTACCCACTGAATCGAATAACAGGCGCGGCCTTCCGCACTTTCCTCCGCCCCGACCGGATACGTGATCGATTCCATACGTTCCTCCGTGAAAGCAGGCTGAAGAGAGAGCGAGGAGTCGATCTCTTCACGATCATAGGCGGAAAGATACGCTTCATCAATGAAGCGCAGCCGCTCCTCCATATCACAATTGCCATAGAGATAGATCCAGGAATTGGATGGATGATACAGCTTTTTATGAAAATCACAGAAGGATTCGTAGCTCAGCGTAGGGATCGATTCCGGCGCTCCGCCAGATTCGAAACCATAGGCGGTATCCGGGAACAGGCTTTGCTTCGCATAGCGTTCCAGGACTTCGTCTGAGGAGGAAAAGGCCCCTTTCATCTCGCTGTAAACGACGCCGTTGATGCTGAGTTCCCCGTCTTCATTTTCCAGCTCATAGCGCCACCCTTCCTGACGGAAGATCCGTTCATCGTGATGCAGCAGCGGATGAAACACCGCATCCAGATAAACATCCATCAGATTGGCAAAATCCTTGTCATTGCAGCTTGACACGGGATAGATCGTCTTATCCGGGTAAGTCATGGCATTAAGGAAGGTATTCGGCGATGTTTTCATGAGCTCGACAAAGGGGTCTTTGACCGGAAATTTGTCGCTCCCGCAAAGGACCGAATGTTCCAGAATATGCGTCAGTCCGCTGTTGTCGATCGGCGGCGTACGGAACGCGATGGCGAAGGTCTTGTTCGGATCATCGGCCGGCATGCAGATCAGGCGGGCTCCCGTCTTTTTATGGCGCAGAACATAGCCGGCGAGTCCCAGCTCCTTCAGATCGGATCGTTTCTGCAGTTCATAAGTTTCCGGATAAGTAAACATGGTTCTGTTCTCCTGTAAAATAATAAACAACTTCTATTTTTTTTCTGACATCACACGCAGCATTTCATAGATCGTCTGCGATGTATTCAGGGTATAGGTACCGGGCAGGATCGTGTAGCCGTAGATCTTTGCCTGAACGACGAAGATGCTGCTGCCCGCGACCAGTCCGTTTTCCGCAAGTTCCTCCCCCACGGAACGCACCGACTGTCCTTCCAGGATCGTGATGCTGATGTCCTTTCCGGGTGCTTCTTCCATGGTAGGCGTCGTAAAAACGGAATAGCCGAAGCTGTACGCATAGCGCATGCCGTAAAAGATGAGCAGCGCGAAGGCGGCCACCACCGCCAGCTTGAACACGAGATTGAACCCGTGTGTCAGGATGGCGTTTGCAGCCTCTCGCTCTTTCCTATCTTCCTGCTCTTCCAGCCTCTGCCTGATGCGGTCAGCCTGGCTGTCCTGTGAAGACGGCACGATCTTATACCTCCATGATGATCGGAATGATCATGGGACTTCTGCGCATGCGCTTCCAGAGGAAATCGCCCAGATCATCCTTCATTTCCTGCTTGATCTTCGTCCAGTCGCCGATGCCGCGCCCACGGCAGCTGACGATGGTCCCGTAAGCCACTTCCTGCGCTTCTTCCATCAGTTCTTCCGATTCGCGCACATAGACGAAGCCGCGGGTGATAATGTCCGGTCCGGCCAGCAGCTCGCCGGTCCCGTGCTGGAACACCGAGACCAGGATGATGATCCCGTGCTGCGCGAGCAGCTGACGGTCACGGAGCACGATATTGCCGACATCGCCTACGCCAAGTCCGTCTACCAGAATTCGGCCGTTCGCCACCTTGTCCACGACTGAAGCGGATTCTTCGCTGATCTCCAGCACATCGCCCGCCTCCAGAAGGAAGATATTTTCCCGCGGGATCCCCAGATCCGCCACGATGGACGCCTGGGCCTGACGATGACGATATTCCCCGTGCAGCGGGATCGCGTATTTCGGCTTGCAGAGCGAATACAGCAGCTTGATCTCCTCCTGGCAGGCGTGGCCGGATACATGGACATCCTGGAAGATCACTTTTGCCCCCTGGGCGGTCAGTTCATTGATGACTTTGGAGACCGCCTTCTCATTGCCCGGGATCGGCGTGGAGCTTAAGATGATCACGTCAGTCGGATCGATCGTCACTTTCCGGTGGATGCTTGCCGCCATCCGGGACAGTGAAGCCATGCTTTCGCCCTGGCTGCCGGTCGTGATCAGCACGGTCTTTTCCTTCGGATAATTCTGGATATCCTCCAGAGAGACCAATGTTTCTTCCGGAATGTCGATATAGCCGACGCCGGTCGCGGTGCTCAGGATCCTGACCATGCTGCGGCCATCCACTGCCACTTTCCGACCGTAGCGTACCGCGGTATTGATGATCTGCTGCACGCGGTCCACATTGGAGGCGAATGTCGCCACGATGATCCGGCTGTTCTGGTTTACGGAAAAAATGGCATCAATGGTCCTTCCCACTGTTCGCTCGGACATAGTAAAGCCTTCCCGGATTGCGTTCGTGGAATCGCAGAGCATGGCCAGCACGCCCTGCTGCCCCAGTTCGGCAAAGCGGGCAAGGTTGATGGGATCGCCGTAGACCGGGGTGTAATCGACTTTAAAGTCGCCGGTATGCACGACTGTTCCGGCAGGGCAGGTGATGGCGAAAGCAGCCGCATCTACGATGCTGTGATTGGTCCGGATAAACTCCACCTTAAAGCAGCCCGTGGTCACGGTCTGCCCATAGGTCACGATCTTCCTCTTCGCGGTATTTTCCAGCCCCTGCTCTTCCAGCTTGCCATCGATCAGCGCCATGGTCAGCTTGGTCCCGTAGATGGGAACATTGACCTTGCGCAGGATATACGGCAGAGCACCGATATGGTCTTCATGACCGTGCGTGATAAAAAAGCCCCTCACCCGGTCAAGATTGTCTTCAAGATAAGTCACGTCAGGAATAACCAGGTCGATCCCCAGCATGTCATCACTGGGAAACGCCAGGCCGCAGTCCACTACGATAATGTCGTTTTCATATTCAAATGCGGTAATATTCATCCCGATCTGGTCCAGACCGCCCAGCGGGATAATGCGGAGTTTGCTCATGGCACTCCTCCTCTCTTCTATTTTCAGAACTGCAGATCGATGTCTTCAAGCTGCTCGGCAAACACGCTGAGCAAATAGTCAAGTTCATTGTCGTCAGTTACCGGTTCGTACACTGCCTCCGCATCGCCTTCCGCGGAAACATCCTTAAAAATATAGCACTCTCCGTCTCCTGCCTCCACGTCGGAAGCCAGAAGATAATCCGTCCCGGCAAGTTTTGTGGTATCGATCACATACAGCTCGATCGTCTCCCCATCTTCACCTTCAAATCTGATCTTTTCCATTCTTCACCTCCTCTCTTGCAAGATAACTTTCCAGAATGAGAACGGCCGCCAGCTGGTCGATGACTGCCTTGCGCTCCCCGCGCGGGACTTCGGTCTGCTCCAGGATCTCATCAGCCTCTCTCGTCGTCAGACGTTCATCCTCAAAGAAGACCTTCCGTCCCGTTCGTTTTGCCACCGCCTCTCCAAAGGATCTTGCCATAACGGCACGTTCGCCTTCGCTGCCGTCCATGTTGAGCGGCAGACCGATCACGATCCCTTCGATTCCCCGCTCTTCACAGATCTCTTTGATCCGTGCAAGCGTTCTGCGCAGCTTCGTTTCTTCCCTGCGGGTGATCGTTTCCAGCGGCTGGACCGTCAGTCCCAGCCCGTCAGTAGCGGCTGCACCGACCGTTTTTGACCCGTAATCCAGTCCCAGAAGCCTCTTCATGCCTTTTCGATCACATTCGTGATATAGGCACGAAGCAGCTCTTCCAGGATCTCATCACGCTCGACCTGTGAGATCAGATAACGCGCGTCATGATAACTGGTGATATAGGTCGGATCGCCGGACATGATATAGCCTACGATCTGGCTTACAGGATCATAACCCTTGGTCTGCAGCGCGCGGTAAACTTCCTTCAGCATTTCGTTGATCGGAAGCGTGCGCTCCTGAATGGGCTGAAAGCTCTTGGTCATTTTCAATTCGTTTTCCATTGTCATATCCTCCTGTTAGATCTCTGTCGGATAGTCATTTATCGTCTGTTTGACGTCAGTTTCCGCGGAAACGCTTCCAGTAGGAAGCCAGCACCTGGTCCGCCTCTTTGCCGAGATAATGGTACATATCGCACTTATCCAGCGTTTCCTGGGACGGAAAGACGTTTTCGTCTTCCCGGATCTCTTCATCGATCAGTTCCATGGTCGCAGAGTTCGGGATCGGATAGGTCAGGTATTCAAAAGTCGCCAGTCCGGCTTCCGCATCCAGCATGAAATTGATGAATTTCTCTGCGCCTTCCACGTTTTTGGCGTTTGCGGGGATCACAAAGCAGTCAAACCAGACATTCGTTCCCTCTTCCGGGATCACATAGTCCAGATTTTCGTTCTCATCCAGGCAGTAGAGATATTCGCCGGAATAGATCATTCCGATGCCGGCGTCTTCCGTGATCAGATCGTCTCGTGCCGCGTCATTTTCGTAGGCCTGCACGAGTGGCTGCTGCTCGATCAGCAGATCGACCACCTGCTGCAGTTCTTCGGGATCGCTGGTATTCATATCGAAGCCGAGGATCATTTCCGCGACCATAAAGGTATCTCGGAGACTGTCCTGCATCAAAATGCCGTATTCGGCAAGTTCCGGATCCCACAGATCCTTCCAGCTGGTGATGCGGCCTTCCGGGATCATGGTCTTGTTATACAGGATCCCGACCGTTCCCCAGGTATAGGGGATCATATAGGTATTTCCGGGATCTGTCCTTGCCAGGATCTCCATATAAGAGGGCTCCAGATTGGCCGCGTTCGGAATATTCTCATAGTTGATGGGCTGCAGGAGCTTGTTCGCAATCATCTTCTCTACGGTATAATCGCCGGCTACGATCACATCGTAGCTCACCTGTCCGCCTTCCACGATCGGATACATGCTCTCGTTCGTATCGAATGTATCCATGACGACCTTGATCCCGGTCTGCATCTCAAAGGCCGTGACCAGGTCCGGATCGATATAGTCACCGTAATTGTAGAAATAGATCACTTCGCCGTTGCCGGTCATGGCACCCACATAGCGCCCGCCGAAAATGCTGACCACGGCAATGACAGCTGCCATGAGTCCGTAGCCAATGCGCTGGAGCGTTTTCTTTTTCCGGCGCTGTTCCGGCGTCAACTCGATGCCCTTCTTGGCATCTTCTTCTCTCTTCTGCGCGATCTTATCGGGCAGGAAATTCGAGAGCAGCAGCACGACCAGCACGATCACGAAGATCACGGTGGACAGGGCGAAAATGGTGGGACGGATCCCGACCTTTACCTGGGAATAGACCAGGGTGGAGATCGTATTGATGCCGGCGCCTCTCGTGAAATAGGTGATGATAAAATCATCCAGGCTCATGGTGAAGGCCAGCAGAAATCCCGAAAACACGCCCGGCATGATATCCGGCAGGACCACATGCAGAAACGCGTAGACCGGAGAAGCGCCGAGGTCCAGCGCGGCTTCATAGGTGCTGGTGCCCGACTGCCTGAGCTTCGGCAGGACGTTCAGGATCACATAAGGCAGGCAGAAGGTAATATGCGCAAAGATCACCGTGCCCAGACTTAAGGAGATCCCAAACAGGCCGAAAGCCAGAAGCAGGGATACCGCGGTGACGATATCCGCGTTCAGGAGTGGGATATTCGTCAGCTGCAGGATGGTGTTTCTCTGTCTGCGGGAAAGCGCCATGATCCCGACGCAGGCGATCGTGCCGACGATCGTGGAGACCACCGCGGCGATCAGCGCGATGAAGAGCGTGTTGCAGAACGCATTCAGGATCTGCGGGCTGGAAAGCATCTCCTGATACCACTTCAGGGTAAAGCCTTTCCACACCCCCATCGTCTTCGTATTATTGAAGCTGAGGACGATCAGCGTGATGATCGGCAGGTACAAAAAGAGCAGAACGATGACCAGATAAAAACGTTTCCAGAAGTTCTTCATATGATGGAGCCCTCCCCGTTCTTATCAAATTTGTTCAGCAGCGCCATACTGATCAGGATAAAGACCATCATGACGAGCGACAGACCGGAGCCGAGCTGACGGTTGCCGTTCAGTGTGAATTCCTGCTCGATGATATTGCCGATCAGGTAGATCTTGCCGCCGCCCAGGATCTGGGAGATCACGAAGGTGGTCACGGCAGGCACGAAGACCATGGTGATGCCGCTGATGATCCCCGGCATGCTCAGGGGCAGGAGTACCTTGGTCAGGACCTTCCCCTTTGACGCGCCAAGATCATACGCCGCTTCGATCAGGTTATTGTCGATCTTGACCATCACATTGTAGATGGGAAGGATCATAAATGGCAGAAAGTCATAGACCATGCCGAGCACGATGGCCGCCGGCGTATTGATGATATTCAGTTTTCCTATGCCGAGACCACCGAGAATATTGTTCAGCACGCCGTTGCCCGCAAGCAGAGCCTTCCAGGCATAGGTGCGCAGGAGGAAGTTCATCCACATGGGCAGGATCAGGATAAAAACGACAAAGCCCTTTTTCCCGGAAGCATTCTTCCGCAGGATCAGTCCTACCGGATAGGCAAGGATCAGACAGACCACGGTGCAGATGAGGGCCAGCAGCAGGGCAAGTCCCAGCGCCTTGGCATGTTCCTCATCCGCGATCGCGGTAATATTCTCCAGGGTAAACGATCCCTCCTGATCGGTAAAACCATAATAGAGGATGGCGATCAGGGGAATAACGGTGCCGCAGAGGATAAAGGCCAGATACGGCGCCGTGAGCCATTTTCTCTTAAACATCGATCACAACGGCCTCCTCATCCTCCGATTCGGGTTTGTTCATAATCTGAATGTTGAACGGATCAACATTCAGACTCACTTCCTGCCCGACAGGGAACATGGACGTTGACTGGACCAGCCATTCAAATCCGCCCGCCTGCACTTCCATTTCGTAATGGACGCCTTTGAAGATCAGGTGGCTGACCACCCCGTCCATTCTGCCTTTTCCGGGCTCGGCAAGCACCACGTCCTCCGGCCGGATGACAACGTCCACCGGCTTGTTGGTGCCGAAACCGGTATCCACGCAGGGAAAATCCACACCGAGAATGCGGACCAGCTTATCCCGCAGCATAACGCCGCCCATGATATTGCTGTCCCCGATGAAGGTCGCCACGAAAGCGTTCTCGGGTTCGTTGTAAATGCTTTCCGGACTGCCCATCTGCTGGATATAGCCCTGGTTCATGACCACGACCGTATCCGACATGGTCAGTGCTTCTTCCTGATCATGCGTAACATAAATGAAGGTGATGCCAAGCTCGTTCTTCAGGCGGATCAGTTCATACTGCATATCCTGGCGAAGCTTTAAGTCCAGCGCGCCGAGCGGTTCATCCAGAAGCAGAACTTTCGGTTCGTTCACAATGGCTCTTGCGATCGCGATCCTCTGCTGCTGCCCGCCCGAAAGCATGTTGACATCACGGTTTTCATAACCGTCCATATTCACGAGCTTTAACGCGTAGCGGATCTTATCACGGATATACTGATCGGATTTTCCGCTGATCTTGAGGCCAAAAGCGATATTTTCTCCTACGCTCATGTGCGGAAACAAGGCGTATTTCTGGAAGACGGTATTGAGATGGCGTTTATTCGGCGGAAGATTGGTGATATCACGGCCTTCAAACAAAACGCGTCCTTCATCCGGCGTAGTAAAGCCGCCGATGATGCGCAGCGTCGTCGTCTTGCCGCAGCCGGAAGGTCCAAGAAGCGTCATAAACGTGTTCTCCTTGACCTCGAGACAAAGATCGTCCAGCACCAAATCATCATCAAATTTCTTTGAGATGTGTTCCAGCTCCAGAATATTGCTCATGTTGTCCTCCTGTTCCCGTTAATTATGAGGGGGATCCGCTTACATCTGCGGCAGCACCCCCATGAGCGCAGAGGCGGTCTCTTCGCTCTCCATGATCATCAAGATCGTGTCATCGCCTGCCAGTGTACCCGCAATGCCGTCAAAAGGCATGCGGTCAAGATAGACGCAAAGGCCCTGAGCCATACCGACAGTCGTGCGGATCACCACGATATTCATTGCCTTGACCGCTTTCTTGACTACGGTCCGGTAAAGCCGCTCAAAGCGTTCATCCGCAGCATCGCTCTGACTTTCTTCGGTTACGGCGTAATATTTCCCGTTCTTTCCGCTGATCTTGACCAGATGCAGCTCACGGATATCGCGGGAAACCGTGGATTGGGTCGTGGGAAAGCCTGCTGCCTTCAGTTTCTCGGTCAGTTCATTCTGCGTCCCGATCGCTTCGCTGAGGATCAGCCGTTTTATGGTTTCGCGTCTGAGTTTTGTGTTGTAACCTTCTGACAATGGGATATCTGCCATGAGATCCTCCTAAAAAATAATGGCATGCGACAGTCCCTTCCGCGGTGCGGCTGAGATAGCCAAACGGTCCGGTTCGATCCCATGTGTCTGCAGTTCGCAGACCATGGTCTGAACAGCCAGAGCCGGCAGGTTGTTTTCCTTGCTGAGATGTGACAGCAGGACTTCCTTCAGTCCCGGATGCCACAGCCGCAGCAAGAGGCCGGCAGCGTCGTCATTGGAAAGATGCCCTCGTTCACTGCGGATGCGCAGCTTCAGCGGATAGGGATATGGTCCCGTTTCCAGCATGCGAAGGTCATGATTTGCTTCGAGGCAGAGGACGGACAAGCCTTCCATCTTCTCTGCCAGTTCTTCGGTCCAGCTGCCGAGATCCGTGATCACAGCAAAGCTGCTGCTTTCCTTATCACCCCGATAAGCCAGAGATCCTTCTGTATCATGTGAGGTCGCCACAGGCAGAATGTCAATGCCGGCAGCGGTAAAACGTTCGCCGGGATGGATCAGGCAAAACGCGCCCATATTCATCCGGGAAAAGATCTTTTCCTTAGACAGTCCGTCAAAGGTGCCATAAGAAGCATAAACGGGGATATTCGGATGCTTCTTCATCAGTGCAGGCAGACCGGAAATATGGTCCGCATGCTCGTGTGTCAGCAAAACTGCCGAGATCTCCTCCGGAGAACGGTCTAATTCACGCAGTTCTTCCGTCAGGCTCCGGTAGGACAGGCCATCGTCCAGCAGCAGCAAGTCGTTTTCCGTATCGATCAAAAACGCATTTCCGCTGCTTCCGCTTGCCAGCGAGACGATCTTCATCTTCTCAGATTCTTTCCTTGTATAGTCTTCATGGCTTCCGCAAGAGATGCTCTCGCTTCCTCTTCGGAGCCGTTATTGTTCACTTCGGCGTCGCTCATCCTGCGGAACTGCATTTCACTGAGCTGCCGCCGCATAATGCTCTCTGTTTTGTCAAAGCTGTAGCCTCTGCCGAAGAACAGGCGTTCAAAACGGGTATCCTCCGAGGCGTAGACATAGAGAACGGCATCGGTCAGTTCGTCAAAGCAGGCTTCTTCGGGGATCGCCGATTCATAAACGATCAGCGATTCCTTTGCCTCTTCAATCCGTCTTCTCACCTCAGCGAGCGTGTCCGGATGGATGATCGCATTGACTTTATCCAAAAGCCCCGGATCGGCAAAGACAAGGTCGCTCATCCGCGCTCTGTCGATCGTCCCGTCATCGCGGAGGACGGCTTTTCCAAGCAGGGAAATGACCTTTTCGTAGGAAGCACCGCCCGGACGGATCATCTCCGCAGCGATCGTATCCGCCTGCAGGATGAGCGCCCCGTAATCCTCACGAAGCATCGACAGCACTGTGCTTTTTCCGCTGCCGACCCCGCCGGTCACGCCGATCACCATCTTCCCGGGAAACTTGGTCTCTGAAGAAGCTGAAACGCTTTCAGCGGCTTCCTCCGTCTGTTTCTTTTGTGATTCCCTCCACTCGTTTTTTACCGAATCAGGGAACCGCTTCAGCAGCGAATAGATCTGCAGTCCGCTGAAATCACCGTAGGCTTTCGCGGTATAGAGCGTTTCAAACCTGGCCTCATCAAGGCTGAAATCCAGCGGAGCATGGCGGTCGATCTTTGCAAGCTCATAGCTAAGGCGCGCCTCCTCTTCGTTTTCCTTAAGCAACGTCCGGATCCTTGGCGTTCCTGCTTCATCAAGATGGCGATAGAGCTCGTCGAGCGTGTGGAAGCGGCTGATCAGCCCAAGCGCTGTTTTTTCTCCGATGTGAGGAACCCCGGGAATGTTGTCCGAGCTGTCGCCCATCAGTGCCTTGACCGCAATGAATTCCTCCGGTGTGACGCCGTATTCCGCGACAAATTCCGCCTCATGATAATATTCCGTTACCGTGACCTTGTTCTTCGTACGCGGGATACACAGGCAGCAGCTGTCGCTGACAAGCTGGAAAAGATCCCGGTCGCCGGAAAGCAGCAGAACTTCCATTCCCGCTTTTTCCGCCGCAAGCCCCACGGTCCCCATGATATCGTCCGCTTCATAGCCGGGCAGGGTCAGGATAGGGATCCCGGAGTCCTGCAGCAGCTCTTTCAGCACAGGGACCTGGCGCTTCAGATCATCCGGCATGGGCTTTCGCGTTCCTTTATATTCCGCATAGCGAAGATGGCGGAAGGTCGGCTCATGCACGTCAAAGGCAACGGCCGCATGCGTCGGCTTCTGATCCTCCAGAATGCGCAGGAGGATACCGTAAAAGCCGTAGATGCCGTTCGTGGGAAAGCCGTCCTGACTGCTCAAAAAGGGAACCCCGTAATACGCACGGTTCAGGATGCTGTATCCGTCTACGATCAGAAGTTTATCCGGCATTTGCGCTCCGTTTACAGCCTTACCAGGCGATGGAATTGAGGACCTCTTCATCCTCCGTGATCGGGTAGGAAAGCGTAAGATTTGAAAACGCTTCGGCATACAGATCAGAGATCAGATCTTCCTGAACGCTTTTATGCCAGCCGATATCCGAAGAGACAAAATACATGATATGTGAGCCGTAAGTCGTGTCAACAATGCCGGTATCACCGGGCTTGCGGTTTTCGTCAAAACACCATTCCTCAAACGGTTCGACCATCTCGCCGCGGTAGATGCCCTCGTAGAGGCCGCCTTTTGTATTGCTGCCGGTATCTTCGGAATATTCTTCCGCCAGGTTGGCAAAGGCGTCCTCCGTTTTTGCGCCGTCAAGCCACTGCTGATAGATCTTTTCCGCTTCCTTACGCGCGCTTTCTGCCGAATCATACGAAGTCGTCAGGAACAGAATGTGGCGCGCGTCAACATAGGTCTCCATATCCTTATAAGGCGACGCAGTCAGCAGGTACGCATAGCGGGCACCGTTTTCTTCTTCGGGCTCTACCCAGACATCTCCGCTTCTGTCTTCGGAATAAGCCCATTTCATAAAGGCATAATCTGCATAGCCCTGCATCTTTTGGGTGCCTTTCGTGATCAGTTCTTCTGCATAGGCTTCGGCAGATCCGGCCTTCTTGATCGTTTCCTCGTCAACGGTCATCTTGACAAAGTTCACAACAGCCTGCGTAAAGGAAGCGGCGTCTTTCGCCGAAGAAAACGCAGAAACGATGGTATCTTTGTCAGCGTCGGACAGCGCTTCCGCGTCCAGCATGTTGATCACGGCATAATCAATATAGTCATAGTTTTTGGTATTTTCCGCATAGGCAGCCTCGATATCCTCTTCCGACACCTTGCCTTCCAGTTCACTGCTCACAGCCGCGTAGCCGTGGTCGGCAAGAAGCATCTTCTGCATTGCCTGCTCCAGGATCGTCCAGTCGATATTGGTTCCGAACATCTGGGCAAGATAAGTATCTTCGTCCCAGCCGTACTCTGCCGCTGCTTCCTTGAGCTGCGTTTTCTGCGAGACGATGTAATCCTTATCATCCTGCGTCAGTTCCAGGCCTCTTTCGCGGGCAGCCTCGGAAAACAGGATATAATTCTGCGCGTAGTTCATGGCTTCCTCCATGAACACGTCAAACCAGGTCCGATCTTCCGTGTATTTTTGTTCCTTCAGCGAAACGGAAGGATCGATCCCGAAATAATTGAGGTAGGAATAATAGTTTTTAAAAACAATGGCGAAAAAGTAGACCATTTCTCCTTTGGTAAAGCTGAAATGCTCTGTTGAGACCGCGATCTTGTCCATCTCAGTCTGTTCCGCAATCAGATCATAGATCTCTGCAGAGGTACTTTCCACCATTGCTTCCGGGGAAGAATTCTCTGCAGTAGTTCCGGCGGCAGACGAAGCAGCCGAAGACGTCCCTTCTGCACTTCCGCAGGCGGCAAGGGACAAGATCATGCTGAGGCAAAGGAGTAAAGTGATCAATCGTTTCATTCTGGTACGCTTTCTGTGGTGATAATCGTTCGTCGCTCCGAAAAAGCGGCTCTTAATTCAGGAAATCCCGGATCTTGCGGCTCCTGACAGGATTGCGCAGCTTGCGCAGGGCTTTCGCTTCGATCTGGCGGATCCTCTCGCGGGTCACGTCAAATTCACGGCCGACTTCTTCCAGTGTGCGCGGATGACCGTCTTCCAGGCCGAAGCGGCGGATGATGACCTGTTTTTCGCGGTCTTTCAGATCGTTGAGCAGTTCTTCGATCTGTTCGCGGAGCATGACATTTTCAATATTGCTTTCAGGCGTCACGCCGGTTTTGTCTGCCACAAAATCACCGAGGTTGGAGTCATCTTCTTCCCCGATAGGTGTTTCAAGCGATGCCGGCTCACGGGCGATCTGCATGATCTCCATCACGCGTTCCTGGCTCATATCCAAATGCTCCGCAAGCTCGGCAATGGAAGGTTCATAACCAAGTTCCAGCGTCAGCTTGCGCTGCATCTTGCTCATCTTGTTGATGGTCTCGACCATATGGACGGGAACGCGGATCGTTCTTGCCTGATCGGCCAGCGCCCTGGTCACGGACTGTCTGATCCACCAGGTCGCGTAGGTGCTGAGCTTATAGCCCTTGGTATAATCAAACTTTTCAACGCCTTTGATCAGGCCGAGATTGCCTTCCTGAACAAGGTCCAGAAAGCTCATGCCGCGCCCGGTATAGCGTTTGGCAATACTGACGACCAGGCGGAGGTTGGCTTCGATCAGACGGTTTTTCGCGTCTTCATCGCCCTCGGCCTTTTTCACGGCAAGATCCTGTTCTTCTTCAGGCGTGAGCAGCGGAATCGTGCCGATCTCCTTCAGATACATTCTGACGGGATCCTCGGTCCCTACCCCTTCCAGCAGCTCCACCGCATCGAGGGAAAGGTTTTCTTCGCCAAGACTGTCATCAGGGTCAAAATCATCCTCGTCTTCCAGGATCAGAGATTCTGTCTGGGCGAGTTCGTCGGTCATGGCGTGCAGCACATCAACATTATGGGCTTCCAGGAAGGTATACACTTCCTCCAGCTCACTGGGTGAGAGATCCGTGCCGGAAAACGTTTCGTTGATATCGGTGACATCAAGAACGCTCTTTTTCGATCTTGCAATGCTGAGCAGCTTATTCATGCATTGATTCAGTTGTGCCTTTTCCATATTGACCTCCTTAGCTGCCGCTTACACTATCCTGCGGCGCGGACCCTGCTTCGTTTTTCTTTTTGGGATAGACAAAAGCAGTGATCAGATAGAACATGACGGCAAAGATCAGCAGTGCGATCCCCGTCGTGACAAGAAACAAAGTATCATCATTGTAGGTAAAATCAAGGATCTCCGTTTCAGTGGCGATCACCGAAAGGATATTCGCTCCCGCATGCACGGCAATGGGTGCCAGGATCGAATGGAAACGTTCATAGACATACGCAAGCAGCAGGCCGATGATGAACGCGTAAAGTCCCTGAAGCAGGTTGCCGTGGACCGTGCCGAAAAACAGGGCGGAAAGGATCATGGCAGGCATCACCCCGAGGTACCAGCGGACCCTCCGGTAGACCAGACCGCGGAAGATCAGTTCTTCCACGATCGGGATCAGAACGCCCATGATAATGAGTTCAACGATGAGCCCGCCCTGGAACAGGATCTCCGCCGTTGCTTCATAGCCATCATAAAGCAGCTCTGTAAGGCGGCTGAAGACCAGCAGATTATTGACGGCAAGGCAGGCCGCTGCTCCCATAACGAAGCTGAAAAGATAATAGGGAAAGGGCACGTTCTCATACGCGGTATAGACCTGCGCTGCTTTCTCCTTCACACGGTCATTCTGATAGAAACAGATCAGAAGCGGAACGGTCAGTGCGGCCGACAGGCCCGAGATCAGACTGTAATGCGCCGTGATCATATCGGAAACTGCCACGGTCAGGCTGTACGCATCCGATACGCCGTCCAGGATCTTTGTAAACTGAAGCGCCGTCATCAGCATTCCCACGGCGACCGAGACGGCGGAAGCGATCAATTGGTAGGCAAGAAAAGGATATATCAATTCCCATAACAGCCGGAAAAAACCCGGTTTTTGATTTGGTTTCATAGGCACTCCTCAACCATTGTATACCGAAAAAGCACACCATTTCAGTGCGCATGGATATACAACGTAGAATATACCGTAATCACGCCCTGTTTTCAAGCGAAAATTACGGCTGAAATATGAATATTTCGTGAAATATGCAACTATATCAAAGCAGATCCTGCGAACGATCCGTTCTGTTCAGGACTCCTGTGTATTCCGTAAATGCCGTTCGATACAGCCCATGATCATATCCAGCGCCACCTTGTTTTTTCCGCCCTCGGGAACGATAATATCCGCATATTTTTTGGAAGGCTCCACATACATTTCATGCATGGGCTTTACGGTATCCTGCCACTGTTTCGTCACGTTCTCCACGGTGCGCGCGCGGTCGCGCACATCGCGCACCACACGGCGGCAGAGGCGGATATCGGCATCGGTGTCCACAAAGATCTTGATATCCATCTGATCGACAAGAGCTGGTTCGGCAAAGATCAGGATGCCTTCGACCAGAATGACCGGACGAGGTTCGATCAGCACTGTCTCGCTGCTGCGGTTGTGAACGGTATAATCATAGACCGGGCAGTGCACGCTGCGCCCCATGCGGAGCAGACGAAGATGCTCTACCATCATTTCCGTCTCGAAGGAATCCGGACAGTCGTAGTTCAGGTGCGTCCTCTCCTCATACGTCAGGTCATCATGCGCGCGGTAGTAGTTATCATGATGGACCACGCAGATCGCATCGCCGAAGCGTTCCACGAGTTTCTTTGTCAGTGTTGTTTTTCCGCTGCCTGACCCGCCGGCCACACCTACGATCATAATATCCTGCATCTTTCCCTCTCTTTCCCGGTTAAAAACGCGCTAAATCAATAACTTTTTGTTGTATCTGTTATAAATCTGTGTTAATATATATACAGTTTGAAATGGAACAGTCAAAGTTATAAAGGAGTCGTTGTATGTTCAGCAATCCCGAATACGTTTACGAAGTGTATAAGGAACGCAGTTTTTCCCGCGCCGCAAAAAACCTGTTCATCTCACAGCCGGCACTCAGCGTGACCATCAAGCGGATCGAAAAAAAGATCGGTGCGCCGATCTTCGATCGCAGTACCAACCCGATCGGCCTGACGGAATGCGGCGAGAAGTATATTGAAGTCATCAAACAGTACATGGATCTGCAGAACGGCTTCATGAATTACCTGAACAATCTCGAAGAACTGAACGTGGGCAGCATCAAAGTGGGCGGCAGCAGCCTGTTTACGGCCTGTATCCTCCCCTCCGTGATCGCGCGCTTCAACAGCCGCTATCCCCGTGTGAGGATCCATGTGACCGAGGCCAATACCCCGCAGCTGGACCAGCTGCTGATGGACGGCGATCTCGATCTGATCATCGACAACTCCGTCTTCGATACGGAGACACACGATTCCGAGCTCTTCCGCATGGAAAATCTGCTTCTTGCTGTTCCGGCTTCCTTTGCCGTCAATGAAGATCTGATCCGCTATCAGATCACCGCCGAAGACATCACCAGCAAACAATTCTTAAGCGATGAGGTCCCTGCGGTCCCGTTTGAAAAATTTGCGGGTGATCCGTTTATTCTGCTCAAGTCAGGCAACGACACGCGGGACCGGGCCATGCAGATCTTTGCCGCACATCATATCAAGCCGAATGTGATCCTCAGTCTGGATCAGCAGATGACCAGCTACAACGTCGCCTGCTCCGGGATCGGCATCGCCTTCGTTACCGATACGCTGATCATGAACACCTACCACAATCCGAATGTTGTCTTTTATAAACTTGATCCGCAGTTCAGCCGCAGAGCACTCAGCTTTTTCCATAAAAAGGGAAAATACGTGACCCATGCCATGACCGAGTTTTTAAAGACAGCGGCAGAGATCGCCATAGAATAGATCCCGGCATGCCGGCCCCGCGGGGCCGGCATTTTTTGTTTCTGATCAGTCGTAATGCTTTTCGGCAACTTCACCCTGCTTTTTATAGACGTGATCCGCGGGGACAAAGCCGCGTACAAAGGACAGCGGATACAGATTCGTCCGCGGTCCGATCACGCTGCCCGGATTGCAGACGGAATTGCAGCCGAGATCGACATAGTCTCCCAGCACCGCGCCCATCTTGCGCAGGCCGGTCTGGATCTTTTCGCCTTCGGCGGCGATGGTCACGTTTTTCTTGTCCGCCTTGATATTGGACAGGATGGAACCTGCTCCCATATGCGCGTGGAATCCCAGGACGGAGTCGCCTACGTAGTTATAATGAGGCACCTCGCAGTTATCGAAAATGATGCTGTTCTTCACCTCGGTGGAATTGCCGATCACGCATTTCTTTCCGATCAGCGCGCTGCCGCGCACAAATGCGCACTGCCGCACTTCCGTTCCTTCCCCGATGATGCAGGGGCCGTTTAAGGACGCTGTCGGCGCGACCTTCACGCTCTTGTGGATCCAGACATCCGGTGCGTATTCCATGTACTCTTCCGGATCAAGCTCTTTGATGAGTTCCAGAATAAAGTCCTTGATGTGAGGAAGGACCTCCCAGGGATAGTCATACTGTGCAAACAGCGCTGCAGCCATCGTATGGCTCGTATCCACAAGATTTGCGGTTTTTAATGCTTCGGTGCTCATTGCTTCTCCTCCGTTTTCTTAGCTTTTACTGATGCTTTATCTTTAGTCTGAGCGGTTTTCGCTTTTGTACTCGTCTTGCCCTGCCTGTTTCGGCCGCTTGTTTTCCAGTCCGGATAACAGGCGGCCGTCTGGGCAAAAGCCTGCCTCAGCCAGGGTTTGTAATCGCCGTCTTTGACGTTCTGTACGCGGCGGCGGATAAAATCATCCAGTTTTGCCATGTACTCTTCTGCGCTTAAGTTCCCTTCCGCGGTTTTGGTCAGCCCCATCTCCCAGCTTGCCGTCAGTTCCGCATTCAGCAGAGGCTTGATGGAACAGTAGACGGTATCGAAGACCATTTCCCCAAGCATGGTAGGCTGAACGATCTGCGTTTTCTTGCTTACTGCCAGATAGCGGTTGGTCTCCAGTTTCTTCAGGATCTCGGCCCGTGTGGCACTGGTCCCGATCCCGGACCCTTTGATCTGCGCACGCAGCTCTTCATCTTCGATCAGCTGGCCGGCATTCTCCATCGCAAGGATGAGGGAACCGCTGTTGTAGCGGGAGGGCGGCGATGTCTCCCCGTCCTTGATCTCGATGCCGGCTGCCCGGAGCTCATCGCCCTTTTTCAGCCGGTTCAGGATCTCGCCAAGTCCCTGTGCATCCTGCTCCTCTTCTTCGCCGTCCGCTTTCTTTTTTGCCTGCCAGATGCCGCTCACGGCCATAAAGCCCTTTTCCGACAGCGTCTTGTAGGAAGCAAAGAAATGCTCGGTATCCATAACGGCTTCCACCTCGGTCTTCCGGTACTCCGCAGGCGGGTAAAAGACAGCGAGGAAACGCCGAACGATCTTGTCATACACACTGCGGCTAAGCTCGGAGAGGGAGTTCAGCGCACCAAGGCCCTGCCCCGTCGGAATGATCGCGTAGTGGTCCGTGATCATCTTGTCGTTCGTATAACGGCTCTTTCCGATCCCTTTATAGCGGCCGCTCTCCAGGATCTCCTGAGCAAATCCTCCTGTCTCCGGAAGGGCCGTCAGTCCGTGAAGGTTTTTGCCGATCTCCTTGGCAATGGCGCTTGAAAGCACGCGGGCATCGGTACGCGGATAGGTGACCAGCTTCTTTTCATACAGTTCCTGTGCGATCTTCAGCGTCTCGTCAGGACTGATCTTAAGCGTTTTGGAGCAGGTATTCTGAAGCTCCGCAAGATTAAACAGAAGCGGCGGATTGACCTTTTCCGTCTTGTTTTTGATCTGCGCGATCTTCGCTGCAGGCGGGGTCAGCTGCATCAGCTCCTCAGCTGCCTTTTCCGCAATGCTGCGTTCTTTGAAGCCGTTGTTTTTGTAGAGGTACGGGGCCCCGAAATGCTTTGAGTCTTCGGTCACGCGCCATTCCAGATCCAGCAGCTTCCCGGATGAGTCCCGCGGGTCGAGATGAAGGATCAGGCGATAAAACGGCGTCTTCACAAAGCTTCTGATCTCCCGTTCCCTTCGGACCACCATTCCCAGGACGCAGGTCATGACCCTGCCAACGGCGATCTTCACCTGCTGGTCTCCCAGGAAGCTGCGGATCTCATACCCGTATTTGACCGAAAGCACGCGGGAGAAATTGATCCCCATGAGATAATCTTCCTTCGCACGCAGGTAGGCCGCATCCGAAAGATGATCGTATTCCGACTCATCCTTTGCGTTCTGAATGCCGCGGCGGATCTCTTCCTCGGTCTGGGAATCGATCCAGACACGCAGCTGCTTCGTTCCTTTCGGCACGCCGGCCATCTGGGCCACCAGGCGGTAAATGTATTCCCCTTCCCGTCCTGAGTCCGTGCAGACATAGATGCGGTCCACGTCTTCGCGGTGCATCAGTTTTTTGATCGTATTAAATTGTTTTTTGACAGCAGGGATCAGTTCATATTTGAATTCTTCCGGAATAAAAGGAAGGGTGTCCATGGACCATTTTTTGAGTGCCGGATCGTAGACCTCCGGATAGCTCATGGTGACCAGATGCCCCACACACCAGGTAACGAGGGCTCTTTCACTTTCGAGAAAGCCCTCGTTACGGGTCATGGGTTCATGAAGAGCCCGGGCAAATTCCTGGGCTACACTCGGTTTTTCAGCGATAAACAGGGCTTTTGCCATGCGGCCATCGGCATTCCTTTCCGGATATCTGCGTGAAATTATACGACGCTTCCGGACGGAATTCAAGCAAAACCATTATTTGCTTTCGAAATATGCTTTTAAAAGCATGTTCAGCTGCTCACGCCTGGCGGCAGACAGCGTTGTTCCTTTTCCGTCCGCGGAAAGAAAACCCGAGGTGGAATCATATCGGCAGACCACCTCGTTTTGATAGATGAAACGGTAATCGAAGACTGCGCTTTCCTTAGTTTCGCTCATCTGTAAAAATGCCTCGTTCAGGATCTCCGCGATGGCGCGGTCAAGGTCGGCTCCGCTCGGAAGAGCTGTAAGTTCCGCCGTGACATAGGAAGGATTTTCATTCTTTCGTCCGTCGGCAGCCGTTTCCGCTTCGGCCTTTCCGTTCTTTCCGATAAGGTCTGCCGTCAATTGATAAGTCAGTACTTCTAACTTCACTTCCTCTGCCTGGCCAGAACCAAGCGGAGCCTCCACAGGTCCCGCTGCCTCGGTCCGGTTTGCCGCGGCATATTGTCCTGCCGTGTTTACGGCATACTCGGTGGCCGCCTGATCAATCACCACATCTTCGTTCGGGATCTCTGCGGCAAAGGTGAGGCTGGCATCAGTTTTTTTATCATACAGAGAAGGAAGGGCAAACAGGACGATCGCCACAGCTGCTGCCGAAGCAATGAGTCCCATCGTTTTCAGCGGTGAGCGGCGTGTCTTTCCTCTGCGGACGTTTTCTCCTACGGTCTTCTCCGTTTCTGCTTCTTTGACCGCCTGCAGAAGCTTTTCGTGCTGCTCTTCATCCAGAGAAATTCTGTCGATATAGTCCTTATAGGCGCTCATGAATGCTCTCTCCTTCTTCTTTCAGCACTTTCCGCAGTCTTTCGCGGCCTCTGCTCAGCCAGGTCCTGACCGTGCTCGCATTTTCCTGCAGGATCTCGGCGATCTCCGTGGTGTTGTATCCTTCGTAATAATACAGGTAGATGACCTCGCGCAGGTTTTCCGGAAGATCCAGGACCTCCTGCATCACGGTTTCTTCCTCTTTGTTTTCAGCCGGATAAATATCCAGAAGCTCAACGGCGCTCTTTTTGGCCATGGACCCGACCAGGTTACGGGACAGGTTCATGACCACACGAAGCAGCCATGCCTTCTCATGCTCATCCGAAGCAAAATCAGGCCGGCTCGTGATCCATTTGATCAGGGTTTCCTGCACCATGTCCAGCGCGTCATCCCGGTTTCCGGTAATATGAAGTGCTGCCCGGTACAGAAGATTTTCATAGGTCTTAACGACCTCTTCCGCACTCTTCACTTAAGATCACCTTTCCGATCATGATACAGATCAGGGAGAGCAAAACGACGCAGGAAGATGAAAAATTTATAAAATTTTTATCGTTTAGCTTCGTCGTTTTGTGCATGCAAAGTATCGCATAGCCTCTTCCATGACATTCTATTATTTTTTTATCGTTTTTGCAACGTTTGTCTGTTTTCATTTGTTTTATCAGCAGAAAAGAGTTATGATACAGCTGACTCTGCCAGCACTACACCTGCATAAAGAAGGAGACATCATGAAAAAAATAATGCTTCCCGTAACTGCGTGCCTGCTTTCCCTCCTGCTGCTTCTTGCCGGCTGCGGCGGATCATCCGCAGACAAAAGAGAGAATTTAGGCAATATCGATCAGGACTATCAGGCGGCTGAGATCGCCAACGCGCCGGAGCTTACGGCTAATGCGAAATCAGATTTCACCTATTCCTTAACGTCTTCCCGTTCCGAAGAAAAGCCTTCAGACCAAAACGTCCAAGACGGAAGAAAACTGATCAAGACCTTGGGCTTCTCCATTGAGACGCAGGATTTTGATCAATCAGCCGCAAAGATCACGGCTATGACAGCTGCCCTCGGCGGCTATATCGAGAATTCCAATGTTTCCGGAAACAGCTATCAGCGCAGCTCAGCCCGCACGGCGACCTATGTCCTCCGCATCCCGGTCGCTTCTCTGGGGGAATTCAGCGGAAAGATCGATGAGATCGGCAATGTGACCTCCCGTACCGAGAAGGTCAGTGATATCACCCTGACCTATACCGATACCGAGAGCCGGCTGAAATCCCTGGAAACACAGCGGGATACGCTCATGGATCTGATGAGCCGCGCGGAATCGCTGGAAGATCTGCTGAAGATCCAGGATCATCTCACCAATGTGGAATATCAGCTGGAAAACTATGCGGCACAGCTTCGTCTCTACGATAATCAGGTGGAATACTCTTCTGTTTCCATCAAGCTGCAGGAGGTGCGGGTCTATACCGAGCCGGTCACGACGCCCATCACCTTCGGAGAGAGGATCTCCACGGCATTTCAGGATGGACTGAAATCTGTCGGTTCATTCTTCAAAAGCCTTGTCATCTTCCTTGCCGGCAGCCTGCCTTCTCTGGTCATTCTTGGCGCGGTCATTGCCGCCGTCCTTGTCATTGTGAGAAATAAGGTCAAAAAAGCAAAAACAAAAAAAGCGGCCGCAGCCGCAGTTAAAACAAACGAAGTGGTCAATACTCCGAATGAAAACGGTCCTCAAGCGTAAGGATCTCGGCATCATCCGTCATCTGCAGCCGTACGCGGCCTGCCGTGGCATCCGCGAGCGACATCGCAAAGCGCTCCGCCTGATCGGCCAAAAGATACAGCGTTATCTCAGCAGTTTCACCATAGGAACGCCGGCCGCAGAAAACACCATCGCTTCCGGACAATAGTTTATCGACGCGCGCAAGGTCGGGATAGGCACAGCTTATCCCGGCTTTTTTTACCGGCCTGACCACTGCCGCTTCGGCATGACCAAGAGCGTCTTTTGCGGCAGTCGAATAGGCCCTGACAAGACCGCCGGTCCCAAGGAGCGTGCCTCCGAAATAGCGGGTAACGATCACCAGGGTATTATGCAGGCCGCTGCCGGAAAGTGCCTCGAGGATCGGTTTTCCCGCAGTCCCGGAAGGCTCGCCGTCATCGCTGAAGCGGCTAAGCTCATTTGCCGCACCGATCTGATACGCATAGCAGTGGTGTCTCGCATCATAGGTCTTTTTCCGTTCCGCGGCGATCAAAGAAAGCGCCTCATCCTCCGTTCGGACAGGATAAGCCACGGCATAGAATTTCGACCGCTTTTCCTCGTAATAACCGTCTGCGGCATGAAGCAGAATGCTATAAGATCGATCCATGATCGTTTCCTCCGGCAAGTTTCCCTAACAAGAATACCATGACGCTCCCTGTTTGCCAAGGGAGGATTTTCGCAGTTAAGATTTCCTTCAGATATCGCTTTCTCAGATTTCACTTTTCTATTTGCCTGAACTTTGCTATAATCCGTCTTAAAGGAGGCTGAGGATGAATTACGGCGCAGAGCAAGTCGCATATGAACTGGAGCATTCGGGTCACAGATCGGGGAAGATGGGGAGCCGCCTCATCCTTCACGCCCTGAAGATCCTCTTTTTGCTTGCCGTAAGCGCTGCAGCAATCTTCGGCAGCTTTCTGTACGGCACGGTACAGGGCATCGTGGATCAATCTCCCGAGGCGGAATCGCTCACCATTGCCCCGCTCGGCATTGCTTCCGTCATCTATGATAAAGCGGGCAAGCCCGTCGAGACACTGATCCAGTCCGGATCCAACCGGGACCCCGTCGCTCTCTCTGCTATTCCGCAAAACCTGATCAACGCCGTAGTGGCCATTGAAGATGAACGTTTCTGGACCCATGAAGGGGTAGATATCCGCAGCATCATGCGTTCCATGGCCTCTCTTCTTCTGCGGGGAAGCATCAACGGCGGCGCCAGCACCATTACCCAGCAGCTTATCAAAAACAATATTTTCGACGGCGGCGCAGAAAAAGGCTGGGGTGCCCGTTTTATCCGCAAATTCCAGGAGCAGTATCTGGCAATCAAGCTGGAAAAAGAAGTCTCCAAGGAAGAGATCCTGATCAGTTACCTGAATTCCATCAATCTCGGACAGAACAGTCTTGGTGTCCAGGTCGCAAGCCGCCGCTATTTCGGCAAGGATGTCAGCGAGCTATCGCTTTCGGAATGTGCCTGCCTTGCCGGGATCACGCAGAATCCGTACCGCTATAATCCGATCCGTTTCCCGAAAAACAATGCTACCCGCCGGCAGTCCGTATTGAATCACATGCTGAAGCAGACGCTGATCACGCCCGAAGAATATGCCGAAGCAATGGCGGATACCGACGCGCTCTATGAGCGGGTCGCTGCCAACAACCGGAAGATCCAGGAAAGCTCTTCCACTTATACCTATTACACGGATGCGGTGATCAACCAGGTACTGGAAGATCTTCAGACCAAGCTCGGATACAGTGAATCAGATGCGTATGCCATGCTTTACAGCGGCGGACTCAATATCTATACTCCTCTTGACAGCGATATCCAGGCTGTTCTTGATGATGAAGTCAATAACCCGGACAATTATCCTTCCGACTGCTTTCAGTGGTCCTTTACCTGCGCGATCAAGGTCGAAGAAGCAAGCGGAACGACCAAGACCTATACTGAAAGCAATGTCCGCAGAACGCTTGAGCTGAACGATCTGATCTTCAGCAGCCGGGAAGAGATCGCCGACCTGATCACGCAGTTTAAAAAAGAGATCCTGAAGCCCGGAGACAGCGTTGCCGATGAAAAGATCTATTATACGCTGCAGCCGCAGCTCTCCGCGGTGATCATCGATCAGAAAAGCGGCTACGTGCTCGCCATCTGCGGCGGACGCGGCGCCAAGAACGTGAGCCGTTCCCTTAACCGTGCCACAGACACTACACGTTCCCCCGGCTCTACCTTTAAAGTGCTTTCCACCTTCGCCCCCGGACTCGACAGTGGCGCGATAACCCTGGCCAGCTGGCAGAACGACGTTCCCTTTACTTATCAGAACTATACCATGCGCAACTGGTGGGGAAACGATCTGTGGCTTGGCCGCAGCACAGCCCGTATGGCCATGGTCTATTCCATGAACGTCGTCTCCGCGGAGTTCATGATCAACAACGTCGGGATCGAAAACGCCTTTGACAAGCTGGAAGATTTCGGCTTCAGCACGCTGGTCAGAGAAGAAACGATCGGCGGCAAGGTCTACACGGACCTCGGTCCCGCACTTTGCCTCGGCAGTCTGACGAAGGGGGTCAATCTTCTGGAACTGACGGATGCCTACGCAGCGATCGCAAACGGCGGGACCTATATCGAACCGACCTTCTATACCAGGATCACGGATCACTACGGCAAGGTTCTTCTGACCAGAGAGCAGGAATATCACCGAGTCATTGACCCTTCCACGGCCTTTCTTTTGACCAGCGCCATGGCAGGCTCCATGCTCCAGCAAAATGCGAAAGGGACGTGGGTCTCCTCCACCTCCGCTGCTGCCGCGCTGAACAACAATTTCGCCGCGGCCGGGAAATCCGGCACTTCTACGGACAGTACCGGTAAAGGCCGTGACTGCTGGTTCATCGGCTATACGAATTATTATACCATGGGAGTCTGGAGCGGCTTTGATGACGGCAGCAAGACGCTGAACGGCAATGTCACCATGAATGACTATCACAAAACAGTCTGGAAAGCCGTCATGGACCGGATCAACGCCGGAAAGCTTGCCGTGCCCTTTATCCAACCGGGCAATGTCACGGCATGTTATATCTGTCCGCTGTGCGGCAGGCTGTCTACCGTCGCCTGCGAAAGAGATGAGGATAATCCGCCGTATATTGAATATTTCACCGTAGGGACCGAGCCGAAGGAGGCCTGCAACTGTCACGTTCTGGTGCCAATGTGCTCCGAATCCGGAGAAGAAGCCGGCCAGTGGTGTCTCGACACCTACAGCAAGCTGTATTACAAAATGCCGATGACGGAGACCGACACGGTCGACACGCCGTATATCTATCAAGCCGGTGTCAGTCCGAAGACCTGTCATCTTCATACCGAACCCCCTGTTCCTCCGACGGAGGAATCCACGGAGGAGGAGTCGTCCGAAGGCCCTGAAGAAACCGAGAACGCCGGTTCATCTGACGAAGGGGAAGATCCGGAGGCTACGGAAGAACAGGATGATGAAGAATAAGCGCCTTTCGCTACGGTCAGTCTCGTCAATCAAAAGGAGGGTCCCGCAAAAGGCGGTCCCTCCTTTTTCAGTGGAAAGATTGTATCAGCAGATCCTCGTGCCCTCGGGAACACGTTCATCTACAAAGATGACCTGTACGCCGCAGGCGCTGTTGGTCGCCGCCAGCAGCATGCCCTCGCTCGTCACGCCTGTCAGCCTTGCCGGCGTCAGATTGCAGACCACAATGATCTTCTTTCCGACCAGTTCCTCGCAGCTGTACTCATCCTTGATGGAGGAAACGATCACGCGTTCCTTCATGCCGTCAAAGAGCGTCAGCTTCAGGTTGTTTCTTGCCTTGCGGATCTCCTGCGCCTTCACGATGCGGCAGACCCTGAGGTCCGTTTTCAGGAAATCGTCCTTGCTGATCAGTTCGGCATCAAACGGGGCGACCGGATCGGGATCGCCGTAGACACGTTCCTTCTTTGCTTCAGCAGGTGCCTGCTCCTCTTCCGCTTCCGGATAAAGCTCGGCCTCGGTCTTCGGCAGGGAGAAATCAAGCAGCGGCAGGATATCTTCCGGCTTCATAGCGTTCAGGAACAGATACAGGCGCGGACCTCTCTCTTTTCCCAGAAGAAGCAGATAGACGAGCTTGAAGAAGCGTCCCTGAACTGCCTTGAGGTTCTGCGCATCGGCGCCGTAGACCTGTTTCGGAATGTCATAAAGTTTCGTATTCAGCTCATCCAGGGTATAGCCGCCGGCTACGATATAGTCCTTTAAGAGGCCGATCTCCGTCTTCTCCTCTTCCGTCATGCTTTCCCAGAGCTCAAAATCACGGGTCCTTCTCAGCTTGTTGGCCTGCTCGGGCGCGCACTGCTCCAGCCAGTATCTGGCCAGCTTCAGGCGGTCCGCAAAGTCCTCGCGGGTATAGGGCATGTTGATCTTTTTGAAGATGGTCTCCATGAGCGGCACATCGAAATTGACGATCGAGCCAAGCTGGACCAGGAGGCTCATAGGCGGCGTCTTCAGGTTCGCGCCCCTGGTCAGGCAGTCCTGCATGGCTATGGTGCCGTATTCATCCGTCTTTCCGGCAACATAGTCGCCGTACTGCTTGTCAAATTCGAAATACTGCCTGAGAATCCCGTCATCAAAGCAGAAATCAAAAGCCTTGGTAGGATCGCAGCGGGAATACAGCCACAGCAGGACCTCCGGCTGGTAGATCTTCAGCAGGGTGTCAGGCGTCAGGTTTAAGCCCGAGGAGCCGCTCATCTTGCCGGTCGCACCCTTGATGCCGATAAACTCGTAGCCCTGGAAGAACGGCGCATCGTAGCCGAAGATCTCCTTTGCGATGACCTTGCCGTTGTCGTAACTACCGCCGGGACTTGCGTGGTCCTTTCCGCCGGGTTCAAAATCCACGCCTTCCACCAGCCAGCGCATGGGCCAGTCGACCTTCCAGGCCAGCTTGCAGTTCGTATCCGTATGGAAATCAAAGGTCCCGTGATGGCCGCAGGCGCAGACATATTCCGCCTTGTCATCGTCCGAGAGGCTCAGGATCTTCGTAGTGTCGCGGTGGCAGACCGGGCAGTAGATGCTGACCGGATAGTAGGCCTCGCGCTCGCCTTCCTGTGCATCCTGGGTACGGAAGCTGTCCAGGATATCAAAGATGCGGCCGCGCTCATGCAGGGCATGCAGGATGTGCTTTCTGTAGGCGCCGCTCCGGTACATCTCCGCCTGATGGCGGTAGTCCAGCTTGATCCCGATCTTCTCCATGGAAGCAATGAATTCGTTCTCAAAGTAGGCAGCATAGGACTTCGCGCCGCTGTCAAAGGGATCCGGCACGTCCACATAGGGATAGCCGATATACTGTTCAAAATCATCGCGCACAGCGGCAACGTTCTTCGGGACCTTGCGCAGGCGGTCGAATTCATCCCAGCTGAACAGAAGCTTTGCCTTCTTGCCGGCGCGCTCCAACGCCTTCACCACAAAATAGCTGGTGGCGATATCGCGGAAATTCCCGATATGAATGGAGCCCGAGGGGCTGATGCCTGCGGCACAGACGTATTCTTCCTTGTCCGGACGGCGGGCGATGATCTTTTTTGCAACTTCATCAGACCAGTGCATAAAAACACCTCTATGTTATGATTTTTGTGATTCTGTGAGAGTATAGCATCTCTGCCTGATAAACTCAAGCTCGATTAGAAAACGATCTTCTCTTATTCCAGCACCAGTTCTACTGGACAGTGATCAGAGCCGAAGATCTCCTGATGGATGGAAGCGCTGCGCATGCGGCCCGTCAGACGCTCCGAAACGATAAAATAGTCGATGCGCCATCCTGCATTCCGCTCTCTCGCTTTCATGCGGTAAGACCACCAGCTGTATTCCCCCGCCTTATCCGGGTAAAACCAGCGGAAGGAATCCACAAAACCGGCAGCCAGAAGCTCCGTCATCTTGCCGCGCTCCTCGTCGGAAAAGCCTGCATTCTGATGGTTTGACGCCGGGTTCTTCAGATCGATCTCTTCATGCGCCACATTCAGGTCGCCGCAGAGGATGACCGGTTTTTTCGCATCCAGAGTGACCATATAATTCCGCAGCGCATCTTCAAAACGGCAGCGGTACTCAATTCGCTTCAGGCCGTCCTGCGAATTCGGCGTATAGCAGCAGATCAGGAAGAAATCCTTAAATTCCAGTGTGATCACACGGCCTTCGTGGTTATGCTCCTCTTCCGGCAGACCGTACGTGACCGAAAGCGGCGGGATCTTCGTAAAAACAGCCGTGCCGCTGTAGCCTTTCTTCTCAGCGCAGTTCCAGTATTCCTGATAGTCCGGCAGATCCATCGTGACCTGGCCTTCCTGCAGCTTGGTTTCCTGCAGGCAGAAAATATCTGCGTCAAGCGCAGCAAAATCCGCCGCGAAATTCTTGCCGAGAACGGCACGCAGGCCGTTCACGTTCCAGGAGATGAGCTTCATGCGTATTTCCTCCCTTGGTAAAGCGGGTAGATCCCCGGAAAAGGATTCTATCAGATGATTCCGCACTTGTCAAAAGACGCATGCCCGCAAAAGACAAAAAAATCCCCGTTCCGGCCTTTTCCGGAGCGGGGATCTTTCTTATTTGGCGTAATCGACGGAACGGGATTCGCGGATCACGCTGACCTTGATCTGTCCGGGATATTCCATCTCATCCTCAATTCGCTTGGCGATATCGTGGGCCAGAATGGTCATGGCATCGTCGTTGATCTGTTCGGGAACGACCATGACACGGACCTCGCGGCCTGCCTGAATGGCAAAGGACTTATCCACACCCTTGAAGCTGTTCGTGATCTCTTCCAGCTGGCTCAGGCGGTTCGTGTAAGCCTCCAGGGTCTCGCGTCTGGCACCGGGCCTTGCCGCGGAGATGGCGTCTGCCGCCTGAACGATGCAGGCGATCAGGCTGGTTGCCTCCACGTCACCGTGATGCGATTCCACCGCATTGATCACGACGGCATTCTCACGATACTTGCGGCACAGATCCGCGCCGATCTGTACGTGGGAGCCTTCCATATCATGGTCCAGGCTCTTGCCGATATCATGCAGCAGACCTGCACGCTTGGCAAGACGCACGTCCAGGCCCAGCTCTCCGGCAAGAAGTCCGGAAAGATGCGCGACCTCGATGGAATGCTTGAGGGCGTTCTGTCCGTAGCTGGTACGGAAATGCATGCGGCCCAGAAGCTTCACAAGTTCCGGATGGATACCGTGAACGCCCACTTCCAGAACAGCGGCTTCGCCCTGTTCCTTGATGAACTCTTCGACTTCCTTGCGGGACTTCGCCACGACTTCCTCGATGCGGGCCGGATGGATACGGCCGTCCAGGATCAGCTTCTCGAGAGCGATGCGGGCGATCTCGCGGCGCATCGGATCGAATCCCGAAAGCACAACGGCTTCAGGCGTATCATCCACGATCAGGTCTACGCCCGTGGCCTGTTCCAGCGCACGGATGTTGCGGCCTTCACGTCCGATGATGCGGCCCTTCATTTCATCGTTCGGAAGCGGCACCACGGAAATGGATACTTCCGCCACGTGGTCTGCCGCACACTTCTGGATGGCGGTCACGATATATTCCTTCGCCTTCCTCGTGGCGTCTTCCTTCGCCTGGGCATCGATCTCCTTGAGCTTCTTCGCGATGTCATGTCTGGCGTCTTCCTCGACACTGCGAATGAGGTATTCCTTGGCTTCTTCCTTCGTAAAGCCCGAGATCTGTTCCAGCATGCTCTGCTGCTGTTCAATGATCTCCTGGACTTTCTGGTCCTTCTTCTTCAGTTGCTCGTCACGCGCCTGAACGCTCTGCTCTTTGCGTTCCAGAGATTCCAGCTTTTTGTCCATGCTTTCTTCTTTGTTCTGCAGTCTGCGTTCGGTGCGCTGCAATTCGGCTCTTCTTTCCTTGGTCTCACGCTCCAGTTCATTCCTGGCAGCGAGATTTTCTTCCTTGGCTTCCAGAAGAGCTTCCCGTTTCTTTTCTGCTGCTGTTTTGATAGCTTCATCTATGATCTCACGCGATTTGACCTCGGCTGTCCCCACCGTTTCTGCATAGATCTTCTTCTGGTGGTTTGCCGAAAGTACCCACGCGCAAACAGCTGCGATAATGGCACATACGACCGCGATACCGATCCACATCCAGGGGAAAGGTCTCGCAGGCGCTGCCGCAGCGATCATCATAACTTGCGTCACAGGAGCACCTCCTTTATTGAATTTTCATGGTACGGATATGTGAATTGCTATAGATAACAACACATTCGATTTATTTTAACGAAAAAGCAAAGGACTGTCAAGGGAAACTTTTCCCGTGACAGTCCTTTTGTATGGGTTGTCTCTGTGATTATTCCTGATCAGGGGAGAATTACAGTTTCACTCTGCAGAAGTTTTTCTTGCCTCTCTTCAGAAGAACGCCGTCGCCGGCAAGCCTGTCGGCAGTCAGCACCGCCTTGACGTCGCTTATCTTCTCGCCGTCCACGGAAACGCCACCCTGTTCAATGGCGCGTCTTCCCTCGGAGCGGGTCGGCACCAGTCCTGCCTTGACCAGCAGGCTGATCACGTCCGCCGCGCCGTTTACCAGTTCTTCCTCTTTCAGCACGCAGGTGGGAACATCCGCCGCGGCGCCGCCGGCAAAGAGCGCGCGGGAGGCCGCTTTTGCCTTCTCCGCTTCTTCCTCGCCGTGCACGTCACGGGTCAGTTCGTAGGCCAGGATCTCCTTGGCTTCGTTCAGCTTGCTGCCTTCCCATTTATCCATCTCCTCGATCTGTTCGAGCGGCAGGAAGGTGAGCATGCGGATGCACTTCATCACGTCCGCATCGCCCACGTTGCGCCAGTACTGATAGAATTCATAAGGCGTGGTCTTGTTTGCATCGAGCCACACGGCGTTGCCGGCCGTCTTGCCCATCTTGTTGCCGTTCGAATCGGTCAGCAGCGTGATAGTCATGGCGTGCGCGTCCTTGCCGAGCTTGCGGCGGATCAGTTCCGTGCCGCCCAGCATGTTGCTCCACTGGTCATCCCCGCCGAACTCCATATTGCAGCCGTAGTTCTGGAAGAGATAATAGAAATCGTAGCTCTGCATGATCATATAGTTGAATTCCAGGAAGGACAGGCCTTTTTCCATGCGCTGCTTATAGCATTCCGCGCGCAGCATATTGTTCACAGAAAAATGCGGGCCGACGTCCCGGATAAAATCGATGTAGTTCAGGTCCAGCAGCCAGTCCGCGTTGTTCAGCATGCGGGCCTTGCCTTCTCCGAATTCGATGAAGCGCTCCATCTGCTTTTTGAAGCATTCTGCGTTGTGGTCAATGACCTCGCGGGTCAGCATCTTCCGCATGTCGGTGCGGCCCGAAGGGTCGCCGATCATGGTCGTGCCGCCGCCGATCAGGGCGATGGGCTTGTTGCCGGCCTGCTGCAGGCGCTTCATGAGTGTGAGCGCCATGAAATGACCGGCCGTCAGGCTGTCCGCCGTGCAGTCGAAGCCGATGTAGAAAGTCGCTTTTCCTTCGTTGATCAGATTCTTGATCTCTTCTTCATTCGTCACCTGCGCGATCAGGCCGCGGGCAACCAGTTCGTCATATAAAGTCATCGTGAGACTCCTTATTCTTTGATATGAATCCATATCTTACAACGATTTGCAGGATAAGTCAAACGGGAGCCGATTTTTTTCGCCTTTTTGTAAGATTTCTCTTCCCTTATCGTGTATACTGGTGAAAGGAGGAAAGCCCGATGGAGGATGAAAAGATCTTACAGCTTTATCTGGACAGAAATGAACTGGCCATTCATGAGTCCGCGGAAAAGTACGGCGCATACTGCCGCACTGTCGCGATGAATATCCTGGGCGATCCCGATGACGCCGAAGAATGTGTGAACGACACCTGGTTCAAAGCCTGGAATGCCATTCCGCCGGCAAGCCCCGCCGATCTTCGGACATATTTGGGGAAGATCTCACGGAATCTTGCGTTTGACAGGTACCGTACGGAACGCCGGGAAAAGCGCGGCAGCGGTGAAGAAGCACTGCTCCTTGACGAGCTCGAAGAGATCGTTTCCGGACGGGAAGACGCAGCCTCTCCGCTGCTTGAAAAGGAACTTCTTGATGAGATCCGGCGGTTTCTTGAACGGCAGACAAAGGAAAAACGCGTCATGTTCGTGCGCAGGTACTGGTATGCCGACAGTGTTTCGGCGATCGCTGATCGCCTCGGCACCAGCGAAAACAGGGTCTCCGTCACCTTGAACCGCTTAAGAAAAAAGCTGAAAGACCATCTGAACCAGAGAGGCTACGACCTATGAAAAAAGAAGAATTATTTGAGACCCTGCAGGATCTGGATGACGAGCTCATTCGGGAAGCAGAGGGTCATGTGGTAAAGAAAAGTAAAAGCAGAAAGCTTTATGCCTATGCTTCGATCGCTGCCGTGTTCATGCTTGCCCTGATCGCCGGCGTCATATTCAGGGAAAAGAAGCCGGTCACTTCCGGGACCTCTTCCGTCCCCGAAAGCATGCTGGCCGAAACCGAAGCAAGACACTATATTTATCCGGAACGGCTGGTAAGCATCAATCCTTCCTATCCCGTGTCTGCCATAAAGGATATGGATGCACAGACATTCACAGCCAGCGATCAGTATTGGAAATGGTTTTCGAACTACCGTGAAAAGGCAGAAGCTTCCTCCGGTCTTCAGGCCCGGATGATGCCCTACTGCCAGGCGCTGATCGGAAACGTTCTCGCCGAAAGCGGAGAAAACGTGGTCTGTTCCCCGCTGAACACTTATATTGCTTTTTCCATGCTTGCGGAATTAACTGACGGCAATACCCGCAGGCAGCTGCTGGACATGCTCGGTGCAGAGGATATCGAAACACTGCGCCGGAACGTAAGCTCTCTTTGGAACAGCAATTACGCTGACACGCCTGTACTCAAATCTCTGCTTGCCAATTCCGTATGGATCGACCAGGCTGCCGGCTTCAATGAAAAAACGTTGAGCAGACTGGCCGAGACTTACTATGCCTCTTCCGTCAGCGGCGATATGGCCTCTTCAGAAATGCTAGAAGCCCTGAAGACCTGGATCAATGAAAACACCGGCGGTCTTCTGGAGGACTATGTCGACAGCATAAAGCTTGATTCCGAGATCATTCTGATGCTTGTCTCTACGATCTATTATAAAGCGGCCTGGAGAAACATCTTTTTCACCTCTGAAACGAAAGAAGAAATATTCCATGGAGAAAAGGGAGATCAGACCGTGCAGATGATGCACAGCCATGATTCTCAGGGCGTCTATTACGGAGAAAAGTATACGGCTGTTCGTCTTTCCCTGCAGGACAGCGGCTTTATGTACTTCTTTCTTCCTGATGAAGGCACAGACGTAAGTGAACTGGCTTCCGATCCCGAGGTCTATGAAATGCTGACTCGAAAGACCGACATGGATGAAGCGATCAAGCAGGAGGAACGCTGGGCTTTTCCTCTGGTCAATCTCTCTGTCCCTAAGTTCTCTGTATCCGGCAGTTCTGATCTGAAAAAAGCGCTTGTCGCCATGGGGGCAACCGACGTGCTTGAGGCCAGCAAGGCAGATTTCAGTCCCCTCACAGCGGCGGAAGGCATGTTCCTTTCCTCAGCCGACCACACTGCCATGGTCGAGATCGATGAAAACGGTGTGACAGCCGCCGCGCATACGGCAATGGCTCTTGCCGGAGGCATGCTGCCTGAGGAGATCATCGATCTGGTTTTCGACCGTCCCTTCATGTTTGTGATCACCGGCTTTGACGGCTCTCTCCTGTTTTCGGGGATCGTGCGGAATATCGATTAAGTATTCCTCATATGCCATGGGATGCGGTGCACAGCCGCATCCCTTTTTCTGTGCCTGTTATCCGGAAAAAACGGAATCAGTTCTTGCAAAAGCGTTCTGCCTTTGATAGAATAAACCAGAAAACCAAATCGGAAAGAGGTGCATTCTATGGAAAACATGGACAACGTAACGATCCTTACCCATCCGCTCATCAAGCACAAGATCACCATGCTGCGTGATATCCACACCGGGACGAACGAATTCCGCCAGCTCGTGGAAGAGATCGCGACCCTGATGGGCTATGAAGCGCTTCGTGACCTGCCCCTTGAAGACATTGAAGTCACGACGCCGATCGAAACTTGTCTTTCCCCTGTGATCAGCGGCCGCAAGCTCGCGATCGTCCCGATCCTCCGTGCCGGCCTCGGCATGGTCGACGGTCTCTTAAATCTCACGCCTACTGCCAAAGTCGGCCATATCGGCCTTTACCGCGACCCCGTCACCCACGAACCTCACGAATACTACTGCAAGCTTCCGAATCCCATTGAGGAACGCACGATCATCGTGGTCGATCCCATGCTGGCGACCGGCGGCAGCGCTGTCGATGCCATCCGCATGATCAAGGAGCACGGCGGCAGAAAGATCAAATTCATGTGCATTATTGCCGCTCCCGAAGGTCTGGAACGCCTTCACAGGGAATGCCCCGACGTTCAGATCTATGTGGGCAACCTGGACCGCTGCATGAACGAGAACAAGTACATCATGCCGGGTCTCGGCGATGCCGGCGACCGTATCTTCGGAACGAAATAAGATTTTTCCAGCGGCGGCAGGTCTATCCATGCCGCCGCAGGTTATTTTCAGACCATCAAACAGTACAATGACTATGGCAGATCCAAATACCGAAAACCGCATCACGCTGAAGAAGGCCTGGCAGCACTTCAACACCATTACCAAGCACCGGCATCTGGTCAGGCGCTACTGTTTCCGCTGCGGTCTTTATCTGCAGGGGCTGACCCATGATCTTTCCAAATACTCTCCCACCGAGTTTCTGAAAGGCGCCCGCTACTATCAGGGCAATCAAAGTCCGAACAACGCGGAACGGAAAGACAGCGGGATCTCTCTTGCCTGGCTTCATCACAAAGGGCGCAACAAGCATCACTACGAATACTGGACAGACTATATTTTCGAAGAAGGCTGGTCCCGCCCCGCTTACGGCCCCGTGAAAATGCCGAACCGATATATCCTGGAGATGTTCTGTGACCGCGTGGCCGCCTGCCAGGTCTATCATCCGGATGATTTCACCACGGATCTGCCTCTGCTGTATCTGACCTCGCGCAATGCCAAAAACGTCATGCATCCGGAAACCGTCCGCAAACTGACTATGCTGCTCGAATTATACCGTGACAAAGGCGATGACGCCTTCGATGAGGTGCGGAAGGCTTTGCAGAATCTATAACAGACATGCTTTGAACATCAAAGAAGCCGCCCGGAGGGGCGGCTTCTTTCTGCAGGGAAGGATCTATTCAAATTTCCAGTCCGCATTGAACTGCTGCTGGCGAAGGAAGTTTTCGTCCGGCTCTTCGGCGGCTTCTTTCGGGCGGGCGGTCCGTTCATACGTCACGCTCAGATCAAAGATCTTTTCCGCAAGCTCTTCCGAGGCTTCACCCTTCAGCATGCGCCACTGCCAGTTGCCGGAATCGGTTCCGGGATTGTTCATGGTATGTCCGCGTCCGAGCCCCAGGTAATCCTGCATCTGGGCAACAAACAGCTTGGCCACACTGCCCATACCGCCGCGGATCACGCCCCAGTTAAAGCCTTCACTCTCACGGATCGACAGATATTTCTCCGCAAAGGCGACATCTTCAGGGTCTGCGTCTTCCTTCCACTGCAGCAGCGGGCAATTATCATGCGTAGCCGTATAGCAGATGCAGTTTTCCACATGATTATGCGGCAGATAATTGCTGGGTTCCTTATGATCGAAGGCAAATTCCAGGACCTTCATGCCGGGCCAGCCGGATTCCTGCAACAGTTTGACGACGCTGTCCATAGGCGCGCCCAGATCTTCCGCGATGAACTCGATCTTCGGGAACCAACCCTGCAGCGCGCGGATCAGATCCATCCCCGGTCCCTTGTTCCATCGGCCGCATCTGGCCGTGGCAGAACCGTTCGGCACAGACCAATAGGTGTCAAAGCCGCGGAAATGATCGATGCGGATCACATCGTAAAGCTTAGACGCGCCGTCGATCCGTCTGATCCACCAGCCGAAGCCGTCAGCTTTCATTTTATCCCAGTCATAGAGCGGATTGCCCCAGAGCTGTCCGTCCTCGCTGAAATAATCCGGCGGAACACCGGCCACCTCCAGAGGGATGTTTTTTTCATCCAGCTGGAAGAAATACGGTTCCGACCAGACATCGGCACTGTCCATCGCCACGTAGATCGGCAGATCGCCGATGATCTGGATGCCCTGGCTGTGGATATAGTCCCTCAGCTTATTCCACTGCTTAAAGAAAAGAAACTGAATATAGGTAAACAGCTCAATATCTTCGCGGTATAGTTCCCGGTAGTGATTGATCACTTCTTCGCTTTTGCGCAGGCGGATATCTTCCGGCCACTCCGTCCAGGCACGCATGCCGTTATGCCGCTTGCAGGCCATAAACAAGGCATAATCCGGCAGCCAGGAGCGGTTTTCCCGTACAAAAGCATCCACCTCCTCCAGGTCCCGCTTAAGACCGCGGTCTGCCGCGAGGCGCAGCATATCATAGCGGTTTTCATAGAGTTTTCCGTAGTCCACATAACGAGGCTCAGTTCCCCAGTTTCTGGATGAGACCTCCTCTTTCGTCAGCAGTCCGTCCTCGATCAGCAGGTCCAGATCGATAAAGTACGGATTTCCTGCCGAGGAGGAAAAGCTCTGATAGGGGGAATCTCCATAGCTTGTCGGTCCGAGCGGCAGGATCTGCCAGTAACGCTGGCCGGCTTTTTTCAGAAAATCAACGAACTCGTAGGCAGTTCTTCCGAAGGTTCCGATCCCGTATGGTGCGGGAAGTGAAGAGATAGGCAGTAAAACCCCGCTGCTTCTTTTCATGACAACTCTCCTGTTATAGCAAAATCGTACGGATTTTTAACCGACATATAAGGCGCCCGAAGGCGCCTTCAGATCACTCTTTGGATTCTTCCTCTTCATAGATGATTATGCCGCGAGGCGGCACCGGCGTGCTGAAGACGATATGTGTCTCCGTTGTTCCGTATTTCTGGATCTGCCCGATGAATTTGTCCAGATCCACCGTGGACGGAAAGGCCGCCTTGATCAGCATAGTATAGTTGCCGGAAACGATATTGCACTCCAGAACATTCGGTACCGTCTGAATATAGTCGATAAAGGCCGGTTTCTGCTTGGGATTCATTTCCAGATTGACAAAGACGGTGATATGATATCCCGTCTTGTCCAGATCCACATTGGCGCGGTATCCGGTGATCACACCTTCGCGCTCCAGCTTATCAATACGCGCGGCAACCGCAGGTGACGATAAAAACACCCGCTCTGACAGCTGCTTCAGGGAATATCTGGCGTTCTGCTGAAGAAGTCGGATCAGCATTCTGTCGATTTTATCCATTTATGCACCCTCTGTTCTTTATAATATCAATCTATCACAAAAGAAAGATAAGTGCAAGACGAATTTTTATGATTTTGTTAGTAAACAGATTAAAAAATGAAAAAAATCAGACAGAATAGGAGCGTTCCCCGAACAGGGCAGTCCCGACGCGGACAAACGTAGCGCCTTCTTCGACCGCGACCGTATAGTCTCCGCTCATCCCCATGGAAAGCTCCGTGAGATGAATATTCGGGATCTGCAATCTATTGATCTCCTCTTTCAGGCTGCGCATGGCAGCAAAATAGGGGCGGTTTTCCTCCGGATCTTCTACAGGCGGCGCAATGCACATGAGGCCTTTCAGCTGAAGGTGAGGCAGCTTTCCGATCGCCATCGCAAGCGAAATAGCCTCTTCCCGGCCGATGCCATGTTTTGTGGCTTCATCGGCAATATTGACCTCAGCAAGCACCGGAACGATCACATTTTTTTTGGCGGCGATCCTCTCGATCTCTTCGGCAAGGGAGGCAGAGGAAACGGAATGGATCATGACCGCATTCCCGACCACATATTTCACTTTATTTTTCTGAAGATTGCCGATGAAATGCCAGCGTGCCTCGGGCGGGCAGACTTCTTTTTTGGCACACATTTCCTGTGCCTTGTTCTCACCGAAATCAAGCTGGCCGGCCTTCATCGCCTCCAGGACTGCCTCGGCGGGCTTTGTCTTGCTCACAGCGATCAGCGTGACCTCACTGCGCTCGCGGCCGGAGCGCCTGCAGGCTTCCGAGATTCTTTGTTCCACTTCATGTAAGCGATCGGAAAACATGATCATTCCTCCGAGATCATCAGATTCTCACGATTGACCACGACCGGAACGATCAGGCCCGGCCGTCCTTCTTCAAGGCTCAGCTTTAAACGAAGGTATTCCGGTGTGAGTCCCGTCCATACGGTTTTGCCGTCTTTTTCTTCGAGCACCGTTTCCAGCAGGACTTCTCTGCCTGTCCCAAGGAAGGACTCGGCGAAAGCGCGCCGGTTGATGCGGTCAAGGGCAAGCAGTTTTGCGCTTCTTTCCGCTTTCACTTTTTCGGGGATCTGATCCGGCAGGCGGTCCGCCACGGTTCCCCTTCGTCTCGAATAACGGAAGATATGCGTCTGGTAAAAGTTTACTTTTTTCAGGAAGGTGCAGGTTTCGGCAAATTCTTCCTCTGTTTCTCCCGGAAAACCAACGATCACGTCCGTCGTCAGCGCGGGATTGCCGAAGGCCTGCCTGAGAAGCCCTGTCTTCTCAAGAAATTCTTCTGCCGTATATTTGCGGTTCATGCGTTTCAGCGTCGCGTCGCAGCCGCTCTGCAGCGATAAATGAAAATGCGGGCAGAGATGCGTTAAGGACGCCATTGCATTTACATTCTCTTCTGTGATGATGCGCGGCTCAAGGCTGCTTAAGCGGATCCGGGCGATCCCGGGGATCTCATCCAGCTTTTGCAACAGACCCATGAGCGGGGCGCCGTACCCGCCGCGGTCCGCCGCATCACCTTCAAAATCAAGGCCGTAGGAACTGACATGGATCCCGGTCAGGATGATCTCGGGATAGCCTTTCTCCACAAGTTCTCTGGCTTCGCGGAGGATCTCTTCTTCCTTTCGGCTTCTGACCCGTCCCCGCACGTAGGGGATCAGACAGTAGCTGCAGAACTGATTGCAGCCATCCTCCACTTTCAGGAAGGCGCGGGCATGCTCAGAGCACTGCGCCGGCATTTCTTCAAAGCTTCTGTTTTTTCCGATATCATCCAGGGATAATTGCTTCTTTCCGCTGTCAAACCATGCCTCAAGAAGATCCGGCAGGTCATGTTTGCGGTCATTGCCCACGATGATATCCACCGCCTCGTCCTTCAGCAGCGCTTCTCCGGCCGCCTGCGCGTAGCAGCCTGCGGCGACCACGACCGCTTCCGGATTCATCGCCTTCGCCCGGTGGAGCATCTGGCGCGATTTCCGGTCCGCGATATTGGTGACCGTACAGGTATTGATCACATAAACATCGGCCCCTTCCGCAAAAGGAACCGTTTCATAGCCGCAGCGGATCAGCTCTGCCATCATGGCTTCTGCCTCATAGCTGTTCACCTTGCAGCCCAGATTATGAAATGCGACTTTACGTTTATTCTCCATGCTTTCTGCCTTGACATTTAGAGGAAAAGTTTTATACTGAAATCGATCACTCGTACGTGCAGTTGAAAGGAGTACTTATGCATACGATCACTATCAGACTGAATTCTATTGACAAAGTAAAAGAATTTGTCCGTGTTATTACCAATTTTGACAATGATTTTGACGTCCGTTCCGGCCGCTATACCGTAGACGGCAAGTCTATTCTGGGCATTTTCAGCCTGGATCTGGCGCGTTCTCTGGAGCTGGACATCTACGGTGATAATATCGATGCTGTCGTGGAAGCGCTTCAGCCGTTTACGGTCTGATCTTTAGCATGCTACTTTGCAGCAAAAGAGGCGTAAGCCTCTTTTTTTGCTGCATAAAATGCTCTCTTATTTGGCACAGACGATGCATTCTTCTGTTTCGATCGCCGTTTTGACTAACGTATCGATCTCCGGAACCAGTCCGCTCTCGGAGCGTTTGATGATCCCGAGATTCGGTTTGGTGACCGGATGCTTTGCCACAAAGATCGTGCAGCAGTCTTCGTAAGGCAGGATCGATGTTTCAAAGGTTCCGATCTGCTCCGCAAGGGCGATGATATCCTTCTTATCGAAGGCGATCAGCGGTCTGAACACCGGGAGCTCACAGACCTCATTGGTACAGACCAGACTCTGCATGGTCTGCGACGCGACCTGGCCGATGGATTCCCCGGTCACCAGCGCCTGGCAGCCGTTTTCTCCTGCCAGTGCCTCCGCGATACGCATCATATACCGGCGCATGATGATCGTCAGCTCATCGTGCGGGGCATTCTGATAGATGTGCATCTGAACATCGGTGAAATTGACCACATGCAGCCGGATGGGACCGGCATAGCGGGAAACGATCTCCGCCAGTTCCACCACCTTCTGCTTGGCGCGCTCACTGGTATAGGGCGGCGCATGAAAATACACCGCTTCCACGGTCACGCCGCGCTTTGCCATCATCCAGCCGGCTACCGGCGAGTCAATGCCGCCGGAAAGCAGCACCATGGCTTTCCCGGCAGAACCGACAGGCATGCCTCCGGGGCCCGGAATGGTCTCAGAATAGAAATTCACCTTCTCCCGGATCTCGATCCGGAACAGGATATCCGGTTCATGCACATCGACATGCGTTTCGGGGAAGGCCGCAAGGACCGCTTCACCAACCTTATAATTGATCTCCTGCGAATCAAGAGGATAGCTCTTATCGGCGCGCGTTGCCAGGACCTTAAAGCTTCCGGCAAAGCCGGGATGGGCTTTTCCGAAATAGTCGACGGCTGCTTTCAGCAGCTCATCCGGCGGCATTTTTCCCTTCTGCACGACCGGACAGATGCCGCTGATCCCGAATACCGTCTGCAGCTCGGTCACAGCCTCTTCGCGGTCAAAAGGCTCCGATGCGACGGCGTAGATCCGACCGGAGGCCTTCGATACGGTAAAACCGCCCGCAATGCGCTTCAGTGCCGAATTGATCCGGCTGACCAGCTTATCTTCAAAGATATAGCGGTTCTTGCCTTTGATCCCGATCTCGGCATATTTGATAAGAAAAGCCTGATAATCCATAAGAGACTCCTGAACTTATTTTCTGGTAAAACGGCGCAGCAGGGGCAGAAGCTCCCGCAGTGCCTTAAGGGTTTCTTCCACCTCTTCTTCCGTGGTGTAAGAAGAAAGCGAAAAGCGCAGCGTCGAAGCCGCCAGTTCATCCTTTAACCCAATGGCATGAAGCGTCGGACTGACAGCTTTTTTATGGCTGGAGCAGGCCGATCCTGCCGAGGCGTAGATCCCTTTTTCCTCCAAAGCATGAAGCAGCACTTCGCTGCGGATCCCCCGGAAGGTCGCGCTCACGATATGCGGCGCACTGTGCTCACGGTCACGGGGACCGTTCACGGTCACCTGATCCAGCGCCTCCAGCCCTTCCTGCAGGGATTCTTTCAGATCATACATGCGGGAAGTGGTTTTGTCAAAGGTTTCAAAGGCGAGTTCAGCTGCTTTTCCGAAGCCGACGATCCCCGGCATGTTCTCCGTACCGGACCGTATGCCTTTTTGCTGTTCTCCGCCGTAGATGATGGGCAGGATGCGTGCCTTATCCTGAATATACAAAAAGCCGATCCCCTTCGGGCCATGGATCTTATGCGCGCTGGCAGAAAGCAGATCGATCCCGGCCTTTTTCGGCTGAAGACGCACTTTGCCGTAGCCCTGGACTGCATCCACATGAAACAGAATATTCCGGTTATATGCCTTGACAATGGCAGCCATCTCCTCGACAGGTTCCCTGGCTCCCACCTCATTATTGACGGCCATTACGGAGACCAGCACCGTTTCGGAAGTTAATGCTTCTTTCAGTGCTTCAGTGGAAACAAGTCCCAGCGCGTCTACCGGCAGCCTGGTCACGCGAAAGCCTTCTTTCACCAGCTCATCTGCCGCCGCGGAAACGGAAGGATGTTCCACCGCGGATATGATCACATGGTCGCCGAGGCGCTTCTTCGCCCTCGCGCCGCCAAGGAGCGCCAGATTGTTTGCTTCCGTACCGCCGGAGGTAAAATAGATCTCTTTGCCATCTGCTTTCAGCGGGGCAGCGATGCGCTCTTTGGCAAGCTTGAGCAGCCGTTCCGCGTCAGACCCTTTTTTGTGCAGGGAGCTGGGATTGCCATAGTCCTCACTGAGGGCAGCCATCATCTCCCTGCGGACCTCGGGCGCCACCATCGTGGTCGCCGAATTATCCAGATAGATCTCCATTTATTCCTCCATCATGAGTGTGCACATCGCAAGAGCGGCCATTCCGGCAGTCTCCGTCCGAAGGATGCGCGGCCCGAGCGTGATGATCTTCGCGCCGGCCTCCCGCAGTTTATCGATCTCGGCAAAATCAAATCCGCCTTCAGGGCCGATAAAGATGGCACAGTTGCTTCCTTTTTCCACAGAAGACAGAACGGCTCTGGTCGCCGCGATATTTTCCGCATTCTCATAGGGAACAAGGAGGCAGGCCATTTCTTCTGCCTTCTTCAGCGCCGCGGAAAAGCTGAGCACATCTTCGACCTTGGGAATGATGCGACGCCCGGACTGCTTCGCCGCGCTTTCGGCAATGCGCTGCCACCTCTCGGTCTTTGCTTTCTTTTTCTTTTCATCCAGTTTGACCACGCAGCGCTTCATTTCTACCGGAACGACCGAGGATACGCCAAGCTCCACGCTTTTCTGGATGATCCATTCCATTTTATCGCTCTTTGGCAGGCCCTGAAACAGATGCAGGCGGACCGGACATTCGGTTTCGGCCAGTTCATCGGGAAGTACCTTACAGCGCACAAAGTCCGGGGCGGTCTCCGTGATCTCACAGAGACTGTCCCGGTCCTGTCCGTCCGACACCACGATCTTCTCTCCGGCTTTCAGACGAAGCACATTGACGATGTGGTTCACATCTGCGCCGGTGATCGTGATCATGCCGCTTTCTGCATTTTCAGAAGGGGCAAAAAAGTGAAACATTATTTAAAGAGACCCCTTTTCTTCTTTTCCGTCGTAGACACGGTGCCGCCGCAGGCTGCATCAAAAGCCTGAAGCGCCTCGCGCTGCTCCTTGTTCAGGTGGTCCGGAACATTTACGATAAAGGTGACATAGTGGTCTCCCCGTTCGTTCCGGCGCGGCACCGGAACACCTTTTCCGCGCAGACGGATCCTGGTATTCGGCTGCGTGCCGGCTTTCAGTTCGTATTCGACCGGTCCGTCGATGGTCTCCAGACGAAGCGTATCGCCGAGAGCAGCCTGAGCAAAGGAGATCGGCACCGCAGTGAAAATATCGTATTCCTCACGGGCGAATGTCTGGTGCGGCGAGACCCTCACCTGCACCAGCAGGTCGCCGCGGTCGCCGCCGTTTATTCCCGGCTCGCCATAACCGCTCAC